>Ga0116142_10005940_pt1 | contig 10719 bp, 7 predicted proteins | sample AD_UKC033_MetaG_FD_89785 | JGI IMG/M metagenome (GOLD analysis project Ga0116142, IMG submission 89785) | Active sludge microbial communities of municipal wastewater-treating anaerobic digesters from USA - AD_UKC033_MetaG | ecosystem: Engineered > Bioreactor > Anaerobic > Digestate | place: USA... | reverse complement strand
TTCTCGAGGGCCTGAGCGGGCGACGCGTGCACGAGGCCACCCACGCGGGGTTCTTCGCGAGCCATGAAGGCCTGGTGCTGCACTACGAGCAGGCGCAGACCCGCTTCATCCCGCGCCAGAATCGCTGGTACGACCTTTCGACCCACATGCCGTGGATCGGCATGCGCACGGCCCAGCTCGACGGCGCGCACATCGAGTTCTTCCGCGGCATCGCCAATCCGATCGGCGTGAAGATCGGCGCGGCGATGGACGACGAGTGGCTGCAGGGCCTGGTTGCCACCTTGAACCCGCAGAACGTGCCGGGCCGCCTCGCGCTGATCCATCGCTTCGGTGTGAAGGAAATCGAGCGCACGCTGCCGCGCATGATCAATGCCGTGCGCCAGACCGGCCACAGCGTGCTGTGGATCTGCGATCCGATGCACGGCAATACCGAAACGAGCACCGGCGGCCTGAAGACGCGCCGCTTCGACAACATCCTGAAGGAAATCGACCTGGCGTTCCGCATCCACCGCGACCTGGGTTCGGTGCTGGGCGGAGTGCACATCGAACTCACCGGTGAGGACGTGACCGAGTGCACCGGCGGCGCGCGCGGCCTGTCGGACGCCGACCTGCAGCGCGCCTATCGCTCCACGGTGGATCCGCGGCTCAACTACGAGCAGAGCCTCGAACTCGCACTGCTGATCGCCGAGCGCGCGCACGCGCGACGCGGCTAGTCAGGCACCAGCACCCGGGCCTCGGGCGCAGCAAGGCTCCAGCGGCTCAGCTGCAGGGTTTGCCGCGCGGGCACGCGGCACTGCGCGGGCAGATGATTTGTGCCGATGTGTCGAGCGCATCTGCTATCCAGCCGATCTTGAGCACATGCGCCACCGTGCGCAGACCCGTGGCCGCATCCTCCGGGATTGCCGCAGCGCCGCCCCCGCGCTGACACGCATCCCAGACCTGCGAGATGACGCCTGCAGCATCGATCCCCTGCGCGGCGAGCGCCGGGGCGAGATCGATGCCCACCGACAGCACGCGCGTGGCGTCGGCCGCATCGCGTGTCAACAGCGAGTGGCAGCAGAAGAGTCGCAGCTGGCCGCCGTCGTCCATGGCGGAGATCTGCGAGGTGGGCCGCGTCGGCGCCGCCTCGCCGGCGGCATGTGCGCGCAGCAGGCGGAATACCGCCCAATGCGGACAGGGGTCGGGCACGACCGAGAGGTTGCCCCAGGGCAGCGCGATGCCGTTGCCGCGGTACACGGTGCGCAGATAGCCGGGCGGATAGCCATCGAAGAAGTGCCAGTGGCGGTAAGGGGAGACTGCGGTCATGCGTCGCATGAAGACAGCGGGACCCACGCCGAGCTTGCGATGCACTGCGATGCGATGCGACTCGCGAACCAGCAGCTGTCGAAACGGTGCGCGCGGACACAGCAGCGCGCCGGCAAAGAAGCTGCACTCGAATTCCCGCCAGGCATGCAGCGTGTCGCGCGGGCCGAGCCCCGCCGCGGCGGGCGCAGCCGCTTCCGTGTCGGTGCGATCCACATAGGCCGCCGAGATCGCGCCATCGCCGTTGTGCAGGATCCTGTGGCCGAGGAAGAACGCGAGCTCGTATTTCAGCCGCTCCTCGCGCACGCGCAGGCGGCGGCTCGCGAAGATCGTACCCGGGGCCTCGAAGCGTGCTCGCGCGAGCCCGCGGTTCAAGCGGCGCCGGTCATCGTCGACCCAGCGGATCTCGAGGCCGTGGCGCTCGCAGATCGCGACCAGCGCATCGAGCGAAAGCGGCATCTCGCGCCCTCCGGCAGCCTCCGCCGCGCGCTCGATGTCCGGAAAGTCATTCTGCTGGGTCTCCTGCCAGACCCGGATCAACAGTTGTGCAAAGGCGTGGCCCGAAGTGCCGGTTTGCAGCAGCAGCTCCGGCAGCGCATGGCGCAACATCGCCGGCGAGAACAGGAAGGAGGGTTCGAATGCCGTGGCATCGAGGTTACCCGCGCTCTCGTTGCGCTCGTCGGCCGGCGTGCCTTCGAAGTTGCCGTCGAGAAACCACTCGGCAGGCCTGCCGAACACACTGGCCACCAGCGCGAGCACGGCCGGGGAGGGCGTGCGTTTGCCGGTCTCGAGCATGCTGAGATAGGACACCGAGGGTGCGATGTCCGGATCGAGATGCACGCAGCGCGCCGAAAGCTCATCGAGCGTGAGTCCATTGCGCTTGCGCAGGGCACGCAGCTTCGAACCGAGCAGGGCGCCCTGGCGGACGGTCGTTGCAGCCATAATGTAAAGTTTACTGTGTCAAATTTCTATTGTGTAAATCACTCCCAGATACCATAAACTGCCTGCCAGGGTCGCGCAATCGCACCAGCCCACCGGGGAGCAGTACATGGCGAAAGGCAGCGCAGCAGCGCTCGAGATCAAGGCATCGGTCAGCGCGGCGCAGGGCGAGATCCTGACGCCCGAGGCCCTGACCTTCGTCGCGGCTCTTGCGGACCGCTTCGCGCCCCGGGTGGCGACCCTGCTCGAGGCACGCGAAGCGCGCCAGCGGCGCATCGATGCCGGTGAACTGCCGGATTTCCTGCCGGAGACGCGCGCAATCCGCGAAGGCGACTGGCGCGTGGCGCCGATTCCCGCCGATCTGCAGGACCGGCGCGTCGAGATTACCGGGCCCACCGAACGCAAGATGATCATCAACGCGCTCAATTCGGGCGCGCGCATGTTCATGGCCGACTGCGAAGACTCGCTCTCGCCCGGCTGGGACAACGTGATCGACGGCCAGACGAATCTGCGCGACGCGGTCCGCCGCACCATCAGTTTCGTGAGTCCCGAGGGCAAGCAGTATCGGCTCAATGCCGAGACAGCCGTGCTGATCGTGCGGCCGCGCGGCTGGCATCTCTACGAAAAGCACCTGCTGCTCAATGGCAAACAGGTGCCAGGCGCATTGGTCGACTTCGGCCTGTACCTGTTCCACAACGCGCGCGAGCTGCTGGCGCGCGGGACGGGGCCGTATTTCTACCTGCCGAAGCTCGAGAGCCACCACGAGGCGCGGCTGTGGGCGGAGGTGTTCGCCTTCGCCGAGCGCGAACTCGGGCTCGCGCACGGCACGATCCGCTGCACGGTGCTGATCGAGACCATCCTCGCGGCCTTCGAGATGGACGAGATCCTGCACGAGCTGCGCGACTACATCGTCGCGCTCAATTGCGGACGATGGGACTACATCTTCAGCTTCATCAAGAAATTCTCGCGCCGCCCCGATTTCCTGCTGCCCGACCGGCAGCAGGTGACGATGACGACGCACTTCCTGCGCTCGTACTCCCTGCTGTGCATCAAGACCTGCCACCGCCGCGGCGCGTTCGCCATGGGCGGCATGGCCGCGCAGATCCCGATCAAGAACGACCCGCAGGCGAACGAGCAGGCGCTCGCGAAGGTGCGCGCCGACAAGGAGCGGGAGGCGGGCGACGGCGACGACGGCACCTGGGTCGCGCATCCCGCGCTCGTGCCCGTGGCAATGGAGGTGTTCGATCGGCTGATGCCGGGCCCGAACCAGGTGGCGCGCCTGCGCGAGGACGTGCAGGTCAGCGCCCGCGACCTGCTCGCCGTGCCGACGGGCACGATCACGTTCGAGGGGCTGCGCAACAACGTCAGCGTGTCGCTGCAGTACCTGGCGGCCTGGCTGTCCGGCAATGGCTGCGTGCCGATCAACAACCTGATGGAGGACGCGGCGACCGCCGAGATCGCGCGCGCGCAGATCTGGCAGTGGATCCGCCATCCGGGCGGCGTGCTCGACGATGGTCGGCGCGTCACGCTCGCGATGTTCCGCGAACTGCTGGCGGCCGAAAAGGCACGCCTCGCGGCCACGCTCGGCGCCGCGCAGTATGCCGGCGGCAACTTCGATGCCGCGGCCGAACTGCTCGATGCCATCACCGCAGCGGACGAATTCGAAAGCTTCCTCACCCTTTCCGCCTACCGGCGGCTCGACTGACACCACGGAGATTCTGCGATGCGTAGCGCCACCGACCTGACCCGCGACTGGCAGGACAACCCCCGTTGGCGGGGTATCACGCGCGGCTATACCGCCGCGGACGTGGTGCGCCTGCGCGGCACCGTCCACGTCGAACACTCGATTGCACGACTTACGAGCGAAAAACTCTGGAAGTACGTCACCACGAAGCCCTTCGTGAACGCACTCGGCGCGCTGACCGGCAACCAGGCCATGCAGCAGGTCAAGGCCGGCCTTGATGCGATCTACCTGTCGGGCTGGCAGGTGGCGGGCGACGCGAACCTGGCCGGACAGATGTATCCGGACCAGTCGCTGTATCCGGCCGATTCGGTGCCGGCAGTCGTCAAGCGCATCAACAGCACGCTCAGGCGCGCCGATGAACTGCACCACGCCGAGGGCGACGACTCGATCGACTGGTTCAAGCCGATCGTCGCCGACGCCGAAGCCGGGTTCGGCGGCGTGCTGAACGCCTTCGAGCTGATGAAGCAGATGATCGAGGCGGGTGCCGCGGGTGTGCACTTCGAGGACCAGCTGTCCTCGGCAAAGAAGTGCGGCCACATGGGCGGCAAGGTGCTCGTGCCGACGCAGGAGGCGATCAACAAGCTGGTTGCGGCGCGCCTCGCGGCCGACGTCTGCGACGTGCCGACCGTACTGATCGCGCGCACCGATGCCGAGTCGGCGAACCTGCTGACTTCCGATATCGACGAGCGCGATGCACCGTTCATTGAATCGCGCGAGCGCACCAGCGAAGGCTTCTTCCGCGTCAAGGCCGGCCTCGGGCAGGCGGTGGCACGCGGCCTCGCGTACGCGCCCTATGCGGACATGATCTGGTGCGAGACGGGCCACCCCGACCTCGAGGAAGCGAAGACCTTCGCCGAGGGCATCCATCGGCAGTTTCCGGGCAAGCTGCTCGCGTACAACTGCTCACCGTCCTTCAACTGGAAGAAGAAGCTCGACGACGCGACGATCGGCAAATTCCAGCGCGAGCTCGGCGCCATGGGTTACAAGTTCCAGTTCATCACGCTCGCGGGCTTCCATGCGCTCAACTACTCGATGTTCCAGCTGGCCAAGGGCTATCGCGAAAGCCAGATGACGGCCTACGTACGGCTGCAGCAGGAGGAGTTCGCCGCGGAGTCGCTCGGCTACACGGCGACCAAGCACCAGCGCGAGGTCGGCGCCGGCTACTTCGACGAGGTCACCCAGGCGGTCACCGGCGGGCAGTCCTCGGTCACTGCGATGACCGGATCGACCGAGGAGCAGCAGTTCAGGAGCGCCTGACGCGAATACGCCGCCGTGCTGGTAAAATTCCTTGATGAAGTACGACCACATCAAGGTTCCAGCCGGCGGTGAACGAATCACCGTCAATCCCGACGCGACGATCAATGTGCCGGAGCGCCCGATCATCGCGTACATCGAGGGCGACGGCATCGGCATCGACGTCACGCCCGCGATGCTGGCGGTGGTGGAGGCCGCGGTAGAGAAGGCCTACCGCGGCCGGCGCCGCATCGCGTGGATGGAAATCTACGCGGGCGAGAAGGCCAACCGCATCTACGGCAGCTGGTTTCCCGACGAGACCCTGCACGCGCTGCGCGAATACGTCGTGTCGATCAAGGGACCGCTGGCGACCCCGGTGGGCGGCGGCATCCGTTCGCTCAACGTGGCGATGCGCCAGCATCTCGACCTCTACGCCTGCGTGCGCCCGATCCGCTATTTCCCGGGTGTCGCGAGCCCGATGCAGGACGCGAGCCTCACCGACATGGTGGTCTTCCGCGAGAACACCGAGGACATCTACGCCGGCATCGAATACCCGGCGGGCTCGCAGGAAGTGCAGAAGCTGATCCACTATCTGCAGACCGAGCTGCGCGCGACCGGCATCCGCTTCCCGGCGAGCTCTGGCATCGGCATCAAGCCGGTATCGAAGGAAGGCAGCCAGCGCCTGGTGCGCAAGGCGATCCAGTACGCGGTGGTACACGACCGCGTCTCCGTGACCCTGGTGCACAAGGGCAACATCATGAAGTACACCGAGGGTGCGTTCCGCAACTGGGGCTACCAGTTGGCAAAGGACGAATTCGGTGCCACGGAGATCGGCGACGGTCCGTGGCTCAGCTTCAGGAATCCGCTCACCGGCACCGACATCGTGGTGAAGGACGTTATCGCCGACAACTTCCTGCAGCAGGTGCTGCTGCGACCCGAGGAATATGACGTCATCGCCACGCTCAACCTGAACGGCGACTACATTTCGGATGCGCTCGCCGCGCAGGTCGGCGGCATCGGCATCGCTCCGGGCGCCAATATCGGTGACGGCCTCGCGGTCTTCGAAGCGACACACGGCACGGCCCCGGGCTTTGCCGGCAAGGATCGCGTCAACCCGGGCTCGCTGATCCTCTCGGCGGAAATGATGCTGCGCTACCTCAAGTGGAACGAGGCGGCCGACCTCATCGTCAAGGGGGTCGCGAACACCATCGCCGCCAAGGAACTCACCTACGACCTCGCTCGCCTCCGCGAGGCGATCCGCGCACCGAAGCGCGACATCGCCGCGCGCCGCAATGTGGAGGAGGACATCCAGCGGCTGATTCCCGGCGCCAGGCTGATGAGCTGCTCCGGATTCGCGCAGGCGATCATCCGTCACATGGACGACTGAGCGCGGCCGTGCCTGACGCCGCCGCGTGCTTCGACGCCCAGTGCAGCCGCTGTCCGCGACTCGTCGCGTATCGCAACGAATCGCGCTACCGCTACCCCGAGTACCACAGTGCGCCGGTGCCGGCTTTCGGTGACGCCGATCCGCGGCTGCTGATCGTCGGTCTCGCCCCCGGTCTGCACGGGGCGAATCGCACCGGCCGGCCGTTCACCGGTGACCATGCCGGCCTGCTGCTGTACGAGACGCTGCACGCGCTCGGCCTCGGTTCACAGCCGCAGTCGGTGGCGGCGGACGATCCGCTGCAGCTCTTCGAGGTGCGCATCACCAACGCCGTGAAGTGCGTGCCGCCCGAGAACAAGCCGACACCCGCCGAGACGCGCAACTGCCTCGGGTACCTGGACGCAGAACTTGCGGCACTCGCCAGGGTGCGCGCCGTGCTCGCGCTCGGGCGCATCGCTCACGACGCGGTGCTCGCCGCGCTCGGCATCAAACGCGCGGCATACACATTCGCGCACGGTGCCGAGCATGCGCTGCCGGGCGGTCGCTGGCTCATCGACTCCTTCCACTGCAGCCGCTACAACACCCAGACCCGGCGCCTGACCGCAGCGATGTTCCATACCGTGCTCGCGCGCGCAGCCACGCTGTCCGGACTGTCAGTGCCGGGGCCATGAGCGGGGAGTTCGATGCCCGCGCTTTCGTCGCAACGCTGCCGCGGCGGCCGGGTGTCTATCGCATGTACGGCGCCGACGGCGAGCTTCTGTATGTCGGCAAGGCGCAGCGGCTGCGCGATCGGGTCGGGAGCTACTTCGGCCCGCGCGCCCTGGCGCCGAAGGTCGCCGCGCTCGTCGGCCAGGTGGCCCGCGTCGAGGTCACGATCACCCGGTCGGATACCGAGGCGCTGCTGCTCGAGTACAACCTGATCAAGGAACATCGGCCGCGCTACAACGTCCTGCTGCGCGACGACAAGAGCTTCCCGTACATCCTGCTGCGCACGAATCATGAGTTTCCGCGATTCATGTCATATCGCGGACCGCGACATCGCGACGGGCGCTATTTCGGGCCGTTTCCGAGCGCGGCGGCGGTCAACCAGACGCTGGCCCAGATCCAGAAGCTCTTCCGCATCCGCAACTGTCGCGACAGCTTCTTCGCCCATCGCAGCCGCCCCTGCCTGCAGTACCAGATCGGGCGCTGCACGGCGCCCTGTGTCGGCTTCATCACGCGCGAGGACTACGCGCGCGACGTGGCCGCCGCCGTGGATCTGCTCGACGGTCGGGGAGGCGAGGTGGAGCGCCAGCTCACGACGCGCATGGAGGCGGCCGCCGCGACGCTCGATTTCGAGCAGGCGGCACAGATCCGCGACCAGCTGGCCGCGGTGCGCGAACTGCAGTCACAGCAGGTGGTCACGGCCGGCAGCGACCGCGACAGCGACGTGTTTGCGATCGTCGGTGAACCGACCGAGTACGCCGTGAGCACGATGCTCGTGCGCGGCGGGCGCAACCTCGGCACGTCGACCGCTTTCCCCGGCGCGGGGCTCGCCGAACCGGAAGAAGCGCTGTCGTCGTTCCTGATGCAGTACTACGCCACCACCGAGCCGCCACGCGAGATCTACGTGAACCTCCGGCTGCCCGATGCCGAAGCCCTCGCCACGGCGCTCGGCGAACGCGCCTCGCGCCGCGTCGGCGTGAGTCGTCCGTCGCGAGGGCTGGCGGCGCGCTGGGTGGCCCTCACTGTGGAGAACGCCACGCAGGCGCTGCGCATGCGCCGCGCACAGAGCGAGGGCGTGGCCGAAATGCGCGCCGCTCTGGCCGCTGCCCTCGACCTGCCCGCGCCACCGGAGCGCATGGAGTGCTTCGACATCAGCCACACGGGAGGCGAGGGCACCGTCGCATCCTGCGTCGTCTTCGGGCCCGATGGCCCGCTGAAGAAGGAGTACCGGCGCTTCAACATCACCGGCATTGCGCCCGGTGACGACTACGGGGCGCTGCGTCAGGCACTCACGCGACGCTATACGCGCGTGCGCAGCGGCGAGATCCCGCCTCCTGATGTGCTCTTCATCGACGGCGGTCGCGGTCAGGTGGGCGAGGTGCGCGACGTGCTCGCCGAACTGGGCTTTGCCGACCTGACCCTCGTGGGGGTGGCCAAAGGCGCGGACCGCCGGCCAGGGCAGGAGCGCCTGTTCGTGTACGGCGAGGAGGCGCCGCGCGTCCTCGATCCGACCTCGCCGGCACTGCGGCTGATCCAGCGGATCCGCGACGAAGCGCACCGTTTCGCGATCACCGGGCACCGCAAGCGCCGCGCGCGACGCTACAACGAATCGGTGCTCGAGGTCGTGCCGGGACTGGGCCCCGCCCGTCGGCGCGCGCTGCTGAAGCATTTCGGCGGCCTGCAGGGCGTGCTGAAGGCGGGTGTCGCCGACCTCGCGCGTGCGCCCGGCATAGGCCCCGCGCTCGCGCAAACTCTATATGATCACCTGCACCCTGGTGCATGATGATCTGGAACCTTCCCAACACCCTGACCTGGCTGCGCATCTTCGCGATCCCGCTCGTGGTTGCGCTGTATTACCTGCCGTTCCGGTGGTCCGACCCGGCCGCGGGCCTGCTGTTCGCGATCGCCGGCATCACCGACTCGCTCGATGGCTACTTCGCCCGCAAGTACGGCCAGACCTCCAAGCTCGGCGCCTTCCTCGATCCGGTGGCCGACAAACTGATCGTCGCGGTCGCGCTGGTCCTGATCGTCAGCAAGGACCCGCGCTGGTTCGTCGTGATCATCGCGAGCGTGATCATCGGGCGTGAGATCGCGATCTCGGCGCTGCGCGAGTGGATGGCCGAGATCGGCCAGCGCAAGAAGGTCGCCGTCTCGCGCATCGGCAAGCACAAGACGATCCTGCAGGTCACCGGCCTGTCGATGATGCTGTTCCGCTGGGACCTGTTCGGCCTGCCGATCTACGACATCGGGCTCGTGTTGACCGTGCTTGCGGCCGTACTCACGCTGTGGTCGATGTGGCTCTATCTGCGCGCGGCCTGGCCGGAGATGCGATCGGGTTGACGCCCGGGCCGTAAGTCCTTGACTTGGCAACTGGCACCACTACAATTCCCGCCCTCACCACGCAGCGGGAATAGCTCAGTTGGTAGAGCGCAACCTTGCCAAGGTTGAGGTCGCGAGTTCGAGCCTCGTTTCCCGCTCCAGATTTCCGCGCCGGCTAGGTGGCAGAGTGGTCATGCAGCGGCCTGCAAAGCCGTGTACGCCGGTTCGATTCCGACCCTAGCCTCCAACGCAATGCTTGCTGACAAACCTGCACCTGCACCTGCGCCGGCGGCGTGCTGGTGCCCGGGGCCGGAGTCGAACCGGCATGGGGTCGCCCCCGAGGGATTTTAAGTCCCTTGCGTCTACCCGTTTCGCCACCCGGGCAGCGGGCGGGCCGGCATTCTATCAGGGTATTCTCTGCGCCCATGGCCGACACCAACGAGAACGACAAGGGCAGGCTGCTCGCGCAACTGCGCATCGACCGGACCGACGAGAGCACCACGCCACGCGCCACCTGGATCGCAGGCGGCGTGACTGCGCTGCTGCTGCTCGCAGGCGCCGCCTTCTGGTGGTGGAGTCGCGCGACTGCGGTCGTCGACGTCGAGCTGGCCACGGCGGCCGCGCCGGCTGCGGCCGGCTCGGGGGCGAGCGCCGTGCTGCAGGCGACGGGCTATGTCACGGCGCGTCGCCAGGCAACCGTGTCGGCGCAGATCACCGGCAAGCTCACCGAAGTGCTGATCGAGGAGGGCGAGAGTGTCGAGGCCGGGCAGGTACTCGCGCGCCTCGAGAACAGCTCGCAGCGTGCGCAACTCGCCGAGACGCAGGCGCAGCTGGCTGCGGCCCGCGCGCGCGTCGGCCAGTACACGAGTGAACTCGCGCAGGCGCGGCGCGACCTCGAGCGCCAGCAGGACCTTCTCGCGCGCCAGCTCGTGGCCGAGCAGGCTGTCGAGGCCGCGCGCCTGCAGGTCGATTCGCTGGCCGCGCAGCTCGCCGCGCAGCAGGAGACCGTGCACCTCGCAGAGGCACAGGTGCGCAGCGCGCAGGTGCAGCTCGACTACACGACGGTGCGGGCACCGTTCGCGGGCGTCGTGAT
>Ga0116142_10005933_pt1 | contig 10731 bp, 10 predicted proteins | sample AD_UKC033_MetaG_FD_89785 | JGI IMG/M metagenome (GOLD analysis project Ga0116142, IMG submission 89785) | Active sludge microbial communities of municipal wastewater-treating anaerobic digesters from USA - AD_UKC033_MetaG | ecosystem: Engineered > Bioreactor > Anaerobic > Digestate | place: USA... | reverse complement strand
TGGAGCTGCCAGTCGGCCCCCGCGTCGGTCATCTCTTTGGCAAAAGCAAGAACGGCGTCCGGTTTTGCCATCGGATCGTCCCAGCCGTGCAACGCAAGCACCTTCGCAGTGATTTTGTTGTCTGTGGTATTGCCAGGCGGCGTGAAGAGCCCATGGAAACTCACCACCCCTTTCACCGGCGCACCGACCCGCGCCAGATCGAGCACCGAAAGCCCACCGAAGCAAAAGCCGATCGCAGCGACTTTTTCCGGATCGACTTCGGGCTGCATCGCCAACGCATGAATCGCCGCTTGCAGCCGTTTTTGCAGCAGTGCGCGATCCTGCACCAGGGGGGTCATCAGCGCCGCATTCTCCTCGCGCGATCGCCCCAACACCCCTTTGCCATAAACGTCCATCGCAAAACCGACGTACCCCAGTTCGGCAAGACGCTTTGCCTTGTCGACTTCGAACGCACTGCGGCCTGCCCACGCGTGCGCCACCGCAACCGCCGGGCGCTTGCCTTGCACGCGATCATCCCACGCCAGGATTCCTTCGAACGTTTTGCCATCGACCACGTATTCGATAGCGCGCGTCTGAATGCCCATCTTTCCCTCCTTACCGTGTCATGAAAAACCGATAACGTGCCGAGCCCACCGCCCCTCAACCCTGCCACGCATGGGCCACAAGGAGATCGTACGGCACAGTGTCGAGAACCGATTGGTCGGTTGCTTCGAGCACAACCGGCGGCGCGACGCCCGCTTCCAGCGCTTCGATCCAGCGCCAAAGACAGACACACCAGCGATCGCCCGCTTTGAGGCCAGGAAAACGCCATTCGGGTCGCGGAGTAACCAGATCGTTACCCCGCTGCAAAGAAAATTGGAGAAACGCGTCGGTGACGCGCACACAAATGGTGTGCGCCCCGGGATCTTCGGGGTGCGCACAGCAGTGACCGTCGCGCGTAAAACCGGTCAACGGGGCAAAAGAACAGGGCGCCAACGGCTCGCCGAGCACATTGACACCTAGGATCACAGGGGGTTCGGTTTCGGGGTATTCCGCCATACGCGGAATCATACCCGATCAAGGCCGAAAGTAGGCGTACCCCTCTTTTGCCTGCAAGCGCGCCACTTCCGCAACGCCACTGGGAACGATTTTCGCCTCCAGCGCCAGTTTCTCTTTGGGAATTTGGAATGCCGTCAACGTGTTGTTGCAGACGCGGAACTCCACCCCCCGGTTGGCCAGTGCGCTGATCCGCTCCGCAAACGGTTTGCCATTGTGGTCCACCGCGTCCTCCAAGATGAACTGGACGCCGGCTTTACCGTTCGCGACGACGACGATCTTTGCGGTTGGGTCGGCGTCAAGGTGGTTACGGATGTTGTTGAGCCCACGCGCAGCCTCTTCCACTCCTTGGGTGAAATGGTAAACCGCTTTCACCGCTTCGTCGGCGTGGGCTACGGAACCCACGGTGCCAAGCCACGCGGCAGCGAGCAGTGCGAGGATAAAGGTTCTTTTGTTCATGGGGTCTCTCCTTTTTTGGGTTGATCGAACTTCGTATCGTACCATCCCAATTGCGTTGTCAACCCCGAGTCACTGCAGCATGGCAGCGCGCGTCAACTCCCCTCGCGCTCGACATCGCCCAGTTTGGCTTCGAGCTGAGCCACCCGCTCATGTAGCCGCGCGGTCTCCTGCCGCAGATGGTGGAGGCTCTCACGCAGCGCCTCGAACTCTTCCCGTGTCACCAGGTCCATGCGCTCGAACATCGACGCCATCAAGAGCTTTGCGTTCTTTTCGAAGTCGCGCAGCGGGCTTGTCTCTGCAAGCTCGCGCAATTTTTGTGCCACTTCGTCGAAAGCAGGGGGTTTCAGTACCATCGTTTCGTCCTCATATTTTGTTTCGATCGCCATTTACTATAGCACGCCGCCACAACAATCCCACCAGCGCCATACCCGGCAACGTCAAGACGAAACAGAGCACGAAAAAGTGGGGCCACCCCAGCGCCTCGACGAGCACGCCCGAAAAGGCATTGACGATGCTGCGCGGCGCAGCGGCAAGGGAGGTGAGGAGCGCCAGTTGCGTCGCGGCATACGCGGGGTGAGTCCGCTGCGCAACGAACGCAACGAGCGCCGTGGTACCCAATCCGGCGGCGAAATATTCGGCCGCGATCACCGCAGCAAGCGCCACGAGCCGAAGCCCATCGCTCGGCCCGGCGCCCAGCAGCGCCAGTGCCCAATAGCCGAAAATCGTCACCGCTTGTGCCCAGCCGAACCACCACAACGCAGGGACGATCCCCAAACGCATCATCCAAATCCCACCCACCAGGCTCCCTGCGATGAGCGGCCAGAGCGCGGCGTGCTTCGCGATCAGCCCCACTTCGCTGAGCGAAAATCCCATCGCGAGGTAAAACGGCGTGGCGAGCGCGGTTGCCAACGCGTCACCCAATTTGTACGCGAAGACCACCGCAAGCGTCAGGAACGCAGCCGCATGTCCTTCACGGCGAAAAAACTCGCGAAAGGGTTCGACTACAGCGGCACGCAACGAAGCGGGCGCTGCCTCCTCGCCATGCGCCAAGGGCACCCGCCAAAGGGCCAAAACCACGCCCGGCAGCAGAAATGCCGCGGTGAACGCAAACACCGCAGGCCACGGCCAATCTTCAGCCAAAATGAGCGCCAACGAGCCCGGGACGAGTCCCGCCACGCGATACGCATTGACGTGCACCGCGTTGCCAAAACCCAGCTCGGCATCAGATAGGAGTTCCCGCCGGTAGGCGTCGAGCACGACGTCGAGTGTTGCACTTCCCCAAGCGATCGCAACGAGCAGCGTCACCACAAGCGGCAGCGAAGCCACCGGATCGACCTGACCGACGCCTGCGATCGCCGCGGCAACGCCCAGCGAAAGGACCAGTATCCACCCCCGTCGACGCCCCAATCGCGGCCAAAGCGCCCAGCGGTCGAGCACCGGTGCCCAAAGAAACTTCCACATGTACGGCAGTTGAATCAGGGAAAGCGCACCGATCGTCGCCAAACTGACCCCCTCTTGCTGCAACCACGCGGGCACGAGCTGCAGCAGAGTATAAAGCGGCAAACCGGACGCAAAGCCGGTGAGCACACACGGCAAAAAGTGGTCTACAATGCGGCGGATGACATTTGGAGGGAGATTGACCATGAGCACTACCGTCACCGTCCGCTTCGCAGTCGACCGCGAATACACCTTCGATTTGACCGACAATGCCGTTGCGACGTTGGAACCCGATGCGGCGCGCAGCTGGCTTGCCCACCAGATGGACGCGCTCGAATGCGACATGCCGAACAAGATGGGCAAGATTCTTGCCGCCGATATCGCGTTGGCGCTCGCACACTGCGCGGGCGAATCGCTCTTTGCCGAAGGTGGCGAATGGGCCCAGTGCTACGCGCAAGCCGTGGCGGCGATTTTCGATCGTCCGGTGGTGTTGGTAGACGTCGAGCAAAACCGCATCGGCTAACCCCTAAGCCACCATTGTGCGCCCCACCATCGACCATACGGGGGCGCGGATCAACGGCGTGCCAGCCGCGCGATCGCCAGTGTCGCCAGAAAATTGAGGTCGGCATCCGGCGGCAGCGGCTGATGCCGGTCGTCAAACCCCATCCATTCCAAAATTTCGATGTCCAGCAGATCGCACAGGGTGGTGAAATCCGCGACCGTGAAAAAACGGATGTTCGGGGTATTGAACCACTGGTGCGGTAGGCTTTCGGAAACCGGCATCCACCCTTCCAGGATGCTTTTGCGGTGTTTCCAGAACGCGAAATTGGGAAAACTCACCACCGCTTCGCGCCCCACCCGCAGCATCTCTTGCAGGATTCCTTGCGTATTGTGCATCGCTTGCAGCGCCTGACTCATGATCACGCGGTCAAAAAAACCGTCCTCGAACCCAGCCAATCCTTGGTCGAGGTTGCTTTGGATCACATTGACCCCGCGGTCCAAACAGGCGATCACGCGATTGACGTCGTTTTCGATACCGTAGCCCACCACCCGCTTGGTTGCGCTCAAGTAAGCGAGCAGTGCTCCATCGCCACAGCCGAGGTCGAGCACCCGCTCTTCCGGTTGGACCCAGCGGGCGATCGCAGCAAGGTCGAAGCGCAACGCCGATTCCGGCTGGACCGTTTCGTTCGTGTCAGGGGTCATCACCGTACTCATCCGCTCCTCCTTCAGACCGCCACTTGGTTGAGGTACGCCCGCACCGCGGCATGGTAATGGGGATGTTCCAACAGAAAGGAGTCGTGCCCCGCTTTGCTCTCGATTTCCAGATAACTGACCGGTTTTTCCGAATGGACGAGCGCTGAGACGATCTCGCGGCTGCGCGCGGGCGAAAAGCGCCAGTCGGTGGAAAAGGAGAGCACGAAGAAACGCGCTTGCGCGCGGGCGAACGCCTGCGCCAGATCCCCACCGTATTCGGCCGCCGGGTCGTAGTAGTCGAGCGCACGCGTCGTCAAGAGATAGGTGTTCGCGTCGAAATAGCGGGAGAATTTCTCCCCCTGGTACCGCAGATAGGATTCGATCTCGAATTCGACGTCGTACGAATAGCGAAACGCGCCATGTTTCAACGCCCGCCCGAACTTTTCCGCCATCGCATCGTCGGAGAGATAGGTGATGTGGCCGATCATCCGCGCGAGCATCAACCCGCGTTTCGGCACCACCCCGTAGCGGTAGTAGTCACCACCATGGAAATCGGGGTCGGTGAGGATCGCCTGCCGCGCCACTTCGTTGAACGCAATGTTCTGGGCCGAAAGCTTCGGTGCGGTGGCAATCGCCAATACGTGCCGAACCCGCTCGGGGTACTGCAACGCCCACGAAAGCGCCTGCATCCCACCGAGCGAGCCGCCGATCACCGCCGCGAACTCGCTGATGCCCAGACGGTCGGCAAGGCGCGCTTGCGCTTCGACCCAATCTTCCACCGTCACGAACGGAAAGCGGGAACCGTACGGCTCTCCCGTCTCCGGATCGATCGATTTGGGGCCGGTAGACCCGTAACATCCGCCGAGGTTATTCACCCCGATCACGAAAAATTTCCGGGTGTCGAGCGGTTTCCCCGGTCCAACGAAATTGTCCCACCAGCCGATGTTCTTCGGGTCGTCTTCGTAGTAACCGGCAACATGGTGCGAACCGGAAAGCGCGTGGCAAACGAGCACCGCATTCGTTTTCGCTGCGTTGAGTTCGCCGTAGGTCTCATAGACCAGTTCGTAGCGCGGCAATACCCCGCCGCTTTTGAGCCGCAGCGGTTCGTCGAAGACCATCCGTTGCGGCGACACTACCCCGACCGATCGCACTGCCATCCTTTCTGCTATCAAGAAAGTGCGCAAAAGTGCGCACAGTTCTCTTCCTGCCCCGACGGGTCTTGCTGACCACATTCGTATCTGACAGGCGTAACTTTCCCGACTACGGTAGAGACCCCCTCTACCGCAGCGCCGCCGTTACCGGTCGGACTCGCCACGGGTAGGGCAGTTTCGGTTGCCAGCCGTTTCAGATTGAGCGCCGCATTGAGATCACGGTCGTGGCGCGTGCCACATTCCTGACACACCCATTCCCGATCCTTCAACGTCAACGCCTCATTTTTCCAACCGCAGACCGAACACAGGCGACTGCTCGGATACCAGCGATCGGCAATGATGAGCCGCACGCGATAGCGTTTCGCCTTGTATTCCATCTGCGAGCGGAACATCCCAAAGCCCACGTCACTGATGGCACGGGCAAGTTTGTCGTTTGCCAGCATCCCTTTGACGTGCAAGTCCTCGATCACCACCGCTTGGTTTTCGCGGCAGAGTCGAGTCGTGAGTTTATGGATGAAATCCGCTCGGATATTGGCAATGCGAGCATGAAGCCTTGCCAATGTCTGAACGGACTTTTTGTGGTTGTTCGATACGGGCAATCTTGTGCCTTTTGGGATACTGGCGCAAGAAGCAAAGCCTGCCGCAACCTTGGCTGATTCGACTTTGCGACTTACGCGACGACTACGAATTTTCAGGCGGCGTAGTACTGCTTTAAGCGGCTTGGGCGCGTCGATCGATTCGCCATTGGAAAGCGTTACCGCGGCTTTTATGCCCAGGTCGACACCGGTAATTGCGTTGGCTTCACGACGGCGATAGAACTGCGCATCGGGCACCTCGACCTGAACCGCAACGAACCAGCGATCGGCTGTTCTTGAAACCGTCGCGCCCAAAATTTTTCCCTTGAAGCGCAGCGACTCAGCCATGGCGACATTGCCAATTTTCGGCAGGCGTATCGTTTTTCCTGAGAGGGTGAATTTGTCGTTTGCTACATAGAAGCTATCGCGGCAACGTCCTTTTTTCTTGAACTGAGGCGGACGGGCAGGTCTTCCCGCTTCGATGTCAGCAAAAAACCGACTTCATGCTTTGGCCAAATAAGCGAAAGGCTGCGAGTGCACATCGCGGTGAATGGTCTTGAGCCACGGCTGCCCATTCTTGTCGAGCCAATGGGGATCGCTATACTTGATCGCGTTGAATTGTTTTTTCAGCGCCATCGCATTGGGCTTTTTGCCCGCTGCGTACTGCCTGTTCCACTCGGCAAGCGCCCAGTTCCAGACACGCCGCGCCGTTCCGCAAGCCCGGACAAAGTATTCTGCCTGTTCAGGCGTTGGATAAAGCGCAATTTTGTGGGTCAGTTGCATGGATTACTCGTATTCTGCATCGGTCAAGCGCCAAATCACTTCGCCAGTTTCGACGCATACTATGCGCACCTCTTGCTCGGCCGGGTCGTCCACACCTTCGATCGCTATTGCTATGGCCCCACTTACGTCGTTGAAATGTTGCTTGAATGCTGCATCAGGTAGCCAATCACTCTTCAGAGGAAAATCCGATTTAATTTGACTGTGTCACAAAAACCTTTCACCTTCCCACCTCCTACCTACGCACTCTCCCGCAGCAGGGACATCGCAGGAGCTGTCGGGCGATCTGTTGCGCAATCCCATGACGAATCGTTGCGATCGAGTCGGGTACGTGGCGTTGCGCTCTTGGGGCGACCCCGTGGGACGTACCCTGGGGGTAAGGAAGGCGCTTGTGGGAAGATACCGTTTTTTTTATTCCAGCCTTTGAGTCGTTGTAGGAGCAAAAACCCGTAGGCGGCGATCGTGAGTGTGGCGTGGTGGTGAAACCCGCGCCAGTTGCGCCCTTCGTAGTGACCCAGTCCCACTTCTTGTTTGAGTTCACGGCAATCGCGCTCGATGCGCCAGCGCATCTTGGCAGTATAAACGAGCTGCGTCAGGGAGTAGTTCTCGGGAAGGGTGCAAAGAAAGTAGTGGCTCGGTGCGCTTTCGGTTTCTGGCCATTCGATGAGCAGCCATTCGGGTTCGCGAAGGGTAGCGCGCCAATAGTCACGGTGCGCAGCGCGCACCCGCACCGCGGCAAAGCGAGCAAGAGCGGGTTTTTGTGCGGCACTGGACACGCGGTAATAGGCAACCAATCGTGTTGGCTCCGATGCTCCATTACGCAAGCCAATAAACTCACGAATTTGCGATTCAATATAAAGGCGTCGATTGCTGCCGGTACGCGCCACCGGAATTAACCAGCCTTCGCGCTCCCGCCGCTGCAAAGTTTTAACCGTCACACCCAACAGCTTGGCCGCTTTGCCTATGCTTATAGTGTTTTCCATGATCACAATGATACACGATCGCGCACCATTTCTAGAGTTTTGCGGCGCCGAAAGGAGCGCAAACCCACCCAAATGTAAAGCATTGTAAGCAAGTTTTCCGCGGTTGCAAAGGGACGTACAATCTTGGCCGGGTGTATCCGCAAGAGTGTCCGAATGACCGCTACTGTCAAGCTTCCACCCTATGCCACGATCCGTCGTGACGAAGATACCGTCGTGATCCTCGACCAGCGCGAACTTCCGTTCGCGGTCCGCTTCTTGACTTTGCGCACGCTCGAAGATACCGCGGACGCGATCCGGACGATGGCGGTACGCGGCGCCCCGCTGATCGGAGTCACTGCCGCGTTCGGCGTCGCGTTGGCGCTGCAACGAGACGCGCGTGATGCGGCGCTCGACGACGCGATCACAACGCTCGCCACCACCCGCCCCACCGCCGTGAATCTGCATTGGGCGCTTGCGCGCATGCGTCAGGTACTCGCGCCGCTTGTGCCCGCCGAACGCGCCCAAGCCGCGTGGGAAACCGCCGAGCGGCTGCGTAACGAAGACGCCGCGCTCTGCCACGCGATCGGCGAAACCGGGTTGCCGTGGCTGCAAGCCGCGGCGAAAAAGCGTGCCGGTGAACCGGTGCGGGTTTTGACCCACTGCAATGCCGGTTGGGTGGCAACCTGTGGAATTGGCACCGCGCTCGCCCCAGTCTATCTGGCGCACCAAGCCGGTATCGCGGCCGAAGTCTGGGCGAGCGAAACGCGACCGCGCAATCAGGGTTTGCTGACGGCGTGGGAGTTGTCGGCTGCAGGCATTCCTGCGAAGGTGGTCACCGACAATGCGGCAGCGTGGTTACTCGCCAATGGCGCGGTGGACTTGGTGATCGTCGGCGCCGACCGCATCGCCGCCAACGGCGACGTCGCCAACAAGGTGGGCACCGCGCTCAAAGCATTCGCCGCGCACACCTACGGCATTCCGTTCCTGGTTGCTGCGCCCACGAGCACGTTCGACCCCGATTGCCCCCACGGTGGCGCGATCCCGATCGAAGATCGGGGCAGCGACGAACTCACCCATGCGGTGGTACGAACCGCAAACGGCGTCACGCGGCTGCCCGCGTTGCCTGACGGTATCGGTACCGGCCCCAACCCGGCGTTCGACGTCACTCCGGCCCGCTTCGTCACCGCGATCCTCACCGAACGCGGTGCGATCGCACCGCCGCTTGCGGGTTCATGGTGCCAACAGGAAACTACGATGACCTATTGAACTGGTACAAGCAGTGCAGGCGCACCGAATGCAACCAAATTAGCGTTGGATTTAGAAAACCAGTTTCGCCAAAAAAATTCCAGTGCCGCCATAGTCTTAGGATCGTGATAGACGCCTTTGGTCGATACTTTCTTCTCGTCGAGCACACCTGCGCCGATCACATAAACCCGTGCGCCGCCAAAATCGCCAACCATGCCACTTTCGACAGCCTTCTTTATCTCCACTTCGGGATCGATTTTTCGAACCGAATTTTTTTGATAAAAGCTGGTAATTGAAGAATTTTCCAGCATATCCGAAGCAACCAAGACGACCTTTTCCCGAGCATTTGAATCGCGCACCCGCTTTGAAATCTCCTTGAGGGCAGCCAGGATGTCTGACTTTGCGATTCGTGAGGACGATGCGTCAAAGATAGTCCTGAGCGCTTGACCGACTAAGACCGCTGCATACTTTGGCGCAGTTGCCATGCATCGGTCGAACTTGGCAAGATCGATTTTCGGCACATCGTTTCTTTTCGTAGCATCCATGGGAGGGTCGAGTTTACCGGAGGCAACGACATTAACATAGCGGCCTTGAATGAACGCCGAAAACTCAAAAATTGTGAAAGCATTACCAGGAGCCAAAAAGTGGCGGATACTGTCTGCGACCTGCTGTTTCAATTTGCTGTCGAACGGGGTGGTTTGATCGATTGCTACAAAAATCTCGATCTCAGGTGACCTTGGTTGCTGTAATTTTGCAACAGCATAACAGCTCGGCAGAGCATTATCCTGGCTTGAGAATACAAGCTCATAAAACAAGATCAAAAAAATAAAAACAAAATTCTTTATCATTGCAGCACTCTCTTCGCAACTTATTCGCTTTTGTGCTTTGTTTTTACTTTTGTATCTTAATTAAAATTCAATTTCTAAGATTCATTCGTTCTCTCAATTTTTGATTTATGTATATCTAGTTGTATTTCTGGAAGAATAAGAAGACGGTCAGCTTCGGATAACCGCGCAACAAAGCTATCTTTGTCAGAGCTTTTATCATATTTATCGAGCAACTCACTCTTCCTTTGGAGCTTTCTGAAGGTACAGGTTAATTCAATATCTCCACGTCCAGCTTCCGCATTCCGTTCCTTAAGGAGTGTTTGCAACTTAGTAAGCTTAGCCTCTGCGATTGAAGCAATACGATTATTATACTCTTGCAAATCGGAAAAAGTCGGAAAACTCTTTATTTTATGATATGCCTTGTGGCTCTCTTTGCCTGCGAAGCCCCATAAGTAACCAAAAACGACGCCGAGCAATTGCAGAAATACGAAAACCACAGCCAATACAATGAAAGTTCCCCAACCGCCAGCACGGTCAATTTCTATTTCATCCTCTAAGGCTTTTCGTTCGGCAGCTCTGTTTTGAGCTTCGTCAGCATTCGGAAGCACCAATTTGGAAAAGTTCAAAGGGTCGTTTACAGAAGGACCTTCGTTTGAGATTTGTCCAGTTATCGTTTGAAGAAGGTGTTTTTCAAGGACTTCTCCGCGAACATAAGTTGCCAGAACCGCCACAATAACAACAAAAATTGCAGTCGCAATAGTAATTTTATATGACGGTTTATCCCCAACACGATTCGCAAGCTGTGTATAACTCTCTTTGTCATCATCTATTTTTTGATCATCCTCCAGACTGACCTCTCCTGTTCGAAAGTCACCCTTTTGACCCGCAGCTTTCCATTCATGATGCGCTTTCGCGATACGACTGGACTTGTAAAGCTCACGGCCTGAAAGATGGGTAAAAGCCACCAGCAAAACAGATATCAGAAAAGCGATGCCGTAAGCCCCTAATTGCTGCAAGTTTTCACTCGCACCTGGTAGAGTGTAACCTGCCAGAACATAAGAAAACC
>Ga0116142_10005931_pt1 | contig 10732 bp, 7 predicted proteins | sample AD_UKC033_MetaG_FD_89785 | JGI IMG/M metagenome (GOLD analysis project Ga0116142, IMG submission 89785) | Active sludge microbial communities of municipal wastewater-treating anaerobic digesters from USA - AD_UKC033_MetaG | ecosystem: Engineered > Bioreactor > Anaerobic > Digestate | place: USA... | reverse complement strand
CGGCACGCCGCGTATGTCAACGTCAACCTTCTCATCGAACTTCCCGAACTCTTGCGCGTCATTCAGTTCCTTAATTCCGGCGGCTACCACTGCGCCGGCGCGGAGGTGACGGAGGACGGCTACGTACCGGGGCCCGGCGACAACCACGCCTGCCCGCCCCACGATGCCGACTACATGGACGGCCCCGATTGGCGAATCATTGTCAGTGAGTTATTGCGCGTCATTCAGTTCTACAACTCCGGCGGTTACTATCCCTGCCTGACGGACGACACGGAAGACCGCTACTGCCCCGGCCCAAGGCCTGGAATACCTCTCTTATAGGAGACAATACTCTCTGCTTGTACTCGTTCTTATTCGTGCAATTCGTGTGATTCGTGGTAACAAAGAAGACCGCGAGTCACACGAATTGCACGAATTGGACGTGCGGCTACTCACGATCGGCACTTCGCTTCGCCTTTCGCGCCCGGTGCCGCGACAACGCCTCGCGCACAAGCCGCCACGGCTCCATCACCACCGCTGCGGGCCGGTACACAAGCCGCACCGGCTCGCCCTCCCGCGCAAAGGCCTCGTTCAGGACCGGCATAATCACCCGCAGCCAGAACTTGTCGAAACCGTATCGGTCCTTACGGCCCGCGTTCCTCTCATGATCGCGCCATGTCCCGAGCGCTTCCGGATTGGAATATAAGGGCCCCCGCAAGCAGGCCATCCGCGTCAGATAGGCATCGGGGCATGCGCGCAACGCGGACGGGATCGGTCCGATGTCGCGAAGCACCGCCGTGCGCCACATGAGCCCGGACGTCGGAACGAAGACCGAGAACACGTCCTGCCGCAGCGCGAGGTTGACCGTGCCCAGCGTCCGCCATATGGCCGCAAGATCGCCGCTCAGAAGCAGCGGCTTGTCCACGCCGCCCGAATGACGGGCCAACTGGTGTTGATACACCCCCCCGTCCGGCAGGCGCTCCGCAAACGCCGCCATGCGCGCCACCTTGTCCCGCGACCAGTAATCGTCACTGTCCAAGGTGCAGATGTACCGTCCCTTGGCTAACGCGAAGCCCGCGTTGAGCGCGGCCGCCTGCCCACGATTCTCCTGAAAGACGGGCGTCGCCGGGATCGACGCCGAGCGCAGCTTCTCCTCGATGATCTCGCGCGATCGGTCGCTCGATCCGTCGTCAACGACCACTAGTTCGATCGGGCGATACGTTTGTTCGAATACGCTGTCGAGCGCCTGCCCCAGGAAATCCGCGTAGTTGTAGCTGCTGAGCACCACGGTAACCAGCGGTCCTTCCGCGATGGGGCATGAAGCCGGTTCTTCGACGTCGCCGAGACTCATCATTGCTATTCCAAAGTCGCCGCCGGTCAGGCGCCGGGACAGGACGTAGTCTATCATGGGTGTCCGGCGGTTTCCTCTCGGGACGACGGGAATGGGCTTTATTTCGCCGCCGAAATCCTGTACCGTGGCGGGCCGGGTCGCGCGTAAACGCGGGATACAGGGAGTGCAGCTTATGAAACGCGGGGAGCGAATTAACCCTCACCCTGACCCTCTCCCACAGGGAGAGGGAAGGCAGATAGATCGAAGGCGATTCCTACAGCGTGTGGGGCATGGCGTTGCGGGCGCGGCGGCGACGACGCTGTTGGGCGGAGGGAAGGCGCGGGCGGCGCGCGTCGGGCCGAATGAGCAGGTGGGCATTGCGGTCATCGGCAACGGCGGCATGGGCACGCGCCACATCGAGGCCTTGGCCGTGAATGATCAGTGTCGCCTGGTGGCTGTGTGCGACGTGGCGAAGTCGCGTTACATGAACGCCATCGACAAGGTGAAGGAACTCTCGGATCAACAGCCCTCGGGCTATCAGGACTTTCGGCGCGTGCTCGACCGGCCCGACGTGGACGCCGTCTTCGTGGTGACGCCGGACCATTGGCATCCGCTGCTCACCATCCTTGCCTGTCAGGCGGGGAAGGACGTCTACGTCGAGAAGCCGGTCTGCACGACCATCGAGGAAGGACGGGCGATGGTGAACGCGGCGCGCCGCTATGGCCGCGTGGTCCAGGCCGGAACGCAGCAACGCTCGATGCCGGTGTTCCAGAAGGCAGTCGAACTCGTACACAGCGGACGTCTTGGCCGGGTCATGACCGCGAGCGCATGGGTAGGCGTGAACGATTGGGGCGTCGGCGAGACGCCCCAGGACCCGCCCGAAGGCCTGGACTGGGACCTGTGGCTCGGGCCCGCGCCGTGGGCGCCCTATTCGCCGGAGCGGTTCGGCGGCTTTATGGGCTGGCACGATTACGCGCGGGGTGGTCAACTCACGAACTGGGGCGTGCACCTCATGGACATCGTCCACTGGGGCATACGCGCGGACCGGCCCCTCTCGGTTCAGGCGCTGGGTGGGAGCTATCGCCGAGCCCCCGGCGCGGACAACTACGAAACCATCGAGGCGCTCTTTGAGTATCCCGGCTGCAACGTGACGTGGGAGCAGCGCCACCAGAACACCCACGGCGACAAGGGTTACGGCATCAGTTTCCATGGCACGGACGGCGTGCTCTTCGTGGACCGCGGCACGTTCAAGGTGCGGCCCGCCGACCTGGGCATCGAGGAATACGTCGGGGAACCGGAAAAAAGTTGGGCGAACCCGCCGCATCACAATAATTTCTTCGAATGCGTGCGCACGCGCGGCACGCCCGCCGCGGATATCGAGCAGGGCTTCCGCTCGACGGCGGCGGTGCTGCTCGCGGGTATCGCGCTCAAGGTGCGCCGCCGTCTCGAATGGGACGGCAAGGCGGAGCGGTTCCTGAACGACGAGCAGGCGAATCGCCATCTGGCGCGCGCGTACCGCGCGCCGTGGCATTTGTAGGAGCGGCAACATGCGGGGAACACTGATGATGAAGCGGCGGCACAGCCTGTTGATCGCGCTGGCGCTCGTGATGGCCGCGTCGGTGTGGGCGGCCCCCAACCTCGATCAACTTATCGCGGGACTCGGCGGCGGTGACGAAGAGGCGCGCATCCTGGCGCGGCAGCTCCTGCCGCGGCACGGCGCGGCGGCGGTTTCGCGGTTGCTCCCACTCGTAACGCGGGAGGACGCGAACGTGTGGTTCGCCGCCATGCGCGTCCTTGAAGACATTGCGAATACCGTGTCCGTTCCGGGCCGGGAGGCGGAACGCATCGAGACGGCGCGCCTGATTATGACGCTGGTCGCGCCGGAGCAACCGGACGCCATCAAGGAACGGGGATTGCGCCTGCTGCCCCTCGTTGTGTCGGAAGGATTCGACCTCGGGCCGGTCGCGGCGCTGCTCGGAAGCAATCCCGTTCTGCGCGAAAAGGCGCGGGCCGCCCTGCGCGAGATGAACACGACGGAGGCGGCTGTCGCCCTCGGTAACGCGCTGCCAAACGCCGAACCGGAATTCCAATGCGCCCTGCTGGACGCCCTCGGCATGATGAACAAGCCCGAGACCCTGCCCGCCGTTTTGGCGGCGATCGTGAGTCCCGAAGCGCGGGTGCGCGCGGCGGCGGCACGCGCGCTCGCACGTACCGGCGATCCGCAATACACGGCGAAGCTGTTCGCGGTGTACGAGAATGCCGACGACATCACCCGCTTCGACGCGGGCGACGCGATCATCCGCCTCGGTCACGCGACGGGCGCGCAAGGCGGCCACTGGCGGGAGACCGTGTCGTTGTTTCGGGCCGCCTCGGCAACGTTCGACGGCCTCCGGTTGAAAGGCGCGGCCCTGGTCGGTCTGGGAACTTACGGCGATGAAACTGTGATCCCGACGCTGCTCGAAGCGTTGGACGGAAAAGACGGACGGCAACTCGAACCGGCGGTGCTGGCCGCGTTCGCGGTGCTGCAAGGTCCCGGCGCGGACCACGCGCTGCTCGATGCGTTTTCGGCCCTGCCTCGCGACGTCCAGGCGTCGCTGCTCGGCGTCTTCGGTGAGAAGCGCAACGCGCTCTTCCTGCCGCTGCTGACGGAGTATGCCGCGCACGAGGACCTGGTCCTGCGCGACGCCGCCTTGGCCGGGCTGGCCGCGTCGCGCCTGCCCGGAGCCGTGGACCCGTTGATTCGCTTCGTGGAGACATGCACCGAGGATGAGCGGCCCGTCGCGCTCGATAAGCTGCGGCGGATGGCGGAGGCGTTTCGCAACGCGGGCGAGCGCGACGGCGCCGGGCGCGCGTTTCTGGCGTTGTACGGCTTCGCGGATTCCGAGGAAAGCAAGCTCGACGCGCTCGAAGGCATCAAGCAGTTCCCGATTCCCGAGGCGTTCGAGACGATCATGGACGCTGTTGGCGGCGAGGAATTCGCCCAACTGCCCGTCGGCACGCTCGCGGGTGTCGCGAAGGCCCTGCTCGATGCGGGACGTAAGGACGAGGCCGATAAGGTAATCGAGGCGCTGCTGCCGCGCGTCAACTCGACCGCGGGACTGCGCGAGGTTATGAGCACGCTCGGGGCGGTCGGATTTACGCCGGAACGGCTCGGCATCCTGACCTCGTGGTCTCTGGTCGGTCCGTTCCCGTGGCGATTCGACGACGCCTTCGGCAAAACGAACATAAACGAGCCCGATGTCGACCTGAAGGCCGCCTATACCGTGGGCGACAAAACCCTGGCCTGGACGGCGCACGAGACCGGCGAACCGTTCGGTCTGGTGAACCTGATGGACATTTTCGGCGCATTGGACGATGTTGCGGCCTATGCGTTCACCCAAGCGGCCGTACCGGAAGCGGTCGAGGCCGTGGCGCGCGCCGGGTCCGACGACGGCATCAAGATTTGGATCAACGGCGAGGCGGTCCACGAGAACAATGTGGACCGCGGCAACACGTTTGATGAAGACCAGGCGCCGGTCCGTCTGCGGGCGGGCCTCAACGATATCCTTGTGCAGGTAACGCAGGTTCGCGGCGGCTGGAATTTCAACCTGCGGTTGACCACGCCGGAAGGCGCGCCGCTGCCGTTCGAGAAACTGACCCCGTAACACCGGGTTCAGAGGACACGCCAAGAGCTGAAACAACTGTCCGTGTTCGTCCGTCCGTACGCGAACGCATAAACATTCCAGATTACGTGACCGAGGAGGACCATGCCATGCGCGGCATAACCGCACTGTTGTTGGCAACCCTTGCGGCGGCTGTTCCCGCCGTGGAATTGCGCTTCGATCGTGAACGCATCGGAACCGGAACCTATGAGGCCGCGGCCGCATTCGACGTAAACAACGACGGGGTCATCGATATCGTGTCCGGCTGCTATTGGTATGCCGGGCCCGATTTCAGGACGGCGCACACGGTTTGCGACTTGCAGCCCGTTGACACGTACTACGACGACTTCTCGAACTATCCCCTCGATGTCAACGGCGACGGCTACCTCGATATCGTGAACGGGGCATGGTGGGGCATGCGCCTCGAATGGCGCGAGAACCCGAAGGGCCAGGCCGGCCTGTGGACCACGCACGAGGTGGCGAAGGTCGGGAATGTCGAGCGCAACGTATTCTGCGATTTCGACGGCGACGGCATCCCCGAGGTGTTCCCCGTGACGAAGCCCGTGCATATCTTCAAGCTCGAACGGGACGCGGACGGCAAGGGAACGGGAAAGTTCCTGCAATACACCATTGACAAGGGGACGGGCGGACATGGACTGGGCACGGGCGACGTCAACGGCGACGGCAGAACCGATATCGTTCTGTCCGGTGGTTGGCTGGAATCGCCTGCGGACCCCTTTGATGTCGAGGGGTGGGTCTGGCATGCGAAGTTCAACCTCGGGTCCGCGAGCGTGCCCATCCTCGTCCATGACGTGAACAACGACGGACTGAACGATCTCATCGTCGGCGAGGCGCACAACTACGGCCTGTACTGGATGGAACAGGGCAGGGACGAGAACGGCGACCGCACGTGGACCAAGCACATGGTCGAGGAACATCGCTCCCAATTCCATGATCTCCAGTTGCACGACATCGACAACGACGGCGAACTCGAACTGGTCACGGGCAAACGCTACCGCGCCCACAACGGCCACGATCCGGGTGCGGACGATCCCGTCGGCGTCTACTACTATGAGATCAATGGAGGCGCGTTCGACCGCGTCACCCTCGATTACGGACCGGCGGACAACGCCAGCGGCGTCGGCATCTATTTCTGGGTCGCGGACGTGACCGGCAACGGCTGGAAGGACATCATAGCCCCCGGCAAAGAGGGCTTGTACCTGTTCCGCAACATGGGTCCCGCCGCGAAGGACTGAACGCGCACAACGATCGGTTCGACGCGTCAGATAAACTGCCGCATAATCGCGTCCAGAACGCCGCCCACATTCTCAGGCGTAATCCCGTACTGGCGACAGGCGTTCTCCGCTATGGCGCGGCGGTCCGGGTGTTCGAGGTCGTCCAGGGACGCGAACGCGCCCATCCTGCGCCCGATCTGGAACACGGTCTGGTCCTCCGGCGACATGGCGAGAAAGCGGTCCAGGAGCGCGAACATTGCCGGTTGGTCCTCGGGCAAACGGCCTTCGAGTTCGCCGATCAGGTTCAGGATGTGATCACTGGCAACCACGCTGCTGACGCCGTCGAGGGACGCGATGAAGAGGCGGATTTCGCGGACGGTCTCGACATCGGTGCACTTGTCGAAGCGGCCCGCTTCGTATTCCTCGTAGAGCGGCGTATTGGCGGGGATGGCGAGCGTGCGCAGGCGGATGAAGTCGGGATTGATCCGGTTCAGGGCGTCCGCCGACTCGCGCGCGTGGACCTCGGACAGCGGCCGGCCGCCCAGCCCCGGCATGATGTATTCCGAGAGTTCCATGCCCGCCGCCTTGACCTTGCGCCCCGCGGCGACGTGTTCCGCCTGCGTCACCCCCTTCTTCATGAAAGCGAGCACCGCATCCGCGCCGGACTCCATGCCGATGTGGACGCGGTTCAGGCCCGCCGCAGCGAGGTCGCGCAGTTCCTGGTCCGACTTGCGGGCCGCCGTGTGTGCACGCGCGTACGAGGTGATTCGCTCGATCGCTGGGAATCGCGCGCGCAGATGCTCAAGAATCGCGACAAGGTCCCCGGTTCGCGCGAACAACGAATTCGCATCCTGTAGAAACACGGACCGCATCCCGCCCACCGCCACCCAGTGATAGGCCGCGCGCAGCGCGTCCCGTTCCTCCGGCGGCGTGCCGCGCGCGATCGCCACATACGCGGCGTGCCGCACATGGCCCGCGCCGTCGGCGGAAGCGCGCAACGCCTCGACGAGCCGGTGGACAAGGTCTATATCGCGTCTCACGTGATCGACGGGACGAACGGAGAAGGCCGCGCCCTTGTAGACGGGACAGAAGAGACAACGATTCCAGGGGCAGTTGCGCGTGACACGAATCAGCAGGCTGTACGCCTCGCTCGGCGGGCGTATCGGTCCTTGCTCGAAACCCTGGTACTCACTTGGCATGGCGGTTGTCATCGCACGGGCCGGGATTAGAGATACCCGAGCCCCATCAGGCGGTCGCGCAAGGCCGCCGCGTCCTCCTCGCTGAGTCCGGCCTCTTTCGGTGTGAACAACGCGGCCACGGCGTCGTCGCCGGGCGGCGTTTCGCCCACGCACACGTAGCACGCGCCGCTCGAGCCCAGCTTCGCGTCGATCCGGCGCAGCCACGTTTCGAGCGTATCCGCGTCCACGGGCGCGTCCAGACGGACGTAAGCGAAGTCGGGCCGCTGCGCGTCGAGAAGCGCCTCGCATAACGCCAGCGCCGCCGCCGCATCAGCCGGGCGGGCTTCCGCGGGCTCCTCCCCCATACCGACGGTTACGCACACGTTGCCTCTCGCGCGTAGGCGCTCCCACGGGCGCGCGTGCGCGTCCCCCGGCGTGAGGCCCGCATCCCGGGCCGCGTCGCGGGCGCGCCGCAGCAGAGGCCGGCGCTCCGCTGTCAGCGCGGCCTCGATCCGCGCCCACAGGGCCGCCGGGATGCCAATCACCACCACGTTATGTAAGGCGTTCGTCATTTCCCTCCTGCGTCCCCTTTCGCTATCTCGTGGCGACGCGTCCGTGCCCGCCGTCAGCGCGTGCGCAACTGAACCCACTCGCGCGCGCGCGCCAGCGTCTGCTTCACCCCTTGTTCGCGAAGGCTCGATACGGTCCGGCCAAGCAACCGCCTCGCAAGGGAGTGGGTCGCGACGTGCCGCAGCGGATTGTATTCGGTCCGGTACTTGTACGCCACCTGCTCCATGAGTCCCGGAATGTAGGAAGGACAATCCTTGCAGTAGTGGAGTTCCTTCCCCGCGCCCAGGACCTCGCGCGCATGCTGCATGTACGGCCCCGTCCAAATCTCCTTCAGGGTCTTGTCGCGGATATTCTCGGCGTGCTCGTCATAGAACACGCAACACGGGCCCGCCTTCCCATCGACAAGGATGAACAGGCTCAACCAGGCCTCGTAGCAGGTGCTGTTCAGAATCGATTCCGGCTGATTTGTCGGGCGCGGCGGCGGGTTGCCCTGTTCCGCCCGGAGATAGAAATCCGCGTTCGTCACCACGCCCAGCGCGTCCGCCCGCTCCTTGGCCCGCCGCAAGTGCTCCGGCAACGCCGCCCGCTGTTCCGCGTTTAATTCGAGTTCGTGCACGCCGTCGAAGTCCCCGATCAAGTGAGAGAATCCGACGGTGCTCGCGCCGAACGAATGGGCCAACGCGACGATCTGGTCCAGCTTGTCAAAATTCAGATTGGACATTACGGGGTGGACGGTGAGTTCCGGATAAGCAACACCCCTTCTGTCGCGGACGGATTTGAGCGCGCGGAGACATTCCATGGTGCGGTTGAAGGCGCCGCGCGAGCGCATCGCGTCATTGACGCCGATGTCCGCGCCGTCCAGACTCACCTTGATGCGGTCCCAGCCAATATCGACCAACTCCTCGAAATGCCGTTCCTTGAACAGGGTCGCGTTCGTGTGCAGGATGCCGAACATGCCCAGTTCCTTGATCCGCCGGCACATCGCCATCGCCGTCTTCCCGCGGACCATCACCTCGCCGGCCCCCATCACCGTCCACTCGCGAACCCCGAGTTCCGCGCTCTCGTCCACCAGCAGCAAGAGCCGCTCGTCGTCCACTTCGAACTTCTTGTCGTATATCCCCATCCCGAATTCTTTTTCCGCCCACCGCTCCCAACACATCACGCATTTCAAGTTGCAGCGGTTGGTGATGTAGATGCTCATCTTCCACGGACCGGGCGTTTCGCCGGCCTGCCACCGCAGGAGACGGCTCCACTTGGTATCCGGGAGGTTCTTGTATTTCAGGCCAGGCATAATCCGCATTCCAGCCGTATCCACACGCCTCGACTCCTTGCATACCCCGCCATAAAGTGAAACAAGCCGCTTTCCGTCGATGTTCCGTCCTTTGACGGAGGGCGGTTATTGTCGCGCCGGACGCGGGCGAGGGAACAGGCTACCGGCCACTCAGTGTACACGGGGACGAACGAGATTCCAAGGGAACCTGCTGGCGCGCCGACACCGGCCGTAATCTTGGAACGCTGGACCAATCAAGGTATCATTGGACAATTCATCTTGGCGCGTGTCGAACAGGAGCAGTATTCATGGGAACCAGTAGGCGTGTTGTAGTCATCGGGGGGGTGGCCGCGGGCACGAAGGCGGCGTCGCGCGTAGCGCGGCTTGATCCCGCGGCGCAGGTGATGGTCATCGAGAAGGGCGCGCATTTCTCCTATGCGGGGTGCGGCTTGCCGTATTACGTGATGGACCTCGTGCGCGATCAGAAGGACTTGTTGAGCACGCCCGCGGGCGTGGTGCGCGACGCGGCGTTCTTTGCGAAGGTGAAGAACGTAAACGTGCGCAGTCGCACCGAAGCGCTCGAAATCGACCGCGACCGGCGGCGTGTGCGCGTCCGGGACCTGGCCGGCGGCGAGGAGACGTGGGTCGAGTACGACGCCCTGGTGATCGCGACGGGCGCGCGGCCGGTCGTCCCGCCGATTCCCGGCATCGACCTGGCCAACGTCACGCCCGTGCACACCGTGCCCGAGGCGGAACGCATCAAGGCGCTCGTGGCGTCCGGCGGCGGCCGCAACGCGGTGATCATCGGCGGCGGCCTCATCGGCGTCGAGATGGCGGAGGCGCTCGCGGCGCGCGGTTGCCGCGTCACCATGATCGAGATGCTCCCGCAAGTGCTGAATATCCTCGATTGGGACATGGCGAAGCTGGTCGAACAACACATGATCGCGAAGGGCGTGCGCGTCCTGACGGGCGTGCGCGTGACGGCCCTGCGCGGCGAGGACCAGGTATCCGCCGTCGCGACGGACGCGGGCGAATTGCCCGCGGACCTCGTGATTGTCGCGGTCGGCGTGCGGCCCAACGCCGATCTCGCGCGAAAGGCGGGGCTGGCCGTCGGGGACCTCGGCGGCATTACGGTCGATGCCCGCATGCGGACCAGCGACCCGAACATCTACGCCGCGGGCGACTGCGTCGAGAATACGCACTTGATTACGGGCGGCCCCTGCTTCGTGCCGCTCGGTTCCACGGCGAACAAACAGGGGCGCGTCGCGGCGAACGCACTGTGCGGCGTCGAGGACGCCTTCCCCGGCGTGCTCGGCAGCGCCGTGTGCAAGGTCTTCGACTTCTGCGTCGCGCGTACCGGCTTGACCGAGTCCCAGGCGAAGGCCGATGGCCGCGACGTCGTCAGCGTCATCGCGCCGGGGCCCGACCGGCCGCACTACATGCCCTCGGCGAAGTCGCTTCTCCTTAAGCTCGTCGTGGACCGGTGCACGCGCAAGCTGATCGGCGCGCAGGCCGTCGGGCCGGGCGCG
>Ga0116142_10005926_pt1 | contig 10742 bp, 9 predicted proteins | sample AD_UKC033_MetaG_FD_89785 | JGI IMG/M metagenome (GOLD analysis project Ga0116142, IMG submission 89785) | Active sludge microbial communities of municipal wastewater-treating anaerobic digesters from USA - AD_UKC033_MetaG | ecosystem: Engineered > Bioreactor > Anaerobic > Digestate | place: USA... | reverse complement strand
GGAGACGTGCACCTCAAGGTGGACAAGGTCGAGCAGGAGGGCCGCACGGTGACCCGCGTGACTGAGCTAATGGACGAGGCGCGTGTGGACGAGCTGGCGCAGATGCTGGGCGGCCCGGCCGGCGCGGCTCGCCAGCAGAGCGCTCGTGAGATGCTGGCTGAGAGTGAGGCGGCCAAACATGCCGCCGTGCTCGGAGCCCCGCCGCCGACCGGCAAGCGCAAGAAGCAGTAGCCTTGCCGCGTTCGCGGTTGAGCTAGTCCTCTGGGGTTTCCCTCAACCGGTCTGCCGCTGCCTCTGGTGTCAGGTCGCGCTGCGGCTGGGCCAGCATCTCGTAGCCGACCATGAATTTGCGTACCGTGGCCGAGCGCAGCAGCGGCGGGTAAAAGTGCAGGTGCAGGTGCCAGGCGCGGTGGTCGTCCCCGTCCGTTGGCTGCTGGTGCAGGCCCATCGAGTAGGGGAAGGGCACCCCGAACAGGCGGTCGTAGCGCGTGGTCAGCCGCTTGAGGATGCTGGCCAGGCCGTCGCGTTCTGGCTCGGTGAGGTGCAGCAAAGACGGCGCGTGGCGCTTGCTCAACACCATCGTCTCAAAGGGCCACACCGCCCAGAAAGGCACCAGCGCCAGCCACTGGTCGTTCTCGATGACCACCCGCTCCCCGATGGTGATCTCCTGCGCCAGATAATCGCACAAGAGACAGCTCTCGGCCTCCATCAGGTACTCGTTCTGCGCCTGATGCTCCTTGGCCGGTTCGGTGGGTATGCTCTCATTGGCCCAGATCTGGCCGTGCGGGTGCGGGTTGGAGGCGCCCATCATCTCGCCCTTGTTCTCAAAGATCTGCACATAGCTGATAAAGGGCAAGCTGCCCAGCTCATAGTACTGCTGAGTCCAGGTGTCCACCACGCGCCGCACCTGCTCCACTGGCAGGTGGGCCAGACCCAGGTCGTGCCGCGGCGAGAAGCATACCACGCGGCAGATGCCCCGCTCGGGGTGGCTCACCAGCAGGGCCGGCATGGCGCGCGGGCCGTCTGGCGAGGCGGGCTTGCGCGGCAGCAGGGCGCTATAGTCGTTGTCAAAGACAAAAGTGCCCTGATAGTCGGGGTTGCGCTCGCCGCTGGAGCGCACGTTCCCGGGGCACAGGTAGCAGTCGGGATCATATGCCGGGAGATCGTCCTGCGGCAGGGCCTCTACCTGTCCCTGCCAGGGGCGCTCCATCCGGTGGGGCGAAACCAGCACCCACTCGCGGGTGAGAGGATTGTAACGGCGATGTACTCCGGTCGGAACGCTCCATTGGGCTGCCATGGCCACCTCCGCGCCAATGATACGGGACGCGAGGCTGCTGGCCAAATGGCTGTTCAAGCGCAACGCATTTGACCGTCCAGGGGCTCCACGGTACACTCTCGACCAGTGCAGAAAGGAGCCAGGGATGGAACACCAGGAGACGTCGAGCGACAGACCATGCATCTTTTGCCGGATTCTGGCGGGCAAGGCGCCAGCCGTGCGGGTCTATGAGGACGAGTACACCCTGGCCTTTATGGACATCAACCCGTCGACGCGCGGCCACGTGCTGGTGGTCCCAAAAGTGCATGCGCGCGACCTGCTGGACGTCAGCGAAGAGGACCTGCAACACGTGATCAGCACGGTGCAGCGAGTGGCTCTGGCGGTGGAAAAAGCGCTCCACCCCGACGGCATCAACCTCTTTCACGCCACGCGCCGGGCCGCTTTCCAGAGCGTCTTTCACTTCCACATCCATGTCGTACCGCGCTGGTGGAACGACGGGCTGCGGGCACCGTGGAGCGTTCGCGCGGGCGACCCGGCAGAGATCGAGGCAGTGGGCGCGCTGATCAGGCAGGTACTCGAGAGCCCGCCGCCAGCCTAGCCAACCAGCCAGCTACCGGGCCTTGCCCCAGAGCGCGCCATCGCTCCACTGGCCCAGGTAGTCCAGCGGGCAGAGGGAGAGCAGCTCCTCTTTGGTGCCGTACTGCCAGCGACCCGGTACGTTGTAGAGATAGACTACCACCGCTCGTCCCTCGCGGCACTCCCGGCAGACCCGGTCCAGCTCTTGCTCATAGACAGCATTGGCGATCAAGCTGGTCGGATCGTACATCCGCGGCAGAAAGGTGGTCTCTCGGCCGGTGACGTACTGGAGCGCCTCAGCGGCGTTAGAGTACAGGACCAGTTCCGTCGGGAGAGGGCGGACCGCGGTCGCGGTAGGCGACTCGGCCCAGGCCTGGCCGGAATACCCATGCCCGACGGCGCGCAGCTCCTGCGCCCACCGCAATCCCTCCTGGCCGTTGCGCACCAGGGACAGCGCCAGGCAGAGCAGCACTCCCCACCAGAGGGCCGACCTGCCCTTCCCGGCCAGTTGGTAGATTGCCGCCAGTGCCGCCATGCCCACCATGGTGTAGGGAATCAGCACGAAGCGTCCGCCCATGATGGAGGCGTCGAGGAAGGTCAGTGACAATAGCAGCACGCCAACGTACGACAATGCCAGGATCAGCAGCACCTCGATCAATCCAACGGCTGGCGGCGCTGCCCGAGCGCGAGGCGATTCTGTTCTGGCCTTTCGCAGCCAGAAGGCAATACTGCCAAGGGCCAACGCCAGCCCTCCGACAGTGAGCAAGGTCTGAACCAGCCCTGGCAGCGACAAACCGGGCACGACCAGCTCGCTGAGCGCTGCCTGAAACTCGCGCAGCCGCTCCAGCTCCAGGGGGTGGTAGGCCAGGGTGCGGTTCGTCGCGGGCAGACGCAGGGCGACATTGCGCGCCACCCACGCCGCCGCCGGTGCCGCAGAGCACGCCAGCGCCAGCACCGTCGTCCGGACGCGCCGGTTCTGCGGCGTGTACTTCCACGCGACCCACAGCAGGGGCAGGAGCAGGGCCACGCCAACGTAGCGCGTGGTGATGGCCAGCCCGCCGGCCAGGGCTGCTGCCAGGAGCCAGCCGCTCCTGCGCCGCAGCAGATACTGACCGGCCAGCACCAGATTGGTCAGGGTGAAGGCGAGGAACAGCGGCTCGGAGGCCACGTTCAGGTGGCTGCGCAATGTCTGAGCCGATACCCCTAGCAGCAGCATCCCGGCGACAGTGGCCGATCCGCTGCCCCCAGAGCAGAGATAGGCCAGCAGTGCGGCCAGGACTAGGTTGCAGGCAAAGAGCAGGACGTGCAAGTACCGGGCCGCGGTGAACGGCCCGGTGTGCAGCAGCCGGGCGGTGGTGGCGAGGGCAATGGGGTACGCTGGCGGAAAGTGCGTCAGTGGGACGCCGCGATCCGACAGACCCTTCCCCTCCAGCAGGCTCTGCGCGGCGCCGAGGTAGACCGTCGAATCTGGCGCTACGGCCAGGCCGTAGGTCGGCGTGCTCAACCAGATGGCAAGGGCTGCGCCCAGGCCCAGCGCCAGACAGAGGAGCCAGAGAGTAGCTCTGCTTCTTCCGGGCACTACTTGCCGACCGCCGCCGCGGACCATCGGACTAGGGCCCGCCAGGCAAGAACCGGTCGCCCTCGAGGTGCTTGACCACCAGTGGCAACAGCGCGACATAATGCTGCGGCGTTGCCGTCGCGGTAAATGTGGGACCCGGCGTCTGCGTCACAGTGATCGTGGGCGTCGGGGTGTCCGTGTGGGTAGCGGTGGGCGTCAGCGTGCTGGTCGCCGTAAGAGTCGCCGTCGGTGTTGGCGTCTGGGTCGGCGTCTGGCTGGGAGTGGCGGTTGGGGTCGCCGTTGCCGTGGCGCTCGCCGTGGGCGTCGGGCTGTTGGTTGGCGTAGGGCTGGTCGTCGGGGTAGGAGTCAGGGTCGGGCTGGCCGTCGGCGTGGGGCTGGTGGTCGAGGTAGCAGTCAGCGTCGGGCTGGGCGTGGCAATCTGCGTTGGTGTGGCCGCCTGGGGTATGCCGGCAGGCCGGAACTCGAGCCGGTCCAGTCGCGCTCCCGCCTCGCGGGCTTTGATCCTGACGCGGTGCCAGCCGAGCGTCAGGAAATAGACTTCGGCCTTGGGTTGCGGAGGACCGCTGAGGGCCACAAAGGTCCAGCGCCAGGGCCCCAGCGGCAGGTCCCAGCGGCCCTCGGCGCCCCTGTCCACGGTGACCCAGAACGAGTCCGAGCCCACCGTATCCGCCGAAATGCGTCCCCACAGCTCGTAATTGCCCTGAACGGTGATGTAATAATCGAGGTCGACAAACCCCTCGTACGAGATGGGCGAGGCGACGTAGGCGCCGTTGGAGGCAGTGTCATCAGTCACTACCGCCATCGGCGGGGTGATGCGGCCGAGCTCTGCTTCAACCGACAGGATGGCCGACTCTGGTGTGGCGGTTGGCGTGGGGGTGGGGATCTCGGTTGCCGTGGGCGTTGCGCTCGGCGTGGGCGTCAGCGTGCCAGTGGCCGTCGGCGCGCCGATCTCGGTCGCGGTGGGAGTGGGCGACACAGTGGGGGTCTGCGTTGGCGTGGGGGTAATCGTCGGCACGACCGGCGCTGCGCAGTAGGTGACTTCGAGCCTGGGCCGATAGGCGGCAGCGGGATAGTCGCTGGAGTAAAAATGGAACTCCTGGCTCGAGCCCTCGCCGATGAGCAGCAGGCCGGCGTTGGAACCCGGATCGTTGACCCAGGCCTGTACGGCGTCCTTGACCGGGAAGGCGCGCCACTGCCAGACGTCGATGGCACCGATGACCAGACTGCTCAGCATTGTCTGTGCGCGGTCGGCCGGGGCGTTCGCTCCACCGCTGGACCAGGGCACGAGGCTGGTGGCTTGGAGCCAGGTGGCCTGCCCGCCGATCCACGGCCGCAACATCTGGTAGATGCTGACCGTCGATACAAAGAGGTCATTCTTGCGGTAGGTGTCCTGAGCCAGGTACAGGGTCGCGCCGTCCACACGCGAGCCGGTGGGGATGCGGCTGACGTCGAATCGCAAGAGGGGCCGCTTGCCCCCACTGTTGTCGTTTTTCATCTGCAGCGTAGTATTGCCATCGTGCGTGACGGCTGGCGAGTCGATACTGAGGAACGTGTCGACCACGCCGTAGTAAGAAGGCTCTGGCAGATTGCCCGCCTGGAAGGAGATGGTCATCGGCGTGCACTGCGGGGTGGCGGTGGCGGTGGCACTGGCCGTAGGGGTGGGCGTGACGGTGGGGCTGGCAGTGAGGGTGGGTGTAGGGGTGAGCGGTGGCTCTTCACCGCTGATGGTGATATGGCCGTCCTCCACCCCGCCGAGCACCGAGCTGCCGCCGCTGGTCACGTCGGTCTTGAAGGGAACTTTGGTCCCAAAGGTCAGGGCCGTGGTTCCGCCGCCCGTACCCCACAGTGCCCTGAAGCGCACCGTGGCCACGGTAAAGGTGCCACTCGGCCGGGGTTCCTCCGGGTCGTAGATGCCGGCGGCAAAGTGGATCCGGCCAGTCTCGGTATAGATCTTGTTGCGCAGGATCTGGCTCAGGATGCCGCTCGAGGTGAGGCGGTCCGTGGAATTGCCGTCGGCATCGACCGGCAGCAAAAAGACCCGGTCATAGTTGAGGTGGATCTCGGCGCCGTCGATGAGTTCGCTGCCTGCGGCCAGCCGAATCTCGAGGGTGATGACGTCGCCGCGGGCCACGGTTGGCGCGGACGGCGAGAGGCTCACCCAGACCGAGCCGCTGGTCGCACTCACGCGGCCGGCAGTCGAGAGGCTCCGGGCGGACACGTTCATCTGGCTGGCCAGGGCGGTCAGCAGAAGCAGGGCCAGCAGCAGCGCAGCAGTCCATAGAAGATGTCGGCGCACCGTATGCTCGTATGAGGTAGTCAGGGGACACCTCCTCCCGGTTTGCTGGTCATCGCGCTCGTACTGCAACTATGACGACCTGGGCCTCCATCGCTGACGGGCCGGTGATTGGCGCCGGTTGACAAGTGAATGGTAGTCCAGGCGAGGGGTTTTGCCAAGTTGGCCCAGGAACCCTCGCCGGCCGGGATGTAAGAAAAGACAAGACCAGAGGCCGCTGCTAACTTGACCTCTGGTCCTTGCTGTCGGGGCGGACGGGTTTGCGACCGCAGGGAGTCCTGACGGCAGAGCGGTCAGGAAACCGTCGACCACGCGTCAGCGAAAAAAAGGCAAGACCAGAGGCCGCTGCTAACCTGACCTCTGGTCCTTGCTGTCGGGGCGGACGGATTTGAACCGTCGACCACTTGAACCCCATTCAAGTGCGCTACCGGGCTGCGCTACGCCCCGAACTGGCCGCCAGTATAAGCACGTCCAACCGTTTTGGCAAATCCACCTCCCTCGGATTGACCAATCGCGCCACAATCGTTAGAATGACCGACACTGTGCCGCGGCACAGCAACCGGAGCCAACACAAGCCCATGTTCGAAAACCTGTCCAACAAACTGCAAGAAGTATTCAAAAAGCTGTCCGGCAAGGGACGCCTCTCTGAAGCCGACGTCGACGCCGCCCTGCGCGAGGTGCGCCTGGCGCTGCTCGAAGCCGACGTCAACTTTCGCGTGGTGAAGGATTTCATCACCCGCGTGCGCGAGAGGGCCATCGGCGCCGACGTGATGAAGAGCCTCAGCCCGGCGCAGATGGTGATCAAGATCGTTCATCAGGAGCTGATCGCCACCCTGGGCGAGGCGCGCCAGCTCAACCTGTCGGGCAATCCGCCGCACATCATTATGCTGGCCGGTCTTCAGGGCTCGGGCAAGACCACCATGGCCGCCAAGCTGGCCCAACGCCTGCGCCAGTCCGGTCAGCGTCCTCTGCTGGTGGCGGCCGATACCCGCCGGCCCGCGGCCATCACCCAGCTCGAGGTCCTCGGACGCCAGCTCGACATCACCGTGCACAGCGAGGGCGACCAGGTGCCCCCACCGCGCATCTGCGCCAATGCCGTAGAGCATGCCCGCAAGAGCGGCTACTCGGTGGTGCTGCTGGACACGGCCGGCCGCCTGCACATCGACGACGAGATGATGCACGAGCTGGAAGAAGTGGTGCGCCTGACCAAACCGCAGGAGGTCCTGCTGGTGGTCGATGCGATGACCGGCCAGGACGCGGTGCGGGTGGCCGAAGAGTTCAACCGCCGTGTGCCCCTCACCGGTCTGATCCTCACCAAGATCGATGGCGATGCCCGCGGCGGCGCGGCCCTCTCCATCCGCTCCGTGACCGGCGTGCCGATTCTGTTCCTGGGCACGGGCGAAAAGACCGACGCGGTCGAGTCCTTCCAGCCGGACCGCCTGGCCTCGCGCATCCTGGGCATGGGCGACATGCTCACCCTGATCGAAAAAGCCGAGGCGGCCTTTGATCAGGAACAGGCCCAGAAGATGGAGCTCAAGCTGCGCACGGCCACTTTCGACCTGGAGGATTTCCTGGAGCAGATGCAGCAGCTCAAAAAGATGGGCCCGCTGCAGCAGATCCTGGAGATGGTGCCGGGCTTGGCCAGCCTCAAAGGCCAGGTGACCGAGGACCTCACCGAGAAGCAGATGAAGCGCAGTGAGGCTATCATCCGCTCGATGACGCCCGCCGAGCGCCGGGACCCGCGCATCATCGACGGCAGCCGCAAGAGGCGCATCGCGCGCGGCTCTGGTGCGTCGGTAGTGGAGATCAACCAGCTCTTGAACCAGTTCCGCCAGATGCAGCGCATGATGAAACAGGTCTCTACCGGCCGGGGGGCCTCTGGCCTGCTGGGCCGTTTTGGGTTGTGATTGATTTTGACCCCTGCGCCGATTTGACTAGAATAGCGTTTCAGGCCTTTGCGCCTGCACATTGAACTTGATCAGGGAGGAGAGCTTTCTTGGCAGTCCGAATTCGTCTTCGTCGTACAGGTTTGAAGGGTCAGGCCAGCTACCGCATCGTTGTTGCCGACTCGCGTTCACCACGCGATGGCCGCTTTCTGGAGAACATTGGCCACTACAATCCGCGCACGGCTCCGGCCACGGTCGAAGTCAATGACGAGCGCGCTCGCTACTGGCTGTCACAGGGTGCTCTGCCCAGCGACGCGGTAGCCCGGATCCTCGAGAAGAAGGGCCTCATCGCCAACCGACGGCTGCGCCAGAACCAGCCCAAGGTTGTCGAGAAGGAAGCGGACAAGCCCGCGCCCCCGGCCGCCTAGCGCTTATGGCTGCTGATCCCCTTAAGGAACTGGTCGAGTTCATGGCCAAGTCCCTGGTCGACCACCCCGACCAGGTGCGAGTTGAAGAGGTAATGGGCGCTCGCTCGGTGATCTATGAGCTGCGCGTGGCCCCCTCCGATATGGGCCGCGTCATTGGCAAGGGCGGCAAAGTGGCCACGGCGATGCGCAGCCTGCTGCGCGTGGCCTGCACCCAGGCAGGGAAGCGAGCCAGCCTCGAAATCGTCGACTAAAGGAACAGCCACGGACACCAAGTACTGGATAGGCTTCAACATGGTGTCGGGCATCGGCCCGGCACGGCTGAAGCGACTGATCGACCACTTTGGTGATGCCGAAAAGGCCTGGCGGGCTGCCCCGCTCGAGCTGGCTCGTTCGGGACTCGACCGCAAGTCGCTGCAGGCCCTCCTGGCTGCCCGTGACCGGCTCGATCTGGACGCCGAAATGGCCCGCATCAGCGAGTTCGGCGCTAGGGTCGTCACCCTGGCGGACGACTCCTACCCCCGGCTGCTGCGTGAGGTGAGTCTTCCTCCCCCGGTACTGTACTACAAGGGCTCGTTGCTGCCCGCCGACGATTATGCCGTTGCCGTGGTCGGCACACGTCACGTCAAGACCTACGGCCGGGAGGTGACGCGCTACCTGGCCGGTGAGCTGGCCCGCAACAAGATCACCGTGGTCAGCGGGCTGGCGCTGGGCAGCGACGCAGTGGCCCACCAGGCTGCCCTGGACGCCGGGGGGCGGACCATTGCCGTGCTCGGCTCGGGACTTGACGTAATCTACCCTGGCGAAAACACGGGCCTGGCCCGTTCGATCGTGGCTTCGGGTGCGGTGGTGACCGAATATCCGCTGGGCACCAAGCCCGACCGGGGCAACTTTCCCGCGCGCAATCGCATTATCAGCGGCCTGTCGCTGGGCACGCTGGTCACCCAGGCCGGTGAGAGGAGCGGCGCGCTCATCACCGCCTATCACGCCCTCGAGCAGGGACGAGAGGTCTTTAGCGTGCCGGGCAGCATTCTGGACGGCGGCTGCAGCGGCACGAATCAGCTCATTCAGCGCGGTGAGGCCAAGCTCGTGCTCAAGGCGGCCGATATCCTGGAGGAGCTGAACCTGAGCATGGTCAGCGCTACTTTCCAGGAGCGCGTGATCGTGCCAGGAGACGCCACCGAGCGTGAGCTGCTCAAGCAGCTTTCGGATGAGCCGGTGCACGTGGACGAGATCGCCCGGGTGGCCGCCCTGCCCATCGCTCAGGTGACCGGTGCGTTGACCCTGATGGAACTCAAGGGCATGGTGCGCCAGGCCGGCGGTATGAGCTTTGTGCTGGCTCACGAAGCCGGCGTCCGCTACGTCGTCGACTAGAACCCAACGGTGTGACCTACCGGTGGCGAAAGCAGGAACCGTCGTGACCACCAAGCCAGCCCTCTACGTCGTGATTCTCGCCGGCGGCGGCGGAACGCGCCTGTGGCCCTTTAGCCGCAAGCGACTGCCCAAGCATCTGCTGCCCGTCTGCGGACCCCGCACGCTCCTGGCCGAGACCCATCGCCGGATCCAGCCGCTGGTGGCAGATGATCACGTCATGGTCATCACCGTGGCCGAGCATGCCGAGACGGCCCGCTGTCAGCTCGGAGCTGTTCCGGAAGACAACATCGTCGTCGAGCCCCTGGGCCGCGGCACCGGCCCGGCGGTCGGTCTGATGGCCAAGATCATCCACCAGCGCGAGCCAGACGCGGTGATGATTTCGCTGCACGCCGACCACGCCATCGACGATGAAGAGGGATTCCGTTCGGTGCTGCTGGCGGCGGCGCAGGCGGCGCAGGACGGCCACCTGGTGACGCTGGGCATTACGCCAACATCCCCCGAAACTGGCTACGGCTATATTCAACGCGGTGTTCGCCTGCGCCAGGCGGACGGGCACGAGCTCTATCGGGTGCTGCGCTTTACCGAAAAGCCCGCCGCCGAGCTGGCCCGTTCCTTTGTCGAGAGCGGCGACTATTTCTGGAACAGCGGCATCTTTATCTGGCAGGTCAAAGCCTTGCTAGAAGAGTTCCGGCGGCAGCGGCCGGTGTTCTATGCGCAGCTCCAGTCGCTGGAACCGTTCCTGAACAGCCCTGACCAGGACGCCGCCATCGCACGGCTGTGGCCGCAGGTGGAGAGCACTTCCATCGATGTGGGTATTATGGAGGGCGCACGCAACGTGGCCATGATCCCGGCGTCGATCGGCTGGAACGATGTAGGCTGCTGGACTTCTGTCGCCGAGCGGTCGCACCCCGACGCCGCCGGAAACGTCCTCCAGGGCGCTCCGGTAGCCATCGACTGCAAGGACACCTTTGTGCACAGTTCGGGCTTGCTGGTGGCGGCCCTGGGCGTCGAGGGTCTGGTCATCGTGGCCACCGAAGATGCCGTGCTGGTGTGCCCCAAAGAGCGGGCGCAGGACGTACGCCAGATTGTCGAGGCCCTGAAGAAACAGGGCCGCGAGGAGTATCTATAGTCTCGTTTGTTGGTTGGGAGCAACACGCGTCCAGCGGGCGATGCGGCCCGTCCCCGGAGTACCCCTGTGATTGCTGAGATCGTTACCATTGGCACCGAGCTCTTGCTGGGCGAGATCGTCGACACCAACTCCGCCCACATTGCCCAGCAACTCACGGCCATCGGAGTGGACCACTTTTTCAGCACCACCGTTGGCGACAACCTC
>Ga0116142_10005925_pt1 | contig 10742 bp, 11 predicted proteins | sample AD_UKC033_MetaG_FD_89785 | JGI IMG/M metagenome (GOLD analysis project Ga0116142, IMG submission 89785) | Active sludge microbial communities of municipal wastewater-treating anaerobic digesters from USA - AD_UKC033_MetaG | ecosystem: Engineered > Bioreactor > Anaerobic > Digestate | place: USA... | reverse complement strand
CATTTTTTTATCCGCCTTTTGGTTAGATAAGACCGCCTCAAACGTGAGGCGGTCTTTCTTTTTTTATCGCGGCCATAAAGTTTAGTTTTGCTTATTGCTTGAATTAAACCGACTCTGAAAATTATGGAACTCATTAAAGTAACGGAACAAAAAGAACCACACGTTGCCCTGATTGAATTAAACCGCCCCAAAGAACTGAATGCCCTTAACCCCCAGCTAATGCAGGAAGTGCGGGATGCCCTTATTGCACTGGACAAAAATGAGGCGGTTCGCGTAATTATTATTACAGGCAATGAGCAAGCCTTTGCAGCCGGGGCAGATATTAAACAGATGGCAGATAAATCGGCCATTGACATGTTGTTACTTGATCAGTTTACCACGTGGGACCAAATCCGTAAAACCAAAAAACCAATTATTGCTGCAGTATCCGGTTTTGCATTAGGAGGTGGTTGCGAATTTGTAATGACCTGCGATATGGTGATTGCATCCGAAACCGCAAAGTTTGGTCAGCCCGAAATAAAAATAGGAACTATACCCGGTGCCGGTGGTACACAACGCTTAACCAAAGCAGTAGGTAAAGCCAAGGCTATGGAGTTGATACTAACCGGAAGATTTTTGTCAGCCGAAGAAGCACACTTTTATGGATTGGTAAATAAAGTGGTTCCTAAAGAAATGTATTTGCACGAAGCGTTTGCGCTTGCAAAAGAAATTGCGCAGCTATCACCTGTGGCCGTGCAATTAGCCAAAGAGGCGATTAACCGCTCGTTCGAAACGCACCTGGATGAAGGATTGACCCTGGAACGAAAAAACTTTTACCTCACGTTTGCATCAGCCGATCAGAAAGAGGGCATGAAAGCTTTTATTGAAAAACGAAAGGCCGAGTTTAAGGGGCAATAAATTGAGGTAGTAAATAAAAACGAGGTTGTCTCAAAAGTTGTACTGTCCTCCCGGATTTATTCTGCGATCTTGTTTCTGTGGTACTGAAAGGAATTCCGGCACCAGCCGGAATGGCGTACTCTCTTATTTTACCTTTTGAGACAACCTCTTCTTTTTTAGCTTTCGCTTATCGAACGTTTATACCAAAGCCCACCGTTAAGGTGTTATACTTCTGCAGTGTATAGTCTCCGTGCAGTGTAATTACCGATAGCTTCAATCGCATTCCAACCGTAGTGCGGAATCCGTTGGCATCTGCCTTAATGGTTAAAGGATCAGTTACATCGGTATAGCCATCTTCATCCATGTCGTAATCGCCCAGCATAGCAATCTTTGTATTGGCTAAATTGTAGCCCACCCCGCCATAGAATGTAAGCACAGAAATCTTTTTTGAAATTAAACCCTGAACAGTAATAGCGGAAGACTCAAAGACTGCGCGTTGATTTGCTCCTGATTGTACATCCAGGTTAGTTGTAAGTTTCATTTTAGTGTAACCTACAAAGCCCGATAAATCGAACGGCAGGTTTTTAATACCAGGTAAGTATTGCTTCACATCGTGCATTACGCCTACTCCAAACAATCCAAACTCCGCATCATCGCCTAGTTGCAGGGTGGGCACGAACCGAACCTTAAGATCAAAACCCTTTGGCAAACCAATACCAAGATTAGCGATGGGCACAGGCATTGCCTGAATCCCAATTTCCTTTTTCAAATCAACTCCACCCGGACCATCAAACTGACTACCAGAACTATAGTTATAATAAGTAGGCTTTGTATCAGGACCAAAAACTGTGGGAACACTTCCAATACCCGAATTATCAATGGGTACACCACCCACGCTCAGAAGTTCCAGATCGTTAAGCTGACTATTATCTACCTTATAAAACAAATCAGAATCTGGAATGTACACCGCAGAGGCTGATATGGTTAAATCAACTCCAAAAGATTTATGCGGCTTGGCCGTATTATACCAGCCCTGGTTAAGTCCGTAACCAAATGCTTTCAAAGCTGGTTGTGTATAACCTTCAACCAGTCGGTTGGCATCTTCCAGGTTTCCCTTAATCAGGTCGTTCATATCCTGCGCCCAGGCGCCCCATGAAACGGATAATACAACAAAAAGAATACTGACTTTTCTCATAGAATTAGTTTTTAATCGGTTATGCAAGTTATTTAATTTATTGTAACCAGGCAGCAGCTTATTCAAACATTTAGGGTTAAAGAGTAATTTAGCGGCTCATGCGTCTTTTCTATTCTTTATCGATTCAGATCCTACGCCTTGGTTATTACCTGGCTACCAGCTTTCATCCAAAAGCACGGCTGTTTGTAAACGGTCGAAAAAATATTTTTACACGTTTACAGTCAGATTTTTCAAATTTAACAAGCAAATGTATCTGGATGCATTGTGCTTCGCTGGGCGAGTTTGAGCAAGGCAGGCCCGTGTTGGAGGCAATCCGTAAAGAATTTCCGGATCATAAAATTCTGCTTACCTTTTTTTCTCCTTCCGGATACGAAGTTCGCAAGCATTATGCCGGTGCCGATTTCATTTATTACTTGCCGTGGGATACTTCGCGCAATGCCAACCGGTTTGTAGAAATAACCAGGCCGGTGCTTGCAATTTTTGTAAAGTATGAGTTCTGGCACTATTACACTTCAACCCTCCGGCAAAACAACATCCCGCTGCTTTCTATATCCAGTATTTTCAGAGCGCACCAAAGTTTTTTTAAATGGTATGGCGGTTTCTTCCGAACGACACTTAGAAACTTCAATCATTTCTTTGTTCAAAATGAGCAATCCATCAGGTTGTTACAACGTATTGGCATTACATCGGTAACCGTTGCAGGCGATACACGCTTCGACCGGGTACATGAAATTACACGCCAGGGTAAGGTTATAGATATTGTAGAAAAATTTAAAGGGACAGAACGCGTATTTGTAGTGGGCAGCCTTTGGCCCGAAGACCTTGAAGTACTTGCCCCTTTTATTAACGAACACAAGCAATCGCTTAAGTTCATTATTGCGCCTCACGAAATTTCAGAATCTATTTTACAGCAAATTGAAGAAAGCATAGAAGCCCCGTGCATCCGGTTTTCGAATGCCCATAATATGGAAGCGGTTGTTTTAATAATTGACAACATCGGTATGCTTTCGGCACTTTATCGTTATGGTGAGTTTGCTTACGTGGGTGGTGCCTTCGGTAAAGGCTTGCACAACATTCTGGAAGCAGCCTGTTATGGAGTGCCCGTATTTTTCGGTAATAAAAATTACGAAAAATTTAAAGAGGCTACCGAACTGATTATGCGTGGGGGTGCATTTGCAGTATCGGGGTTTTCTGAGCTGGAAGCTAATTATGAATTGATGGTAAACCGGCCGGAAAACTTTCTGTTAGCCTGCGAGGTAACAAAAGCATACATAAAAGAAAACCTGGGCGCTACTGAAAAAATTGTTGCCTATTGTCGTAAACTTCTTACTGCATGACAGGACGCGTATTAAAATCTACCGGCTCGTGGTATGAGGTTGCAGGTGAAGATGGCGTGCGCTATGCTTGTCGCGTGCGGGGTAAACTGCGCCTGGAAGGATTTAAAGAAAGCAACCCGATTGCTGTGGGCGATCGGGTGCAATTTGAAAGAGTGGGTAAAGAAGGGATTATTACGGAAATATTACCTCGCGAAAATCACATGCTGCGGCAATCGGTAAAAAGAACCGGGCATGCCAGTGTGCTGGCGGCCAACATCGATCAGGTTTTGATTTTAGCCACACTCAAAGAACCGCGCACCTCGTTGGGGTTTATTGATCGCGTATTGGTAACGGCCGAATCATTCCGCATTCCTCAGCTGATTGTCTTCAATAAAAAAGATTTGCTTACTGCAGATGAGTTGGCAGAACTCGATGGGTTAACTCACTTATACCAACAGATAGGCGCCAACGTGTTATTAATTTCTGCCGAGCAGGATGCTGAAATAGAAAATGTGCAACTACACCTCCAAGGAAAAGTAACGCTGGTAGCCGGCCATTCTGGTGTAGGAAAATCTACTTTATTAAACCGGCTGTTGCCTCAACTTCAGTTAGCAACCGGTGCTATTTCCAATTACTCCAAAAAAGGAACGCACACTACTACCTTTGCCGAAATGTTTCAGGTAAATGAAACCACTTTTATAATCGACACACCGGGCATTAAAGAATGGGGGTTGATCGATATGGAGCAGCAGGAAATTTCAGATTATTTTCCGGAGATGCGCGACTTGCGTTTGAACTGCAAATTCGGTTCGCGGTGCCTGCACCTGAATGAACCAACGTGTGCGATACTTGATGCCGTAGAATCCGGAACAATTGCTGTCAGCCGCTACAACAGTTATGTAAGCATGGTAACCGGAGAAGATACGCGCAAATAATTTTACAGAAAGTTTTCAAAAAAGAGTTAAGCGGAACGATTCCGCATCCACAACTTAAAAAAACCACGTGCAATTTTAAAGTTGAGCAGCCGCAGGTTTAAGATTATTTCATACCGAAGCCTTGTGTTTAAAGCCTTCCGTTCAGCTTCTGTTTTATTTAACTTATAAATTTTTTCACAAACACGCAGGGTGGATGCCGAATGTGCTGACCGAAGCCGGAACTGAACATCAGACAACGAACCATCTACTTTTCTCTTCTTTACCAGCACCCATGGTGTATATGTATAATGGTATTTGCGGGAAGATCGAATCCAAAAATCAAAATCTTCGTAATCCAATGTTTCATCGTGTCCACCCAATTCCTCAAACATGGCACGCGAAAACATCATCGTGGGCGAGCAAATAAAAAATCGTTTAATAACCTCTTGGTACACATCACCGGAAGGGATTGTCTGATGCGGAAATCTATCTGAGTGCAGATTGATTTTTGTTCCCGATTCATTTACATGTTCGGCATCCGAAAAAGTTACGCCTGCCTGCGGGTTTGATTCAAGCGCCTGAACCCCCACGGCCACACGCTCCGGCAATAACCAATCATCGGCCGAAAGATCAATCAGGTATTTCCCTTTTGCTACCGCAGCTGCTTTGTTAAACGTTTTGCAATACCCGATGTTCGTTCCATTCAACAGCAATACCGTATCGGGTTGGTTGGCAATCCACTTTTCAATTACTTCCTTGCTTCCATCCGTACTTCCATCGTCAATCACAATCAACTCAATAGGTTGGTAGGTTTGCGCTGCTACCGAATCAAGCGCTTCGGTTACAAACCGGGCCTGGTTATAGCAAACACAAATCACCGTTACCAGTGGGTTACTCATACGATTTTCTAAATGTAAATTTAGGCCCCGTAACCGCCCCTATGCTTTCTTTAAAATGCAGCAACGGTTTGTTAATCTTATTCTGCAGCATGGAAGTGCCCAGATCAATTAACTTCACTTTTTCGCTGGCTGCCCTGGCATAAATACATTCCAGCAAATGCACCACCGGACTAAGCTTGTTATACTTTGCCGCATGCGCATAATAAAAGGTGTACCAGATTTTATCGCTTACGCGAATGACAATGACTGCGGCTGCTACCCCGGTGGCATTGGCAAGTTTAAAGAACACAAACCGATCAGGAAATTTTGAAATTGTTTGTCGCATTTCTTTCCACGAAAGTGAGAGCGACTGCTTGCGCTCTGTACGGCAAGCCTGTATAAAATCATACATTGTTTTATACTCGCCAGGCGCACAGCAACTAAATGAAAATAATTTCTCAGACTTGCGTGCCTTTTGCCTTTCGGAGGGCTTCATTCGCATACGCAGCGTACTTGCGCCAACTGGTATAACGCTGCTCACTTCTTCGGTTACGGCAAAATGCAATTTATGAGCCAGCACCTGCTGCACCTGTTTTGCCTGAAAGGGCTGATACGATGCCGGCCAGTGTTTAATTTCCAGTTGCTTCACTCCATTTTGTCTAAGCCCCGCTTCTACAAACTGAAAAAAATTAAGAAGTGCCGCATGGCTGATGCGCGAATACATCTCGATAGAACCAAATGGAGCGCGGGCTGGGCTTATGGCTGCATGGCCCTTTACGTGAATACTAATTCGTGCTTTCACCTCGCTCCGCTTTTTTCCGGCCAACTCAAAAACAACCCAACCGCTTTTTGCCTGCAGGCGCAGGTGCGTGGGTGAATTGTACATATATAATGCCGCGGGCAAAAAATTTGTTTCCGCGTGGCGACTGAATTTTAAAGCCATCAGGTTTTCGTTTTCACGCTTGCCCAATTCTTAAACTGCCAATACACCAACCCGGTAGTTAAATGATTACCCTGCACATCGTGTATTTTTATTTCGCATGGCACCACCACTGAGTCGTTCGTTTGCAATGGTTTTGCAATCTTTTCTTCGATCCATTCTTTAGATATAATAAACTCTGCGGTTGCTGTCATCTTACCCTGGTAGTGGTAGTTCATCTCCAACCGTTGCATGATCATGCGGTACTTCTTCATGCCCAACGCACTCAGCAACAAAAACCCGGTGGTAAACTCCGACAGCGTGGCCAGCCCACATGCGTGTAACCCGCGAATGTGATTAAAGTTTCTGCGTTTGTATGGAAGACTGGTTTTTAACCGATACTCCTCCAACTCAATAACCTTAAACCCGTGGGGTTTATTAAAAGGAACCATTCGATCTAAGGCAATATTCAGCAACCAGCGGTAAAAAACTGAGTAGCGGGCTTTGATCAGAATTTTGTCGGCTTGTATCATTTGTTTTTAATTTCGATTTACGATTTTTTACAGATATACAGACTAACGCATTATTACTATCTTACCGCTTTTAAACACTGCCCATGTCCGAATTAAAGAAACCCTCCTTCCTTCAGGCCCTTATTCCTATTCTTATACTGATTGCCCTACTTACTATAAATGTAGTGGTACTGGGCAACGATGCCATATCGGGTGCCAATCAAATTGCCCTCTTGTTGGCTTCGGGAGTTGCCGGAATTATTGCCTTTCGGTGTGGCCATTCGTGGGAACACATAGAAGTCAGTATTGTAAAAAGTATCAGTTCGGCCATGGGTGCCATGTTGATTTTATTAACCATCGGTTCGCTGGCTGGCACCTGGTTGCTAAGCGGTATTGTACCCGCCATGATTTATTACGGCCTTAAGATTTTGAACCCTACCCTGTTTTTGTTTGCTGCCTGCGTAGTGTGTTGTATAGTTTCACTGGCTACAGGCAGTTCGTGGAGTACGGTGGCAACGGTGGGTATTGCCCTGTTGGGGATTGGTAAGGCAATGAATATTCACGAGGGTGTAATTGCCGGAGCTATAATTTCGGGTTCCTACTTTGGTGATAAGATGTCGCCTTTATCAGACACAACTAACCTGGCGCCTGCCATGGCGGGTACTGATTTGTTTACACACATCCGGTACATGATGTACACAACCGTTCCCACATTAGCAATTACGTTAATCATATTTTTCGTCTGGGGTTTTACGCTCAACACCACAGGCTCGGCCACCGATAGCTCTTCGGTACTCCAGGCCATTGAATCTCGTTTTAATCTGAGTCCGTTTTTATTCGTTGTACCAATTTTGGTTATCGTAATGATTGTAAAAAAAGTACCAGCCTTACCTGCACTTTTAGTGGGTGCACTACTGGGTGGTATTGCCGCTATTATTCTTCAACCTGATTTAATCGTGGAGGTCTCAAAAGTGGAAGGCAACTTTGTGAAGGCTTCCTTTGTTGCGGTTATGAATGCCATGACTACCACCATCAACATTCAAACACCTGATCCTATGATTAGTGAACTGCTCACCGCCAAAGGTATGAGCGGTATGTTAAACACCATCTGGCTGATTTTATGCGCCATGATTTTTGGGGGAGCGATGGAATCTGCTGGCTTGTTAAAAATTATTGCTGAAAAAATTATTCAATACGCGCATTCAACCGGATCGTTGGTAGCCTCCACTACCGCTACGTGCATCTTCTTTAACTTCACAGCTTCCGATCAATATATGGCTATTGCCGTACCCGGCCGCATGTATGCCGATACGTTTCGCAAGCGCGGATTAAAACCCGAAGTACTTAGCCGAACCCTGGAAGACTCCGGAACAGTAACGTCTGTCTTGATTCCGTGGAATACCTGTGGCGCCACGCAGGCCAATGTGCTGGGTGTGGCTACTATAGCATATGCACCCTATTGCTTCTTTTGTATTATCAGCCCACTGATGACAGTACTGCAGGCTTACCTCAATTATAAAATACGCAGGTTGGATGCCACAGAAAAGTAATTTACCCCTTACCATTTCGCACGAAGAAATAAACGAACTGCCCCTGGGAGCGTTTGAGGGTAAAGTATTGGTTATATCCGAAGAAAAACTTTTGCCGCGTGTATTCGATGAAGTACGCGAACACAAAATAGTGGGCTTCGATACCGAAACCAAACCGGTGTTTGTGCGCGGCCAGCAGAACAAAGTTTCACTCATTCAAATTGCCCTGCCCGATAAAGTATTCCTGGTGCGGGTAAAATTTACAGGTATGCAGGCACCGCTCGTTAAGTTTTTGGAAAGTGACGAAATTCAAAAGGCAGGGGTAGCTTTGCGCGATGATATAAAGGCCTTGCAACGCTTAACGCATTACGAGCCAAATGGCTTCATTGAGTTGGCTGATATGAGCAAGCAAGCCGGGTTGCAGGTGGAAAGTGTAAAAAAACTTACCGCCTTGTTGTTGGGATTCCGGATTTCGAAAAGTGCGCAAACCAGCAATTGGGAAGCTGAGGAACTTAATGAAAAGCAAATAAGCTATGCTGCCACCGATGCATGGGTTTGTTTAAAAATTTATCACAAGCTACGGGCGTTGCTGAAATAGTCATTGCGATGCCGATACGGAACGGGCAACCGTAGTTAATCATTCTTCAGGCCATTTCTTCAAAATGTATTTCAGAGCCCAATGCTTTCAGCAATTCTAACCGTTTAATCAAATCCTCTTTCTTTCGAATTGAAATCGTTATTTCCATAACCCCTTTATCCGTAAAGTATTGCTTCTGAATTTTTAGGTCAAATTCTTTTACCAGGTTCATCACCAAAGGAGTGGCGGCATAATCATACTGAATAGTAAAGGAGCTGGTAACGTCACAACTGATGATTTTTGCATTGGCCAGGGCCGCAGCACTTGCTGCTTTGTAAGCTTGCACCAAACCCCCTACTCCCAGTTTTGTTCCGCCAAAGTAGCGCACCACCACAAGCAACACATTGGTAAGGTTATGCGCCTTAATCTGTCCAAGAATCGGGTCACCGGCTGAGTGATTGGGCTCGCCATCGTCATTGGCACGGTATTTAGATTTTTCCGGCCCCAGCATCCAGGCATAACAATGGTGGGTAGCATCAAAATACTTTTTTCGTAGCATGGTTAGATGCGTTTTTATGTCCGATTCGGAACCAACCGGAAAGGCAAAGGCTAAAAATCGGCTTCCCTGCTCTTTAAACAAAGCCTCGGTTGGAGCCTCAATGGTTTGGAAAGAAAATACAGTTACCTGCAACGTACTGGTAGTTTTTTGCGTCCTAAAGAAAGAAAATCAAAGATTGAATAAAAAAATCATTCTTCAGGCAACCTGTTGTAACAGGACTTGTCCTTAACCCGTAAATCAAACTAATTATGAAACGCATAGCTACAACGCTCATTTTTGTTTTTGCTTTTGTGCTGGCTTGGGCACAAAATAAAGAAACCCGCACGGTTGACAATTTTTCAAAAGTTAACTTTCGCATTCCGGGTAAATTATACCTGCGCCAGGGAAGCGAACAGAAAGTTGTTTTGGAGGGGCATAAAGATGTGCTCGAAAAAATTAAAACCGAAGTATCGGGTGGCCGGCTGAGCATTGGTCGCGAAAATAACAACTGGCGTATGTGGGACTGGGATGATGATGATCGTATAATTGCTTACGTAACGGTAACTACGCTGGAGGGATTAAGTGTAAGTGGATCGGGTAATCTGATAGGCGAAGGTGTGTTGAAGGCTGGTGATCTGGATTTAGCTGTAAGCGGATCGGGATCAATGGAAATTGAAGTGAATGCCACCGGCTATATGGAGGCGAACGTAAGTGGCTCGGGCGATATTCGGGTGAAGGGAACCTGCCGTGTGTTGGAAAGCAAAGTAAGCGGATCTGGCAAGGTAGAATTGGCAGGCACCATTTCTGACAGAGCCGAGGTAGATGTGTCAGGTTCGGGAAAAATTATTGCCAGCGGAACCGCAAAGAGGATCCGAACTACTATTAGTGGCTCGGGTGAAGTGCGGGCTGCCGACCTGGAAGTTGAAGAATGTGAGGTGCGGATTTCCGGTTCGGGCGATGTGGAAGTTAATGTGAAGCAGGCGTTGGACGCCACCATTTCAGGAAGTGGCAGTGTTTCGTATCGGGGCAACCCAAACCAGGTTAACAGCCATTCATCGGGAAGCGGGAAGGTGAGGAAGATGTGATAGTTGGTTTGGCCCGTTTGAATTAGAATACCCTCTTAAAGAGGGTATTCGTATTTTTAAGGCAATATAGTTTTAGGAACTTGCAGGCATCCGCATGTTGACTCAATAAAAAAATGAAACAGGAAATTAAAGTATATAACAACAGCCAAACACCGGCCGACAAAGAAATTTGTGACTTGCTGGCCAGAACAATTGACAACGAACTGACCAAAGCAGAATGCAAAATTTGGCACTCTCATCCCGTATGGTTTATTGACGGAAATCCGATAGTTGGTTTTAGTAAGCAGAAAAAAGGAATACGATTAATGTTTTGGAGTGGTGCGGACTTTGGAGAAGAAAACTTAAACGTGTTGGGCGAAAAGTTTAAGGATGCTTCTATTTTCTATAACAACACTTCAGAAAT
>Ga0116142_10005923_pt1 | contig 10745 bp, 8 predicted proteins | sample AD_UKC033_MetaG_FD_89785 | JGI IMG/M metagenome (GOLD analysis project Ga0116142, IMG submission 89785) | Active sludge microbial communities of municipal wastewater-treating anaerobic digesters from USA - AD_UKC033_MetaG | ecosystem: Engineered > Bioreactor > Anaerobic > Digestate | place: USA... | reverse complement strand
GTTTGAGGTGGAGGTGGCGGCGCAAGAGCGCACGCGGTACGATCCCTAAGGTCATCACCGCTTGGGTGGCGCCGATGAGGGGCAAAATGGCTTCCAACTCCGGCGCGGCGAACCATTGGCTCAGGACCGGCGCTGCGGCAAAAAAGAGCGCGAGGAAGAGCGCGGCAAGCAGGAGCGAGAGCAGCCACGTGGTTTCGACCGTGGCGCGTCGGATGCGCCGTTTTTGGATCAGCGCCGATCCCAACCCGGCCATCGCCAGCGCTTCGGCGAGGACACCGAAGCCGGTGGCGATCGCAACGACGCCGAAATCATGCGGGGGCAAGAGGCGCGCAAGCGCAACGCCGACACCGACGCTGAGGAAAAGTTGCAGCAACGCGCGTGCAATCGTCCAAGCCATCCCGCTGCCGGTTTTGCGCTCACGGGGATTCATCGCGACCAACCTGTCAGCCACGTGACGAGCACGCGCCCAAGCCACCCTTTCGCGACGCGCCAGTCGGCCTCTTCGCGCACGCGCGGTCCCCATTCGAACTTGTAGGGTTCGTCGCCCAATAGGAAATCGAACTCCCGCCACCCCTTTGCGATGCCGGTTTCGAGCAGCGCGGCGATGAGCATTTTGCTGGGGCTGAAGCGCGCAAAAGCGGTGTCGAACGCCGGTTGGTAATAGCGGTAGGTGCCTTGGTCGTGAAAGCCGTAGGCGATCGCCCACGGTGTGCCGGGTTCGCCGAAGGTGTAGAGCCCAAGTTGCGCCGAGGCGTGGAGGCTGTGCGAAAGGTCATGGTGAAACGCGACGAACCGGGGGTCGTTCCATGCCGACGCGGCACCGTGCTGGCGCATGCTCCACTGAGCGAGCTGCTTCAGGGTATCCCCGATCGCGTCCGCTGGAACGGCACGAAGCGTGGCGTTCGGAGTGTCGCGTGCGATGCGGCGGTGCAAGTAGGCCAGTTCTTTGCGCAGTTTGGGGCGCCAGTATCGGGCCAGCGCGTCGATGTCCGGGATTCCCGCTAGAGGAATATAGGGACAACGCCGGGGTGGCCGATCCCATAGTACGAGCGTTTTCGGCCACGGTAGTGTCAAGAGCGCGCTCGTGCTTCGCACCCCTTCCCAGAAGAGGAGCGTGACGTCGGCGTGTGCCACCACGTCGGAGAGAAAACTGTGCCAGAGCCGATCCTGGTGCGCCAGAGGGGCGACGAGGTCGAGATGATCGGGGTGCAATGCGGCACCCAGCCAACGCCAGGCCGAAAAACCGTGCCAACGCACGGCTTCGAGCGGGAGCGCGCCGAGTGGTTCCGCCCCGTCGAACGCAACCCAGAGACGCAATTGGGGGCGATAGTGGCGCAGTACTGCGTCAAGCCACGGAGTATCGCAAAATAAGGGTAGCTCGGCCGCAGCAACCCATTCGTGCCACCGTTCCGGTTGTGTTTGCCACCAGGGTTCGGTATAGCAGCGCCACCGGATGGTCATCGCGTCACTTCCGCGCCTTTTGGTGGTGCCATTGCCACGCTGCGTGCACGGTAGCCCAGACCCGTTCCGCGTTGTGCTGCCACGTGAATTCCCTTTCGACCCGAGCCCGGGCCGCATCGCCCAGGCGATGGCGCAGCGGCGCGTCGCGTACCAAGCGTTCGAGCGCAGCAAAGAAGGTGGAGTCGTCGTCCGGGTCGAACAGCAACCCTTCGCGTTCGGCCGTGAGCACTTCCCGAACACCTGCCGTGTCAGGCGCAACCACTGCTTTGCCCATCGCCATGTATTCGAAGAGTTTGAGCGGCGAACAGTAGGGTTGGGTGTGGGGCAGCACCGCGATATCCAACGCCGCCAGGTGCTGTGGGATCGCGTCATGAGGCAGATGTCCGGTCCAGACGACCCATCGACGTTCGTGCGCGGGCAACTCCGCTAGCCTGCGCGCAACCGCTTCGTCGTGCCGCCCGATGAGCAGCAGCGCGACGGGGTGGCCTGCTGCGCGAAGCCGCTGCCACGCTTCGATGAGCCGTTGCGGCCGGTGCCAGACGATGAAACTGCCGCTGTAGCCGATCACCACCGTCTCGGTTGGCCACTGCCATTGCTGCCGCAGGGGTGTTGCGTCGATCTCGGGGTGAAAGCGGGTGGTATCGACACCGTTGTGATTGACAGTGATCGGTTTCTGGTCTGGGTTGCAGCGGTGTAACGGCGCGGCGATCGCACCCGTGACCGTAAGCGCGCCCGCTGAGAGGGCGAACGTATGACAATTGCTGAAGAGGCGATCGCACCAGGGAAGCGGTTTGACGTCGAGGTAGGTGCCTCTTAGTTCGCCGCGGTCGATGCCGTTGAATTCGGTGACCACAGGGATCCCGCGTTTGTGACACGCCCAGTGGATCGACAGCGTTTCGGCATCATAACGGGTGATCACCAGATCGGGGCGATCGGCGTCGAGCTGCGCGCCTTCTTGACGCGACCGCTGCCACTGCCGCCACAAAAGGAGCAGGTCGCGCAGATAGTAACGCCCCAACGCGCGACGGACTTTGCGCCACACCGTCTCGTTCGTCGTCGGCACCCTGGACCGTTGTGGAGGCGCGACGACACGAAAGCGCACACCGCTTTGTGCGCAGAGCGCTGCGAAAGCCGCGATGAATTCGGCGACATGGACCGCCGAGCCGTCGGTTGGACTCGATTGATAGTGGACGTACCAAAGCGCGCGGAGGGGGGGATTAGGTTTTCGGTCCATGGTCGCAGTGGCCTGTAGCAGGAGTACTGAGGCGAATTGTAACCGCATCACACGCAGCGGTGACTTTTGCGCTTTGGTGCGACAGCGTCAAGAGGCGTGCCCTCAGTTCAGAGTCCCTTTCCGTTGGGGCGATGCCGACACGCAAAAACGGCAGCGTTGGGAACGAACGGACAAGGATCTGTTGGTTGGCGAAAAGCGTCGCGGCCACTTCCGGATCGGGATGGGTGAGTAGGATCGCGTAGGGGAAGAGTCCATCACGAAAGGTTTGTGGGGCGGGATTGGAGGGGGTGACCGACAACCAACCTGTTTCGGTAAGAAGCGCCACCAGTTCGCGGTATGCCAGCGTCATGCGCATGAGTTGCCGTTTTTGCCAAACTGTGTCGGAAAGCGCAAAGGTCGCGGCCCAGCGCGCGGGGTGGCTGACCGCCCACGGCCCCAGGTGTGCGTCGAGTGCGGCAAGGAGTGGGGGTTCGGCAAATGCGACGCCGAAACGTAAGCCCGCCAGGCCAAAGAATTTGCCGAGCGATCGGAGGATGACTGCGCCACGAGTTTGGGTGGCCCATGCGGGCAGCGGACTGGGGCGGGCGGTGGCGATGGCTTCGGCGTCGGCAAACGCTTCGTCGATTACGAGCAGACCGTGACGCCGCGCCAGCCGCTCGTGCCAGGCGCGGATCTGGTCGAACGACCAGCGGTGACCGGTGGGGTTGTTGGGTTGCCCCAAAACGAGGGCGTCGGCTGTTTCGAGTGCCTGGTCGATCGCTGAGGCAGTGAGCGGTACGGTTCGGACCAAGCGGCCGGCAAGCGCCCAGGTGCGCTGGTATTCGCCGTAGCTCGGGGTGGGGATCACTACGGTGCGGATCGCGGGAAAGAGGGTAGGGAGGATTTGCAGCGCCGCTTGGGTGCCGGGAATTGGAAGCCCGTCGGCGCCGTAGTACGTGGCGATCGCCGCGGGCAGCGCGTCGTCGGGCTCAGGGAGGCGTTGCCAGACTTCGGGAGGGACCGGCGGGAGTGGGTATGGCCATGGGGCGATTGCGGTCGAGAGGTCGATCCAGCGCTCTGGAGGCCCGCCGTAACGGGCGATCGCAGCGCGCAGGCGCCCGCCGTGGCCGATCGCGGGGGTCGCGTGCTCGGAGACGCTCATCGGCTTACCCACCACGCGGTCAAAAGGAGTACGCCGATCGTGGCGCGGCGCAGGAGCGCAAGGGCGGCAAGCGGTGTTTCTGGTGTGGCAGGAGCGCCGCAGCCGAGCGTGCCGCGCGGTTGCCAGACGCCGTGGTAGGGGGCGGGGCCACCGAGCCGCACGCCCAGTGCGCCCGCGCCCGCAGCCATTACCGGGCCGGCGTTCGGGCTGGGCCAATGGGGGGCTTGGCGCCGCCAACAGCGCAGGGCGTCGCGAACATGACCGGCAAGCGCGTAGGCAAGCGCGGTGAGGCGCGCACTCGGCCAGCCAAGGAGGTCGTCGGCTCGGGCGGCGAACCAGCCGAAGTCACGGTAGCGCGGGGTTCGGTACCCCCACATCGCGTCAAGCGTATTGGCCAGGCGGTGGAGCAAGACCCCGATGCCGCCCGCGACGGCGAACCAGAAGAGCGGCGCGATCACGGCATCGTGGCCGTTTTCGAGTGCCGATTCGGTCGCAGCGGTGGCCACGCCGCGGGCGTCCAAGAGCGCCGCGTCGCGGCTGACGATCTTCGCCACCGCGGCACGTGCGGCGGGAAGATCACCACGCGCCAGGGGGTCGGCCACGGCCACGATGTGCTCTTCGAGACTGCGCCAGCCAAGCGCCAAACCCAGGATGAGCCCTTCCCAGAGCCAGCGCAGTTTCGGGAATGCGGCAAACAGCCACAAGGTGAGCAACAGCGGCGGGGTCACTGCCGCCAGCCAAGCGAAGAGTCCGGCGAGCCGCTCACGCCACATTGCAGTAGCCATGGAATCGGGGGTGGGTTGGGGCCCGACGCGCTGCGTGTGTAAGCCGCGTTCGCGCGCCCAGCGTTCACACCGCTCGGCCCAGCGTCCGAACGCAACCAGGGGATGAAAGCGCTTCGGCTCGCCGATCAGGCGGTCCCAAGCCAAACCGATGAGGAGCGCAAGCAAGTGGGTCATGGGCGCGATTATCGCAGAACATCAGGTGCCACACGTGGTGCGAAACTGCGCGAGAAATTCTGGGCTGGAGGGGCGCGCCAGGTCGGCGTACGCAGGATTTTCACGGAAGGGGTCTTGGATTGCGCCCAAGAGCCGTTCGAACGGGGCAAGGTCGCCCGCTTCGGCGGCGCTCAATGCGGCGGTGACTGCTTCGTTGCGTGGGATCAGCCACGGGTTCGCTTGCGCGAGCCGATCGGCGAATGTGCTGGAAGGTTGTCCTGGCATCAGGCCCACGCGGTGTTGCCACCGTTCGAGCCATCGCGACAATTCGGAATCGGGAATGAGTGCGCGCAGCGAGGCGTCGTCACCGGCGCTGAAGCGCACGAGCGCCCGGAAAGCGGCGGTGAAATCGGCGGCGTGCGTCGCCAGCAGATCAAGCCAGTCGGAGATGAGTGCTCGGTCGTGCGCGATCGTCCGCGCGTCGCCGTCCGGCGTCAACCCCAATTTGCGGCGCATCGCGGCGAGCCAGGCCGCTTCGTACAAGGCGGGAAAGCGCTCGAGGACGCGGTTTGCAAGGGTCACTGCAGTGTGCGGGTCGGGGTCGAGCAGCGGCAGCAGTGCTTCGGCAAGCCGGGCGAGGTTCCACTGCGCGATGCGGGGCTGTTCGCGATAGGCGTAGCGGCCGAAGCGGTCGATCGAACTGAAAACGGTTTGCGGGTCGAACGGTTCGAGAAAGGCGCACGGTCCGAAGTCGATCGACTCTCCGCTGATCGTCATGTTGTCGGTGTTCATCACGCCGTGGATGAATCCGACCGCCATCCATTGCGCGACGAGGTGCGCGTGCTGTTCCGCTACCGCTTCGAGGAGCGCGAGCGCAGGAGGTGCCGTGTCCGTCACGCGTTCGGGGTAGTGGCGCGCGAGCGCATAACGGGTCAGCCGTTCCAGTTTTTCGCGTTCGCCGCGCGCGGCGAAAAAAGCGAAGGTGCCGACGCGGAGGTGGCTCGCGGCAACTCGGGTGAGGATCGCGCCAGGGTGGCGGTGTGTGCGTACGACCCATTCCCCCGTCGTTGCTACCGCCAGTGCGCGTGTCGTCGGGATACCGAGCGCGTGCAGCGCTTCGCCGTAGAGCGCCTCTTTGAGCATCGCCCCGAGCGCCCCCTTGCCGTCGCCGCCGCGTGAGAAAGGGGTCGGGCCGGAGCCTTTGAACATCAGGTCGCGGCGATTGCCGTAGCGATCGACGACCTCGCCCCAAAGGAGCGCTCGGCCATCCCCGAGTACTGGGGCGAATCCGCCGAACTGGTGTCCGGCGTACGCTTGGGCGACCGGTTCGGCTTCTGCGGGCAGCTGTTGGCCGGTGAAAAGCGCTGCGCAGGTGGCTTCGTCGAGCATCGCGAGCGGCAGGTCGAGCTCGGCCGCAAGTTCGTGGTTGAGATAGACGAGCTTGGGGTCGGGGACGGGGTCGGGTTGCCACGGGATCGCGAAGTCGGGTAGCTCGCGGACGAAGGTGTTGTCGAATGGAAACGGGGGGAGCGCAACGTGGGGTGTCGACGGCATCTCTGGGACTCCGTGGGGAACTTGGGTTTGGTTGCGGTTGGTTTGGCTCGGTTTGGTTGGGTTTTGTTGGGTTTTGTTGGGTTTGGGTAAGCGTAGCGTGGGGGCGGTGCTTTGGCAACCCAACCGGGTTAGGGGGTAAGCGGCGCTGCAGGTACAATGACGCGATGCACACACGAGCGATCATGATCCAGGGAACGACTTCGGACGCGGGCAAGAGTACGCTCGTCGCTGCACTGTGTCGGCTGCTGCGGCGTGAAGGCGTACGGGTGGCCCCCTTCAAACCGCAGAACATGGCGAACAACGCTGCGGTCACCATCGACGGCGGCGAGATCGGGCGGGCGCAGGCGGTGCAAGCACAAGCAGCGGGGCTTGCTCCGCATACCGATTTCAATCCGGTGCTCTTGAAGCCACAGAGTGACCGCACCGCACAGGTGGTGATCCACGGGCGGGTGGCGGCGCAGCTCGACGCGCGGCAGTACCACGACTACAAACGGCGCGCACGCGAAGCGGTGCTCGAATCGTGGGCGCGTCTGACCGCACAGTACGATTTCATCGTGGTCGAGGGGGCGGGCAGCCCTGCCGAGGTCAATCTGCGCGCGAATGACATCGCGAACATGGGGTTTGCCGAAGCGGTCGACATTCCGGTAGCGCTCGTTGCCGATATCGATCGCGGCGGGGTGTTTGCGCAGCTCGTCGGGACTCTTGCGTGTCTGTCGCCAAGCGAAGTGGCGCGGATTCGCGGCTTCGTGATCAACCGTTTTCGCGGTGACGTTTCGCTTTTGACGCCAGGAATCGAATGGCTGACGGAACGTACGGGCAAACCGGTGTTTGGCGTCCTCCCCTATTTGCGCAATTGGTCGCTCGACGCCGAAGACAGTTTGCAGTCGGCAGCGGTGCGGTGCGACGCCAAGCTGCGGGTGGTGGCGATCGCTTACCCCCGGATCGCGAACCACACCGACCTCGACCCGTGGCGGCTCCACCCGGAGGTCGATTTTCGCTGGTGGGCGGGCGGCCCGTGGCCGGGTGCCGACCTGGTGATCCTCCCGGGGTCGAAAGCGGTGCGTGCCGATTTGGCTTGGTTGCGCGCGCAGCAAGGGGATGCGCATCTCTTGCGCCACTTGCGCTACGGCGGCAAGGTGATTGGGATCTGTGGCGGTTTTCAGATGCTGGGTGAATCGATCGCGGACCCCGAGGGAGTCGAAGGGGCGGCAGGGCACAGCGAAGGGTTGGGGCTACTCGCGGTCACGACCACGCTCACGCGCGCCAAGCGCCTCACGCAAGCGCGCGGCCGCATGATCCACCCTGCGGTCGTCGGCGCGACGCCGGTTCCCGTGACGGGCTATGAGATTCACCTGGGGGTGAGCGACGGGGCGGCACTCAGCATCCCGCTTCTGACGGGTGACGCCGGGGCAAGCGACGGGGCGGTGTCGGCGGATGGCCAGATCGTCGGCACCTATTGGCACGGACTCTTCGACGCCGCGCCGGCGTTTGCCGCATTCGCGCGTTGGGCAGGTGCAGGGTCGCTCACCGCGATCGATGCCGAGGCGCGGCGCGAAGCGATGATCGAGCAGCTTGCCGACACGGTCGCAACCCACTGCGATTGGCGCGCACTCGTCGGGTGTTAGTCGCTGCGTGCTTGGGGCCTGGCCCGTTTGTGTTTATTCGGGTAAGAAGATCGCCCGTTTCGCTGCGGCAAGCGCTGTTTTCACGACCAGCCACAGAATCACCGCTGTGGTCAGCACAACGAGCACGACGGCAAGGGTGTTTAGGGCGCTATTTGCAGTGAGGTGGGCCATCGTCATCGTCGCGACCGTGAGCGCCGCAAGCGGGAACGAATAGGCCCAGGCGGAGAGAAAGAAGGGTACTTTGGCGAAACGCGCCGCATTCGTCGCAAGCACCAGCGCCAAAAAGAGGGCGACCCCATAGAGGATGCGTGTAGCAGCGTCGAGCGTCTCACCGTCGAGTTTGAGCCACGCGAGCATCCCGACCGAGGGCGGCGCAAGCAGGATGAAGAGCGTGGGGGCGAGCCGCTGCGGCAGCGGTTCGAAGAAGATGAGGCGGTGCATGACGATCGTCATCAGCACCAACCAGAAGACGATCCCGATCGCGAAAAAGTACCAGCTTGCTTCGAGATGGCCGTACCCGACGCCCGCAAGCGGCGCGACGACGTTCCCAACCACCGGGATGAACCAGGCCGGGTTGATGTGGGTCAGTTGGTAGTGGGCGTGGTGGAGCCAGATGTGCATTATCGTTGGCACGAGGAGCGCATGTCCGATTGCGCCGACGAGCCAGAAACCGTGACCGATTCCCGGAGCGAAACTCTGATACGCGGTGCCCAAGAGCATCAGCGAAATCGTGATCGCCGCAAAGAAGTTGAGCCGTACCGGATGGCGCCAATCCTCGCGGATGCCTTGGGGGTTGTGCGCGGCTTTCAAGAGTAGGAGCAATCCGTAGAGTAAGAAGAGCACGGTTGCCACGACCGTCACGGCCTGCCCGATCACTGCGGGCCAGTGCCACAGATGGGCGGCTTTGAGCCAGACCAAAGCCAACCCACAGATCCCCATGATCGAAGCAAAGAGCGGCAGCGGAAAATAGCGGATCACGTCGGGTTGTACGGTGGGAGACGGTTCGGCAGTTGGTTGACGCATCGGGGTTTCCTCATCGGCACCAGCACGGTACGCTATTCTAGCAAATCGCTATTTTCTGATAAACGGAAAAGAAATGCGGCGCACGAGGCGCCGCCAAAGAAGCGAAGTTAGGAGGAGAGACCCATGAGACCTGTGCGTTGGGGTTGGAGGTGCCAAACGGTGGGCACAGGTCAAAGGTTCGCTTCACCCAACAGTCAAGCAAATGGCGTGCCAAAAAATAGCTTCTAGATGTACGCTTGGTAACTTGTTGGAATGAAAAATATTTTTTCAATGAGCGACCGAGTGGGGCGCAAAAACGATGGGCAGAATACTGCCGCATGATGACACATTGTGACAGATTGGCAGTGATGTGTCATTTTTTGCCGGGTTTGCGGCGCGCGATCCCCAACGCCGCGAGGCGTCGGTAGAGGGTGCGTTCACTGATCCCCAGATGAGCGGCTAGGGCGCGCCGCGGGCCAGGAAAGGTTTCCGCCAGTCGGCGCAGTTGTGCGTCATCGAGCGCGTCGCTTTCGTGCCCGATGCCTTGGCTGGTCTGAGGTACGTGCGCTTCGGTCGATCGAAAACGGACTTCGTCGGGAAGGTCTTCGGCGCGAATCGTTTGACCGTTGCTCAAAAGCACCGCACGCTCGAGGATATTGCGCAGCTCGCGCACGTTGCCGGGGTAATGGTACGCTTCGAGTAACGCCATCGCGTCCGGAGTCACCGTGGGTGGCTTCTCGGGCACGATTCGTTTGAGGAGCGCCGCGGTAAGGAGCGGGATGTCGCCCGTGCGCTCACGTAGCGGCGGGACACGGATCGGAAAGGTATTGACGCGGTAGTAGAGGTCTTGGCGAAAGCGGCCGTCGCGCACCATTGCCGCCAACGGTTGATGGGTTGCGGAGATCAGACGGATGTCGGTGGTACGCAGTTCGGTCGACCCCAAACGGCGAAAGGTGCCCGTTTCCAGCAGACGCAGCAGTTTCACCTGCATCGACAAGGGAATGTCGCCCAATTCGTCGAGGAACAGGGTGCCGCCGTCGGCGGCTTCGACGAGCCCGATTTTTCGCTGGGTCGCGCCGGTAAACGCCCCTTTTTCGTGTCCGAACAGTTCCGACTCGAACAAGGTCTCCGGGATGCCGGAGCAATCTACCGCCACGAAGGGTTTGTCGGCGCGATGGCTCATGCGGTGGATCGCCTGCGCGATCAGTTCCTTACCGGTACCCGATTCGCCTTGCAGCAGGACGGCCGCGTTGGCACGTGCCACCCGATCGATCAATTCGACCATCCGGCGAAATGCGGGTGACTGTCCGATGAGTTGGGTCCGAGTCTCACCGTGACGGTCGATCGGCAGCGGCTGCTGCCGTTCGACCAACCAGCGGATGGTGCCCGTCTGGTCGGGCAACGGGGTGAGTTCGATCGTGACGTAGCGCTCGCCATCGGTGGTGTGGTGGCGATGGACCGTGCGCGCTTTCGTTCCGGTACGCAGTGCCGTTTGGAGGGGGCAGGTCTCACCGGCGCGGTCACACGGGACGTCGTAGTGGTGGGAGAGGCGGTAGCAGGTCGTGGCTTCGCCGAACGGGCCCATGAGTTCGCGGTAGGCAGGGTTTGCGGCAACCACGCGATAGTCGCGGTCGATCACGACGTAAGGCGATTCTTGCGCGTCGAGCCACGCCACCAGTGCGCCGAGTTCGTGGGAAGGATCGGTCGCGGTCATGATGCGGTGTCAGAACCGTTCCAGCCACAGGAAGAGCCAAAGCGCCGCTGCTGCGATGAGCGTCAGAAAGACCGCG
>Ga0116142_10005921_pt1 | contig 10746 bp, 9 predicted proteins | sample AD_UKC033_MetaG_FD_89785 | JGI IMG/M metagenome (GOLD analysis project Ga0116142, IMG submission 89785) | Active sludge microbial communities of municipal wastewater-treating anaerobic digesters from USA - AD_UKC033_MetaG | ecosystem: Engineered > Bioreactor > Anaerobic > Digestate | place: USA... | reverse complement strand
TGTTGATAATCGGCTTGCCCGAGTCCATGGTCTGGCGCAGCGCGCATTCGGTCTCGCACATGCTCGCCCGAAACACCTCGCAGCACCGCCGCCCGATGGCTTCTTCGCGGGGGATTCCGGTGATCTCCTCCGCCGCATGGTTAAACGAGGTCACCCGCCACTCATGGTCCACCGTGAAGACACCGTCCGATATGCTTTCCAGAATGATCCGCGTGCTTTCCGGGGGCAAGACGTTCGTTGTTCGTGTTCCGCTCATACCGCCGTAAGAGTAGACGTTACCACGCGGGTGCTTCAAGCAGGGCAGGTTTGTTTTTTCGCGAACGGGGCGTATACTGAAGAAGGGTCGTGACGAAACACGTGTACAAGTCTGAAAGCCGACAGCGCCTCGCTCCGGCGAGGAGCGGGCGCCGCGCGAGGAGGTGGGCCATGCGCGGAGCAAACATTCGGTATACTGTCTTCCTGGGAATCAGCCTGGCTGTCGTGGGTCCCGTGTTCGGGGGCCCCATCCATACGGCGGACCGTGACGGGGACCGCTGCGTCAGTCTCTCCGAACTACTGCGCGTTGTCCAGTTCTTCAATAGTCGCGCCTACCATTGCGATACTGAAGGCGAGGACGGCTACGCCCCCGGGGGCGGTAAGGACCACTCGTGTCCGCCTCACGATTCCGATTACATGGAAGCGGACTGGCGTATCAGCCTGTCGGAACTCCTGCGCCTGATTCAGTTCTATAATTCGACGGGTTATTTCCGCGCCGGGGACACCGAGGACGGCTTCGCGCCTGATTTGGGACTCCGCGAACAGCCCGGCTTGGCGGGTCATTACAGCGCGTTCAGTAATCCGGTCCAACCGAGCGCGCCCGGCTACGCGCTGCCACTGTCCGTGGCCGGCATCGTCAACTACGAGGTATTCGACAGCCGTTTCGGTCTGCAAGCCGTGGAAAGTCACCTTGCAGCCAACGGCTTTGCTGTCATGGAATATGATCTGACGCCGTTCTACCCGGGGCAGGAGACGAACGACGACGTCATTTCGCCTTACCAGTACTTCAACGAAGACAACCTCCCGATTTTCATCACGTCCGACTCGTTGTTGCATCTGTACCACGTGCAGTTCGGCGAAACGCTGAAGGACGTCGAGGAGCGCGAATTCATTCCGGACATCACCGCGTTGACGGCGGCCCTGCTCGATGCGGTCTTGGCGCAACATGACGACCTGACGGGCGACCTGCAAGAGGCGGCCCGGCGCGACGCGGCCTATCTCGCCGTGGCCCGAAAACTGCTTGAACCCGCGGCGGACACGCCGGCGCTTGTGGCGGACGTGGTCTCGAGCGAGATCGCCAAGATTGAAGCGCACGCGGGCTTCGCGGCGAGCGATATTCTCGTCTACGAGGAAGATTACTCGCAGTACGTCCCGCGAGGCCATTACACGCGCAGCGAGGCTCTCGAACGCTACTTCAAGGCAATGATGTGGTACGGTCGCCTGGCGTTCCTTCTCAAAGGCGATGAGGACTGGGGAAGGGAGGGCACTGCCCTGGTCAGCGTCCACGATGCCAAAATCCAGACGCTACAGGCCGTGCTGCTGGCCAAGGCCATCGAGGACGTCGCCGTGGGCGAGCGCGCCGGCCGCGAGGTCTGGGACCGCATCTACGCCATTACCTCCTTCTACGTCGGGGTGGCGGACGACCTCACACCCTATGAATACATCGAAGTCATTACCCGGCTCTTTGGAGATGACTTCAACGTTTTGGAACTTGAGGACGAGACGGCTTTCTTCGACCTCAAGGCCGAGTTGTCGTTACTGCGGGCGCCGCAAATCTATGGGGGCACGGGCAATATCTACGTAACCCCGCCCGTGACGCCGGAGACGTTGAACGAGACGCTCGACAAGACAAAAGGCATGCGGTTCATGGGCCAGCGGTTCATCCCCGATTCGTACATGTTCCAGCGCCTCGTTTTCTCGTCGGTCCAGGACTATATCGGGACCATGAATCCGCCGCCGTTTTCGTATGGCTTTACGGGTGCGCGCTTCGCGCGTTGCTATCCTCGGGGTCTCGACGTCATGGCCATTCTCGAATCTGAATTGGCGGAGACGATTCTCGAGGAGGGCGGCGATACGGACTACCTCGAATTCGACGACCGCTTCAATGAACTCAAAGACCTGTTCAACGGCTTTGACGAAGCGGCCTGGAACCAGAATCTCTATTGGGGCTGGCTGTATGTTCTGAAGACGCTGCTCGAACCGGCGCCGGAAGGTTCTCCCAGCTTTATGGGGACGGAGGCTTGGCGGAAGAAGCAACTCAATGCCGCGCTGGCTTCCTGGGCGGAACTGCGCCACGACACCATTCTCTACGCGAAGCAGAGCTACACGGAAACCGAATCCGGCGTGCCCGAACTGCCGCCGGGCTACGTCGAGCCCGTACCCGATTTCTTCGGGCGGCTCATGGCGCTGACACGGATGACCCGCGAGGGGCTCGCCGCGTTCGGCGCCCTTTCCGAGGCGGCCGCCGCTCGCCTTGAACTGCTCGAAGGGCTGCTTCAGCGGCTTATCGAGATCGCGAACAAGGAGTTGGTGAACGAGCCCTTGTCCGAGTGGGACATCTGGTTCATCAAGAGCTTCGGCGATACCCTCGAAGGGGTGGTGTTGGGCGTCGAGGAAGAAGGCGTGAAAACGACGCTCGTGGCGGACGTGCACACGCACGCCCTCGAAGGCAACGTGGTGGAGGAGGCTGTCGGCGACGTGGACTTGATCTTCGTGGCCTGTCCCACGCCCGCCGGGGACGTATTCCTGGCCGTCGGCCCCGTGCTTTCCTACTACGAGTTCAAGCATCCCATGAGCGACCGCTTGACCGACGAAGCGTGGCGCGACATGCTCGCCGGGCCGGAGCGGCCCGCCCGCCCGGAATGGTACGCGCCGCTCGTGAATTAAGAGCGCCGGCTATCGGACCTTCCTCTGACAGCGGCGCCAATCGCGACCCACGGCGAGCGGATTCGGGCGGCGAGGTCTCTATCGCTCATCCATCGCCTCTTGGCCCCTATCATTCCGGCACGGGCCATCAAGGGTTTGCTTCGCTGCTTCGCGCCTCTGACTGCCGCGTGCTGCGGCATGATGGACGGGTCCGCGATGGACGGATCCGTCGGGAAAGGGCAACGTCGCCGCACCGCGAACTATGCCGTTGCGTCTGGAATATGAACCCGGGGCGCCTCCGGATGAAGTGGAAACCATCGAGGGGGGGACTATGCTATAATCATCTTGTCAATCCACAGGAGCGAAATTAATGACGACGACCACAATCATCGCGGATGGTCAAGTAACAGTTCCCAAAGAGATGCTTCTAGCGCCAAATACCCAGACCGGCGGCAAGGTGGATATCGAAACCATGCCGGACGACGTTATCCGTGTCTTTCCCCAAACGCTTAATACGTCGGATGCGGCGGGTATGCTAGAGGCGAATGTTCAATTCACCATCGAGGGGACGGATGAAGCGGTTGCAGCCTTCAGGAGATCTTCTGGATGAACGCTCTCGACACCAATATTGTCGTGCGAGGTCGCATGCCAGATACCGTTGTATCGATACATACAAGTCACAACGAATTTCCTTTGTGTTGTCCTTTTCGTTTACAGTCTTTGTTATAAGGGTTATTTTATTATTATTTTAAACGATTGCAAATAAAATACTTACAAATAACACATATAGTGCCCCGATAGTTCAGTGGATAGAACGAGGCCCTCCTAAGGCTTAAACGCAGGTTCGATTCCTGCTCGGGGCGCCAGACTGTTATTTGACTTGCGGCATGGTCGTAAGTCGTTGCAAAATATACCGGTTACGGGGGTTAGAAAGTGTTTTCCGTCGAATTTCAGCCCTTGGGGGAAGGCGATCCGCTGCACGGCCATCTTGGATTCAAGGGAACCGCGTTCCCAACGTCGGCGGAAATCTGAGAGATTGCGCACGGCGGCATCCGCGAGTTTCGCCACGTCGATGCAAGCCGACTGCCTTACCGCTTCCAGTCGTTCCAACAACGTGCGCTCTTCGGCATCCAGTCGGTTACGCTCGGAATCGTATGTTGCCTGGTCGATTGCTTTCTCGTACACGAAAGCGTCAACCAAGCACCGCCGTTTTTCTTCGATACGATCAAGGTCGGCTTGGATGGGTTTCCGGGAATCGATTTTCTCACGGCGCGTTTTCTTGAACGAGGCAAGCACACGCTGGCGCATCTTCTCAAGAAATTCCGTGGTAGGCTGCACGCGATCAATCAGCGCAAGAAATTCACCTTCAAGAACGTCTTTCCGCGTGTGTACCCTGCGGCAATCCGGGCGAAAGCAACGGTAATAACCGATGTGCTTTGCGTTGTTCCAATATGCGGTCAGAAATTCACCGCAATGCGCACAGTGGACAACGCTTTTCAAGGCGAAGTCTTCCCGCAATTTCCGATAGGCGCGTGCGCCGTTTCCGTTGCTTGGCGCGGCGGTTTCCGCGCCGTTGTTTTTCTTCAATAGCGCCTGGATTTTTTCATATGTGGCCATGTCGATTAGAGGCTCCCAATTGCCCGGCAAGACTTCGCCGGTTTCGCGGTCTATCATCTTACCGACATACACCGGAGATTCGAGCATCGCGCGAACACGAGAGTATGCCGGAACGGTCTTCCCGCCTTTGGTTCTCAGACCATTCTTCACCGCGCGTTTGTAGACTTCCATGACAGTCCATCGGCCTGTCGAAAACTCCCTCAACAACTTGCACACAATCGCCCCTTGCGCCTTGTCGATAATCAGGCATGGCGTTGTACGTCGGGCCGCATCTGTTTTCGTCATGGCGCGGCGAATTGGATTCGTCTTGAATCCTACAGGCGCTTGGTGCGGCCACACGCCGTCTTCACGTTGCGCTTTCAACGTTCCGCGCACACTGGCTTCCGCATCAATGGCGGAACCGTGTTCGGCCATCGCCGCCATGATAACGCGGGTCAAGTTTCCAACAGGCGTTGTCTCAGGCGGCAAGTTCAAGATTTCAAGATGAATCCCAAGCGAATTCAATTCGGCTTGAAACCGTATGAACGCTTCCACGGAACGCGCAAAGCGTTTGATGTCCCAGACGACAACGTTTCCGACCTTGCCGCGATTGTCACGGCAATACCGCATCATTTCCGTGAAGGCATCACGCTTGAAAGCCCGGTCTGAAAACGCGGAAGCCTGTTCCTCGAATCTGGCGACAATCTCCCATCCCATGTCACGGCATCGGGCTTCAACCGCTGGCTTCTGCTGTTCAATGTTGCCGGTCTGCATCTGGCGCGGGTCCGAAACCCTGTAATAGCAGACCGCCGTCTTTGCGCAACGGTCGAGATTCAGCCTTGTACGCTTCGCCCTGGTCGCCATGTCAAACACTCCCGCGCGGAATTTGTGGTCTGGGGTGCTTGACGTGGTATGATGCGCTGGTCAAGCACTTCGCCGCCGTGTTTTCCCGCGCAATCTTGCACGGCGGCAAACCCGTGAACGTTTCGCCACGTTCGCGGGTTTATCATTTCAACTTTACTCGCCCGCCACCGCCTTTTTCAATCCGCGCTGTAGAATCGCCTAGGACGGCCTGTGACGCCCGCGCCCTGGTCCCGAACACGCCAGACACCCGCCGCGTGCGGCTACGGGCATCCTAGCGGCTTTGGCGGGCGCGTTCATACACCACGTCCGAGAGTCTGTCAATACCTGCGCCCTGGTCCGAGAAATCCACGCTATTTTCTGTCAACAGTGAACCCCCGGATTTCTGGACTCTACCACGCCGATCCGCCGCGTCGGACGCCACAATCGGCCTTCCCGGAAAACTCTTGACAACATTTCCGCCGCAATAATCTTCGCCGCGTCTTGCAATCGCCAATAGATTCAGCCTTTTTTCTTCGTAGTGTCCGATAATCCCTCTTTTGTTCACGGGACAAAACTGCTACTCGATATTCACGCCGCTCGCGCCCGTGCCCGCGATGACTTTTTGCCCTTCACCGCCCGCCGCGTGCAGGCACGCGCACCGCGCCACGGATGGTCACTCTTGGGCCGCGCCTGGTCCGCCGTCTTGCCCTGGTCCGTCTTGCGCTTCTTCGCCGTGCGCCGCGCCGCGCGATGCTTTACGGATTCGGCGCGTGCCTGTCGTGCAAGGCGTTGCTCGATTCTCGCATCGGCATCGGCGGCATCGGCGGCGGGCGCGGCGGCGGTGTCGGGCGTGCGGTCGTCTTCTTCCTGCAAGAGGCATTCGCGCGGAATCGTGTCATCCGGGTCAAGACCGGTTTCCTCAAGAGCAAGCGGCGGCTCTTCGCGCAACACCTCGAAGCCGTGCGGGAAAATCTTTGTCCACTGTGGTTCCGGCGTGCGGTCACGGCTTGGCAGTTCTCTCGTGAGGAACGCACAAAACGTGCTCGGACCTATCGGAAAATGAAGCACAGGCTCTTCCGGCAATTCCGCGCCGTCTCGAAGCAATTGCAGCCGTGCGCGGGACATATGGCGCGCGGCCATTGTGAATAACGATTCTTGTTCACGCACCGCGTCAAACAACGTGAACATCCTGCGCATGTTCGCAAACAACGCGCGTGCCTCTCTCGTGCCGCGTCTGACCGCCGCGCGGATTTCGTTCCATGAGGAATCGTAGACGGCACGAACGCGGCCTTCCTCATACCCGTTGATCTTTTTGCGCCAATACTCGCAAGCCTTTTCCGCTTGGAATGTTTCGTGCTCCAAGTCCTGCAAACGCTCTTCATCCACCGCGCGTTGTGCAGACGTGTACGCTTTTTCTCCGACAAGAGCGCTATGCTTCCGCGCATCGACAACCGCAACGTAGCGGTCGCGTTTTTGCTTCGCACCCTTCAGCCCATCGAGGGCGTTCGGCAATTGCTCATACTTCCATCGGCGGTACTCCCGCTCTTCCTGTGTCTCGCTTTCTGCCGCCGCCTCAAAAATCTTTCGAGTATGCTGCGGTCCTTTTCGCTCTTTCTTCAGCATGTCTGGCATCCTTTTTGTTCGGTCCCTATTCGCCTTACGAATCCATTACTTCTTTCGCGGTCTCCGCCGCGCATATCAATCAATGTTCGCGCACTCGCGGGCGTTTTTCGGCTACCTTGTTTCCGTAACGTTCTCTGACAGCGTTTTTTGTCTTGCCAGCATGAGACTACGCAGACCTTTTATGCCCAACAATCTGGCTCTCTGGGTCGGTGGTAATTGCAATTCCTTTTCAGTCAGATATCGGCGTTCGGTGCTTGCCCAGTCGTTGAAAAATTTCCGCCACCTTTCCTCACACTGTCGGTGCTCGTTTTGATTCACGACGTGCGTTATTTGTCGCGGTAGAACAACACCCGCTTCGGTTTGCAGATTCTCTTGTGCGTATTCCGAAAAGTCCGCCAACGTTTGGTGCGCTTCCGCAATCATTTTCATCAGTCGCGCGTACTCGACAGTCGATACGGTTATCGTTCCATCGACATTCCGTTTTCCATCGACCTTCAATCGCAACTTGTTGCATTGCGCTAACAGTTCTTTGGTCAGTTTCGATTGTGTCTCGATGAACGTTTCCCCGCGCCGTTGCTCCGCTATCTCGGTAAGGTTTTTGATCGCCGGAAACCCCCTTGCGCCCAACGTGATAAATTTCGCCGCCGTCGTTTCCGAGATACCGCATCGCCGCGCCGTTTCCGCGATGCTTCTGCACTCGAAAAACGTGTCACGTAATTCGGTCCATTTTTGCCGCGTGATCATCTACCACACCCGCAACTTGATCTTGCGCACACCCGTTCCCCGTGGGTTCGGCGTCGGTTTCGCTTTGCCCGGTCTTACAAAACGTTCAAGCGCATCCATCGTGCGCCGATACGATTCGATTTCGCTTTCCATGTCGTCATTGCCGCGCAATTCGTTCACGTTCAACGCGCCAGACGGCGATTGTCGTTCGCGTAACGTCTGCCACGCTTGCTCTGAACGCATCACGCTCATTCAACACTTCCGATTCTGACAAGCGAATCCGCGTCGTCGGGGTGCTGCACGAAAAGCGGTTGTCCCTGCAATCGCGCCAACTTGTCTCCCGGAATGTGAAAGCGCAATTCGCCGTGTACGTCGTCGTCGGATTCCGCCTTGCGGTCGTGCATGACCGCATCGCCGGTCAGTCTTTTCAAGACCGCTTCTCGCAATCGCTCTACGCGCCCCGGCTCGCCTTCCGCCCGCACGGTCGATTGATCCATGCGGCGCAGTCGATTGACGAAATCGCGCACGCCCTGGCGGATTTCCAAGTCTTCCGCCAACGTTTTCAATTTTGCTGCATCCATAGTAAACCATCCTTTCTTGTTCCGCCCTGTGGGGCGCGGCCTAGCGTGAAAGCAAGGAGTTTTTCTCTCTCGCCGGGCCGCGCCCCGTTGCGCTGTATGAAGCAGAGTCGAAACCGTTGCTCTGGTATAGCCTTTGGGACCGCCGCGCGTCTGTTGACGTGCATAGCGGGCATGTCCGCGCGGCGGTCCGGTGACAACATGGGTTGAACGAAATCGCTCAACGCATGGCAATGAGGCGGTTCAACTTTCCCGACACCAAACAAAAACACACCAACGCCCGGCGCTCGCTTTGCGCCGCACTCTGGTGTGTCATCTTCATCCGAAGCGCGTTGTTTACTTCGCGGGTGTGGCCTTGGTCCCGCCGCGCTTCGGTGGCCTTGAACCTAATCTATAACGAACACACGAGCAAATGTCAAGACTTTTTTTTGCCCCTGGAAATTTAGGGTTCGCACGTTGCCCTGGTCGCGCCCTGGTCAACGCTATTCGACAACGTGAACGATTCGTTCACCTGCTACTTCACGATGCCGCCGATGAACGCTTCACAGCACCTCGATAAACCGCTCTAGAATCGCCGCTGTCGCGCGTGGACGGATAAATCCATATCGAAGTGCTCCCAAATCAATCTGGGACATCCTGGGCGATTGTGGCGCGTGTGTTGCATCGCGAATCGAAACCATCGAAAAAAATCGGCGTGTTACTTGCGTTTGGAAAAACACCTTTACAAGAAATAACCTTTTTTCTTTACCAAGGTCGCGACGAAAAAATCACAAAAAGCATATCGCAAAAGCGATAAGCGGCAGAATGAAGATTTCATCAAACCCCCTTTTTCCTCTTGAAAAAACTTCATAGCGAAAAGGACTACCGCGAGCCTGAAAAACGAGGTTAGAAAGGTTTTCCGAAAAAGACGTTGTCAGCCCTTTATCACCACCAAACAAGAGTTAGCAGGAGTGTGCTTACTTGCTCGTACACGAGCACAACACAGGGGAGGTTAGATTCTTCTTTGGGAGACTGAATCGGCCCGAAAACAAAAGGGATCATTGATTGAAGGCTATCGGCAATTTCACGAAGCGGCAATGTCTTGTAGCGTTTCGATAAATGAAAACAAGTCCATAGAATCAATGTCCGTATGTCGCGCCATTTTCGTATCGGGGGATATGCCCGAACCCACGGTCATTGTGGGCGGGTGGGGGCGGTGGCGGCCGGTTCTTCTAGTGCGAGCGTAATGCCTTGTGCCGAGGCGTCGAGGGGTATGCCGTTCCGACTGGTCGCGAGAAAGCCGGGCACTTCGATGTGGATGCGTGCGGCGGGCTCGGCAACGTCTCGGAACTCCCAGGGGAGGGTCGCCACAAGGGCGGGTTGCCGCGCGGCCCACGTGGGCTTGCGGTTGGTCAAAATCAGCGCGCCGTTGTCGAGGACGCGCGTCTCCCAGAGCGTTGGTTCGCTGCGGCTGCCGTCGTCGGCAGGTGTTACGCGCCACCGAAAGCCGGCGGCGGGCTCCGGTCGCAGGAGAGCGATCACCTGACGGACCAGGACAGCGTCCGGAGACTCGAGCGTGACGGCGACCACGCCATCGTATAGACCGTCGACATGCCGGGGGCTTGCCTCTTGCGTCAGCACGAGGCGGACGCGGCTCTCAGGTTCGTAACGGAAGCCCTCGGAGAATATCGCCTCGACGGGGGCGCGGTCGGGAACCGCACCGGGACCCGTGACGCGCACGTCCACCACGCCGCCCTGCGGGTTCGCGGCGGGCGGCGCTACGGTGAGGATGGTCGTCGCGGAGGGCACGTGGGCGACAGGGGCCTGCCGGTCCCCGAACCAGACGGTTGCGTTCGGCGTGAAATTTCTTCCCGAGAGCACGACCGTGGCGCCGCCTTCGGCGGGACCGGCGGCGGGGCCTCGAATACCTTCAACCGCGAGAATCCGCGGTGCGCCGATGACGGGACAGGGCGAGGGATCGGCCCCATCGTAAATGCCATCGCCGTCCGAATCGCGGTTGCGCGGGTCCGTCTCGCCGTCATCGACGATGGCGTTCCGGTTCAAGTCTTCGAGCCCGTCCGGGATACTGTCTCGGTCCGTGTCCGCTTGCAGGTAATTTGTCTCGCCGGGGTCCCATGCGCCGTTATTGTTGGCGTCCTCAACGTAATCCGGAATGCCGTCACCGTCCATGTCGCTGATTTCGACGCCGGCGAGGCGGAGCCACTGAAAGAGGTCCTCGGCAAAGAGGCGGTTCTCGCCGCGATCAAGCGCGGCGTCGCTGATCGGGGACGCAGATGCGAGCAGGGCGATCCGGCCATAGCCGTGACGATGGGCCGCGAGATAGACGCGGTCAGGGTCTTGCGGGTCTCGGATGATTGCCTGGGCGGCGGAAACCGAGAGCGCGCAGCCTGCCTCGACGGCGAAGTCCCGCCAATGGCGTCCGAGATACAGGTCTGCCGCCAAGCCGCCAAAGTTCTCCGACGCGACCATCATCGCTCGGGAC
>Ga0116142_10005914_pt1 | contig 10754 bp, 8 predicted proteins | sample AD_UKC033_MetaG_FD_89785 | JGI IMG/M metagenome (GOLD analysis project Ga0116142, IMG submission 89785) | Active sludge microbial communities of municipal wastewater-treating anaerobic digesters from USA - AD_UKC033_MetaG | ecosystem: Engineered > Bioreactor > Anaerobic > Digestate | place: USA... | reverse complement strand
GTTTTCCACCACCGCCGATATTTCAATGATTTCCCCGCGCGGGCGCACGGCCAGAACCCGCGCCAGCACGCCCCAATGCTCGCCGATGCCGAAGGAAAAATGCGTGCGCTCTTCCTCCGTGCCTGTGTAGGGCGTAAAATCGATTTCCTCCAAAAGCTGGAGCTGGTAGGCGTTTCCCCCCGCAGAAACCATCCACGGGCCGCTTAAAGAGCCATCCTTCCGACGTAACACCACATAATGTGTTCCGGTATCGCCAAATGTCACAGGTTCAGACAGGGACAGCACGGGGGCGCTATAAGCCAAAATGTCACCAGCTTCTCCCCAGCGCGGCATGTCATGGGAAATAGCAATCAAATCGCCATAGGTCGGGATCATACCCTCCAGCTCGGTGCGGAAGGACACGATGCGCCGACGGTAACGGTTGGCCGCCGCCATATACATGCCCTCGCGGATGGCGTGATTTTTATCGGTGCAGCCGAACAGGGACACGCTTGCAGGCTGTTCTCCGGCGCTGTCCGGCAGACTGGCAATGATTTCATCCTGTTTCCATGTTTTCTGGTTAAAAAACTCGACCTTGACGCTGTCGGCGGTGTCATCGCCTGGCATCACGAAGTCGATCTTGAAGCTGCCTTTGACGATATTGCGCGGTGAAAACATGGCCACAGGAAGCGTGCGCGCCTCATCCCGCACGAAACGCACCAGACCACCTTGCAAAAACGGAATGGCGCGGCCACAGCGTGCGACTTGCGTCAGCGCGTCCCACACGGTCAGTTTGCGGTCAAAAACCCCGTTAAACGTGTCACCGCGTGCCGTCCAGATCGCATCCAGCGCCACCAGCGCGGAAAGATCGATACGAGCATCGACCAGTTTCGCGCCGTAATTGGCTGTTAGAATGTCCGCCATCGCCCAGGCAACCGAGCGCGTCGGCTGCAAAGCACTCCAGCCCATATTGGGATGCCAGGTCTTCAGCTTGCGGGTAACAACGCAGTTGACCATGCGGGAAGAACGCTGCGACAGGTTGTCGGTCGCCCGCATTTTCATGGCCAGCATCGTAATATTTCCGAAATTAGACTCTCCGACCAGATGCGATTTCAAGGCGCTCCAGTTGATGTCATTCCCAGCGCGTGCGGAATTATCCTTGGCATTGGTGCGCAAGGCCTGGACTTCATATCGCCCCGCTGCGACCGGATATTTGTAAGTCTTGCGAATAGCCGTATTGGTGGCCGCCGTGTGCGTTTCTGTGGCCAGCGTTGCCCACGCGCCCAGCGCATTGCCCTCATCGTCAATCAGGCGTGCCTGGACTTCCCACGACACGGTGCGGCTGCTTAAACCACCGCTGTCATTGGCGTAATACAGCCCCTTGGGCATGATCACATCCAGCGCCAACAGATCTGTCGTGGTTTCGGTCGGATTGGCCACAAACGGGCCGACCCAATCCCCGCCATCGGCGATGGAAAGCAATTCCTGCCCAGCGATTTCTGGGGCGGTGACCACATCCGTGTCCAGCATAGTGACCACACCGCCAGGCGGGATGATTTCGTAGATGATCTCCTTGAATGAGGTGATCGGCGTATCTTCAATGCAGATTTGCTCAATATCGTACTCGCCCTGACCGATGACATGGAGCTGGTAGAGATATTGTTCGTTGCTCTCAAATTCCGAATATGGCGCAGCACCGAAATCGGGATAGATGATATGACGGCCATAAACGACAGGGATCGGCTCTCCCAGACGTGCCTGATTACCCTGCGCCTGAATTGAATAGGTCGGGCTTGGTGCAGTTGGGTTGTAGCTTATGCCGGAGCTGGGGGATGGCGGCGGGATCAGGGCATTCACCAATACTGAGCCTGCCAGGGCAACACCCGCTGTCAGCAGCGATATGCCCACCGTGCTTGTTACACCCATGGCTGCCCCCAGCGCCGCGCCTGCATAAGGGGCAGCTACCATGACGGCAATGCTGAGGACGGCACGAAAAATCTTCCCGCCACCACCGCCACCCTGCGGCAGGGTAATAAAGGCGATGACCGTTTCCTTCTGCACGATGACCAGCGACCAGTCCTTACGCAGAACAGGCTCACCATCCACGATGCAGATGATGGGCTTGGAAAACTCCACGATGCCGCGCTCATCCAGCCAGCCGCGAATGCTCTGCCCGATGCGGGGCGTGAACAGATCGACGTTCTTGTGCAGATGGAACGGATTATGATGGATGGCGACTTGTGCCATAGATTATCCCTCGATGTGGCGGTAATAATTCTCGATCTTCCAGCCGGTCATGTTCAGATTGTTCAGGCTTTGAAACACGACCCCAGCGCCCTGGACGGCATGCAAAATGCCGCCACCGTCCACATCTAGCCAAACACCGACATGGATGGGGTGGCGGGACTGGCGCAGTAGTGCGACATCGCCTTCTTTCGGCGTTGCCACCGTGTGCCAGTTTTGCCGTTCAGGATGATCGCGCATGGTGCGGATCAGGGTTTTCATGTCGTTTTCTGCAACAGGAATGATGGACAAATCATGGCCGTAAAGCCGTCTTTGCACCGCTACAACCAGACCCCAGCAATCGTAAGCATCGGGGCCGTCCGAGGCGACGACCCACGGTTTTCCGATATAATCAAAAGCCCAATGTGTCATCGCGTTAATCCTGAAAACCGCAGAGAGTTATAGGTTTCAGACGGAAACGCCTTGTTGCCGACATCGAGCATGCGGGCGCGGCCTGTCACGCGGGACGTGTCGGCACTCACTTCCGTCAGCACCAGCGTGAACGGCGGCTCCATCTGCGGCCCTTCCAAATCATCCGACAAATACGGGCGATAGGTGACCTCGATCTTGCTCTGACTGTCCGATGCCGCGTCCAGGTGCTTGACGATCTCGCGGCTGGCGTTATCCAGCGTGATCGAGATTTCCGGCACAGGCGCGGTGTCGATAGGCGGCAATTCAAGATCAAAGCCCATGGCGATAAATGTCACCATCGCCCCTGCGTTCAACGGTGCGCCAGCCTCCAGCCGCGCTGTCAAATCCTGATTATCCCGCACCACCCGAATGGCAATGGGCTGGCCGTCATCATCCAAAAAGGACGGATGGCGCAATTCCAGCGTATGCAGGATGACGACATCGCTCGGCGCGGAAGCGTAAGCCTCGCGCAGCGCTTCACTGAGCAAGGTATTAGGCATGGTCGGATTCCCATGCCTGGTCGGTCAGGTACTCGACGGCAACACCCTTCAGGAACGAGGCCTCGATTTCATCAGAGCGTTGGCGGATATCCTGAATGCTTTGCAAAAGCGCCTCGGCTTCTTGTAGGCGTGCCTGCTGCTGTTCATCCAGCCTTTCCAGCTTGCCGAACAGATAGATGTCGATCAGCGCGTTTTGCTGTTTCCATTGCGGGGCAAGCAAAAGAATGCGGCGGGCAGCTTCTTCCTTGATTTGCCGGATAAGCTGGCTGTGCTTGTAAATCAGCTCCAGCGCATCATCGGCCACCTTGCCACCCGATGCAGCGGCTTGTTTGTCAGCATAGGCGTAATAATTGCGACCATCGATTTCGGCCAGGTGAATGGGCGCGACTTCGCTTTCGGCAAAGCTGAGTTCTTTGCCGCTCACATAGGAACGGATTGTCATGATTTTTCTCCTTAGAAAATGACGTTGGTCAGGGCTAAAACATTGTGAAGGTTGCCAGGCTGTGTGCCGCAAGCGCCCACGGAATTTTCACCGCAGGCATCCACGCGGCCATCGTCATACAGCACGCTGATACCCCATGCGGCGTAACCATTGCCGTACAAATTCCAGTCTTGAATCGTGCCGCTGATGCCCAAAACTTTCTGGAACGTGCTGACATTCGAAGCATGACCGATGCCGAGATTGCCGTTGGCGTTATACCCTGTGGCCCAGAGCTTATTGCCGGATTGGATGACGCATCCATCAACAGAAACACCGCCACCCATCACGGCCTTGGTCACATTGCCCTGGAACGCGCCTACCGGCTTGAAGGGCGCAGCCACGTTTGCTGTCGTCCCATTTCCAATTTGCCCGTAACCGTTATAGCCCCAGAGATAAACGTCCTTATCTTGGCTGATTGCGCCGCACGCGGGATAGCGGCCATCTCCAGCAAAGATATCTGTGAAGAAGGCGGCATGGATGATTTGGGTGAAGCTCGTGCGATCCGTGGTGTCGCCAAGTCCCAGCTGGCCATATCCGTTATAACCAGCCCCCCAAATCGTGCCATCTGCACGAAGAATAAGCCCGTGTCCTGTTGGCCCGTTGCCTGCTGTGGTGTAACCCGCGCTGGCGACAGCCTTGACCACATTATTCAGCGATGGATGCAGGATCGGCGTTTGGCGCACCGTTGCATCGCCAAGACCGAGCTGTCCATTCGCGTTATTGCCCCACACCCAAAGATTACCGTTATTCTCTACCGCGTAGGCATGATGCGGCATGCCCGAAATCGACAGGCAGACGATATTGGTAAGAGAGCCGCAACGCACAGGTACAAGCTGGTTTGCGGTTGTCCCGTTCCCCAATTGGCCGAAGTTATTATAACCACAGCCGTAAACCTTGCCGTCCGTGGTCAGGAACAGGACGCTGGCATGATCGTAATAATTGGTGCGACTGGGAACGATCTGAGCGATTTGAATATTGTTCGTCACGAAATATTCAATCCGTGTCGGCGCTGCACGGTTGGCGGTATCGCCATGGCCGAGCTGACCGTAGTTGTTATAGCCCCACGACCAGACTTCACCATTTGCCGCCAGGGCATAATGCTGCATACCACCCGAAACGACCTCAACAAATCGCTTATCGCAATCTAAAGGCGTAAGCCGCGATGGCACATAAACATGCGAGCCTGTCGGATCGCCGTTTGCATTATTCGTCCCCATGCCACAGGCCTTAACCGTGCCATCCGTCATCAAATATGCACGCACACCAGAGCCACCCATGCCGTTCACTTTGGCCAGTTTTGCTACGCGGCGAGATGGATCGACCGCCTGTGTGCGCCATGCGGGACGGCCATTGATCAGTTGCAGGATTTGCGCATCCGTGCCGCGTGCCAGACGAACAGGTGCATTGCCGTCATGGATCAGAATGTCGCCTTCCTGCAAAAGCTGATCTGTGCCAGCGGCCAGCAAATCCCAATCCGCACCCACCACCGGCGTGATACCCGTGACATCGCGCAACGCAATGAAGCTGGAACCATGATAAGAAACGGCATCATCCCGCACATATTCGGCGGTGGCGTTATATGCCCCGCGCCAGTTAATGCGAATATTGCCAAGGTCGATAACGGCCATGTTGTTCTCCTTTGATTAGATGTTGATATGCAAGTGGCCGTTCTGGCCGATTGAAAAATCCACGCCAGGCAGCGTGATAAACCACACGGAGTAATCCTTGGCGATGAACGTACCGTTGCCGCTTTCGGCCAGTAATTTCGCACCGTCTTTGCGCAGGCCGTAAAAGACACCCTTGGACTCAATCGGCTCGTAGCCGGTTTCATCCTCTTTGACGGCCAGCAGCATTCCGGCTTTTCCAGTTAGGTCGGTTGGCAAATTGAGAGCATTGGCCAGCGTTTCTGCACTTTGCGCATGTTGCTCAGCCTGATCGCGAAATTCTTCCGCATCGGCAACGGCATCGGCGAGCTGTTCTCCTGCCGCGCCAAGATCGCTCAAGCCTTCCTGGATCGTGTCTTCAATGTCTTTGATGGCCTTGGCGACAGTTTTGACGTCGCCACCATCGGTCGGCACAACGGTTTGATTATCACCATGAACGATGTTGTGCAGGATTTGGCTGTCGGTCTGAACACGCGCAACCGCTTCCTGCAGATCTGTCTGCAGGGTCATGTTTATTCCTCTCGTTTGTTAATTCAAAGTGATAGGCAAAGTTTGATGCACAAGGATGTGCAGGCTATTGCCGGAAAAGATGAGGCCTGCGGGGTCTTCACTCAGGAGCAGATTCAACAACCCTTCATCCAGCACAGGACGCTCACGGATTTCCAGCTCAGATGTAATCTCCCACAGCGTGCCGCCGGCTAGCAATCGTGCAGAAAACTGGCGGGTGAAACGCGCTTCCTGTTCCAGCAGCCCCAATCCGCCTAGCAGAGTAATCGTAAACCAGTTCGCACCTTCTTTTGCCTGCCAGCGATACCAGGCTTCGAAAATGGCGTACTGATCTCGGCGCATGATCCAGCGCACGGAAACCTTGGTCGGCACGTTGGTAAAACGCCGACGCTGGCGAGCAAGTCCGGCTTCCATCTCCGTGCGCAAGATCGCATCTTCCGGCTGAACAGAATAACCCTGCACGGTTGGCAACGGCAGCGTGGGTGGCCATACAATATCAGGCATTATCGATAGCTCCCTGCTGCGGGGTTAAGGCCGTAGCGACGCTCCAGCGTTCCAGCCAGACCTTCGCCACGCCCAATATTCCGCGCCATTTTTGTTTCGACTTCCTCGATCACAATGCTGAGATCAAGATTTCCTGAATTGTCACGGCGCACGGTTGCAGAGGCTTCCGCGCCAGCAACTTTGTTTTCTACCTTCACGGACACGTTGACGTTCGGCTTATTTTGCAAAGAACCACCCAGCAGGCGCATTTGCCCTGGCGTAAAAACGGCTTCACCCTTTTTGGCGATAATCGGCACTTCATCGCCGACAACGCCACCCGTGTGAAAGCGCGGCGCACCATGGAATACGGATGGATGCACCGATTTTGAGCCAAGGCTGTCATGGCCGATCACGCCCCCCGTATGCGCCGTGGGTGTTGCTGCCACACTGCTACTGCCACCAAACAGGCCACCGATAAACGTGTTCAGCGCACCGGCCAACGGCGCGGTGATTGAGGACTGAATTTGCATGCGGATCAGATCGGCGACGATGGAGTTCGCAAAATCGCCGAAGTTCAACTTGCCGGTCTGAACAAAATTAACCAGCGCATCTTCCATGTTTTTGAACATCGAGGTCACGCCACGCTCGGCCTTGCTGGCCATGTCCTGAGCATCATCAGTCACGGATTTCAGCCCGCGCTTGATACCATCCTCCCAGCGTTTAGAGCTGCGGAGGTCTTCTTCACGCGCTTCGCGCAGCATGTCCTGATAGACGGCTTCGACCTGTTTGCTGAATTCTTCATATCCAGCCGCCGTTTCATTCAAGCCGCGCATGGCCTCGTTGCGCCATTTTTCCGCACGGGCAATAGCGCCTTCCAGCGTTTTATTCAGGTCTTCATAACGCTTGCGCACATCCTCAACGGTTTTCTCGCGCTCACGCTCTGTCTTTTGACTTTCGCGCTGACCTTCCTGATAGCGTTTTTCTGTTTCCTGCAAGGTATAGATTTCAGAAACCAGCGCCTTGATGCGTTCGGCATAGTCACCTTCCGCTGTTCCTTTGGCCGCCGTGATGTCGATACCGGCACGGCGCAGGGTTTGTTCCTGTTCGTTGGTAATTATGGCGCGGCGCACGGATTCTTCACCTTCCGCACGGGCCGCGGTCAAACGGCGCAAGGCCTGCTCCTCGGCCTGCAATTCGGTGATGCGTTCCTGCACGCGCTTTTTATCGTCTTCGGTAAAGCCGCGAACATAGGGTTTCGGAGCCTCGGCTTCGGCAGGCTTGTCCTGCGGCTGTTGCGGTTTTGGATTACGCAATTCGTCCAGCGCGGCAGCGGCTTTCTTGGCCGCACGCTCTGCTGCCAGCAAGGCCAGCACCTGTTGCTGCACATCCTCGGCCTGTTCGCCAAAATCGGGATATTTCGTGGCCAGCTTAAACAGGGCTTCCGAATATTCCTGCGCCGACAGCTTACCCTGGTTGAATGCCTGACGCGTGCGATACAGTTCATCCTGCAGCGGCGTGCCGAAGCGGGAAAACTGATCCCAGAACCCGCCAATCGCACCGATGCGCAGCTCTTTTTGCAGATCGGAAATGTTCTCTTTGGCTGTTTCCAACTGTTTCGTGAAACGATAGATGGACTCCGTCTGCGAAAGCGCCGCGTTGCTGTCTTCCGCTGCCTTGGCCGTCAGTCCCAGTTCTTCTTTGACTTCTTTCAATTCCTGCGCATGGTCACGGGCTGCCTTGGCAGCGGCATCGTGGCCGGATGCCAATTTCACGAGCGCAATGCCTGCCAGAATGGCCAAGCCCACAGGGCCGCCCACCAACGCCAGCGCCGCGCGGAATCCGATCATGGCCACCGTGGCCAGTTTCGTGGCCGCTTCCATCGCCACAAGGCGCAAGGCAAAGGCCGTGGACAGGCTGGCGGCCAGGCGCAATCCCACCACCATCCCCGCATTGCTGAGAATGGCGGCATTCAGCATGGCCACCGCGCCCGCCACGGTGCGAGCAATCACCAGTCCGCCAATGGCCGTCACGGCCAGATCGGCGTTCTCGATCAGGAAGGACAATGCTTCGGCGGCAATGACGATCATCGACCCCAGCGTTTCGCCCAAGGATCGGGCGGCATCCTGCACGGCAGGATCGGACAAGGTATCAGCCAGCGTGCGATAGCCCTGGCTCAAGCCGTCGAGGAAGCCGCTGGCAGCAATGGTGCGCTCTATTTCCAGAACGGAATTGTTGAAGCGATTGAGTTCGGCGCGTGCATTCTGCGAGGCTTCCGGCACGCCGTCCGAGAAGGTGCGGCGGATTTCGGCGGCAAAGCGCGGCAAGAATTCATCGGCCACGACCTGACCTTGTTCCAGCATCTTGTCGAGTTCGGCAGTCGTGATGCCCATACCGCGTGCAGCAAGCTGGAACGCACCATACAGACGTTCACCCAATTGCCCGCGCAATTCTTCGGTTTGCACCTTGCCCTTGGACATGATCTGACCAATGGCACGCAACGCACCATTGGTCTGGTCGACCGAGAGCTGCAGCACGGTTGAGGCTTCGGCCACCGCCGTGAAAATATCGCGCGTGCCTTGACCCGCAAGCGTTGTGCCTTTAGCTGCTGCCGCGATTTGCAGATAGGATTGCGAGGTTTCCAGCAGATTAAGGCCAAGACGCTCGGATTCCGCACGCAGGAAAGCCATTTCCGCTGCCGCGCCCTGACTGCTGCCTGTTACGGCAGCCAGCGCGGTGTCCAAGCCCTGAAACGCCATCCCTGTTTCATTAACGGAACGGATGCCACCGATAATGCCGGACAGACCAGCGTATGCAGCCACAAGGCCAGCTGCCTGCCGAAACACGGAATTGAGCGCACGGGCCGTGGTGTCGACAGCCTTCAGCCCCGCATTGGCGGGTGCGGTCGACCGGCTGATACGCCCCATGGCCTGTTCGCCCGTGCGACCGACGCGCTCAAAGGTTTCTTCAACCTTCTTGCCATCAACCACCGCGAGGCGGATGCTCATCTTTTTCTGTGCTGCACGCATTGCAGATCAGTCCTTGTTATTGATTTGGGCTTTTGTCAGACCTGCGCTGACGGCGGGTAACAGTTCGGCCATGGCTTCACGGGCGTAACCCAGCGCATCAGACAGAATGAATGCTTCCTGCAGGGGGAAACGGTCACGAATTTGCGGGCTGACCTGGACGGCAACATTCCAGGCCTGCCAGCCCTCTAGGCTTTGGCAGTTGTTTTTCTGGTACGGGCAGTCCGCGCATTCTTCGGGGCAAGCTTTGCAGTATTCCGCGCCGTCCCCGAAGTGCCATTCTGCACGGCGCTCAAGTCTTTTTTTTCGGCGTCGATCAGCTCCCGCACGCCTGTGTATTGCTGGGAAAAGCTGGCGGCGATTGACCAAAAACCAGTCATCAGCTCGTCAATCTTTTCCGCCGTTACGGGTGCTGTGGCATCGCCTTCCGCTTCCCAAATACCTTCCCAATCGACAATCGCGGCACGCGCAAGACCACGCGCCAGATATTCCTCGGCCAGCGCCTCGCGGATTTCGGCGTTGTCGACCTGTGGCAGATCATCCACCGATGCGCCGATTTCCTTGCGTTTGCGGTATTCCTCGCCGATTTCGGTCAGGCGCTTGTTCATGAACGCCCGCGCGGCGTAGAAGATCGGGCTTGTGCATGGGCGCACCTTCACGCGCACGCCAATGCCGAGTTCAAGCCAATACGGCTCAGTCTGAATATTGAGCTTGAGCATTAGTAAGTCTCCACATCGTTGATCAGGGTGATGGTGACCATGTTTCCGAGGATGGCATCTTTCGCGCCTTGGAAATCATAGGTGGCTTCGATGCCGTTCGGCCCGCTGATGGAGCGTTTTGGCTTCGGCAGATACACCTCATGGCATTCGATGATGAGCCGGCGGTCGGCATCGATCTTGTAAGCCAGTTCCAGATCAATCGGCACGCCCGACCGTGCCGTATTCATCAGCGTGTTGTCGGCATAGCGCACGGCGATATTGCCCGTGAGCGCGGCCACGCCAGGGTCAACGCCGTCGATCTTGCCGTCATCACGGATGGTTTCGATCCGCTCCAGATTGTTGTTGTAGGTCACGCTGGCCGAGGTCACGTTGCCCAGCGGGTTACCGCCTTGTTTGACCGATCCCTGGAATTGCGAAAAGCGCGTGTATTCCGCCAGATCAGGGCTGGCATCACGCGTGGCAACTTGCGGGGTTTCACCCTGGCCAATCAGGTTGATGGTCACCTGTGCTTCGCCGCTACGCTGGAAGTTGAAGGCCATGGAATTGGCACGCACGCCGGTGAACAGCGGAAAATCAGGGATTTCCGGCATGCCAACCTCAACGGCCAGGCTCGGCAATGTCACGCCACCCGATTTGAATTCATGCGTGTACGGCCCAGCGCCCGTGGTGGTCGGCGCACCGAATACGGCTTTGAGCCAATGTCC
>Ga0116142_10005913_pt1 | contig 10757 bp, 9 predicted proteins | sample AD_UKC033_MetaG_FD_89785 | JGI IMG/M metagenome (GOLD analysis project Ga0116142, IMG submission 89785) | Active sludge microbial communities of municipal wastewater-treating anaerobic digesters from USA - AD_UKC033_MetaG | ecosystem: Engineered > Bioreactor > Anaerobic > Digestate | place: USA... | reverse complement strand
TGGATGAAATAGTAAGGATGCTGAATACCTACCCGAATATGTCGATTGAGCTCGGTGCACATACGGACAGTAAAGGTTCTGATACCTACAACATGAAGTTGTCTGAAGCAAGGGCGCAGAGTGTGGTGAAATATTTGGTGGAAAAAGGAATTGCGGCTGAAAGGTTAGTGGCTAAAGGATATGGTGAAACAGCTCCTGTGGCTCCGAATGAAATAGATGGAAAAGATAATCCGGAAGGAAGAGAGAAAAACAGGAGAACAGAATTTAAAGTATTAAAAAACGAATAAGCATCAAATACAGAAGGTCCCGTTTTTAAAATCCGTTTACTGAACTGAAAGCAAACAGTAATGAAGAGAATTTTATTTCTTGTGCTAATGATTGTGTTGGGTGGAATGGCCTCATTGCCTGTTTTTGCTCAGCAGAAACCGCACTATACGCAGTATGTGCTCAACCAGTTTATCGTAAACCCGGCCGTAACCGGGATCGAGAACTATACTGATCTCAAAGTAAGTCACCGGCACCAGTGGGTAGGAATCCAGGATGCGCCGGTGACCAGTTACTTATCATTGCATGGCCCCATTGGTAAAACAGATTACCGCAAAACGGCCACTTCATTTGATCTGAAAGGGGAAAACCCAAGGGGAAAAAGATACTGGGAGGAATACACAGCGCCTGCGCCACATCACGGCATTGGATTACAGGTAATAAATGATATAACAGGGCCATTGAGTAATTTCTCCATGTACGGGACCTATGCCTATCACCTGGCGCTTTCATCCCGTACCAGTTTATCAGCAGGTTTCGGAGCAGGGTTCAACCGGATAAGCCTTGATGCGGATAAACTTGACTTTGGTGATGTGGTGGCAGATCCGGCAGTTTATACAACGGGCATTCTGAACAAAATGCGGTTTGATATGATGGCGGGGCTGTATGTATATTCAGCCGATTATTTCCTGGGTGTTTCGGCACAGCAGGTAGTGCCACAAAAAATTGATTTCTCCAATGGTTATATCCGTCCCAAAGAAGGCCGTACGGTACCGCATTTATTTGGCACAGCCGGCTACCGTTTTTCTCTTGGGGATAATTTTAATCTCATCCCATCGGTGATGGTTAAATATGTAGATCCTCTTCCGGTACAGGTGGAAGGAAACATGAAGCTGCAATACCTTGACAGGATATGGATCGGTGGCAGCTACCGTCATAAAGACGGTTATGCCGGTATGATGGGATTGAATGTGTCCAACATTTTCCATATTGGTTATGCATTTGATTATACTACTTCAAGATTGAATAATTTCAGCAAAGGGACGCATGAGATATTACTGGGTTTTGTCATTGGCGGCTACCCTGATAATTGCCCCCGAAATGTATGGTGATCCGGTTTTTCGCCGGCTAAAATAGTAATATACCGTTCAAAGGGTATGGCAATAGATTGAAAAGACAACTATTTTCGGAGTAAATAAAAAAACAGCCAATATGAAAAGGTACCTGCTATTTGCCTCAGTTCTGACCTTAGCCAGTATCCAATTACCGGCCCAGTCTATTCCTAAGCCCAGTTGTACTACTGTTTTATCTGACGCCATGTTCTCAAGTAAAGACACAGTAAGGGAGAGGGGCGTCGCAGATAATTATCATACCTGGGAACCAGGAGATGAATTGCTGGTAAAATTCATGCCCGGAGGCAGTACCCTACTCCGGGACAGGGTTATGATGTATGCAAAAGAGTGGGAGAAGTACGGCAATATCAAATTTAAATTTGTGGCAGACACCACAAAGCAAACAGATATCAGGGTAAGGTTGGGAAAAGGAGCAGGTCATAATTCAGCTGTTGGTACAGAAGCTAAATTCAGGTCGCAGAACATGCAAACCATGAATTTTGATACACTATTTTTTGCAGACATTGACTATTACTTATTAAAGCTGAAGAAAAGAGGGGTGAACCCGCCTTATAATATCAACCAGCTGGCAACAGAAATGTATACGGATCCCAATCATTGGAATGACAGGGAAATGCGCCGGGTGGTGACCCATGAATTTGGTCATGCACTGGGATTATTGCATGAACAAAGCTTTCCTGGTGCGGTAAAGTGGAAAAAGACCGATTCGGTATATAATTATTACAAAGAAACACAAGGCTGGGACAAAGCCCGGGTTGACTTTAATGTATTTGATGTAGCAGACCAGTTTTTTACCAATGGTACAACGTATGATCCGAGATCTATTATGCATTATTCCATTGAGCCCTGGCAGACTATAGATGGTTATTCCCTTAAATCAAGTTATGAATTATCGCAGGGAGATAAATCATTAATTGCCTCTTTATATCCCAAAAACACAGCTGCTGCCACTATGGTAGTTCCAAAAGTAATGGTCTCCAATTTCACCAAATTGCAGGTGGTCTCAGACACGACCCGTAAGGGATTAATTATCACGCCGTCCTTTGATCTGAAGACAAATCCCAAACTTGGAGAAGTTTATTTTGTAGCCAGGCTGGCCACAGAAGACGGGAAGTATATTAAAACAGATGCGTTATATTATAACTGGGGAGGAACCACTGCTACTTATAAAAAGATGAACCTATTGCCCAATTCCAAAGTAAGCTATAATAAAGGAAAGAAAAATCTTGAGCTGTTCATGCCATTTGAGTATATACCCGATACTTATGGCAAGAAAATAATTGTTGTTTTTGCCGTGTACCTCGATGATGTGGCCAATAACCAGATGGATAAACTGATGTATTTTTCAACCACCACACCACTCAGTCTTCCACGCTAAAAATTGCTGAAACTCAGTAAGGGCCTGCATTTTGCGGGCTCTTATTGTTTACACCAGGCAGGTAAGATTATTGTTTTAAAAAACATGGTATAAATAGACCGGAAGCCTTTATATTTGCAGCCCCATTCCGGGGTAGTCCCGGAGGGATCGGGAAGTAGCGCAGGCCGGTAGCGCACCTGGTTTGGGACCAGGGGGTCGCAGGTTCGAATCCTGTCTTCCCGACATATAAAAGCCATTAGCATTTGCTGGTGGCTTTTTGATTTAACATATTAACAGCTATAGCTTCCTATCCAGCTTAATATCACTATGCTGTTCACTTTTTGGTTTATCTTAATGTTTGTACAGGTACGGGATCCATATCTGTAAAGACCATGTTTTCACCCGCCATGGCCCATATAAATGAATAGCTGGCTGTGGCACAACCGCTGTGGATGCTCCATGCAGGCGAGAGGATGGCCTGTTCGTTGTTTAAAAATATATGTCTTGTCTCCTGCGGTTCTCCCATAAAATGAATGACCCGTTGCCCTTCAGGGAGATCAAAATAAAAATAGGATTCCATCCGCCGGTCATGCAGGTGAGGTGGCATTGTATTCCAGATACTTCCTTTTTTGAAATTAGTAACACCCATTACCAGCTGACAGCTTTGAATACCATCATTATGTATGTATTTATTGATAACACGATGGTTATTGTTGTCAAGACTTCCCATTTCGGCAGGTAATGCTTCGGCTGGTTTCATTAGTCTTGTCGGATACTCTTTATGCGCAGGACAGGAAAAGAAAATGAACTTGGCAGGGGAGGATTTATCAGTACTGCTGAAACTAATTTTTTCTTTGCCTTTACCGATGTAGAGGCAATCCTGTTTTTCCAGCTCAAATTTTTCACCATCCACTGTGATAGAACCATTGCCGGCAATATTGACAATGCCTATCTCCCTGCGGCTCAAAAAATGATCGGCTTTTAATTGTTCATAGGTACCCATTTCAAGCGGCTTGCTTACAGGATGAGCTGCGCCTACGATCATTCTGTCGTAATGACTATACCTACATTCTATTTTATCAGCCTGTACAAGTCCCTCGAGCAGAAACCTGTCCCGGATCTGCTGTGTATTATATTTTGCAAAATCTTCAGGGTGTACCTGGTGAATGGTTTTCATTTATTTTCATTTATTATGTCATGTTAAAGCTATTTAAACAATAGGAATTGATGCAAAAAAACTACGGTAACGTTGCCGTAGCTAAATAAAAGGGACATAGCTGTCAGACAGTTTATTTTTACTAACTTGCCGCAATTCGTATTATCATGCATATCCTTATCACTGGCGGTGCCGGCTTTATAGGCAGTAACCTTATCAAAACGATTTTCCGGGATCATTCCCCTGTTAAAATTACCTGTATCGATAATTTTGACCCCTTTTACCCGGCGGAAATCAAGCAATTTAATATCAGGGAATTCAAAGACAGGTCTGATTTTGTATTTCTGCCTGATGATATTTCTGTAACCACGGCAAAAGAGTTAACCGCCCTGATCAAAGATCCTGTTGATTGCATAGTTCATATTGCTGCCAAGGCAGGGGTAAGACCAAGTATTGAGAATCCAATGTCTTACCAGCTGGCTAATGTAATTGGCCTGCAAAACATGCTTGAGTTTGCAAAGGAGAAAAAAGTAAAGCAATTCGTTTTTGCATCAAGCAGCAGTGTGTATGGCGTTAATGATCATTATCCCTGGAAGGAAGATGAAAAACTGATGCCAATCAGCCCATATGCCAGTACCAAGCTTTCCGGGGAAATGATGGGGCATGTGTACAGTAAGTTATTTGGTATCCGTTTTATTGCCTTACGTTTCTTTACTGTATATGGTCCGGGACAGCGGCCTGACCTGGCTATTCATAAATTCACGAAAGCTATTGTAAAAGGCCTGCCTGTAATGATGTATGGTGATGGCAGTACCAGCAGGGATTACACTTTTGTGGAAGATACAGTGCAGGGTATTATCGGGGCTATCAATTACACCGCTTCAGATTTTGAGATCATTAACCTGGGTAATAATTATACGGTTTCTTTAAAGGAACTCATTGCTGCAATAGAAGAAGTGACAGGGAAGAAAGCGATCATTGAAAAACACCCTGAACAACCGGGCGATGTGCCAAGAACATTTGCAGACATTTCAAAAGCTAAAGCTTTACTGGGATACAATCCACAAACCCAGATCGGGGAGGGGTTGAAAAAATTTTATACCTGGTTTTCTGAGAATATAGACCTGCTGACAAAATAATTATAAGGCAATATCTGAAGTATGGTTTATCTCCCTTTTGGCATGATAAACTTTTCTTACATTATACGTCTTCTTGTTTTGTGATTCAAAATAGGTTCTCACATTTATATCGGCTACAATCCCAATAGTGATGAATTGTATGCCACCCAGTAACAAGATCAACCCTAAGATAAGCAGCGGTTTACCACCGATATCCTGTCCCAGTATTTTTAAAATAAGCAGGTAAAGATTTATCAGCAGACCAATACCGAAACTGATAAACCCCATGGTGCCAAACAAGTGCATGGGTTTTTGCATATACTTTCGCATGAATACCATCAGCACCAGGTCACTCATCACTTTAAATGTACGATTGATACCATACTTACTTTTGCCATGTATCCGGGCATGGTGTTTTACATCTACCTGGGTTATTTTGGCGCCCTGTAGTTTTGCGAGTACCGGAATGAAGCGGTGCAGTTCCCCATATAATCCCAGTTCCTCCGCTATTTCTCTTTTGAAAACTTTAAGGGTGCATCCGTAATCCTTAATGTACACCCCCGTCATACGCCGTATAAGCGCATTAGCAATCTTGCTTGGTATTTTGCGGAGTATGAACCCGTCTTTCCTGTTTTTACGGTTTCCCGCCACTACATCCCAGTCTTCTTTTTTTAACAGCTCCAGCATCGAAGGGATATCTGTCGGGTCATTCTGCAGATCACCATCTAACAGGGCAACATATTTTCCGCGGGAATAATCAATGCCTGCTGTCATGGCTGTACTCTGACCATAATTTTTTCTTAGCTCAACCAGGATAGTTCTTTCATCGCCGTATTCAAGCACCTGTTGCCTGGTTTTATCAACAGAGCCATCGTCTACCAATATCACTTCATAGTCAATATCAATAAGAGCTGAGCGAACAGCCTCCAGCAGAGGTTTAATATTTTCCTCCTCATTCATGACAGTAATGACAACTGATAATTCCTTCATAAGAAAACGATGTGCCGCAAAGGTACAGTTTATACACAAAGAAGGGTTTGTATTCACAAACCCTCTTAAACAAAATAACAAATTAAAAATGTTACAGGATACCTGCCAGTTCCAGGCTTTTTTTCTTCAATTTCCTTACTTCAATATCTTCAATAACCGGGTCTGCAGCCACTATCAGCGATGTATTATTTTCTTTCCACCAGTTGTTTTCCTTCAATTCATCAAAGGAAATAACACCCACAAGATATTTTCTTTCTTCCTGTGCATACCATTCTTCGATCCATTCAAAACGATCCCTGGGGATGAATGTCAGGTCATCAAAACTTACATAAACCCGTAAGAAAACATCATTACTCAGTTCATGCGGCTTATGGTGATATAGCTTTTTGTATTCATACTTATATTGATAACGAAGAGCTGCAATATCACTAAGAACTGCAGAAGCGGTTGGGAAACTGCCAGCCCCTTTGCCATAAAAGAATTGCTTGTCGGCAAAACCACTTTCTATTACCACACCATTGTATTCATTTTTTACAAATGAAAGATGGTCGTCCTGCTTTACAAATTGCGGTAAGACAAATGCAGCCACTTTGCCATCCTTAAGTTTTTGAGCTTGTGCCACCAACTTTATTTGCTGGTTTTTGGCTTTTGCCACTACGGCGTCTCCCGCATGTATATTCTGAATACCACTAAATAAGATATTTTCCGGTGACTCAATAATGCCATAGGCATGGGTTAACAGGAAGGTCCATTTGTTTACTGCATCATAGCCTTCCACATCTAATACAGGATTACTTTCTGCAAAACCAGCTTGCTGGGCCAATAATAAAGCCTGTTTGAAGTCAAGTCCTTCTTTAAAAATTTTGGTCAGTATAAAATTGGTAGATCCGTTAACAATGGCCCTGATAGAGTGAAGAAGGTCATTGTCATAATATTCTTCCAGGTTTCGTATAACCGGAATGGAGGCGCAGGCGGCAGATTCATATAAGAATGATCTTCCGGTCTGCTGCTGCAAGGCAAGCAGTGCCGGTAAATGCTCAGCTATCATTTTCTTACTGGCACTCACTACATCTTTGCCATTAGCTAATGCCGTGGATACAATCTGAAAGGCGGCGTCTGCATCATCAATCACTTCGACAATGACATTAATTTCACGGTCGTTTAATAATTCATTCTTATCTGTAGTAAACAAAGAGGCAGGAGCATTTCTTTTCTTGCCGTAATTTTTTATACATACTTTCCTGATTGTCGCTTTGAGAGAAGGAGTTTGTTGCAATACTTTATACAGGCCTTCACCCACTACCCCGAAGCCAAAGAGACCGATCGTAAGTTGTTTATGTGTATTCATATTATTGATTAACTATTTTTAGATGGGTAATCTTTCTGTCGTCAATAAATCTTTTTAAGGCAGTTTCTATTTTTTCATATTCAAGCAGGAAACCGTCGTGACCATACTCGCTGCTGATGCTAAGCAACTGTGCACCGGGTATTGTTTTTTGTAAATATTCCTGTTCCGTAATAGGGTACAGCAGATCTGATGTAATACCAATAACTAATGTTTTTGCCTTGATGGATTTTAAGGCCGGCCCGACGCCACCCCTGTTCCTTCCCACATCATGGCTGTCCATACTTTGGGAAAGACGGTAATAACAAATTGCATTGAACCTGTTGACCAGTTTCAAACCCTGGTACCGCTGGTAATTATCTGCAGCATACCTTACCTCTTCATTCATAGGTACGAATGCTTTATCTCTTCTTTGCGTAATATCATACCCATTATAATGGCGGTAGGAGAGAAGCGCAATAGAACGGGCTGCTGCTAATCCTTTTTGACCGGCTTCCTGGTCATGATCCTGCCAGGTGCTGTCGGCTTCTATAGCCATTCGCTGCGACGCATTAAATGCAATAGCCCAGGGAGATAAAACAGCATTGGTAGCAATAGGAACAATATGCTCAAATAATCCGGGTTCTTCGATAGCCCATTCCAGCAATTGCATACCACCGGTACTTCCCCCCAGCCCTGTAAAAATTTTTTGGATACCAAGATGTTCTTTCAGGTGCTGATAAGATCTTATCATATCCCTGATAGTAAAAACCGGAAATTGTTCGTAATAAGGCTGGTTGGTTAATGGATTTTTGCTCACCGGTGAAATACTTCCATAGGGACTTCCCGGTTTGTTTACACAAATAATAAAATGCCTGGCCGGGTCAAAATATTTTCCTTCACCAACAAGACCTGGCCACCATTCTACCGGGTTACTGTTGGCAGTTAGTGCATGAAATATCCAAACCACATTATCTTTTGCGGTATTCAGTTTACCATGAGTGGTATAAGCCAGGTGAAATCCCGGAAGGATCTCACCTGACTCCAGAGTGAATGGTTGATTATAATTGAAAACGGTTGTCATATCAGTTCACTAATTCTTTTTCAAATACAGTTGCAAAAGCCTGTTCAAAATCTGCTTTGATATCATCGATATGTTCAATACCGACACTGATGCGTACCTGGTTAGGCGATACTCCTGAAGCAGCCTGTTCTTCTGCACTCAGTTGCTCATGTGTAGTGGATGCAGGATGAATAGCCAGTGTTTTAGCATCTCCTACATTGGCAAGGTGACTGACCAGTTTCAGTGAATCAATGAACTTGCTGGCATTTTCTTTTGTTCCTTTTACTCCGAAATTGAGAACACCTCCAAATCCATTGGTAAGATATTTTTTTGCCAGTTCATTGTAAGGACTGCTTTTGAGCCCGGGGTATTGTACAAATTCAACGGATGGATGTTGTTCCAGCCACTGTGCCAGCGCCAAGGCATTATCAACATGACGTTGTACACGAAGACTCAATGTTTCCAGGCCCTGTAAAAGAAGGAATGAATTAAACGGACTTTGCGAAGCGCCGAAATCCCTGAGTCCTTCAACTCTTGCACGGATAGCAAATGCAATATTTGGTAATCCCAGCGGATTTCCCTCACCAAACACATCCCAGAATTTCAAGCCATGATATCCTTCTGATGGTTCAGTAAACTGGGGAAATTTTCCATTACCCCAATTATAATTTCCTCCATCAACAATCACACCGCCGATAGTGGTGCCATGTCCACCGATCCATTTAGTAGCAGATTCCACCACTACATTGGCTCCATGCTCCAGCGGACGGAACAGGTAGCCGGCAGCACCAAAAGTATTATCAACTATCAATGGCAGGTCGTATTCTTTTGCCAGGTCAGCAAATTTTTTGAAATCAGGAATATTCAAACGGGGATTACCAATTGTTTCTAAGTAGAATGCCTTTGTGTTTTTGTCTATATGCTTAACAAAACTTTCCGCATCATCACCATCTGCAAAACGTACTTCAATACCCAGGCGTTTAAAGGCTACCTTAAATTGGTTGTAAGTGCCACCATAAAGAAAAGTGGTAGTAATAAAGTTATCACCTGCCTGCAGAATATTATTCAGTGCCAGAAATTGTGCTGCCTGTCCTGACCCGGTGGCTAATGCTGCCACACCGCCTTCTAAGGCCGCAATCCGTTGCTCAAAAACATCAGTAGTCGGATTCATGATACGGGTGTATATATTGCCAAATTCTTTGAGACCAAAAAGATTGGCGGCATGGGCGGCATTATTGAAGCCGTACGAAGTGGTTTGATAGATCGGGACAGCCCTTGATTTGGTTGTCGGATCGATTTGCTGGCCAGCATGCAGCTGGAGTGTTTCAAAGTGAAGTTGGTTACTCATAATAAAAGTTTAAGAATGAGAGATTGAGGTTTAATAAAAATGGCGGCAATAAAGGAAGGGGGTACACCCTTTTGGGTAGAATATTATGTATGCCTTACGGCATACAACAACGACAACAAATGCACCGGATAGATGCGCTGAATGAATTTAAATATATTGCCTTTGTATTCATGTTTACCCGATAAAATTAGTGGACTTTATATCCCTCTTCCAAATTTATTTGCCTTTTTCTGCTTAATTAAATGTTAAGGAGTAGCATTTACAAATGACCGTTTGTTCCGGCAGGGAACATTTTACAGTTGAATGACTTTGCGGTGATGAAGTGCTGGCAGCTATTGCTAAGCAGCACTGTTTCTTTTTTAAATAGCTCATCTCTTTTGATTTTAAACATGATGAAAAATTGGTGTACAGTTTACATCACTTATCAAAAAAGATTACCGGGAAGAGCAACAAAAAAGCTCACCCGATAAATCAGATGAGCTTTAAATATGCTGAAACAAAATATTCTGAAGCTGTTGATCTGACTTATCTCTCCCGCCTTAGCGAGATGGAATTGGCACCTTTCCACACTGGTACGTATTAGTTAAGTGTGGGAGGTTGTCAAGGCTTCATCGGGCCATTACCCTCTGCCTTTCTTGATAAGTAACTGTAAAGAACTTGGGCAAAGATAGGGGTTAGTACACAGGATTTCCAAATCCGGATTTGGATTTTCAGCAAACAGTTGTTTGGTTATTAGCTGAAATCCTTTACCAGCAAGGGCCTTAGAGGATATAATTTTTATCGATCCAATCCTGTTGAGACCGGGCGGAAAAATCTGACGTTACTTTATTTTCTATTTTTTCCTGTGTTCTTTTTATTGCTTTACTTATCATGGCATGTTCAATAATCTCATCCTCTTTCATGCCCAGTTGTTGCATGAGCTGTATGATTTTATCACTACCAAATTGCTGAAACAGGGGCTCCCTAAGGGAAGAAAACACCTGTACTGTTTCCAGGTTCAGCTT
>Ga0116142_10005910_pt1 | contig 10761 bp, 11 predicted proteins | sample AD_UKC033_MetaG_FD_89785 | JGI IMG/M metagenome (GOLD analysis project Ga0116142, IMG submission 89785) | Active sludge microbial communities of municipal wastewater-treating anaerobic digesters from USA - AD_UKC033_MetaG | ecosystem: Engineered > Bioreactor > Anaerobic > Digestate | place: USA... | reverse complement strand
TATCGCGGCGACGCGCCAACTCGCCAAACGCCAACTGACCTGGCTCAAGTCCTCGTTTTCATTCGAGAAAGTTGACCCGGCCCAGCCCGGCGCGTACGCGGCGTGGCGCGCCGGGATAGCGTCGAGCGCGCCGCCCCGTGTGTTATGATTGACAGGCTTGTGTCTGAATCGCTTGGGGCCGCCTGCCGCTCAGGGCTGCTCTCCACTGGAGGAGCTGCTCTCCACTATAGGAACCGTGACGAACGGCCTTCGGCGCACATCGAGATCACGAAAACAAGGAGAACCCCATGGCCAAAGGTCAATCACTCCAGGATCCCTTCCTGAATGCCCTGCGCAAGGAGCGCATCCCCGTTTCGATTTACCTGGTCAACGGCATCAAGCTGCAGGGACAGATCGATTCGTTCGATCAGTTCGTCGTGCTGCTGAAGAACAGCGTGAGCCAGATGGTCTACAAGCACGCAATCTCGACCGTCGTCCCCGCGCGCAACGTTCGCGTGCCGTCCGCCGACGAGGCGGCCGGCGCTACGGAGTCCCAGGCGGAGTGACGAGCTTCCGGCCGGAAAGGCACAGTGTTCGAGCGCCCACGCAGCGGTGAGCGCGCCGTGCTCGTGCGCCTCGGGCTGGGCGCGCCTGCCGATCCCGAGGACATCGAGGAGTTCACGCAGCTGGCTCGCTCCGCCGGCGCCGTGCCCGTGGCGACGATCACCGGTCGGCGCGAGCGTCCCGACCCGCGATTCTTCGTCGGCAGCGGCAAGGCCGACGAGATCCGCGCGAGCGCAGAGCAGCATGCGGCCGACCTGATCCTCGTCGACCACGCGCTGTCGCCCAGCCAGGAGCGCAATCTCGAGAAGCTGATCGGGCGGCGCGTGCTCGACCGCAATGGCCTGATCCTCGACATCTTCGCGCAGCGCGCACGCAGCCACGAAGGCAAGCTGCAGGTCGAGCTGGCCCAGCTGAAGCACATCGCCTCGCGCCTCGTGCGCGGCTGGACCCACCTGGAGCGCCAGCGCGGCGGCGGCATCGGCCTGCGCGGCCCGGGTGAAACACAGCTCGAAACCGATCGGCGGCTGATCGGGCAGCGCGTGCGCCTGCTCACGCGCCGCCTCGAGAAGCTGCAGCAGCAGCGCGAGACCGGCCGTCGCGCGCGGGCGGAGATTCCGGTGCCGTCCGTGGCGCTGGTCGGCTACACCAACGCCGGCAAATCGACACTGTTTCGCGCGATGACCGGTGCCGATGCCTATGTCGCGGACCAGCTGTTCGCCACGCTCGACCCGCTGGTACGCCGCCTGGAGCTGCCGGGCGGCACCGAAGTCGTGTTCGCCGACACTGTCGGGTTCATCCGCGAGCTGCCGCACGAGCTGGTCGCCGCGTTCCGCTCGACGCTGACCGAGGCGCGCGAGGCGACGCTGCTGCTGCACGTCATCGATGCCAGCGATCCGCGCCGCGACGAGCACGTCGAGCAGGTCAACGAGGTGCTCGGGCAGATCGGCGCCGGCGAGATCCCGCAGATCCGCGTGTACAACAAGATCGACCGGCTCGAGGTCGAGCCGCATGTCGAGCACGATGCCAACGGCGATCCCGTGCGCGTGTGGATCTCCGCGGCCCATGGCACCGGGCTCGACCTGCTGCGCGATGCGATCGCCGCGCGCCTGTCGCGCAGCGTGCACCCCGCGACGCTGCGACTCGCGCCGGGCACGGGTGCGCTGCGCTCGCGCCTCTATGCCGCGGGTACCGTGCGCGCGGAGCGCGCGCTGCAGGACGGCGGCTGCGAGCTCGACGTGCAGTTGCCCGACGTCGAACTGCTGCAGCTCGCGCGTGCCCCTGGCGTGCAGGTCGCGGTCGTGCATGACGCGACAGGCATTCCAGTGAACCTCGACGGACTGCTAGAATCCCCTGTTCCCCTGGTGGCTGCGGAACATCCCTAGCCACCCTTACACCCGGCGCGTGAACCTATGGCTTGGAATCAACCTGGCGGCAATCAGCAGAATCCCTGGGGGCGGCGTCCCGCTCCGGAGGGGATCGACCAGGCGCTGAAGGAGTGGCAACGCCGCTTCGAATCGCTGTTCGGTGGCGGCGGCAGCGGCGGTACCGCCGGCAAGGGCGGCCTCTCGCCGCTCGTGCTGATAGCGGTGGCGGTCGTCGCCTGGCTGTTGAGCGGCTTCTACCAGGTGCAGCCCGCCGAGCGCGGCGTACTGCAGCGGTTCGGCAAGTTCGTCGGCGTACGCGAGCCGGGCCTCGGCTGGCGCCTGCGGGGCGTCGAGACGATCACCAAGGTCAACGTCTCGGCGGTCAACACCGTCAAGTACGAATCACGCGTGCTCACTGCCGACGTGAACCTGGTCAACCTGGCCCTCGCCGTGCAATACCAGTTCCGCGATCCGGAGAAGGTGCTGTTCGGGGTGCGCGACCCGGAATCCTCGCTGCGTGAAGTCAGCGAGAGCGCGATTCGCGAAGTCGTCGGTCGCGGCGACCTCGAGGCGATCCTCGTCTCGGCCCGCCAGCAGGTCACCGAGCGCACCAAGGAGCTGATCCAGACCACCCTCGACTACTACGGCACCGGTATCCGCGTCACCAGTGTCAACCTGACCGAAGTGCAGGTGCCCGAGGCCGTCGTACCGTCGCAGCGCGATGCCAACAAGGCGATCGCCGACCGCGACCGCCTGCAGAAAGAGGCCGAGGCGTATCAGAGCGGCATCATTCCGGTCGCGGAAGGTGCCGCTTCCCGCCAGATCCAGGATGCCGAGGCATACAAGGCGCAGGTGACGGCGGTGGCCGAGGGTGAGGCGGCGCGCTTCTCGCAGCTGCGTGCCGCGTACGAGGCCGCCCCGGCGGTCACCCGCAAGCGCATGTACCTCGATACCGTCGAGGGCGTATTGAAGAGCTCGAAGAAAGTCGTGATCGATTCGAAGGGCGTCGGCAATAGCCTGATCTACCTGCCGCTCGACAAGCTGACCGAAGGTCGCGCTGCGGGCGGCAACACCGGCATGCGGCCCGCCGCGGCCGCGAACACCGAGTCCGAGACCGTCACGGTCGAGGGCCGCCAGCGGGGAGAGCGCTGATGTCCTCGCGTATCACGCCCATCATCCTCGTCGTCGTCGCGCTGCTGTTCGTCGCGACCTCCTCGCTGTTCACGGTGCAGCAGACCCAACTCGCGATCCGGACCCAGTTCGGTGAGATCCAGGGCTCCGACTATGGCCCGGGTCTGCACATGAAGTGGCCGTTCATCGACCAGGTCGCGCGCTTCGAGCGGCGGGTGGTCACCCAGAACTACGTCGGCGAGACCTTTCTCACCAACGAGAACCGCGGCCTGCTGGTCGACTTCTACGTCAAGTGGCGCGTCGCCGACGCGGCCAAGTACTTCCGCGCCACCGGCGGCAACGAAGACGCGGCCGGCCAGCGCCTCGCCGACATCGTCAAGGACGGCATCAAGAACGCCGTCGCGCAGCGCACGCTGCAGGAAGTCGTGACCGCCGAGCGCGCGGCCGTGACCGGCGAGATGTTCGGCCGTGCGAGCGAGGCGGTCAACGAGTTTGGCATCGAACTGATGGACGTGCGCGTGCAGCGCATCGACCTGCCGGACGATGTCGCGGCGCGCGTCTACGACAACATGAAGCAGAACTTCGAGAAGCAGGCGCGCCAGTTGCGCGGCGAGGGCGAGAAGGACAACCAGCGCATCAAGGCCGAAGCCGACCGCAAGCGCACCGAAATTCTCTCGGCCGCCGCGCGCGACGCGCTGCGCATCCGCGGCGAGGGCGATGCAATCGCCGCGGCCACCTACGCGAAGGCCTACGAGCGCAATCCCGAGTTCTATGCCTTCTACCGCAGCATGCAGGCGTACAAGACGGCGATCGGCAAGGAGGGCGACGTTATCGTCGTCAGCCCCGACAGCGAGTTCTTCAAGTACTTCAAGGAATCCGCGCCGGGTAACCGGTAGGCCGTGATAGTGCTCGAGTGGTCCGACCTGGCCGGCGCGCTGGCGCTGCTGCTCGTCATCGAGGGGCTGCTGCCGTTCGCCAATCCCGCCGGCATGAAGCGCACGATGGCGCGCGTCGCTGCGCTCGGCGAGCGGGAACTGCGCATTGCGGGTCTTGGGTCGATGCTGGTCGGCCTCGTGCTGCTTTACTTCGTGCGGGCGTAAACCATGGGCAGATTCGTCGTCGTCATCGGCACCCAGTGGGGTGATGAAGGCAAGGGCAAGATCGTCGATCTGCTGACCGAGCGCGCCGCCGCGGTTGCGCGTTTCCAGGGCGGACACAACGCCGGGCACACGCTCGTGATCGGCGGCAAGAAGACGATTCTGTCACTGCTGCCCTCGGGCATCCTGCGCGAGGGCGTGCAGTGCCTGATCGGCAACGGCGTAGTGCTGTCTCTCGAGGCGCTGTTCCGCGAGGCGCAGACGCTGATCGGCGAGGGAGTGCCGGTGTTCGAGCGGCTGCGCGTCTCGCCGGGTTGCCCACTGATCCTGCCCTCGCACGTCGCGCTCGATCGTGCGCGCGAACAGGCGCGCGGCGCCAACGCGATCGGCACGACCGGCCGCGGCATCGGGCCGGCCTACGAGGACAAGGTGGCGCGGCGCGCGGTGCGCGTCGCCGATCTGTTCCAGCGCAAGCTGTTCGCCGCGAAGCTCGGCGAGCTGCTCGACTTCCACAATTTCGTGCTGCACAAGTATTTTCGCCAGCCGGCGATCGACTTCCAGCAGACCCTCGACGAACAGCTGGCGTACGCCGAGCGTCTCGCGCCGCTCGTGACCGACGTGGGCGCGGCGCTGCATGCGCTGCGCGTGGCCGGGGCGGACGTGATGTTCGAGGGGGCGCAGGGCGCGCTGCTCGACGTCGACCACGGTACCTACCCCTACGTCACCTCGTCCAACACCACGGCCGGCTACGCGGCCACCGGTACCGGAATCGGCCCGCGCACGCTCGACTACGTGCTCGGCATCGTCAAGGCATACACGACGCGGGTCGGTGCCGGCCCGTTCCCGACCGAGCTGTTCGACGAGGCGGGCGAGCATCTCTCGCGTGTCGGTCACGAGGTCGGCTCGGTCACCGGGCGGGCGCGGCGTTGCGGCTGGTTCGATGCCGTCGCCCTGCGCCGCTCGATCGTGCTCTCGAGCGTGTCGGGCCTGTGCATCACCAAGCTCGACGTGCTCGACGGGCTCGATACGCTGCAGATCTGCGTCGAGTACCGCCCGGGGGCGCAGCCGGGCGAGGTGACGCCGGTCTACGAAGAGCTGCCGGGCTGGCGGGAATCCACGATCGGTATCACCTCCTATGAGGCGCTGCCCGGCAATGCGCGCCGCTACCTCGAGCGCATCGCCGAGCTCACCGCCACGCCGCTCGATGTCGTTTCGACCGGGCCCGATCGCGAACAGACGATCGTGCTGCGCCACCCGTTCGACTGAGCGGCGGCGCACCGCCGCTCACAGCGGCAGCAGCCAGGGGATGAGCGTCACGCTGACCACGAGCGCGATCACGCCGTAGGGCGCGCCGACCTTCAGGAAGTCGATGAAGCGGTAATTGCCGGGGCCCACGACCAGCGTGTTCACCGGTGAGGAGACCGGCGTCAGGAAGGCGCACGAGGCCGCGATCGCCACGGTCATCGCGAACGGGTAGGGCGAGGCGTCCATCGAATCGGCGATGCCCATCGCGATCGGCGCCATCAGCACGGCGGTGGCGGTGTTCGAGATGAACAGGCCCATCACGACCGTGATGACGAACAGTGTCGCCAGGACCGTCCGCGGGCCGGCCTCGCCGGCCATGCCCAGCAGCGCATCGGACGCGATCTCGACACCACCCGTGCGCTGCAACGCGAGCGCGAACGGCAGCATGCCGACGATGAGCACGATGCTCTGCCAGTGGATCGAGCGATAGGCGCTGTCGAGGTCGACGCAACCCGTGAGGCCGAGCAGCAGGCAGGCAATCAATGCGGCCTGCACGTTGCTGACGACTCCGGTCAGCATCAGCACGATCATGATGCCGAGCGCGAGCAGCGCATGCGGTGCACGTCCGGGCGCCGGGATCACCTCGTCGTACTCGGCGGGCAGGTCGAGCACGATCAGTTCGTCGCCGTGCGATTGCATGCGGCGGATCTGCCGCCAGCGGCCGGCGAGCAGCAGCGTGTCGCCGAGTCGCAGCTTCGTCTCGAGCAGATCCTTGCCGAGCGACACCTGGCCACGGCGCAGGCCGACCACATGCAGGCCGTACTTCGAGCGGATCCGCGCCTCGACGATGGTCTTGCCGATGAACTTCGACTCCGGCGGGATCATCACCTCGGCCATGCCGATCTCCTGCGACTGGTCGGAGAAATAGGCGCCGGACAAGGGCAGCGTCTCGAGGGCGAGTCGCTCGCGCAGCGCCTCCATGTCGACTTCCCGCGCCGCATCCATGAACAGGACATCTCCCGCCTGGATCTGGGTGTTCGGCCGGGGGCTCAGCACATGGTTCGCGAAGCGCCCGCTGCGCTCGATCGCGACGATATTCAGGCCCGACGCGCCGCGCAGGTCGAGTTCCTGCAGGGTCTTGCCGACCATGGGAGATGTGGCCGTGACCCGCAGCCGGTGTTCGCGATTGGCGAGCCCGTACTTGTCGATCCATGCGGACAGGAACGGTCGGAAGCGCGTTGCCGCTGCGGCGGCCGCAGGCTTCTCGATCCAGCGTCGCGCGAAGAGCATGTACACGATGCCGATTGCGAGCAGCGGCAGGCCGAAGGGCGTGATGCCGAAGAGATGGAAGCCCTCGTGACCGTGGCGCACGAGCTCGCTGTTGATGACGAGGTTCGGCGCGGTCGCGATCAGGGTCATCATGCCGCTGTGCAGGGCGGCGAAGCTGAGCGGCATCATCAGCCGGCCCGGGGAAATGCCGGTGCTGCGCGCGATACGCAGCGCGATCGGGAGGAAGATCGCGACCACCGCGGTCGAACTCATCACCGCGCCGACACCGGCCACGACGGTCATCAGCAGGACGATGAGGGTGGTCTCGCTGCTCGCGGCGCGCGACAGCAGCCAATCGCCCAGCCGCTGCGCGACTCCGGTGCGCGCGAGGCCATCGCCGACCACGAACAGCGCCGCGATCAACACGATGCTCGGGTCGCTGAAGCCCGCGAGCGCCTCCTTCACGTCGATGATGCCGGTGAGCGGCAGCACGGTCATCATCAGCAGCGCCACCGCGTCCATGCGCGGCTTGCCGATCGCGAACAGGACGATCGCGGCGAGCAGCAGGGCGAGGACCAGTTGCAGCTCTGTCATCGTGCGCGCGCCTGGCGCCAGGCCGCGATGACCTCGGCCGGCTCGATGCCGAGGATGTCCGGCTTGCCGGCCACCTCGCCGGTCAGCACGAGCGCCGGTGTGCTCGCGCCGCCGGGGCGGAAGCGCCGCGGATCGGCCGCGCCGAACAAGGCGACGGTCGGGCAGCCGAGTGCCACCGCGGCATGCGCGGGGCCCGTGTCCACCGTGATCAGACTGTGGCAGCGCGCGAGCAGTGGCAGCAGGACCGGAATCGGCAGGTCGTCGGCGACGTTGTGCAGGCCGGACACGCGCGCGGCCGCCGCGATGTCGGCATTGAGCGCGAACTCCTCCGGCACCCCGAGCAGCAGCAGGGCGGCGTCCGGCAGGGCGGCACGCACGGCGCGGATCACCTCGCCCCAGCGCGCTTCGGGCCAGTACTTGGTGTTGCTCGCCCGTCGGCGGATGAGGCCGCGCATCGTGCGCTTGTTGCCCGCCTGGAAGGCGACGAGGGTGCGCCCCGCAAGATTGCGTTGCGCGAGCCAGGCGTTACAGGTCGCGAATTCCTGCGCGGTGAGCTCGAGCCGCGCATTGGCCGCCCGTGGCGGTGGCGGCGGTGGCGGCGGCTGCAGCGCCGGGGGCGTGAGCGCGGCCATGCGCAGCCAGCGCTCGGCGGTGTGCTCGCCCGGCAGCCAGGGCAGATCGCGTACATCGCACACGAGGTCGTCAGTTATGCCCGCGCGTGTCAACAGCGCGCGCCCATGGCCGCCACCGTCGCAGTACCACGTGGGACCCGGGCCGCGCTCGCGCAGCTGACGTACGAGCCGCTGCTGCTCGAGATCCAGCCAATAGGGTTTGCGCCGGCTCTTCAGCACCAGGATGTCGCCGACACCGCGCCGCGGCGCGAGCAGCGGCCGCCCCCAGCTGCCGGAGGTGATCACGTCGACGGGTGCGCCGAAGCGCGCATGCAGCTGTTCGATCAGTACGGTGATGAGCACCATGTCGCCGAAGGCGCCACAGCGCATGAGCAGGGGACGGGCCATGGCGCATTCTGCGGGCCGGCGGCCCACGGGTCCATGGCGCCGCTTCAGCGCAGCGCGGCGGCGTCGATCACGATGGCGGCCAGTCGGCGAGCGCTCGCTGGTGCAGGTCAAGCGACGCCGGGTCGTGCAACAGACCGAGCGGGTGGCGGGCTCGCGCAACACTGATGATCATGACCAATACGACGAGCGCGGCGACCCAGAAGACGATGCGCCCGCCCCGGGTCGCGCCGCGCCTCAGCGCGAAGCTGCCAAGTACGATGTAGACGATGAGCAGCAGCAGCTTGACCGTGAGCCAGTCATGCATGTACGGGTACTGCCGCACAATGGTCGTCAGCGCGAGCGCCGCGGTCAGCAGCACGGTGTCGATCGTGTAGCTGAGATAGCGCAGCGGCGCGGCCATCGTCCAGCCGGCGCCGAGATGGGACGCGAGGCCCCGGACGAAGAAGAGCGATCCGCTCGCGACCACCGCGGCGACATGCACCCACTTGATCCACGGATAGAACTCAGCCAACGCCGGGTCCCTGGCTGGAAACGGCTACGCGCGCAGTACGCTGCGGGCCAGGTCTTCGAGCGTGCGAGGCTGCAGGATCTCGATTTCCCGCCGGTCGACGCGGATCAGGCCCTCGTCCTGGAAGCGCCTGAACACCCGGCTCACGCTTTCGGCGGCGAGGCGCAGGTAATTGGCGATGTCGGTGCGGGTCATCGTGAGCAGGAAACGGGTCGGCGAAAAGCCGCGCTCGGCATAGCGGCGCGACAGCGAGACGAGGAACGCGGCCATGCGCTCGTCTGCCGTGTAGTTGCCGGCGAGCAGGGCTGCCTTGCCGATGTCCTGGCTCAGCAGCCGGAACAACTGCTGCTGCACGCCGGGCATGCGCGTCGCGAGCGCCGCCATCGACGGAAACGAGAACCGGCACAGCACGGTCGGTTCGAGCGCGACGGCATTGCACGGGTAGCGCGACTGCGAAATGGCATTGAGGCCGATCATCTCGCCGGGCAGATAGAAACCCTGCACCTGCTCGCGTCCGTTCGCGTCGGTGACATAGGTCTTGACGGTGCCGGAACGCACCGCCGCGATGGCCGTGAACGGGTCGCCCTCGCGGAAGATGTGCTTGCCTTCCTCGAACGGACCGACGTGCTGCACGAGTACGTGCAGGTCGCGCAGCTGCGATTTGTCGTAGCCGCTTGCGAGGCAGGCGGCCGAGAACGCGCAGGTGCTGCAGAAGCGGAAATCGTCGCCGTCGTCGGCTATGGGCGAGGGGGGTGATGGTCGAAGCACTCCGCCATGATACGCAGCAACAGACGCCCTTGCGATGTCGCGCGCACGGCCCGCGAATCGATGCTGGCGAGGCCTTCCGCGGCGTAGCCGGAGAGCCGCTGCAGTGCCGTGGAGAAGTGCCCGGCGAACCCGATTCCGTAGCGCCGCTCGATGGCGTCGATCGGGATTTCGCCCCTGCGCAGCCATTCCTCGACGATGTCGATGCGCAGGCGCTCCTCGGTATCCAGGACGCAGCCGCGCCATACCGGCAGCAGCCCGGCATCGATCGCCGCCGCCCACGCGTCGGCATCGGCAAGGCTCTCGACCACGCAGTCGCCGATGCGGCTCATGGCGCCGATACCGAGGCCGATCACGTCGGCACCTGTCGGAGGGACGGCCCAGTCCCCGCCGCCCAGGGTGCCGGCGATCCATTGCGATCCGGCAGGCGCGAGCCAGGAGAGCGGCCGGGGATCGAGCCCGACCTCCGAGTAGCCGGCCGCGTCGAGGCGCGCCGCGGCCTGCAGCACCGCCTTGCATGCATCGCCCTGGGGTTCCCCAGGAAGCGACAGGGCGAGGCGATCGGGCCGCACGGCGATCAGGGCATCGATCGCGACCTGGAGGTCCTGGCCCGCGAGGTCGGGCGGCGCGTTCACTTCGACCGCGCAGCGCAGGCCTGCCTTGCGTGCGGACTCGAGCGCGCGCAATGCGGCCTCGGTGCTCGCGATGTCAGTGGCGAATTCGACGGCATCGAATCCGAGCGCGCCCAGGGCGGCGAGTTCGCCGGGCTGCAGCGCCAGTGGATCGAGCACCGCCACGAAACCGCGCCTGGGCGCGGGGACGAAGTGAAAGTGCCGCTCGAGGCTGCCGGTGAGGGCGGCCAGGTCCGACATGCGAGATGCCCCGGCACCGGTGGCGTCGACCTGCAGCGCGATGACGTCGCGATCGCGGTCGAAGTGGCGCGCAGTCTCCTCGATCTCGCGGATCAGGCGCTCGGGATCGGGGTGGACCGCCAGTTGGATGGCAAGCGGGCGCGGGATCGGATCGTCGTTGCTGCGCCCGGCCTGCATGCGATACGCCGCATCGTCGAATGCGGTCGTCAGGCGCGGTATGGCGGGCAGGCGGGCGGGGTGGGCGTCACGCCGCCGAAAGCTGCACGTCAACCCTGCGTCGATGGCGCGGGACAGTTCCATGCGGCATGTTCGCCAACGCCGTCGCGGCCTGCCTTGACCTGGATCAGTCCACGC
>Ga0116142_10005907_pt1 | contig 10766 bp, 13 predicted proteins | sample AD_UKC033_MetaG_FD_89785 | JGI IMG/M metagenome (GOLD analysis project Ga0116142, IMG submission 89785) | Active sludge microbial communities of municipal wastewater-treating anaerobic digesters from USA - AD_UKC033_MetaG | ecosystem: Engineered > Bioreactor > Anaerobic > Digestate | place: USA... | reverse complement strand
TTAATATTTTGACATGAACAGTGTTCAAGAAGAAGTATAAAAAAAGGCCCCAAGGCAGCTGATGTCCGAGGGGTAAGCTACGGTAGGAACAGCGTGACCTCGAGGCCCGTGGACTTAATGAATCTATATAAGGTGATCGACTTTAGCTTTCAGAGCTTAAATCGCTGGTAATTGGGTGAAGATGACGCTAAAACTTATAACCGAAAAGCAGTGGAATATGGTATTATTATGGATTCTTGTTGTTAATGAGCTAAGAATTCTGAGAGATATGGTTTGAGAATTCTTCTTCACATATGTTGTGCCCCATGTACCATCTATTCACTCCAAAGCTTGAGATCGAATGGAATGGACGTAACAGGATATTTCTTTAATCCAAACATCCATCCCCTAACTGAATTCCGTAAACGTCTTATAACTCTTGAAAATTATGCGAATATAGCATTGCTTCCCCTTATAACAGATAAAGAGTACGAGCTCGAGAGCTTCCTTGAGGGTGCTCTGGGATATGGGAAGGACCGTTGTCTCTTCTGTTACAAAACGAGATTAGAGAAAGCCTTCCAGAAGGCTGCAGATGACAGATACGATGCGGTTACAACCACGCTATTATACAGCAAACACCAGCGCCATGACAGTATAAGAGAAATGGGAGATGAGTTGGCAGATGTATACCGGATACGTTTTTTTTACCAGGATTTTCGGAAAGGGTGGAAAGTTGGTATAGAAGAATCAAAAAAGATTAATATGTACAGACAACAGTATTGTGGCTGTATTTTTAGTGAACGAGATCGCTATAGGGATGCATAATGCCTGCAATTGGAAAGATACTCATTATATCCGGGGTTGTACTCATTATAGTTGGTATTGGGTTTATGGTCAGTGATAAAATTCCCTTTATTGGCAGACTGCCCGGGGACATAATGATAAAAAAAGAGCGATTTAGTTTCTATTTTCCCATCACAACTAGCATAATAATCAGCATTATCCTCACTATCATTTTCTCTCTTTTTAGAAAATAGTATTGAGCCTACGTGAAGTCTTTATAGAATGGCAAAGCCACATCGTGAACATGTATATTTAGTTGAATATGAAGTACAAATAGTCTAATGTATAGAAATTCTAAAGCGCTATTGAGGAGGACGTACAGGATGCTGAAGAGGTTAATAGCCCTACTTGTTGTGAGCCTTTCTCTCATGTTCTTACCGTCACTGGCTATGCCACAGAATGTAGAAGAAAGCTTTAAGAAGTTATTCCCCAATATACCTGTTGAATCAATTCATCCCACCGAAATAAAAGGAATTTATGAAATTATTGTACAAAATCAGATAGGTTATTTTGCTCCTGAGCCAGGATACCTGATTTTGGGTGAGATTATAGATAAGGATGGTACTAATATTACAACAAAAAGAAGAAACGAAAACATTGTTTCCAAGGTCAGAGATCTGCCGCTTGATAAAGCAGTGAAGATTGGGAATGGAAACAGTACTATATATGAATTCACGGATCCTGATTGCCCATATTGCCGGAGAGCTTCTTCTTTTTTAAGCGAGAAAACAGATGTAACCAGGTATATCTTCTTTCTGCCTTTACCAATGCACAAAGATGCCGAGAACAAAGTAAAATACATCTTTTGTTCCAATGACACTGCAAAGGCGTATGAGGAAGCAATGCACGGCAAACTCGATAATAAGAAATACGAGATCTGTAAAAAACCAGAAGTCGATGTACTTCTGAAAACACATAAGGATGTATCAAGAAAAATGGGTATAAATAGTACGCCCTTCTTCATTGTTAACGGAAAGCCTATCTCCGGCGCCAATGCACCGGAGATTGATAAAGCGCTGCAGCAGAAATAGAGCACCTATATGAAGAGAATAGGCGTGATTTCTGATACCCATCTCAGTAAACCCACTGATGATTTTAAGTATACCCTGGACAAGTGTTTCGCTGAAGTTGAGATCGTGATTCATGCTGGAGACATGACAGGTCTACTTGTCCACGACTATCTGGTAAAGTGGGATTTGAAAGCTGTCGCTGGCAACATGGACGACTCCGATTTGTGTGCTATCCTTCCGGAAAAGAGAGTTGAAGAAATTGAGGGATGGAAAATAGGAATTACCCACGGAAGGGGGTCTCCCTTCTGGTTGGAACAATTCGTACTGGACAAGTTCGAGAACGTTGACATCGTAATCTTTGGTCATTCCCATATTCCCTTGTCAACCAAAAAGAGAAATATCCACCTGTTTAATCCCGGTTCATATAAGAGCAGCCGAACTGTGGGCATACTTGAACTTGGAGAAAAGATTTCATTTAATCTTATAGAGCTAAGATAATGAGTAGAATTCATCTTGCATTTTTGTGGCACATGCACCAACCTTTTTACAAAAATCTATTTACAGGCGAATACTTGCTTCCTTGGGTACTTCTCCATGGAACCAAGGATTATTATGATATGGCTTATATTTTAAAAGAATTCCCTGGTCTTAAGCAGAATTTTAACCTTGTCCCATCTCTACTCAGGCAATTAATGGATTACGAAGATTTACAGGCAAAGGACGTGTATCTTGAGATATTCAGGACACCGCCCAGGGATCTCACAGAATCTCAAAAAACCTATCTTTTGATGAATTTTTTCAGTGCCAACTGGGACAACATGATAAAACCCTTTCCCCATTATTTTGAGTTATTAAAGAAGAGGGGTTTTTACTATCCTAAGGAAGGTATAAAAGAGATCAAAGATTATTTTACTGATGAGGAGCTCCGTGATATTCAGATCTTTTTTTTCCTGGCATGGATCGATCCCATGTTTTTTGAACAATATGATGGTCTGAAATACTTAAAGTCAAAAGGTAGATCATTCAGCGAAGACGATAAAAAAATTATTCAGGATGTTCAGAAAAATATCCTGAAAAGTATCATCCCGTTATACAGGGAACTTTACGAAAACGGCTCCATTGAGCTTTCCACGTCAGCCTATTACCATCCTATTATCCCGCTCCTCATAGACAGTGCTGCTGCCAGGGAAGCCTTACCTGATGCAGTTCTTCCTCAAAAGTTATTTAGACAGAGAGAAGATGCATCATACCAGATAAAGAAAGCTATTGACTTTTTCTCTGAACTCTTTGGGCATAGACCGCGCGGTATGTGGCCACCTGAGGGTTGTGTAAGTAATGATTCATTTGCCCTATATGCTGAGCACGGTGTAGAATGGTCAGTTACAGACGAAGAAATTCTTTTCCAGAGCCTTGGGGTAAACAACACGCGGGATGGCTACGGAAACCTTACGAATCCTGACCTTCTGTATCGGCCCTATATTTGGGAAAGGGAAGGGAGGTTGCTCAAGGTTCTATACAGGGACAAGCAGCTTTCCGACCTGATATCATTTCACTATTCACGGATGACATCGAAAGATGCTGCCAATGACTGCCTGAGAAGGCTTAAAGAAATCAGGAATTCAGTGAAGGGCCGCATCAGAATGCCAATCATTACTATCGCCCTGGATGGAGAGAATGCGTGGGAAAACTACGCAAATGACGGATGGGACTTCCTTAGATACCTCTATGATGACATTCTCAAGGAGGAAAGTATAGTACCCACCACCATTAGTGAATATTTTGATAAAACGGAAGATTATGGAAGGATTTCGGGCACTTTTGCCGGTTCTTGGATTGGCCACAATTTTTCTATCTGGATTGGGCAAGTCGAGGATAACGCTGGATGGGATCTGCTCTCACAGACCAGAGAGTTTCTTCAGAACGAAGACCCTGAGATGGAAAATGAACAAGCGTGGGAAAGTATCTACATAGCTGAGGGGAGTGATTGGTTCTGGTGGTATGGTGATGATCATTCATCGGAAAATGATGAGGTCTTTGATTTTCTGTTCAGGGAAAATCTTGCCAATGTGTATCGATTCTCCGGTAAGGAGCCCCCAGAGGTGCTGGCCATTCCCATCCTTCTTGAAGATCAGGAGATTAAGCCAACGCGAGAGCCTATTGACTTCATTTACCCAAAAATTGACGGAAAAGTTACCACATACTTTGATTGGATAGGGTCAGGATTTATAGAAGGAAAAGGCCATGGTGTTGCAATGCATGATACTGCTTTACTCATTAAAGGCTGCTACTATGGTTTTAATGAAAACTCATTTTTCCTTCGTGCTGATATTGATCGTAACTTTGTGGAAAACATGGGTGATGTGTCTTTTGAAATAAATCTTATAACAGAGTCTTCAACCAAAATAATATACCGTGTCAAAGATGCCATAAAGGAAGCGCCAATTCAAGTTTCGCTGGCCTACGCTGATATCCTCGAACTGGAATGTCCCCGAAAGGCCCTTGACATGAAAGCAGATGAAAAGATTAACATATGGCTGTCATTAAAGGTTAGGGATATGATGGTCGACAGGCTTCCAAAGAGGGGATACGTTTCTGTGAAGGTGCCCTCTGAGAGTTTCGAAATGGAAATGTGGTATGTCTAGCCCCTTTTGCGGGGTGGTTCAAATCACTGATTTATTTAACGGAGTATTCCCTGCTCCAGGAGAAATTCCTTAAGCTTCCTTGCACCTTTTTTGAATGATTCTTTAGAAAAACCAGGTTTCCATTTGTCTTCCCTTAAGAGGTCGGAGACAACGAGGAAAGCAATCCCTTTGAGTCTTTTTGCCTTACAAACCGCGTAAAACGAGGCCACCTCCATTTCTACAGCATGCATCCCCATCTTCTTATGCAGGTTGATTTTTTTTCTTGTTTCCCTGTACAGGGCATCACAGCTCCAAATCAGGGAAGGAATGATCTGTGATGCAATTGCTGCTTTGCGCCACTTTGGGAACCAACTCGAATAGACAAAGTCATCGTTATCACTGAGGTAATGATATGACAGACCATCCTGTCGCAAGGCTCCCTCTGCAATGAGCAGATCTCCTATAGATATATCATCAGCGATTCCGCCGCAATATCCCCAAAGAAGAAACTCGCGCACTCCGAAGGCGGATAGTTCTTCAACAAGGGCTGCTATGTTGGGGCCACCAAAAAAGCTTCGTGTTACAATGGTATTGCTTTGGGCAATCCTGAAAAGAGTTCGAAAGTTTTCCCATGCTTTAACAGGCTTCTGACAACCACCTGTGAGTAGTGCTTTTACATCACCAGCATTGAATGTTATGATTGCTCTTCGCGGCAGTTGAAGATCTTCCTGGCTTTTACCGGTAAAAGTCCTTACAATGTCAGCGGGTTTTATTACTGGTGGCGAGGTATCAAAAAGACTGCTCAAGAAATCTTCTCTTTAAACGTTCGTAGCTTGCATGAAGGTGTTCGGATATTACACGTGTTTCTCCAAAGATGGGCATGAAGTTTGTATCTCCAAACCACCGCGGCACAATATGAATGTGACAATGCTCTTCAAGGCCGGCACCGGCGGCCCTACCAAGGTTCATACCAATATTCAGCCCATCAACGCTAAATTCTTTTTTAAAAATAGCTACCATGATTTTTGTCAGCCTCATCATGTCAAGGGTTTCCTCATCTGTCAGGCTATCAATGGAACCAACATGTCTGATCGGAACGACCATGACATGACCGTTAGTATAGGGGAATCTGTTCATGATAATGAAGGCAGTATTATTTCTTCCAACCACGAGGGCCTGGTCATCACGCGATGAATCCACGCAAAGAAAACACCTGTTATCTGATGTTGATGAAGCAGTTATGTATTCCATTCTCCACGGCGCCCAAATTCGATCCATTTTAATCCCTCAAAAATAGATAGTCCCTCCAATAATCTGGAAGGCTCTTAACACCAAGATGCAACGTAAGCATATAGAAACCGCTTGGCCGCGAAGGCCTCTTGCGGGGAAGCATATCGACCTCCTCAGGAAGCTTGTCACCCTTCTTGTGGTTGCAGCGAATGCAGGAGGTAACAATGTTTGTCCACTCCGTTGCCCCGCCCCTTGACTTGGGAATTATATGATCGCAGGTAAGGCCTTTGGGATCGTGCCTTTTTCCACAATACTGGCAGGTAAAATCGTCTCGTAAAAAGATATTCCTTCTGGAAAATTTAACGCTTACATGGTTGTTGCGCACAAGGCGTACAAGTCGTATTACTGCAGGTTGTCTGATGCTGCGCGAGACACCCTTAATTTCCCTTTCATATTCCTTCAGAACTTCCACTTTTCCAAGAAAAATCAAGGTAACTGCCTTTTTCCACGAAAGCACGCTAAGGGGTTCAAATGTTGTGTTGAGAAGGAGTGTTCTATCCATGTAACCTATTGAAAATTACCCTTTTTTTCACTCGTTTGTCAATGTTCTTGAAGCAGATACATATAATTTAAACTCCCACAGAACTCTTTTAGTTTTGTAATTTACCTGGATAATATGGTAATTAAAACATCATAGACGGTTTGAGGAGATTAGAGATGGCCAATTTTGATGAAGAAATGAACAAGATAGACGATTCTGAAGATCTTTTAAAACTTTTAGAAAGTCAGGAAAAGAAAAGACCAAAAAAAAGTAGCAGTGTAGTACCTTTTATGAAAAGTTTACCCTTGGGGACCATTGTTCTCGTTATTGTAGTTGTAATCCTTGGTGCAATGGTACTATCACTGGGTTCAAATATGGCCGCCCTTAAGGGTGAACTTACAGACTTAAAAAATGTTAAAGGGCAGATTTCTGAGCTTGAAGGTAAAATTGAGAAGTCCATACGGGAGAAGGATGGGCTAAAAAGTGAAATAGCGCAACTTAAAAACGAAATAAACAGTAGTAAGGTTCAAAGAAGAGAAGCTGAGGCAAAGGCACAACAGCAGAAACAGAAAACAGAAAAGAAGAAAGCCACACCAGAAAAACCAAAACTATCTAAACCAGCACTTCCACCGCCTAAAAGATGAAATAGCGCAACATCACTTCAGAAAATGAGATCCACCACTGGTGTAGAAGATGCCTGCTACAGCCCCGGTAATAAAGCAGGCAATATTGGAAGCGATAAGCGCCCACACCCCAAGTATCGATATGTCCTTTGTTCTTTCCGGAACTAAGCTTGCTGTACCTCCCACAAAGATGGCAAGGGAAGGTATATGTGCGAATCCGCACAGAGCATACGTTGCAATTACAATACTTCTTTCATATACGATCTTACCTTCCTTGATCAATAAAGCAAGATCCTGATAGGATTTGACCTCTGTTTCTATTATCCTTTCACCAATGATTCTGGCTATGGTCTGGGCATCAACAAGTGGCACACCCATTGCTACAGTAAATGGATAAAAGACATACTGGAGGATTGTGTGAAGGGTTACATCAACCCTTATACCGAGGACTGTGCTGAAAAGTTTTCCAGTAAAGAGGAGACCCCCATCAATTAGAGAAATCAGGCCTATAAAGGCAATGAGCAGAGTGCCAATTCCCACCACCATTTTGAGACCTGCCATGGAACCATTGATGATTGACTCGATTACATTACCTGCCCTCTGGCTTTCAATTTTTACAGTGGTTCCCAGAGTAAGGGGCTTGTATGTCTCAGGGATTATCAGTTTGCTCGCGAGGATGGCTGCTGGTGCCAGGAGGATAGACGCTGATATGAGGTGGGCTGCCACTTTGGGAAATGAATCTGACAGTATAATCACATAGAGTCCCAAAACACTCGATGCAATGGTAGCCATGCCAGTCGTTAAGACAACGAGAAGTTCTGACTGTGTCATTTTCGACAGATATGGTCGTACAGTCAGGTTTGATTCAATGCCAAGAAAAATCTGAGCCGAGGCGCAAAGTGCCTCGGCTCCGCTTATGCCCATAACTTTTATAAAAATTCTGGCAAAAAGGGCGATTATCTTCTCCATAACGCCAATATAATAGAGTAATTCCATAAGGGCAGCGAAAAAAATAATCGAGGGAAGAGCTTGAAAAGCAAGGATGAATCCAATAGAGCCTTCCTTGCCTGGAGCAATAGCAAGTCTTCCAAAGAGGAATTGTGAACCCTGAAAAGAACTATCAATTACGCCCATGGCAAAATCGTTCAAAAAGAGAAAAAACTTGGTTCCAACGGGTATGCAGAAGAGAAAAAAGGCAAAAAGGATTTGAAGACCTATCCCCCAGAATAAAATTCTTACACTAATAGATCGTTTTTGTCGCGAAAGAAGGGCAAGGAAACATATAAAAAAAAGAATGCCGAAACATGAAATGAGATTGTATTTACTCATGGAAATTGTATCAACAATAAATTTCTCGTAAAGTTATTGTACACGGCGATTCTATGTTTTCGCAATGGAAATCGCAGGTACTGATAGAAAGTCAGGTGAATTATATCTTAAAACAAATCGTTGAATATCCGATAATGATATTAATGTCTGAAATCTTGTGAATAGATGCAGGTGTTTTGTGATAATTAAGGATTTTAAGTCAAAAGTGTTAAAAATGATCAGTTATTTGCCACCGGTACCGACCGTTATGGTGGAGCTTGTTCAGGCGCTTAATAATGAGGATATTGAATTGAATGTCCTTGGAAAAATTATCGCAAAAGACCCTTCGATGAGTGTCAATGTTTTAAAAGTAGCCAACTCAGCGTTTTATAAATTGCCTGTGAAGGTTACCACTATAGATCATGCAGTGCGTATGTTAGGCACGCGAGAAATTGCCTCGCTTTGTATAGCGTGTACTGCAGGAAAAACTTTAAAGGCACCGGCTAATAAAGCTACCATTGATCTCAGTATGTTTTGGCAGCATTCTGTGGCTACCGGTGTGATTTCCAAAGTGCTTTGCAACGAACTTGGTATTCTGACACAAAATAACATATATCTTGCAGGTCTTATCCATGATGTTGGTAAGATCATTCTGGATAGGTTTATGCATGATATCTACAAAGAGATTGTGAAGATTACTTACAATGAAAATATATCAATGATTGAGGCAGAACAGCGGGTAATAGGCGAATCACATGCAAAGGTTGGTGGGTGGCTGATGAAGGCATGGAATCTGCCTTCAATTTTCGTGGATATAGCCAACTACCACCACTCAGTAATGGAAACCAGGGAGGAAAGTAGGCTGGAAGTGGCTATAATCTCTCTTTCGAACCAACTTGCAAGGCTCAAAAGCTTCGGGTTTGGCGGCGATATGAGTGGCGTTGTACTTGCAGATATCGATGCGTGGAAGATTATTGATGAAGCCTATCCACAAATAAAGAATCTAGATGTAGTCAAGTTCATTTGGGATCTCGACGAGGCATATAATGAAATTGTGGCAATGGAGAGGATCATCAATAATTGAATAGTTTGAGCTGTGATGTAACTCATTTCAATCAATGTCAAAACACCGGTAAATAATCTCAAAAATCATTTTTAAAGTAGAAAAGAGATTTTCCGATAATAAGTACAAAATACATATGAAGCAAATGTGCTGCTGAGACAAAAGTATGATGGAAGATTTCGAGAGCAAGATTAAGCAGACTATTGAATACCTGCCTCCAATCCCGTCGGTCATGGCAGAACTCATACAGGCTTTGAATGACGACATCGACCTCAATGATCTTGGGAAAATTATCTCCAAAGACCCATCAATGAGCATGAACGTCTTAAAGGTTGCGAACTCAGCCTTTTATGGTCTTAGAAATAAGGTTGCAACGATAGAACACGCTGTGAGAATGCTTGGGACAAGGGAGATTACCTCCCTGTGTATTGCCTGCAGCGCATGCAGTATATTGAGACCGTCATCAAGACAACCTACGATTGATTTGATAATGTTCTGGAGGCATTCTGTAGCAACGGGGGTATTTTCAAAACTTCTTTCCAGCGAGCTAAACATAGGACTGCTGAATAATATCTATCTTGCGGGTCTTATCCATGATGTAGGCAAGATTGTGCTTGATAAGTTTGCTCATGATATGTATACGGATGTCTTGCGTCTGGCCCGTGGCCAGAATATTTCGGTCCTGGAGGCGGAAAAACGTGTGATCGGTGCTTCTCACGACATGGTGGGAGCCTGGCTTATGGAGAAATGGCAACTCCCCATTATTTTTAGCCAGGTCGCCATGTACCATCACCAGACATATAAGGCTCCTGACGAATGTCTGATTGCAGTGTCAATTGTCTCATTCGCTAATCATATTTCAAAACTTAAAAGCTTTTGTTTTGGAGGAGAAATAGATGGGACAACACTTAGAGAAACAGACGCTTTCAAAATACTTGAACGGATAAATCCTGGAGTTCGTGGACTCGATTTTCTTGATTTCATCGAGAGTCTGAATGGTGCTCGTGAGGAAATCGTTAATATAGAGAGAGTTATTAATGTCTGATTTGCCCCTGTTTTTCAAGATGCTGTATAATAGTTCATGCAAAAACAGTCAAAAGAGTCCATTACCCCTATTGAAAGACATGAGACGATTCGTCAGTACATTGTAGCCCTTTTACAGGACTATACTATTTCAGCGAAAGAGCTTTCAAATTTTTTAAAAATTCCTGAAAAAGATGTTCATGATCATCTTGTGCACATAAAAAAGACCATGAATAAGGGCAGCTATCACCTTGTTGTTTACCCTGCTGAGTGTTCTAAATGCAGTTTTGTTTTCAGGAAAAGAGATAAACTGGCAAAGCCTGGCAAGTGCCCGATCTGCCACTGCAACCAAATCATTCCTCCCTTATTTTCTATTATCAAGTATACATGATCCTCATTGTCCAGTGATGTAGCTATCCCCTTGAATTTTATGCCATTATCTGGTATAAATTTTCCAATAAATGAAAGATATTGTAATAAAATTTTGGAAAGGTGAAGCAAGATACTGGAAATGGTTCTTATTGT
>Ga0116142_10005906_pt1 | contig 10768 bp, 9 predicted proteins | sample AD_UKC033_MetaG_FD_89785 | JGI IMG/M metagenome (GOLD analysis project Ga0116142, IMG submission 89785) | Active sludge microbial communities of municipal wastewater-treating anaerobic digesters from USA - AD_UKC033_MetaG | ecosystem: Engineered > Bioreactor > Anaerobic > Digestate | place: USA... | reverse complement strand
TTTTTTCGCCAGGACTTTCTGGCCGTCAAAAAAGTAGGTGATGGAAAAATCGATGGTCCGGTCCCGTTCCCTTTTGTGGGTCATGTTGGCGATGCTCATGTCGATCCTTCCCGACGTGAGGAAAGAAATGCGGGTTTTGTTGTTCAATTTCACCCTTTCGAGCTTCAGCTCCTTCCCCATGTACCCGCCGATCCGCTTGACTACCTCTTCGGCGATGTCCACGTCGAACCCCACCCACTCGTTCTTGTCGTTGAAGTAGGCGGCGGGAATGCTGTTGTACATGAGGCCGACCCGGGCCACCCCCGTTTCTTTCACACGGTCGTAAACCTGCCCGGCGAAGGCCAGGGACACGGTCCCGAAAAGGACCAGAAGAATCACCAGAAAACCGACGCTTGCCCTTTTGTTTCTCATTCTCGCTTCTCCTTCCTGATCATCATTTGACGGGCGGAGGGGAGCACCCTCCACTGAAACGCAACGGTCAGCCTTTCAAGGGGTCAAAGAACCTCGAGATGGACGGTCCCGCCGCAAAGAACCCTTCCCCGATTTTTCAGGCGGCCCGGTGGCCCGCCGCCCCGGCCGGGAAAGAGGGGAAGCCTCCTCGGGCTTTTTAAGAAACCATCAGTGGCTGAGGATCTTGCTCAAAAAAAGCTTCGTCCTCTCGTGCTTCGGGCTGGAAAAGAACTCCCGGGGCGGTGCGCTTTCCACAAGCTGCCCCTCGTCCATGAAAATCACCCGGTTCGCCACTTCCCGGGCAAAGCCCATCTCGTGGGTGACCACGATCATGGTCATTCCCTCCCGGGCCAGGGTCTTCATCACGTCCAGGACCTCGTTGATCATCTCGGGATCGAGGGCCGACGTGGGCTCATCGAAAAGCATGATCTTGGGCCGCATGGCCAGCCCCCGCGCGATGGCGACCCGCTGCTGCTGACCCCCGGAGAGCTGTCCGGGATAGGCGTGGGCCTTCTCCACAATGCCCACCTTCTTCAAAAGCTCAAAGGCCCGTTTTTCCGCTTCCCCTTTTTTCTGCTTGCGAACCTGAACGGGGGCCAGGGTGATGTTCTCCAGGGCCGTCATGTGCGGGTACAGGTTGAACTGCTGAAAGACGAACCCGATTTCCTCGCGGAGGCGGCGCAGGTTGACCTTGCCGTCGTGAATGGGCATGCCGTCCACGATGATTTCACCCTTCTGAATCGGCTCGAGCTTGTTGATGCAGCGGATCAAGGTGCTCTTCCCGGATCCACTGGGCCCGCAGATGACCACCACCTCCCCGGCTTCGATGCGAAGGCTCACGTCGTTCAGGACATGAAGATCGCCGAACCATTTATGTACGCTTTTGAAATGAATCATGGGGGAAATACGCTCCCGGTCCCGGATTATCGTCAGCCTGTTCCTGTCTTTCCGGGTCACCCCGGACGGGGACAACGCGCCGATATCCGACGCATCTTCAGGTTTCGAATTTCACGCCGGGGCCTTCCTGTTCAGGAGATCCCGGACTTCCTCCCGGAGGGCCTTGAGCCTGGCCACATCACCCGGGGAAAGCCCGCCTTCCCCCTCCGACTGGATTTTCAACCGAAGGGCCGCCAGGGCCTCTTCGACATGTTCGAAGGCCTCCAGGGCTTCCCGACGGTCGCGGGCTTCCACATCCTCCAACTCTTCCCGTTCCGCCCGCTGCCGAGGCGTCAGTTTCAGCGTTTCCCGGAAAACGGGAATGTGAACATCCATGGAAAATTTTTCCCGTATGGAACGGGCGAAGCTTTCGCTGGCCGTCTTCTCTCCGTGGACAACGAAAACCCGGGGCATGGAAGGGGAAAAATGGCTGATCCATTCGAGAAGTTCATCCCGGTCGGCATGGGCGGAAAACCCGCCGATGGTAAAGACCTTCGCCTTGACGGCCACGGGTTCCCCGAAAATCTTCACGGTTTTCTCACCGTCTACGATCCGCCGCCCCGTCGTCCCCTGGGCCTGGAACCCCACGATGATGATGCTCGCCCCGGGACGCCACAGGTTGTGCTTCAAGTGGTGCTTGATCCGTCCCGCCGTGCACATCCCGCTGGCGGAGATGACGATGGCAGGCCCCTGTTTCTCGTTGATGGCCATGGACTCCACCGTTGAGGGCGTAAAACGGAGGGACGGCATGGAAAAGGGGTCCCGTCCCTGTTCGACGATGGCGCTCGCTTCTTCGTCATAGTACTGCTTGTTCCGGCGGAAAATTTCCGTGGCCTTGATGGCCATGGGGCTGTCCAGGTAGACGGGAATCTCCGGGAGTTCCCCCTTACGGGTCAATTCCGCGAGAAGATAGAGGATCTCCTGGGTCCGCTCCACGGCAAAGGCGGGGATGATCACCTTTTCCCCGTTTGTCACGGCATAGCGGACAGCTTCGACGAACTCTTTCTTGCTGTCCTCGAGATTGCGGTGAAGCCGGTTTCCGTAAGTGGATTCCACGAAAAGGTAATCGGCATCGGTGATCTCATGGGCGTCCTTCACGATAAGCTGGTTTTTCCGCCCCAGGTCGCCTGAAAAAACGATCTTCAAGTCCCCGCCGCCGTCGTTGACCCAGATTTCCAGGATCGAGGACCCGAGGATATGACCGGCATTCCGGAGCCGGGCCCGGAGCACCCTGTCAACCTCGATGACCTGGTCCCTCTCCACGGGACGCAGGTATTTCAAGCTCTCCTCGGCGTCGGCGATGGTATACAGGGGTTCCACCTTTTTTTTACCCTGGCGGGCCCTTTTCCGTGTCTGCCAGGCGGCGTCCATTTCCTGAACATGGGCCGAATCGAGAAGCATGATCCGGCAGAGCTCCGCCGTCGGTGGGGACGTGATGATCTCCCCTCGGAAGCCGTCACGGACGAGCTTGGGAATCCGTCCGCTGTGATCGATGTGGGCATGGGTGAGAAAGAGGGCGTCGACTTCCGCGGGGTCGAAATCCCAGTCACGCCAGTTTCTTTTTTCCGTGGACTTCCCGCCCTGGAAAAGCCCGCAGTCGACGAGGAACTTCTTGTTGCCCCCTTCCAGGAGAAAGCACGACCCGGTTACCGATTCAGCGGCACCGAGGCAGGTTATGCGAACCATGATTTTCTTCCTTTCCGCAAGATTTCCGAACCTTCGCTTCTATAGCACAGATTTCACGCCGGCGCACCGGCAAATCGGTTTAAAAGAAACGGACACCCCGAACCTTATCCTTTTCTTTCAAGGCCCTGAAGACGACTTCGGCGCAGGAAACGTCCTGGACGGCGAGACCGGTGGAATCGAACAGGGTGATCTCCCTGCGGGATCGCCGACCCCTCTTCCTGCCGGCGACGATTTCGCCGAGCGTCCCGTAAACGTCTTTTTCCGCCAGGTCCCCCCGGGACACGGGAATGTTGATCTCACCGCTGTGCGAGGCCTGGGTCCAGTCGTCGATGACGATTTTCGCCCTCTTCAACAGGGAGGTGAAAATTTCCTGCTTCCCCGCCGCGTCGGCGCCGATGGCGTTGATGTGGGTTCCCGGTGAAACCGAGCGGACGAGAGGCTGCCGGGTCGGCGTTGTGGTCACCACGATGTCGGCCCCTTCCGTCACCGCGTCGATGTCTTCGGACATCACCGCGTCAAGGCCGTGGGCTCTTCGGGCCCACCGGCAAAAGCGGGGCGCCAGGGAATCGCCGGGCAGGTATCTCCAGACCCGGATCTTTTCAATTCTCCGGACCTTCAGGAGACAGGCGAGCTGTGTCCTCGCCTGGACCCCGCATCCCACGAAGCCGGCGACGGCGGCATCCTCCCGGCTCAAGAACTTCGCCGCCACGGCACCGGCGGCCCCCGTGCGAAGGCTTGTCAGGACGGTCCCGTCCATGACGGCAAGGGGGAAGCCCGTTCCGGGGTCCACCAGGACAACGAGGGCCATGACCGTCGGCAGCCCTTTCTCGGCATTGCCCGTGTGGACGTTCACGCTCTTGATCCCGGCCATGTCGAACCCCTGGCCGTGAAGGTAGGCGGGCATGGAACGGAGGTCCCCCTCGGGAAAAATGAGATAGCTTTTCGGGGGCATGTCCGCCTCCCCAAGCCCGTGGGCCCTGAAAGCCCGTTCCACCGTTTTGCAGGCCAGGGCGGGGGTCAGGATCTCCTTGACTTTTTTTGCTGTCACGATCAGCGTTTTCATGATGTCCTCCCTTTCAGTCCTCCGTTTCCTCGTCTTCACTTATCTCGACGCGGGCCTCTTCGTCGAAGGGGTTTTTTCTCACGGCCAGGGAAAACAGATAGGGGAAATACGCCTTGAGATGCTCCGCATAAGAAAGCCACTCCTCGACCAGGTGCCGGTAAACGCGAACCATGTCGGCCATCAGATGGGCCCTGTCCGCCCGGGGAAGGTCCCTGAAGGAATTTCTTTCCGCCAGTTCCTCCACCAGGTGGAGGAGCGCCTGGAGAAGGTTCGAGAAGGAGCCGTGCTCGAGGAGAGCGGGATTTTCCAGGAGCCTCACGAGAAACTCTCTTTTGCCGATCAGTAACGTTCGAAGCGCCATAAGCTCGGGTATCCCGGGATCGAGGCGAAAGACGTGACGGCGGGCCAAAGCGGCGGCGGCGGCGAAGTTCTCTCTTTTCCAACGTCCGTTGACATGAAAGGAAGTCCGGATTTCGGCTATCCCCGGGTCCCAGGAGACGAAAAGGCGAAGAAGCCCCGTCCCCGCCTCGCTGAAAAAAACGCCCACGACGAGGTTCAGCTTTTCCATGAGAGCCTTCCTCTCCCGGCGGAAGAGGATGAGTTCCGTCCCGCTGGCGATGACCCCGACGAAGGTCCCCACGCCGAGGACAATGATGGCCAGGGCCAGGAACTTGCCCGCGGCGGTGACGGGGTGAATGTCGCCGTATCCCACCGTGGCCATTGTCACGATGATGAAGTACAGGGCGTCCGTGGGGGACACCTTTTCAATGGACATGAAAGCGATGGTCCCGAGGAAAAGGGTCGTCGCGAGAATGGTGAGATTCAACTGAAGACGGAACTGGATGGCTTCCCTGCTCATGAAAGATCCTCGAGGAAAAAGTTGCGGCTGCGTAAAAAGGGTCTTCTCACGTTTTTAAAGGACCCGTCAGTCCTGATGGGAGAAAAAGCCGATCAGTGCCAGGACGATGATAACGATTCCAAAACCGAAATACAACGTGACGGACAGGTGGTCCATCCGCCCGATGGCGGGGCCTATCTGCGCCCGGTTCACCAGGTATCCCCAGTAGAGGGCAAAGGTCAGGTTGATGAGAAGAGCCAGGCGCAGCCACCCCATAAGCAGGGAAAGGGTGCCGAGGAGGAGGAGAAGCCCCACTTGGAAAAGGGGTATGACGATGGTCGCCTTCTGCAGAAAATGAATGAGATCCAAGGTCACTCCCGGGGGGTCTCCCGCTGGGCCCCTTCCGTGGGCGCTTCCTTCGCCGCGGGAACGCCTTCATCGGTCACCGCGCTCTGGTAGGCGTCCCTGTTTTCGGCTACATGACGGGCCGTGTACTGGGACCCCATGGCAACGACGGCGAGGAGGAAAAAAAGAACGCCGAAAAGGGTCCAGGCCTTTTTCGCCTCGATCCCGTGGACTTCCACCGTCGCCACAACCACGAGATACAGCATCCACAGGATTCCCGCCAGGCTTCCCAGGTAGGGAACGATGCCGATGAGAGTCGTCACCGGCGTGATGGCCGAAGCGTAGGCGAAACAGCGGTAGGCCGTTTCGTAGGATTCATCGGACCCCATGATCCGCCACAGGATGAAGAACACACCGGCGCCGATAAAACTGAAAAGAATGAAGACCGCCGGGGCGACGACGAGGGAAAGGAGAAAATCAAAAAACGGGACCCCCCCGAAGACAAGGGAGAACACGCCGCCGATCAGGGCGACGATGACGGCCATGACGCCGGCGAAGACCATGGGATCGAGAAACCCGCCCCCGCGGCTCATCCGACGGTAAAAATCCGCGGGGTCCCGGATGACCGCGATCATGGTCCCGGAAATATCCCCGTACCAGCGGAGTATTTTTTCCTGAAGCCCTTCCAGGTCCACCTTTTCACTCCAAAAACCCGCCGTTCTAAAAAATCCCATCGGCCCGACGGAAACCTTTATTCTTGTAGTGGATTCTTTTTCTTTTTTCAAGCTTTTCAGCGCATCCGAGAGAAACTCCTTTACTTTTCCCATTTCCCGGGGATACTCTTTTCACCGGGAGGATGTCTTCCCGATCATCCTGAAGGAGGTGTTTCATGAAAGCGAAAGGATCCCTCAAAATCATAGCGGTCTTCTGCCTGCTGGCCCTATCCCTGGGGGGGATCGGGTGTGCCGACAAGTTCGCCACCCGCCTCGCCTCGCATGCCCTGGAAAAAAGCGCCGTCACCGAGGTGGACCCGTCCATGACCCTGTCCCAGGCCATGTCTGTCCAGAAGACCTACGTCGCGAAACTGGAGAAAGCCATGGGGCCCGTCGTGGGCTACAAGGCCGGCCTCACCAACGCCTCGGTGCAGAAAAGCTTCGGGGTCAACCAGCCTCTCCGGGGCACCCTTCTTGAAAAGATGCTTCTTCCCTCAGGAACGGTCCTGCCCGCCGATTTCGGCGTCCGGCCGCTCAGCGAGGGCGACCTCATCCTCCGGGTCAAGGACGACGGCATCAATGACGCCAAAACCGCCGAGGAAGCCCTGGGGCACATCGACGCCGCCATCCCCTTCATCGAGCTTCCCGATCTTCTTTACGGGAAAGACATCAAGATCAACGGCCCCCTTCTCGCCGCCGTCAACGTCGCGGCCCGGTACGGGGTCATGGGTGACCCCATCCCCGTGGAAGACACGCCCGACTGGTTTGACCGGCTGGCGTCCTTCAAGCTGGACATCCTCGATGAAAACGGAACGGTTCTCGCCACCGGGGAAGGAAAGAACGTGCTCGATCACCCCCTCAACGTCACCCTCTGGATCAAGGATTCCCTGAAAGCCGACGGCATCAGGCTGAAAAAGGGAGACCTCCTGTCCATGGGAACGATCACCAAGCTCATGCCCGCCAAAGCCGGCACCACCGTTAAAGCCCGTTACACGGGCCTCGACCCGGAGGGTCCCGTGGAAATCGAGGTGAGGTTCAAGTAAGACGCCCCGTCACCCGGGCGGGCCCCTTCAGGGGGCCTCGCCCGGTCCATTCAAGCCCGACAGGGCCCCACTGCGCTTACGGTCCCCGAGTTCCGCCAGCTTGCCCTTGTTCCAGCTCGAGACACGGGAAAAATAGCCGGCGATCCGGGTAATGCCTTCCACCGCGCCTGAAGCGCAGAAAGGACAGGTTTCGACGAACCCCCGGGCCGTCCGGCCGCAGGAAAAGCAGGTCGTGAAATCGGGGGAAAAGGTGAGCATCCGGGACTCGGTCTTCTCGAAGACTTCCCTGATGAAGAGCGCCAGGGCCTCGGTGGCGGGCCGTTCTTTTCCAAGCCAGACATGGGTCATGGTTCCGCCGTCCATGAAAGGGTGAAAGGCGCCCTCGAAGCGGACCCGGTCCATGGGGGAAACGGCGGCGGCCCCGTCGAGGCAGGTGGAATTGGTGTAATAGACGGCTCCCGTCGAAATGTCCCCCCTGACGTAGCGGCCCGACAGGGGTGAGAAGTGCTTCAGATCGAGGCGGGCGAACCGGTAGGCCGTGGTTTCCGCCGGGGACTGCACCAGGCCCAGGGGGATCCCGTGCCGTTTCGACGCCTCCACGGCCTTATCCCGCATAAAGGAGATCACCTCGAGGCCGAATGACCGGGCTGATTCGGATTCGTGGAGGCCCTGTCCCCGGTGGACCCGGCACAGTTCGTTGAGTCCCACCATGCCGATGAGATAAAGCCCCTCGGCCCCGTTGACGAAAGGCCTCCCGTCGAGCCGCATGTCGAGGAGAGCCAGCGGCCCCTCGCTTTCCGACGAGAGAAGCCGGTCCATGAAGGCCCTCTTCTGGAGATGGGCACGGACAACGAGATCCAGGGTGTCGGACAAAAGGGCGAACAGCCGGGAATCGCCTCCCTCGGCCCGGTATCCCAGGCGGGGGAGGTTGATGGAGATGTTCTGAACGACCTCCCGGCGAAGCTGCCAGGCTTCCCCTTCCCGGTTCCCCTCTTCCCGCGCCGCCCCCAGGTAGCCGCTCTCGGAAAGATTCACGCCCCCCCGCCGGTCCAAGGAAAAGAGCGGGTTCCCCTTTTCAGCGGCCACATCACAGGCCCGGTGCAGAAAATGTTCATGGCCTGCCAGGCGGAAAAACTTTTCCGACAGATGCACCACCGGCCGGGGAAAGACAAACGGCTGTCCCCGGGAGTCTCCCTCCAGAAACACGTCGAGAATGGCCGCGGCAAACCGGATGGCCTCGGGAAGATACGGCTCGTAAGTCTCTTCCGTCGTCGTTCCTCCCGGTCCGATGACCCGGGATTTTGCCAGGTGGGGCGGGACCGTCCCGTAAAGATGAATGTCCGTGAAGATCGTCTGCCCGCCCCGGGCCACCGCCTGCTGGGCGAACTCATAGACCAGCATCTGGGCCAGCTGCCGGATGTCCCGGTCTCCCAGTCCTTCCAGGTAAGGGGCGAACAGGAGGTTCACCCCGTCCCAGATGACGGCGCCGGAAAGGCTTCCCTGCAGGGCGGCGGAAAAGCGCATCATGTGCGCGATGAGAACTTCCCCGTGCTTTGCCGGGGAAGCCGAAGCCAGGGTATTGGGGAGGTTGAGGCCGAACTTTTTGATGTAGTCCAGGGTCTGGACCGTGCAGTAAGGCCTGTCGATGTAGCCAAGATTGTGGAGGTGAATGTCCCCGGCCATGTGGGCGTATCCCACTTCGGGGGAAAAGACCCGGAGGACGGCAAATTCTTTCTTGATCCGTTCCGCCAGGGTCAGGTTCGTTCCCTCGGGGGTGTGGGGAATGTTGGCGTTCTCACGGTTCCGGAAAATGAGGATCTGTTCCACGTCGTGGACGGGGATACCGAGCCGGGCATGCATCTTGGTCGCCTTCTCGAGCCCCCTCTCGATAAGCCTCGCGTTGACGAGCTCGCGGACGAGAGAGGACGTGAGAAGACTCATCCCCGAGGTGACGATCTGTTTTTCCACCTCCCGGCTGATGGCTTCCGCCGTGTCATCGTCGACGTTGGTCTCATCAAGAAGCGCCTCGACGATTTTCCGCCGGTCCCAGCTCACGATGTCTTCCCGGGAGGTTATGACGAAAAGGGCGATATCGGTCGTGTCAACGGTCATTGAGGGACCTCCGCCGCTTGAGGGGACAGCCGACCATCCGTCTTGCACGACGCAGGAATACAGGATCGACCGTTAACGCCCCCTTCATCAGATGTTCGTCCTCGATTTTCCGTATCCCCGGTTCAGGGCCTCTTCCGCCGCCCGGGCCAGTTCCCGGTCGTGATCGTGGCTCAGTGAAAAGACGCGGAAATGGACAACCCGGGAGGGGATGAACCGGTAGATCTCCCCGAGGGGTTCCGGTGAAACGCTCTCCGTGGCGGGATTGTAAACGAGAATCCTCTTGTCTTCTTCCAGGACGGGATTCACCGGGCGGGGATCCTGGGCGGCCAGGTCCACCCTGAATTTCAAACGCTGGAGGGACCGGGGCAGGAACTTCCTGATCTGCCGCTCGTAGTCCCGGGCATCGGAAAAGCGGACACCCCGCTGCACCTGGTCTATGGAAAGGTCGGCGGCATGGGACATTTTCCACTTGACCTCCCGCTGGTAAAGTCTCGCCCACTCCCGGGAAAGTCTCTTTTTCAGACCTTTCTCGTCCCCCCAGCCTTGAACCTGTCCATAGAGGTTCCACTCGTCGCAGGACAGGTATGCGTCAAGGAGATCCAGGGGGTTTCCCGGAAGGAGCAGATCCATGGTGTCACGGAAAAACTCCTGGAGATGGAGGTCCAGCGCCCGGGTCGTCCGGTGATAGTACACATTGGCGTAAAGGTTCAGCCGGGCGTTCAGGAACCGGGCCAGGACCGACGTGCCCGCCTGGTGCAGGGTCAGGCCTTCCCGGGTGAAAAAAGAAGTAGACGAGCCGCTCGATGTCGATCATGTCCATGGAGTAGCCCGTCATGTAGGCGTCCCGCTGGACGTAATCGAGATTGTCCACGGTGTAAACGCCCGAAAAAAGGTTTCTCAGGAGCCGAAGCCAGAGCGGATGCCTGTCCTTTTCCGGGGAAACGGCCTCGGGACGTTTGATGAGATAGGCCACGTGTGACGGATCGAGAGTCTCGCCGGGGCCGAAGGAGCCCGACGGGCTTCTTCTTATCCCCCGGATCGTCCGGCCCAGCTTCCTGACAATGATTTCCTGGCCGAGCACTTCGTGGGTCAGACCGTAACGGTCAAGAAAATGATCGTCGAAAAAGTGGCCGAACGGACCGTGACCCACATCGTGGAGAAGCCCCGCCACGCGGAGCAGCTCTTCCACGTGCGGCTCCGACGGCAGGGTCGGGCAGACCTCCCGGAGGCTCTCGTAGAGGTGGCGGCCGAACACGCCGGCCAGGTGCATGGTGCCCAGGACGTGCTGAAACCGGGTGTGCTCCGCGGCGGGATAGACCCAGCGGGCGCTCTGCAGCTGATGGATCCGCCTGAGCCGCTGGACCCACGGGGAATCGATGAGGTCCTTTTCCGTTTTTTCCCGAACGCCGTCCTCCCCCGGAATGGTAAAGGAGATGTACCGGTGGATGGGATCGGCCATGAGGGCCTTCCCCTGGTAAGCTTTCCCGATCCTGTTACCGAATCGTTTCATGATACCATGACTACCTAAAATCGGCGGAAAGATCAACGGCTCTTCTGAAAAGAAGAGCGAAAACGGCGGCCC
>Ga0116142_10005905_pt1 | contig 10769 bp, 9 predicted proteins | sample AD_UKC033_MetaG_FD_89785 | JGI IMG/M metagenome (GOLD analysis project Ga0116142, IMG submission 89785) | Active sludge microbial communities of municipal wastewater-treating anaerobic digesters from USA - AD_UKC033_MetaG | ecosystem: Engineered > Bioreactor > Anaerobic > Digestate | place: USA... | reverse complement strand
TGACCCAAGGAGCATTGATAAGGCTGAATCTCGCCCTTAGAGGCAGTCTAAGGCCCCGCCGTTTCCCAGTCAACACGAAGCCCACTAGCACAGCTACTCAGTATGGAAATCATCGCAGGAACCCGTAACGCGCCGCAAGCGCCAACGCCACGACATACATCACCGGGTGCACCTCGCGCCAGCGCCCCGCCAGGGTCTTGATGACCACGAATGAGATGCAGCCCATGGCGATACCTTCAGTGATGCCATAGCCGAACACCATCATGGTCAACGTCATGAACGCCGGAAAACTCTCCGTGACATCCTCCCACTTCACCTTGCGCAACGGCGCCATCATGAGAAATCCCACCACGATCAGCGCCGGCGCCACGGTGGCCTGTGATATCGAGAGAAACGGCGCCGCAAGCATCGCTAGCAGGAAGCATGCCGCTGTTACGACCGACGCGAACCCCGTCCGCGCGCCCGCGGCAACGCCGCTCGCGCTCTCGATATAGCTGGTCACCGTGGACGTCCCGAAAAGCGCCCCGGCGCATGTCGCCGCAGCGTCGGAAAAGAACGCGCGGTCCGCCCGGGGCAGTTCTCCGTCGTCACCAATGAAACCGGCCTGTTTGCCCACGCCCACGAGCGTGCCCACTGTGTCGAAGAGGTCCAGGAAGAAGAAAAGCAAAATCGCAAGAAGCGCCTTGTCCCAATGTTGCAGCAGTTCCCCGAAATTCAGGTTAAAGAACGTGCTCGTATCCCAGTTCAGGGGCGCCGCCTGATGCGAGATTAACCCCGTGGCCCACCCCACAGCGGCGGTCCCGAGAATCCCCACGAGAATGGCGCCACGCACGTTCCACGCAAGCAAGGCGGCGGTCAGCGCCACGCCCCCGAGCGTCACGAGCGCCGCCGGATCGCGCAGACTGCCCAGCTTCACCATGGTCCACGCGTCCGATACGATTACACGGCCCCACTGGAACCCGACCAACGCGATAAACACACCGATAGCCGGGCCGATGGCGTTCTTGAGCGCGTCGGGAAAGACCCTGAGAATACGTGCTCGAAACTGGAACAGCGACAATCCCAGGAAGATCACGCCGGACAACAACACGATGGCCAGCCCCGCCGGCCAACTGAAGCCGAGGCCCCGTTCTCCCTGCGTGCACACGTACACGAAAAGGAAGTTCTCCCCCATGCCCGCGGCCAGCGCGAACGGGTATCGGGCCACCAGTCCCATCAAGAGCGTCGCCACCGCCGCCGATAGGCACGTGGCCAGCATGACATAGCCGCTCGACATCCCCGCGCCCGTCAGCACCGCCGGCTGCACAAAAATGATGTAACTCATGGTTGCGAAGGTGGTCAGCCCCCCGATGATCTCCCCTCGAAAACTCGACCCCGACGCACGAATCCCGAAGTACCGGTCTATCGCCTCCATGTCCTCTCTCCCTCGCGGAGCGGGTCGATGCCCGCCTTGAGAGCGCGCACGCGCCCACGCTGCCACGTCCGCCGCGCCACAACGCGCTTCGTCCCCGCGTTCCCACGTCACCCATGACGATACTACGGCCCCGAGCGACATGCAAGCCCCGTTCCCGGTCCGTTTGCGGAACCCCCCTCGATCAGGCTACCATGCCTGCCGATCCCCGGTCCCTGGTTCCCGGTCCCCGACCGGTGGCCACATCAAATCGGCGGTTTCATGCCTGAAGAAGCACCAGAACAGCAAGCGCCTTCCAAGGAAAACGAGTCCGACGGCTTCATCATCGACGAGGCCGCCGATGAGGTGTTGCGCCTGCAATTAGACCGCTTCGAGGGACCGTTCGAGGTCCTCCTCTATCTCATCAAGACCCAGGAGATTGACATCTTCGATATCCCCATCGTCCAGGTGACGGAGCAATACTTGCGCTTCCTCGAGATGCTGCGCGAGGAAGACCTCGACGTGGCCGGCGAATTCCTCGTACTCGCCGCCACGCTCATCCAGATCAAGGCCCGCATGATCCTGCCCGTCGAGGTCGAGGGCGACGAAGACGAGGAAATCGAAGAAGAGGACCCCCGCCTCGAATTAGTCGAGAAACTCCTCGAATACCGCAAATTTCGGGACCTCGGCGAGAGACTCGGCGACTTGGCCGAAGCACGCGCCGACTGCTACCCACGATTCGCCAAACCGCAGCCCGAAATCATCGAGGAAGAAGAACTGAGCGAGGTCAGCCTCTACGACCTCGTCCAGGCCATTCGCAACGTGCTGCGCTACGTGCGCGAGCCCTACATCCAGCGCGTGCAGGCCGAGACCTATTCCGTCGAGCAGGGCATTACCCGCATCGAGAATCTCCTCGAGGAACGCAACAGCGTCACCTGGTCCGAGTTATGCGCCGCCACCGACGACCACCTCGAGAAGATCTGCCTGTTCCTAGCCATACTCGAGCTGTGCCGGATGAACCGCATCCGCGCGCACCAACATCAAGCGTTCGCCGACATCCGTATCTTCCCCAAGAACCCCGAGGAAGCGGACCCCCTCGATGTGGCCCTGGCGTGATACCCGGCCCCTCGGCCGACAGGCCGAGGACCTGGCCGCCCGGTTCCTCCGACGCGCCGGATACCGCATTCTCGCGCAAAACTTGCGCCTTGGCCGCTACGAAGTCGATATCGTCGCTCGCCAAGGCGACACCATCGCCTTCGTCGAGGTGCGATCACGCCGCGACCCGGACCCCGTGGCGCCGGAGAACACCGTGGGATACCGCAAACGCCGCCACCTGACCCACGCCGCCGGCCTATACATGGCCCGGCACCCCGACCCGGATATTTATTACCGCTTCGACATTGTGGCCATCATCTTTCCCGAGAAGGGCCGCCCAATCATCACCCATCTGGAGAACGCCTTTTCTCCCGAGGAATGACCCATTCGTCGACTTCCGTGTCATCGTTTGGCGGCTGCCCCTGCATTACGCACGTCCCCTGAACGCCGACTTCGCAAGCCCGCGAAACCTTTCGCGCCCACCACGGTATAATTAAGGTAGGCAGAAATGACGCGCCACGAATACCGAGGCGCGGTCGGAAAGGTACATTATGGGGAAGATTCACGTGGATAAGGAACGGCTGGCAAGGGCGGAAGGCGGTGTCCTCGACTCGAAGGACCCGGCTTTGTGGACATTTTCCATCCAGAACGAGGACATCTGTTTCTGGGGAACGTTTCCCGAGGCCGCACACACCGCCACGCTCTACGCGGAACGTCACGGCATGATCGAGGGCGCCATCAAGGTGCTGGATTGCATGGGAGCGTCGCCGCTGCGGACCGTTCACTGATCGCGTTTTCGCGCCAAGAACAGCGGCTTTCCAGGCGGGGCCGTGCCTTTGGGCTGTCTGTTGGCAGAGCCGAAGCCTAACCCCCCACACGGTAACCGCCGGGAGTCGCTTGCGCGCCCACGTCCGAGTTACCATCACTCCCGAAGGCGTGGGCGCCTCTTTCTTCAAGGATGCTGACGGCCCCTACTCGCCGGTGACGGTCTGAAGGAATGCCGCCTCAAAGCGGGCCTCGACCTCCCCCCGCGGCGGCGCGACGCCGAGAAGCCGCTTCATCGACGTTACCGGCTTATCGACGATGCCGCAAGGGACAATTAGCTCGAAATGGCCCATGTCCGGATCGATGTTGATTGCCGCGCCGTGGAAGGTGACCCAGTGGTGTACGGCAATGCCAATTGCCGCCACCTTCGCGCCCGCTACCCACACGCCGGTGTACCCCTCGACACGCTCCCCTTCGATGTCGTAAGACGCGAGCAAGCGAATTACCGACGCCTCGAGCATCCGCAGGTACCGGCCTACGCTGCACCGCCACCGGCCCAAGTCCAGGATCGGATAGGCCACGAGTTGGCCCGGGCCATGATAGGTCACGTCGCCGCCGCGGTCCGTCGCGCATACCTCGATGCCCCGTGCGCGAAGCGCGTCCGGCGCGAACAGAAGGTGCTCGGGCTTGGCGCCGCGGCCCATGGTAATCACCGGAGTGTGTTCGAGGAGGTACAACGCGTTCACGGCCTCCCCGCCCGCCACGGCGTCCCGCCGGGCAACTTGAAGCGCGTATGCTTCACGGAAAGGGGTACGGCCAGGCAACCGGACGACCTCGATAGGGAAGTCGCCTGTCTTGCGGGTTCGGCGGTGTTGTCCCTGATTCGTGTTCATGCGTTTCGTCGTATCATTCCGAGGATTGGACGATATCGACGGGATGGACAATATGGACAAAGCCCGCCTGGTTCGACTTAGTCCATCCCGTCCATCCGGTCCATCCAGTCCACCTTATTCCCCGGCCCGCCCCACGGCGCGCGGAATCCATAAGCCGGGATCGCTCAGCCCGAATTGAACTGGCGCTTGAGGGCGTCATAGAGGGCCTCAGCCAACCACTGCCGCCACTGCGGGTTCGAGAGCCGCTCGCGGTCGGCGGCGTTATTCATATTGGCGACCTCGACCAACACCTTCGTGGGGATCTGCGTGTTGCGAAGGACGGCGGGCAAGTAGGCGCGCCCGCCGCTCTGCCGGATGACGCTGCGGATGGGCGCGCTGGCGCTGTGCACTTTGAGGGGCGGATTATGCGCGCGCAGACTGGCGAGGATCGTCTCCGCGAAGTTGAGGGACAACGCCTCATCCCGGCGGCGCTGCGCGGCGGTCGTCGTGACGCGGCGGTGACCGCGCGCCTCGAGGTACTGGTCGTAGACGGCGCCCTCGGGCTGCTCGGAATCGCGTCGATACGCCGCGCCCGGAATGTAGACCATGGCGCCGCGCAGTTGTTCATTAAACAACATGTCGCAATGGATGCTCATGAAGACACACTTCCGGTCGTCCACGCCCGCCGCGCGTACCTTGCGATAGATGCTGTTGGCCAGGTACCAGCGCAAGTTGGCCGATATCTTGGCGTCGCCGTTAGGATGGGCGGGCGTGGTGAGCAGTTCCTCGTCCGTATCGTGCTGAAACCGCTTCGCGTCCGTCGGCGTGAATCCCTGGCTTCGGTCGCAGACCGTCATGTACACCTTCGCCTGGGACTTCGTCTCGAGCAACAGTTTCAGTCGGCATGCAATGTCGTAGACCAGTTCGTCTTCGTACAGGCCCGCGCTCGGGATGGCCGCGCCGTAGTCGCGCCCGCCGTGCCCCGCATCAATGACAACGACCACGCCTTCAAGCTCCTTGCTACGCACGCGCTGCTGCTGGAGGCGGCTGGCCTCGGCGCGCATCGCCTCGTACTCCTCGCGACGCGCGCTCCCCTCGGGGTGAAACCGGTCCGAAAGCAGATTAAGGGGAATACGGATCTTCGCGCCCGTGTCAATGTCACGCACGTCGCGAATGCCGCTGCGCTTCTGGACAATTGCGCAGGCATCAAGTATGTCCGCGTGGTCCCGAATATCGGTGAATCGGACGACCACGGAGGTGTAGAGGGCCTCGCCCTTCTTGATGCGATACACCGCGTGAAGACCTTCGCCGTCGGTCTCGAAGGTGAGGTCCTCGGAAAGCGGCAACGGAGGAGGCTCGCCCTCCCCTTCTCCGAGGCCGTTGACAACCGGCGTCTTGGCGGCCGCCGGTCCAGGCGCCTCCTCCGCGCGCTGCGCCGTGATGAGTAGCGGCGGCGGTTTGGGCGTGGGCGCCTGAAGCGCTTCGGGCAGGATGTCGCGCGGAATGAGCACAATCTGCCCCTTCTTCATGGGCGTGACGGCGTTTCGGTTGTGCGGCGCGCCCGCCACTGTGGCCGCATGGGCCTCGTCCCCCGTGAACCACTGGGCCATCGTCCGCCAGTCTTCCTGAGACCCGGCGCCATCGAACGCCACCACATGCCACCACCCGTAGCTATCCACGGAATCATCGGGAAACAGAGCAAGAAGCGCGGCCCGGCGCGTCACCGCGTTTACCTTGTCCAGCGAGACCGCGACCGCCATGCGACCGCGGTAGATCTTCCACTCCTCCAGATCCGCAAGGTACTTGGCGAAGAATGCTTTGGCCGCGTCGCCGCGCGGCGGAATGCACTCCAGGTAAAGCTGGAGCGCTTTCCCCGACCGGACGGCGGCAACCACGCCGGGGTCAATCTGCTGGCGCGCCAAGATATCCGCGAACGCAGGCATCCCCCAACTCACAGCGGACACCGTCAGCAACGCAAGCACGGACCGCACGCGGAAAGCAATGGCGGACCTGCTACGTGCGAATAGCGTCACCGTCCGAAATCCGCTTCTCACCAACATGCACATGGCTCCCGACGCATGCCGTTGCCCCTTCAGGCGCGTGGCCTACATATAGTATCACGACGCACGGCGGATACACAATATGTGGTGTTGGCTATGCAGACTCAAGAATCGTAGGGGCTTACGACGGCGTCGGTCGCGCGCGCTGCGCATCGAGCGCCTGGGCATGCAGCTCGCGCAGGCGAAACCGGACGTAGTGCGTCACGGCTTGGGCGTCCTCGGGTTCAAGGCCGAGAAACCGCAGGCCGAATAGGTGGGCGTTGCTGGTGCGCTCGGGAGTCGCGGCGCTCGAGACCACCTCGGCAACCGTCTTGATTTCGCGCCCGGAAGGCAGTTCGAAGCGCAGATCCACGGCATCGCCCACGCGCAACGCGACGTCGGTCTCGGCGAGCATACCGCCGGCGCTCAGATTGCGAATACGCCCGGCGATCGCGCGCGGGTGCGCTTGCTCGCGGATAGCCACCTCAAACATTGCGGGGACCCGCCAGTCCGTGCGGTGCCGGGTGTGCACAGGCGCCGCAGGACGAGAAAGCAAGAGGCCATCGCCCACGTTCTTGGGTGTTTCGAGAACCTCGAACTCATAGGACAGGAAACCGCTCTCGTCATGGAACTCAAGCTCGACGTGCATGTTTTCGAGCGGAAAGTCGACGGAGGGGAAACTCACACGAATCGCGGTCGGGTTTGTCTCCAGAATAGTCACCAGGAACCGCTGCCCCAACAGGACGAGCAGCGCGCGACTACCGACAGAAAGCGGATCCGTGTCCATATGCGTTCCTCCCTATCCATTTCATACTCGTTCTCGTCCTCGTACTCGCACGCATACAAGAATACCATAACCGGAAACATATCATCGCCTATCCGCTGCCCGCGCGCCCTAACGTGCACACTCGAAGCCCCCGCAAGGAAGAATCGAACCGCCGTTCCTGTTGGCTCGATGTGGGCTATAATGGCTTCGAGCGGCTTACGATCATGCGAATTCAACTGCTGCATCCGCCAATCTACGTGAATAAGCGCGCCGTGCAGGCGACGCGGCCCTCGCTGCCGCTCGGCCTCGCCTATGTCGCCGCCGCCCTGCGCGAGGACGGCCACGACGTGTCGGTGCTGGACGCCGTGCTGCGCAAACCGGACCAGCAAACGGTCGACGGGCCCCTGCAGTACATCGGGCTGCGCCCTGAAGAAATTGCCGAGGCTATCGACCCGGATGCGGACGCTATCGGCGTCAGTGTCATGTTCTCATTCACGTGGCCACTGGCGAAGCGCATCATACGAGGCGTCAAGGAACGCTACCCCGACAAGGCCGTCGTGGCCGGCGGCGAGCACTGCACGGGGATGCCGGAATACTCGCTGCGCGGCGCGCCCATCGACTACGTCGTGCTCGGCGAAGGCGAGGCAACGGCGCAGGAATTGTTCCGGGCCCTGTCCGAAGGACGGACGGACCTCGATCAAGTCCCCGGTCTGGCCTTCCTCAGCGACGGGCGCTTCGTGAAGACGCCGACTCGCGAGCGCATTCGCGAAGTGGACGCCCTGCGGCGGCCCGCGTGGGACCTGTTCGATCCGCAAGCGTACTATCGCATGGGGTTCGTGTTCGGCGTGGACGCGGGGATGACGATGCCCATTCTCGCGACGCGCGGCTGCCCCTACGAGTGCACCTATTGCTCGAACGCCATGATGTGGGGCCGCCGCTGGTACGCCCGCGACCCGGCCCACGTGGCGGACGAAATCGCGGCGTATCACCACGAATACGGCGCGACAAACTTCCCGTTTCACGACCTCACGGCGATCCTCAAGAAGTCGTGGATCGTCGCGTTCTGTGAAGAGTTGTTGCGCCGCGGTCTGTGCATCACCTGGCAACTGCCGAGCGGCACCCGCTGCGAGGTGGTGGACGAGGAAGTCGCCTTCCTGTTGCGGAGGACAGGCGGTTCCTCGCTCACCTTCGCGCCGGAAAGCGGCTCCGCTCGCACGCGCGCCCTGATCAAGAAGAAGATGTCCGAGGAGGACCTCATGCGGGCCGTGCGCGCCTGCGCGGCTGAGCGTCTAAACATTTCAACCTTCTTCGTTATCGGCTTTCCGCACGACACGCGGGAGGACTTGAACGCCTCGGTCCGCTTCGCCGTGCGGCTCGCGACCGCGGGTGTAAATGACATCGCCCTCTCGCTCTTTTTCCCCATTCCGAATACGGAATTGTACGAGGAACTCGTGGCCGCAGGGCGGATTGTCCCCTCGGATGATTTTCTATTGACGCCGCTCTTCGCGATGGAGCCGGTTATTCGCGACGAGGTGAACTATTGCCGGGGGCTCTCGGCGCGACAATTGACCTGGTTCAAGTACAAGATACTCGGCGCGTTCTATCTCACGTCTTTTCTCGTCCGCCCATGGCGCTTCTTCCAGATACTCTGGAACGTGGCCCGCGGCCGCGAGACATGCAAGCTCGATATCTTCCTGAACAGTCGCAAACGGCGGCTGCTCGAAAAGTTTCGTGCATAGGGCCGCAGACCCACAAGATTCACGCCCGGTTGTAGCGCCCAAGGCCCACTGATATACTGACGCGCAAGGGACACAACGGCTGGAAGGGAAGCGTATGGCCGGAGAAAGTTCTCGGATACTGCGCTCGGTGTTCTTGCGCATGGTGTTGGCGGCGGTCGTCGCCGGCGGCGCGGCGGCATGGTTTACCTCACGGATGCCTGACCAGTACCGCGCGCGCGCGCTCCTGATCATGGCGCCCATGCCCATCACCCACCAGAAGGCCCCCATGACGCAGGTGGATTTCTACGGCGACACGCCCGCGCCCTACCCGAAGTATCTGCGGCTCGGCTATATGGAGACGCTGCCGATGCCGGACTACAAGCTCATCCTGACAAGCGAAGAGATGGCGCGGCGGGTTCGCGACCGGATGCGCGCGTTGTACGAGGCGCGCGGCATGGACCCTGGCGGGCTCAGCGTGTCGGGCATCCGCCGGGCCATGGACGTGCAGGTCAAAATTTTCAAGCAAACCTACCAGGAACTCGAATACCAGCAGGTGGTCGAGTTGCTGCTCGCCGGAACGGATCCCGAAATCCTCGCGGAAGCGACAAACTATTGGGCCGAGGAAAGCATCACGTTCGCGAATGAGTTGCGCTTCGCGGGACGGCAGGGCATGCTCGATTTCTTCGACCGGCAGATCGAGGCGACCGAAGCCCTGCTCGACGGCGAACGCGCCGCCATTGAAGCCATCGAGCGGGAAAGCGACCCGGACGCCTTGGCGGACCGCATCGCGCATCTCGAACAGGCCGTAACCGAAGCGCAAATCGAGGAGGCGCGCCTTACCGCGGACCCCGAGGCGGCGCCCGAACGTCTGCCCGCGGAACACGCCCGCATACAGGCCATACTCGGACAATTGCAGCCGAAGATCGCCGAATTGCGCGAGCAATGGGCCGCGCAGCGCCGACAACTCGATCGGCACAGGCACAAGGCGGCCTACTACGAGAGCCAACTCGAGGAACTGGCCATGGGGCAATACGCCGCGCGCGTAACCTCGCAGGACGTAACCCCCGAGTTCAAGGTCGCGTCGCCCGCGTTCCCCCCGGAGGACAAGACCGGCCCCATGCGGTCGCTGATTGTCGTGGCGGCGGCGGTCCTGGCGTGCATGGCCATGCCGGTGCACTACTTCGCGATGTACGCGCTGCGGCGTTACGTGGAGCAGCTTGAAGATCGAGGCTAAAGGCAGCGCAAAGAGCCACACGGAGTTCGCGGGGGCATGGACACTATGGACGATATGGACACAACGGACGATCCGCGTGAAGCACGCTGCCTGGGAGAAAGTTTTGGGGACGCTCGATGACGCCGGGCCGGGCGCTTGTGCGCGCCGCGGTCCGTACGGCGGCGTTCAAGTTCCTGCTCCAAACCCTGTTTGTCCGGCGCGCGGGTCTGGCAATCGGCCTCTGGACGACGCTGCGCCCCCACGCCGCTTTCGTCGTTGCCATCGTTAGTGGCATCGGTCTCGGGGGACAAGCTTGGCTGGGCATTCGCGGCGAGTGCCTTCGCGGCTCTTTCATTACGGCTGCGCATCGTCACCCTGGCGCAACTTCAGCTGGCCCTCTCCGTGCTCGGTCGCCCGCAAGCGACGCGCATTCCCCATCGCCGGTGTTCGTCCCGGCTGGTCGAAGCCACCCATGCCATGACTTACCCTATTGCCGTGGGACAGGCGCGGTGCGATAATGAGGCGTGGGAACTCGGGGGGGGCCTACTGGAGACGCGCCATGTGCCGCATGAGAAACCGTTCCACGTCGCTGATTGCTGCCGTTGTGTCCGCACTCTGCCTCGCCGGTATGGCGGGCTGTCCGCCAAAGAAAGGCCCCACCGCCGCCTTCACCGCCGCGCCCCGGTCCGGTCCGGCGCCGCTCGCGGTCCAATTCACCGACGCGTCGAATCCCGGCGACGGCGCCATCACGTCCTGGTCGTGGACCTTCGGCGACGGCGCCTCCAGCTTGGCGCAGCACCCGGCGCACACGTATCCAAACCCCGGCAGCTATGACGTGGGGCTCACAGTGACCACGCAACACGGCAGCGACACCCGCTTCGAAACACGGTATGTCGTCGTAAGCCCAAGCG
>Ga0116142_10005891_pt1 | contig 10792 bp, 9 predicted proteins | sample AD_UKC033_MetaG_FD_89785 | JGI IMG/M metagenome (GOLD analysis project Ga0116142, IMG submission 89785) | Active sludge microbial communities of municipal wastewater-treating anaerobic digesters from USA - AD_UKC033_MetaG | ecosystem: Engineered > Bioreactor > Anaerobic > Digestate | place: USA... | reverse complement strand
GTCGGCTTGTTCGAATTTGCCGATGTGGGTGCTGATCGCGCCGGTGAAAGCCCCTTTTTCATGCCCGAACAACTCGCTCTCCAAAAGATGTTCGTGCAAAGCCGCGCAATTCACCAACACATAGGGTTTGGTGGCGCGCAGACTCTGTGCCTCAATGGCTCCGGCAATCAGTTCCTTTCCTGTGCCTGTCTCGCCCTGGATCAATACAGAAGCATTGCTGGCGGCAACTTTCTTGATCAGCGAATAAACCTTGCGTATCTCTGAATTTCGGCTCACCTTGGGGTAATACAGCTCAAAACTGGAAAGTCGTCCCCCTGATGTATGCGGAAGCTGATCAAATATCTCATAATCGATCTGTTCGAGATCAACCTCGCTAAAAACATCCGTTTCGGTCATGGCTTACTCTCTTTCTTTGAGATCAAAACATTTCGACTCTCACAATAACTATGCAAACAGCTTGCCAAAATGCGGAAATTAATGCCATTTGCCGCGTAATTTTATCCTGAGTCGTTATTGCAGTATTATCAGTTAATTACAAAAATGTAAGAAAGTTATTTTTTAATAGCAGACTTTCATTTTTGAAACAAAACGAGCCGATTGACTTGCAGTGATTACAATTTGGTAATTCAATATTGTATTTGAGAACTGTCCGGGAAGTGGCCGGCCAGCGGCGGTTCATCTGGCAAACCGAGTTCGGCCGTTGCCGGTCGAACCGTTTTTGCTCTCTATCCTTTTGAAACAGCCTTCCTCATGAAGAAAGCCGTTGTTTGCACCTGGCTTTATCAGTCGAGTTCTGCCAACCGGCTGAGGAACTCGCGCAGATTCAGCGAATGGTTCAGCGGCATTGGCAGGACCGGAGCCAGCTGTGCCAGGGCTGCTTGAAAAGGCGGCACATGCAAATCTGCGCGCTCGAGCAAATCCGGACGCGCGAACAATTGTCGCGGTGGTCCATCGAACAGCAACTGGCCGGATGCCAACACCAAAACTCGATCGGCCACATTGGCGACAAAATCCATGTGATGGGTGATCACCACCACAATTCTTCTCTCCTCTGTGAGGGTTCGGCAGATCGCCTCGATACGCCTGACACTGGCAGGATCCAGTCCGGCCGTCGGCTCGTCAAAAACAATCATTTCCGGTTGCATGGCCAGGACCCCGGCAATCGCCGCCCGCCGTTTTTCGCCTTCGCTCAGGTGGAAGGGAGATCGTCGGGCAAAGCGATCGTATGGCAGGGCTACTGATTGCAGTGCCTGGCGCACCTGTGTGTCGATTTCCGTTTCAGCCAGACCCATATTGCGCGGACCAAACGCCACATCCGCAGCCACCGTCTCTTCAAACAGCTGAATTTCCGGAAATTGGAAGACCAAGCCAATGCGTTGTCGCAAACGCGTCAGGGGAAAAGCCTTGTCGTGGATATTGTGACCATCGACAAACACACTTCCGCTGTCGGGTTTGAGCAGACCGGTAAAGTGCTGAATCAGGGTCGTCTTGCCGGATCCGCTTGGTCCGACAACGGCGATGCATTCGGGGCGATGCAAAACAAAGCTGACTCTGTCGAGGACATTGTTGCTGGAGGCGCCGATGCCTTGATAGCGAAACGTCAACTCGCGGCATTCCAATGCAAGACTCATTATGTATCCCAAATAGTGTTCAGCGATCGCTATCGAGTCTTGCCAAAGCCGCGCCGGCTGCAAGAGATTCAGGGCCTTTGGCAGCAGCACAGCGACGGCATCCGCACCTCTCCTGCCGACGACTCGATCGATCTGGAAAAATTGGTCAGGTACAGCTGATGGCTGGATTCTGTCAATAGTTGTTGATCTTGGACATCAATTTTTGAACGCGGACCTGAGCAAAAAGTTCTTCGATGTTGCGCAATCGGTCGGCATTTTCCGGATTTTGCTGCTGTGCTATTTCGATAATGCGTTCGCCAAGGGCAAGATAAACGGGGAGCAATTCCGGCAGATTTTTTTCGATCGCTCGCAGATGGTTGACGACTGTCGTGATATCGCCGCGGCTGACAGGGCCGGTAAGAGCTTTAACAGAGCCCATCTCTTTGATATTCTCAAGTGACGAAACAATGAGGGGTTCCAGGGTGGTGATCGTCGTTTCTTCATCGAGACCGATTCTTTTAAAAACCTCAATCGCCAGAGACTCGATTCCGACGAGATAGTTGCTGGCCAATACACAACCCAGATGGTAGAGGTGTTTGTTTTCCGGCGCGATAGTGATAGCCCGGCTGTGCAAGCGTTTGACGATATCCTTGAGCACGATCAAGGCCTGCGGGTCCCCATCGAGGCCATAGGTGATACCGAACAGCCGCCGCCAATCTTCTTCGGCGCCGGAAAAGGTTTGCACGGGGTGGATGGCTGCCAAGCGAGAGGTTATCGGCAACAGCGGTGCCAAAACCTCTGACGACAGAGAACCCGAGACGTGCGCGATAACGCATTCAGGGTTGGCAGGATAGATGGCGGCAAACTGCTTGACCAGCGGTGAAACCTCATCATCGGGAATGGCAAACAAAAGCAAGCTCAAATCGATCGGCATTTCGTGCAGTGTGTAAGGCCTGGTTTTCTCATGGCAATTGGCCGCGCAGCTGGCAGCTTTTTCCGGTTGAATATCGCACAATGCAACAACCGTGCATCCGGCTTCGCAGAGAGCGATGGCCAGGCTTTTCCCCAACCGACCGATGCCGATAATGCCAATGGCTTCTTTCATGGTTTCCTATTGGCTAAAGCTGAACAAAACAGATGCATAACCTACTTTGCGGCCGCTGCGGATGCCGGTCACATCCGACGAGTTGGTGCGCGCGAGGATGGAGATGCGATCCGCGCCAAGCTGCCGGCAAGCCGCCATCAACACAGCGATCGGACCGGCGCCGCACGCCATCGTGCTGCCCGATTGGATGCCTTCGATAAAAGCTGCCGGATCCCCCTTTTCGATACTGGCCAGCGTGCGTTCGTCGCTCTGAACCGCTTCATCATACGAATAGCCGTGATAAAGATCTGAGCTGGCGATGATCAGCGATTTTTCGGGCAACGCTGCGACGATGGCAGCAGCCACATTTTCACAGATATGTTCATCAAAATCGTGGATAACCATCGGCACGATCTTGAACTCCGACTTCAACACCACCTGCAAAAAGGGCAATTGCACTTCGAGAGAATGTTCGGCGCGTTCCAGGATGGTCCGATGTCCCAGCTCGGACAGGTAGATGAGAGACGACCGAGACGAAATTTCTTTGGCGACTTGCTGATCGACCGGCACAGAGCCTAACGGAGTCAAGTAGGCATCGCCGTTATAAATCGACACTCCCGGAAATATTTCTGCATGGCTGGGTGCCAACAGCACAACGGTCGAAAAATCCCCGCCCTGGATCTGGCGATACCCTGATGCCGCTACTCTTCCGGAATATTCATAGCCCGCATGCGGCGATATCATACCGACAATACGGCCAAGCTGTGGCAGGAGATGAGCTGTGGCCAGATACGATCCGATAGCAGTCGTCAAACGCTCTGGATGCAGGGGATAGAATTGTCCTGCCCACACGGGCGCGCGTTTTTTGCTTTTGACGTTAGCCATAAGTGACCTCATTGTTGTCTTGCAGTCACCCCTTCATCTGGTAATGCGACCACCCGGGGGCTCGCCGTCGTGCGACCTGGTGCTTGCGATTTGTACCCAATCAACCGGCCGTTGTCGGTGCTCCCCAAGTGGCTGAAGCCGCTGTATCGATTGATGCCCTGGGCTCAAAACGCAAGGTTGAACCGATTGGCTTTTATTAATTATATCGATTATTTCGATCAAGCACAACGGCTTTTTTCTTGCATTTATCGGCGATTTTGCTCATTTTGCATCTCCGACAGAAGTGAGTGGATTTCAACAGCATGATGCACACGACCACAGAAAAACCGGTTAATCCGCGCTCTCGCAAACGCTGCTACCTCTGCCGCACGTTTATCGACAAGGGAAAGGAAATTGTCTTTCTTGGTCGACCCTTTTGCAGCACTCGTTGTTTTTTTCGCTCGATTGGATCGCAGCTGGTACCGATCCTGCACCGGCCGGTCAAAGCCAAAGCACGCCGCAAATGGTCAGTGTCGTTGCTGCTGCAGATTCTCTCACTTGTGTTGATTGCCTTATTGGGATGGTCGATTTTTCACCTTAACCGCAAGATCGATTCTCTCTCTGTGCAACCGCCTGCCGTGCCTGTTGCCGCCGCGCCAACAGAAGCCGTCCTGTTGCTGAGCGAATTCCCGGCTGCGACGGTTTTCGTCAATCATGTCGACATCGCCGGACAGGCGGCTGACAGTTTGATCATCAGTCTGGCAGTAAACGGCAAGCTGCAGCAGGTCACCTTGCCGGACAAGGGAGAATTTCGTTTTGAAGACATCAAGCTCAATCCGGGTGAAAACAGTCTGGTGGTGCGGGCCGTATCGCCCGACGGCCGCACCGTGGTTTTAGAAACCCTGCAGGCTCGTCTGGGATCGCCGCGGTTCGATTATTTGGCGCGGGACTTTACCCGCGGAGCGCGCGACCGCAAGGCGATCGCCTTGACCTTTGACGGCGGATCAGGAAATGGTGCTGCTGAAAAAATTCTTGCCACACTCAGGGAAAAAGGAGTGCGCTGCACGCTCTTTTTAACCGGCCAATTCATGCAACTTTATCCGGATCTGGTCAAACAGATGGTCAAAGACGGCCACGAGATCGGCAACCACACCTGGAGTCATCCGCATCTGACTACCTTTGCCCTCAACCGCCGCCAGGACACTCTGCCGGAAATCAGCCGCGAATTTTTGCAAACCGAGCTGAACAAAACCAGCGACCAATTTACCGCCTTGACGAAAAAAAAGATGGCGCCGTTTTGGCGTGCACCCTATGGTGAGCACAATCTCGAAATTCGCCGTTGGGCCGCTGAACTCGGACTGCAGCAGATCGGCTGGACGCTTGGGAAGGGCGAATCGCTCGACACCCTGGATTGGGTTGCCGATACTTCAGTGACCTATTACCGCAGCGCTGACCAAATTCTCGCCACTCTGCTCGCCTTTGGCCAGAAGCAGCCAGACGGGGCCAACGGTGGCATTATCCTCATGCATTTGGACAGCCAGCGCAACGACGATCACGCCTATGCCATTTTGCCGGCATTGATCGACAGCCTGCGGGCACGAAGTTATGAATTGCTGACGATTTCCGCACTGCTCAACAAACCGTGAACCGATTTGATCACAAGCAATCGATTGGACGATGGACAACAACTTTTCCCTCTCAGCTCTGATCCGTTCTCGCCGCAGCACCCGCCGCTTTCAGGAAAAATCCGTTTCCCGCGCGCTGTTGCTGCAATGTGTCGAGGCGGCGCGTTTGGCTCCGTCGGCGGAAAACAGCCAGCCATGGCGTTTCTTCATCGTTGATGATCCCGCTTGCAAGGACACTCTGGCCCAAAAAGCTTTTGGTGGTGTATTTCTCCCCACCCGCTGGGCGGCAGCTGCACCCGTTTTGGTGGTGCTCTGTCTGCAAACCGACTCGATTGCCAAACGCATGGCCAGCAAAGTGGCAGGAACCACCTTTTCCATGATCGATATCGGTATTGCCGGCGAACATTTCTGTCTGCAAGCAGAAGAACTGGGATTGGGCACTTGCTGGATCGGCTGGTTTGATAAAAAGGGCGCGCAGCAAGCGCTCAAACTCGACAAACGTTTCCAACCGGTCATCATGTTGGCGGTGGGATATCCACTCGATTCCAATCGCCGTCCCGGCAAACGAAAAGACCTCGATGAAATCTGCTTTTTCAATCAAGGTGAAAAGCCTCCTCACCTTCCACCGAGTTGAACACCATGAACCTTCCCCCGCTGATTCCGGGCATTCTGCGCAAACGCTATAAAAGGTTTTTGGCCGACATCGAGTTGGAAAACGGCGAAATGATCACTGCGCATTGCCCCAACCCGGGCAGAATGCAGAGCTGCAGCGAACCGGGACGCCGGGTGATGATCTCGAAAAACGATCTCCCGCATCGCAAATTGGCCTATACCTGGGAGCTTTACCGCGCGCCCGACAGTTGGGTCAATGTCAACACCCTGCGGGCCAACGCAATTGTTGCAGAAGCGCTGCGCGCCGAATCGATTCCGGAACTCGCGGGCTATTCATCCGTCCAAGCTGAGATAAAAAGCGGCGACAGCCGCATCGACTTTCTGCTGCATGGGCAAGGCGGCAAATGCTTTGTCGAGGTCAAAAGTGTCACCCTGGTCGAGCATCGGGTTGCCATGTTTCCCGACGCGGTGACACTGCGGGGGACAAGCACCTGCTGCAGCTGCAACAACTGGCAATTTCAGGCAGCTGCGCTGTGATTTTCTTTCTCGTACAGCGGCAAGATGCAGAGCGATTTTGCCCCGCCCGGCAACTCGATCCGCGCTATGCCGACGCCCTGCAAAGTGCGGTACAACAAAAAGTAAAAGTCGTTGTCTATCAAACTCGCATCGACGAACAACAGATAACGGTTGCGAACTCGCTTCCGTTTTCAATTGTCTGTTGATTCGGTGGCGCGGCGACATGGCCACCAGCATAAGGCTTGCAGTCAATGAAGTCCTCACCCACCATTCTCGGGATCAGCGATATCACCGGCAACCACAACCTGAGCACCATTGCGCTCTGGCATCAAGATCACCTCGCCTACGCGCTGTCAGAGGAGCGCATCAGCCGGGTTAAAAATGACCATCGGTTTCCGCAACAAGCGATCCAACAAGCCTTGCACGAGTGTGGGATCGAGTTGCAGGACGTGGACATCTTTGCCTGCGGCTATCCCCAGCCGCACTATTACCGGGCGCTTTTTTCCAACAGTTGCCGGGATTTGCCGCGATCGCTTTGGGGAACGGTGAAAACAGATCCCTGGCAACTGGCGCGCACGCTGGCCCCCAACTTGCGCAAAGCACTTGTCGATGTGCGCAAGGTGGGCGGACTGCAGCAACTCGGGATAGACGCCAGCCGACTCCGCATGATCGATCACCATCGCGCGCATGTTGCCGCCGCCTGGAGCGCTTCACCTTTTGATCGCTGTCTTGGTGTGAGCTACGGCGGTTTCGCGCCGCATGCGAACGGAAAAAACTGCGCCGGCGCGGTCTATATCTGTGAAGGGGATCGCCTGACCGAACTGCAGGATATCCCCATGCCCGCCACAGGTTGTTTTTTATCGGCCTTGACCGTGGCGCTCGGATATCGCTACATGCAGGACGAAGGCAAAGTCGCATCCCTGGCGGCCTGTGGCAACAGCCAAATCTGCTATGACGAGATGGATGCTCTGATGACCCATTTTCGCGACCAGTGGCAGGCTGCACCCTTCTGGATCGATTTCCTGTATGCGCCCCGCTCGCAAGTTGTGCAAGCCTCCACCACCGGGCAGGCATTTAAAAAACTGTTATCGCTCTATACGCCACAGGATGTCGCTGCAGCGGCGCTTCGGCACTGGCAGGAAAATCTGCTCGCCTTTTTTCGCCATTTGATGAAAAGCACCGGTATATACACAGTGGTTTGCGCCGGCGGGATTTTTGCCCAATGTCGAATCAACAGCGCGTTGCGCGCGCTGCCGGAAACAGAGGGGCTATATATCCATCCCATTCCCGGAGATGCATCGACCACTTTGGGAGCGATTTTCGAAACACTGGCCGAACTGGAAGGCCGCCGTCTGCAGATCCCGCTGTCGGACCTCGGACTGGGTCATAGTCCTTCCAGAGAAGAGATCGACATGGCGATACAGGCGGAAAGAAAAACTGTTGATGTCATCCAGGCAGATGACATGGTTTCCTTTGCGGCCACGCAATTGGCGCAAGGGCGGATTATCGGCTGGTTTCACGGGCGTGATGATTTTGGGCCGCAAGCGTCGGCACACCGCTGTATTTTGGCTGATCCGCGTCATGTGGAACATGCTGTTCGAATCAACAGCGAAATTAAAAAACGCGAGACTTTTCTTCCGCTGGCCGTCAGCTGCTTGCCGGAAAAGGCGAACAAATACTTGATCGATTTTCACGCCTGCCCGACGATGAGCTACACGTACAAACTCAAGCCTGATGTCGGCAAACAAATCCCGGCAGTGGTGTCGTTCGACGGCCAAGTCTGCGCCGCAGCGGTGACAGAGAACTGTTATTCACCTTTTCGGCAGTTGTTGCAGCGTTTTTACAAGCAAACCGGTATCCCGATGGTCATCAACAGCAGTCTGAATCGCCACCGAGAACCGATCGTCCATACTCCGGCCCAGGCGATCGACCTGCTGAAATCCACCTCATTGGATCTGTTGATCCTCAATGATATCGCGGTGCGAAAAAAGAAATAAAACCCACTGGATGGAACAAAGGAACGAGCATGATTCAAACGCGAGCCTATGCCCGCGCCGGTTTGGCGGGCAATCCTTCTGACGGTTACTTTGGCAAGACGCTTTCCGTCACCCTGAAAAACTTTTATGCGACTGTTGACCTGCAGGAATCGAGAAAATTGAAAATCGTGCCCAACATCAGCGATCTTTGTGTTTTCGCCAACATCGAGGAATTGGCGCACAATGTGACAGAACGCGGCTATTATGGCGGTCTGCGCTTGATTCAGGCAGCGATAAAAATCTTTTACCGCCATTGTCAGGATCAAGGCATCGAGTTGGACAACAAGAATTTTGCCATTCGCTACAATTCGAACATACCTCTGCAGGTGGGGCTGGCCGGTTCGAGTGCAATTGTTACCGCAGTCATGCGGGCGTTGATGGCTTTTTACCAGATCGACATCGCCAAACCCCTGCTCGCCAATCTGATCCTGCGGGCCGAAACCGAAGAATTGGGTATTGCCGCCGGATTGCAGGACCGCGTGGTTCAGGTTTATGAAGGTCTGGTCTTTATGGATTTTAACCGCGAACTCATGCAAAGCCGCGGTTTTGGCAAATATGAGCCATTGGATCCGGTCTCCATGCCCCCGCTCTATCTGGCCTATGCCACAGAATTGGCGGAGATTTCCGGTGTGCCGCACAGCAATTTGCGGCAACGCTATCAGGCCGGAGAGCCGCAAGTGCATGAAGCGATGAAGGTCTTTGCCGACTGTGCGCAGCAAGCGCGGGACGCCCTGGTCGAAGGCAAACCTGAGCTGTTGGGTGCGATCATGGACAGGAATTTCGACCAGCGCAGGCAGATCATGCCGATAACCGCCCATAATCTTGCATTGGTTGACGGAGCTCGCGCAGCAGGGGCAAGCGCAAAATTTACCGGCAGCGGAGGGGCGATCATCGGCACCTATAAAGACAACAAGATGCTGCACAAGCTTCGAGCGAGCCTGGAGCCTCTGAACGCCGTTGTCGTCAAAGCCGAGCCGTATTTCCCCGGCATCCACAAATGACCCTCGCAACAGACAAAACAATCGAACCGCGCTGGCGACAGCGCACTATCCGTTCTTTGCTCAAATGGTATAAGCAGGAAAACCGCGATCTTCCATGGCGCAAAACCCGCGACCCTTACGCGGTCTGGTTGTCGGAGATCATGCTGCAACAAACCCAGGTGCGCAGCGCCATCCCCTATTATGAGCGATTTCTCCGCGCCTTGCCGACGATCGACGAGTTGGCCAGAGCCGATCTGGCCGTCGTTTTGAAACTGTGGGAAGGTTTGGGTTACTATGCGCGGGCGCGCAATCTGCACAGCGCGGCGCGGCAGATCGTCAGGGAAAACCGCGGGGAATTCCCGAACGACCTGCAGACCGTCTCTGATTTGCCCGGGATCGGTCCCTATACCGCTGCGGCAATTCTCAGCATCGCGTTTGACCAGGATCAGGCAGTTGTGGACGGCAACGTGGAGCGAGTGCTGTCGCGCCTTTTGTGCATCGATGTGCCACCGCGGTCCAGAGAGGGCAGAAAGGTGTTTCGCCAACTGGCGGAGAATCTGCTTGCCCGCGGCAAGGCGGGGATTTATAACCAGGCTCTCATGGAACTCGGAGCTCTGGTCTGCCGGCCGCGCAATCCCATTTGCAGCAGCTGTCCACTGCAGTCGTTATGCCGGGCGGCTCTTGCCGGCTGGCAGCAGGAATACCCGAAAAAGCTGCCACGCCGGCCGCGGCCCCATCGCCTGGTGGCTGTCGGGGTGGTCTGGCAAGGGGACCGGCTGCTGATCGCCCGCCGACCGAATCACGCCATGCTCGGCGGGCTGTGGGAGTTCCCGGGCGGCAAAGTCGAACCCGGAGAAGAGATCGAGCAAGCCGTGGTTCGCGAAGTTCGCGAAGAAGTCGGCATTGACTGTGCGGTAGAAGAAAAAATCGGCACGATTGAACACGGTTATACTCACTTTTCAATCACCCTGCATGCTTTTCATTGCCGGTATCTGAACGGCGAGGCCCGCGCGCTGGGATGCAGCGAATGGCGTTGGATCCAGCTCGAGCAGTTGTCCGAGTTTGCTTTCCCCGGCGCCAATAAAAAACTCTTCGCCCTGCTATCCGCTCCGCCGAACTGGACGCAAACCGCTCCGCCAGGCTTCTGACCAAAACTCTGCCTGCCCTGCCATTCCTCCTTCTGCAATTGTTGGCTCCCGGATTCGGTGCTTCGCACCGAATTTGGGTGACTATCGTTGACTTTTTATTGACCATTTAGTATAATGAGTTATCGAGGTCAGATTTTCGTCAGTCCCGTGACTCAATCCGCCGTTAAAACAAGCGACCGCCAATTCAGCAGCCGTTGAACGCGATCGGTTTTTTTGCGGCAAAACCGCGGCCGCCTCTGCGCAAAAATCGGCAAATCCGACCGCAAAAAAAGGAAAGATAGACCAGACTTTGCAAACCATTCAGCGAATTTTGATCT
>Ga0116142_10005888_pt1 | contig 10797 bp, 8 predicted proteins | sample AD_UKC033_MetaG_FD_89785 | JGI IMG/M metagenome (GOLD analysis project Ga0116142, IMG submission 89785) | Active sludge microbial communities of municipal wastewater-treating anaerobic digesters from USA - AD_UKC033_MetaG | ecosystem: Engineered > Bioreactor > Anaerobic > Digestate | place: USA... | reverse complement strand
GGTTACATGCTGGAGTATCCCATCGCACGCGCCTACGCGGACGCGCGCGCGCAGACCATTTACGGCGGCACCACCGAGATCATGAAGGAGATCATCGGGGCGTCCATGGGCTTCTGACACACGAACAAGGAGCATACGGCGATCATGAGCAACGCACTAACCGACATGCGCAACCTGCGGTTCCTGCTGTACGAGGTGTTCAACGTCGAGGAGTTGACGAAGTACCCCTTCTACGCGGACCACTCGCGCGAAACCTTCGACATGGCGATCGACGCCGCGTACCAACTTGCCCAGGAGGTCTTCTGGCCCTGTTTCCAGGAATGCGACCGGCTCGGGGTCGAGTTCGACGGCCAGCAGGTGCGGGTGCCCAAGAGCCTGCACGAGGTCTGGCGGCACTACAAGGAGGGCGGATGGTTCGCGCCGCTGGTCGCCTACGAATACGGCGGCCAACAGTTTCCCCACGCCGTCTACGCCGCCGCGCTCTTCCTCTTCAACTGCGCGAACACGACCGCGGCCACTTACACCAGCGGGCCTTACGGCGCGGGACACCTCATCGAGGAATTCGGCGACGAGGCGATGAAGGCGAAGTATCTGCCGCCGCTGTACACGGGCGAATGGGGCGGCACCATGGCCTTGACCGAGCCGGACGTGGGCACCTCCGTCGGTGATATCAAGACGACCGCGGTGAAGGCGCCCGACGGCGACCACTACCTGATCAAGGGCGTGAAGCGTTTCATCACCAGCGGCGACCACGACATCACGGAAAACATCATCCACCCGGTGCTCGCGCGCATCGAGGACGCGCCGCCGGGGATCAAGGGGCTGAGCCTATTCCTCGTGCCGAAGTACCGCGTGAACGACGACGGCACGCCGGGCGCGTTCAACGACGTGGCGACGGCGGGCGTCGAGCACAAGATGGGCATCAAGGCGTCGGCCACGTGCACGCTCAATTTCGGCGAGCACGACGCCTGTCACGCCTGGCTTATCGGCGAGGCGAACAAGGGCCTCGAGTACATGTTCCAGTTGATGAACCGGGCGCGCATCTTTGTTGGCATCCAGGCCGTGGGCGGCGCGTCGGCGGCGTACCAGTGCGCGTTGGCATACGCGCGCGAACGACTCCAGGGCCGCGAGGTGACAAGTCGCGACCCGCTCGCGCCGCAGATTCCCATCATCGAGCACCCGGACGTGCGCACGATGCTTCTGCGGCAGAAGGCGTTCATCGAGGGGTGTGTCGGCATGATCCTCTACTGCGCGACGACGGCGGACATCCGGGAGCACACGGAGAACGAAGAGGAAAAAGAGCGCCTGCAACTGCTGCTTGAACTCCTCACGCCATGCTGCAAGGCCCACGGATCGGACGGCGCATTCGAGTCGATCCGGCTGGCGATGCAGTGCCTCGGCGGCGCGGGCTATTGCGAGGAGTACCCGGTCGCGCAGATGCTGCGCGACAACAAGGTCTTCTCGATCTACGAGGGTACAAACGGTATCCAGGCGCTCGACCTGATCGGACGCAAGGTGCCGATGCAACAGGGCGCGGCGGTGCGCGCGCTGATGGAGGAAATCGGAAAGACGGTTGCGGATGCCGCCGCGACGGAGGCGCTGAAGCCGCTGGCCGACAAAGTCCAGGAGGCGCTAAACGAGATCGGGATGACGCTGATGCACCTGGCGGGCGTCGGGCTCTCGGGCGACATACCGTTGTATATCGCCAACGCCACGATCTTCCTCGACATGTTCTCCCGGCTGATTATGTCGTGGCAGTTGTTGATTCAGGCGGTGACGGCGCAACGGGCGATCGACGGCGGTTCGAGCGACGACCCGTTCTATCGCGCGAAGATAGAGACCGCGCGGTTCTACGTGAACCAGGAACTGCCGCACGCACTCGCGACGGCGGGCCTCCTCCGCGGCAACGAACGCACCGCGCTCGACTTCAAGCCCGAGTGGTTCTCATAGGAAAAGGTCACCGTCCATTTCGGCCGGGGTCAACAAGAACAGTGGAATCTGCTACCTGGCCCAGTCGCAAATAAGACTGCGCAACGCGGCAATGCCGGTGGGATGCTCTCGGAGAGACAGGCCGCAGTTCCAGTTGTAGATTGCGATGAAGCGGCAGTCCCGGAACGACAATGTCCGCTCGAAATTGGCCCGCCATGCCGCCTCTCCGTCTCCCTGCCACCACCACTCCACCGCGGCCCAGCGTCCATCGCCCAGCGTGTCCAACGCGACGCCGAGCCCGTCCGCCGAAGCCGGGTCGGTGAAATAGAGGCTCCAGCCCGGCGTCGCGTGCGGCGTGAACGCCGGCCACCAGGGCAGGGTCTTGTCCCAGGGCGCGTGGTTGCCGCCCTGGTGGGTGTAGACGAGTTCGCGCGGCAAGCCCGCGGCACGCGCCTCTTCGGTCAACATAACGAGGTAGTCGTGAACGATGCGTGCGACGTCATCCCGAGTGAGTTCGCCGGAGTCTTTGACGCCCGAGACGGTCGCGGCGGCGTAGCCGAGAGGTTGCAGCCCGCCGTGCCATCCCTTCGTGAAATCCAAACCGTATGTCGGATCGTCCGCCACCGGTTTATCGGCAAGCGCGTTGCCTTGGGGATAGTAATAGGCGTTCACGCCAATACTCGCTTCATGTCCCAGCTTTACCCCACCGAGAAGCCATTGCTTGTCTTGGGGCAAGGCTCGGCGCCATGCGGCAATTCGGGGCAATAGCCGCCTGAGCGCTTCCTGATGCGCGGCAATTACGGCGGGACTCGCCATGTTCATCATGGGCGACACGCGAACCTGATGTCCCCAATTGCGCCAGCCGATCTTGACGGCGAGTTCCGGCCCCCACCCGGTCCACTCGACGTTTCGACGGTTCTCAGGGTCGAATCCCGGCCCGTCGGGGTCCCACCAATTCCACAAATCGGGGCGATGGTCCCACCAGTTCATGCCATCGAGATTGACCAGCACCGGAACGCCGGTTTCGGCGCTCAGGGCAAGGAAGCGGTCCAAGCTTTGCGCCACGTTGTCCAAGTCATAATTGAGGAAGTCGAATATGAAGGAAACACCCAACCGCAGCTTCGGATTCTCACAGGCACCGATGGTCTCGCGTATTTCGTCGAATCCGTCCCGCGTGAAGCTTTCCGGTTTGTCCGCGCTCCATGCGACGCCCGGCGCGTGATTGATGAATACGTATCGCGGCATGGCGTCGCCCGCGCATAACACCATCATCAATGCGCCGACACAATAGGACGCCATGCAGCGCGTACTCCTGCCTTCCGACCTGATTTCCATCAACCACCCGCGGCAATGCGCGGTCTTACGGGTTCATTTCGTAGGCGTCCTTCAGGGGAAGCACCTGTTGCGTCCAGACACGATTGTAGCGGTCCGCGTCGAATTCGGGCTTCATGATCATCTTGCGACAATACTCGACCTGTTCGGGGGTGGAACTGGGCTTGCCGAGCACCTGGAGCGCGAACTTCGAGAAGTCGCGCACCATGAAATCGAAAATCTGGTCCACGAGGTCGTCGCCAATATCGTAGATGCGCGCGTTTTCGAGCACCAACTGGCCATAGACGACGAGCGTGAAGAGTTCGCCGATGCTCAGGAGCAGATCGATATCCTTTTGCTGATCCTTCGACGGTGGCGCGGCCATGAGCGATTCCTTGAACAACGCGATCTGTTTCTTGAAGACGTTCACGTTCGGCAGGTCGTAGCCGTCATAGGCGGCCGCGTAATCATGGAACTGGATTGCGCCGAGGCCGCGCGTCGGCCCCTGGTTGAACAGGAAGTCGTCGTTGCGCGGCTCGTTCTGTTGGGCCACTTCGGGAAACGCTTTCGGGTTGAAGAAGTAGTTCGGCATGAACTTGACGATGAGCGCGATATTGACGTGCACCGTGCCTTCGAGCTTGGGAAGCGCCCGGATGTCGCGGGCGGCCATCTCGAAGTACATGTCTTTCTCGAAGCCCTTGGCGGCGATGACGTCCCACATCAGGTTGATGACCTCCTCGCCCTGGGTGGTCACTTTCATCTTCACGACCGGGTTGTAGAGCAGATAGCGCCGGTCTTCCGGCGACGCAACGCGCATATAGTCCGCGGCGCGCAGCGCGAACAGTTTCATGGCCACAAGCCGCGCGTAGGCGTCGGTGAACAACTGCTTCACATGGGGGAAATCGGTGACCTTCATGCCGTAGAGCGTGCGGTTCGCGGCGTGCTTGATCGCTTCGTACATGGCGTGGGTGCAGATGCCGATCGAGGCCCAACCAAGGTTGTACTTGCCGATATTGACCGTGTTCAACGCGCAGTCCCAGGCGTATTGGCCCCGGCTGAGAATCTCCGATTCCGGGACCGGATAACCCCGCAAGGCGAATTCGGACACATAGGACTGGCTGTTCACCACATTCTTGACCAACTCGTATTTCTTGTGGCGGTAATTCGCGTTGAAGAATACGTAGTCGCCGGAATCGGCGAACTTGCCGAACACCGAGACCATCTCGGCCTCGTTGCCGTTGCCGATGTAGTATTTCGATCCGTTGGCCTTATAGCCGTTTTCGCCGTCGGGATCGAGCCGCATTTCAGTGGAGTAGACGTCCGCGCCGTGTTCCTTTTCCGAGAGGCCGAAGGCGAAGATGGCCCCCTCGTGGATCAGTTTCGCCGCGCGCCTTTTTAGCGCCTCGTTCTCGGCCATCCAAATGGGACCAAGCCCCAGAATCGAAACCTGCCAGGTGTACCAGTAATGGAGACCGTAGAAGGCGAGAATCTCGTTAAACTCGCAATTCCGCCACGTATCCCAGCGGCAGTCGCCGTCGCCATAGGCGGCGGGCGTCAGCAAGGTGGCGAAGAGTCTCTCCTGCTTCTGGAATTCGAGGAAATCGGCGTACCACTTGAAGGTGCGGTCGTCCTCTTTCACTCGGGCCAGACCCTTTCGCTCGAAGAAGTCAATCGTCTTGAGCATGATGTCGCGGGACCGTTCATCGGGATAAGGGCGCTTATGTTGCTTGGGGTTGAGCAGAATCATGTCGTCACCTCGATTGGTTGATACTTCCGTAACCAGTCGCCGCGGAGCATAGCACAGAATACGTTCCTCCCGTGACAAGCGGGGCAATGGCCACGGAGGCAAGTCATGTGGTCGGACGGTTCGGCCCTGGCGCCCCCCCCGGTCCACACTCGGCGCGCTGCCGTGCTTACGCCCCGGCTTCTCGCGCCGTCTCCTCCAGTTGATCCGCGCCGATTCCAAGCGCGAGCAGCCATGCGACGGCGTCGACCTTGCGGTAAATGCTCTCGGCGCAAAGGCCGAGGCCGTACCAGATGGGCGCGGAATACAGCATGATCTGGCCGTGCAGGTTGAAGGGCAGCCCCTCATAACTCCAGATACGCAGACCCAGTCCCCACGAGAACGCGAGTCCGGAAACGTATTCCACAAGGTAGATGAGCAACATGTACGCGAAGGCGCGCGCGGGCAGAGGCAGACCCAGCCGGATCAGGCGCGCGGCCACGGGCATCAGCACCAGACCCAGCAGCCCATAATCGATCATCATCCACGGCGAGGATTGTCCGTGCATGTTCCAGTTGCCGTTCCACGCCTGGAGAGCCGCCACGTAGAACACCTCGCCGAGCATGCCGCCCGCGGCGAATATCAGACATCGTATCGCTACTCGCTTCGTATTCGGATTCATGAGCAATGCCTTCGGCCCCGGCGCCGCCGCTTAGACCGCCGCGCAATGACAACGGTTACAGTCGGCCGCCCGTCTCGCGTCCCGCGACGTATCATGCGAATCCGGGTTCGTCGGCGGAGGGGCCGTAGAGGGACGGCAGGGGCACGTCGTGCATACGGAGGTAGACGGTCAACTGGCCGCGATGGTGGATGGTGTGGCTGATGAGGAAGGAACGCACGACGGCGACGCGGGGCAACTCGATGACGGTTTTGCCGCCCACAGTCATGCGCCACGTAGCCAGCATATGCGCGTCGCTTTGCCCCGTCAATATGGCGACGGCCTGGGCGGCGTTGTCGTCGTGGGCTTGCAGCAGTTCGGCCCGGTTCGCGGCCAGGAAGGGCGTGTACGTTTCCGGGTTCATCTCGAATACGTCGGTCTGGACCATATCCTTGACCCACAGGGGCGTCTCGGCGATGTGCGAGGCGAGTTGGCCGAGGCTCATGGATTTCTGATGCGGTTTCCAGCCCATCTGGTCCTCGGGGACGCGCTCGAGCACTTTGCGCGTGTTCGCGGCTTCGTAGGTGTATTCCTGGATGATGGCGTCGACGATGTTCATGGCGGGCTCCTTAAGCGTTCATGGCGCGGTGCGCGCTGGGTTATGGACGGTATGGACGATATGGACCAAGACGACCAAAGGGACCATAAGGACCACGAGGCCAAAGAAACGAGCGGGACCACTTCGGTCGTATTGCGGTCGCGGCGTTGGGGCGCGTCACAGGCCGAGCAATTCGGTGCTGTGGTCGACGTGGCGCGGGACGGGCGCATGGCTCTCGAAATCGTCGGGCGTCGGGGTCGGATACTCGTTGTTGAAGCAAGCGAGGCAAAAGTGGTCCTTGTCGCAGCCGGTGGCCTCGAGGAGGGCCTCGATGGGCAAATAGGCCAGCGAGTCGACGCCGAGGAATTCGCGAATCTCTTCGACGCTCATGTTGTGGGCGATGAGCTTGGTGCGGTTGGGTGTGTCGATGCCGTAGTAGCAGGAATTGATGATCTTGGGCGAGGCCACGCGGAAGTGAATCTCGCGGGCGTCGCAACGGCGGAGCAGGTTGATGATCTTGCGGGCGGTGGTGCCGCGCACGATGCTGTCGTCGATGAGGACGATGCGCTTTCCGGCGACGGTTTCGCGCGAGGGGTTGAGTTTGATCTTGACGCCGAAGTCGCGGATGCCCTGGTCGGGCTCGATGAACGTGCGGCCCACGTAGTGGTTGCGGATGAAGCCCATGTCGAAGGGGATGCCGGATTCATGGGCGTAGCCGAGGGCGGCAGGGTTCGACGAGTCCGGCACGGCCATGACGAGGTCGGCCTCGACCGGAGCGACGCGGGCGAGTTGCCGTCCCAGGTTCTTGCGAACGGTGTCGACGCTCATGCCGAAGATGTAGCTGTCGGGCCGGGCCACGTAGATGAACTCGAAGATGCACTGCCGGGGCGTTACCGCCGCAAACGGCTTCTGCGATCGAATGCCGTCCCTGCCGATGGTGACGACTTCGCCCGGCTCGATTTCGCGGAGCCATTCGGCGTCGATGATATCGAGGGCGCAGGTCTCGCTGGCGACAACCCACGTTTCCTGGAGCCTGCCGAGCCAGAGCGGGCGGAACCCGAAGGGATCGCGCGCGGCCACGATTTCCTCGCCGTTCATGACCAGCACCGAGTACGCGCCCTGCACCCTGTGCAGCGCGTCAACGACCGTCTCCGTGAACGTTTCCTCGGACGACCGCGAGATAAGATGAATGAGGACCTCGCTGTCGGTGGTGGACTGGAAAATCGCGCCGATGTCTTCGAGGCCGTCACGGAGGAACTGGGCGTTGACCAGGTTGCCGTTGTGGGCGACGGCCATGGCGCCGCGGGCGTAGTCGACCACGAGGGGCTGCACGTTGCGCAGGTTGTTCGATCCGAAGGTCGAGTAGCGGACGTGGCCGATGCCGTGCGTGCCGCGGACACGGGCCAGCTTGTGGGGCTTGAACACGTCGTGGACCAGCCCGAGGCCGCGGTGCGCGGTGAGCACGCCCTCGTCGGAGCAGACGATGCCCGCGCCTTCCTGGCCGCGGTGCTGGAGCGCGTAGAGCCCGAGATAGATGAGGTTCGCCGCCTGGGGGTGGCCGTAGACGGCGAATATGCCGCACTCCTCGCGGGGATGGTCGTCCGCCTCATCCGGGACGCCCCGGGGCCGACTCACGGGAGGCTGGTTCCGCATCAACCGCTTGGCTTGGGCGCGGGCCATAGGTCAGAGTTCCTTCCTTCCTGTTAACAGCGTGTAGGCTTCGAGGTATTTCTCGCGCGTCTTCATGACGATGTCCTCGGGCAGCGGCGGCTGCGGCGAGTTCTTGTCCCAACCGGTGGTTTCGAGATAATCGCGCACGAACTGCTTGTCGAAGCTGGGCGGGTTGCGGCCGGGGGCGTACTGGTCCGCGGGCCAGAACCGGGACGAATCCGGCGTGAGGATTTCGTCCGCCAGCACCAGCGCGCCGTCGCGGACGCCGAACTCGAACTTGGTGTCGCACAGGATAATGCCGCGGTCCGCGGCGATATCGCGCGCGCGGCGGTACACGGCAATGGCCGCGGCGCGCCCTTGGTCGTTCCAATCCTTACCGATAATCTCGGCGGCCTGCTCGGGCGAGATATTGAGATCGTGGCCGTCGGTCGCCTTGGTGGCGGGGGTATAGATAGGTTCTTCGAGACGGTCCGCCTCGCGCAGCCCTTCAGGCAGCCGTATACCGCATACCGTGCCGTGCTGCCGGTACTCCTTCCAGCCGCTGCCCGCGAGGTAGCCGCGCACGACAAACTCGACGGGAAACATTTGGCACTTATGGACCAGCATGGACCGGCCCTCGAGTTGGTCCGCGCAGGACCGGAATTCCTCGGGAAAGTCGGCCACGTCGGCCGAGATCAGGTGGTTCGGCACGATATCGGCCACCTGCTCGAACCACCACAGCGAAAGCTGCGTGAGAATCCGGCCCTTGTCCGGGATGGGCACGGGATTCACCCAGTCGAAGGCGGAGAGTCGGTCCGTGGCGACGAGGAGGAGTCGGTCGCCGAGGTCGTAGAGGTCGCGGACCTTCCCCCGCGCGTCGGCTTTGCGGCCCGGGATGTTCGTCTCATACAAGGCGGTCGAGGTCTTGTCGCTCATTGGAATTTCCCCCGTAAATAGGGTTTGTTCGTTTCGAGTACATCTTCCAGCACGGCGCGGCATCCGGTCGCGTTGGGCGTCAACGGATGGATGAGCAGCGCCTGATACGCCTTCTCGCGATTGCCCGTCACGGCCGCCTCGACCGTGAGCGTTTCGTAGGTCTTGATCAACTGCATCAACCCGCGGATAACCGGTTCCGGCGCGGGCTGCGGGAGCGCCGCGGCCCCGTCGCGCGTGATCGTCGCGGATACCTCGACCGAGGCGTCGTCGTCGAAGGTGGGCACGGCCCCGTTGTTGCGGCAACAGACGATCTGCCGGTTGCCGAGGTTGTTCTCGATGGCTTCGAGGAGGTTGAACGCGGCGGTCGAGTAGTGCGCGCCGCCGCGCTTGCTCAATTCCGGCGGCTTCTCGGTGGTATTCGGGTCCTGGTACTTGGCGAAGAGGGCGTTCTCGATGTCGACGACTTCCTCGCCGCGGGTTTTCGGTTTCGACTGGAGCGTGCGGAGCACGGTGTCAGTCGAGTAGTAGTACTGAAGGTAGTAGTTGCAGAACATGCCGAGGCTCTTCATGGCGGCGATCATGTTCTCGCGCGTGTCCTCTTCCTCCCACTCGTCGCGCGCGTGGGCAACGAACTTTTCGAGCACCGCGGGCGTGATGTCCTCGCCGCGTCGGGTGAAGCGCCGCACCCAGGAAAGATGATTCAGCCCGACGTAATCGAGTTCGTAGTCGTCCCACGCGCCGCCGAAATGCTTGACCACGTCCATGATCATGCCGATGGGCACGTTGCACAGGCCGATGGTGCGGATGGCGCTGTGGCGCAGCACGGCCTCGGTGTTGATGCCGGCGGGATTCGTGAAGTTGATAAGGAACGCGCCCGGCGCCAGTTCCTCCATCGCGTGGGCGACGTCGAGAATGGCCGGGATCGTGCGGAGCGCGCACGCGAACCCGCCGACGCCCGTCGTCTCCTGGCCGATGATCCCGTGGCGCAGGCCGAGTTTCTCGTCGTTGATCCGGGCCTGCATGCCGCCCACGCGGATTTGCGTGACGACATAGCGCGCGTCGCGCACGGCCTCGCGCGTGTCCGTGGTCGTGCGCATTTCGACGGCGCAACCGCGCGCGTGCGCCATGCGCTGCGCGAATGCGGCGTTGATTTCGAGGCGTCCGGCATCGCGGTCCATGAGCCAGACCTCGGACACGGGGATGCGGTCCAGGCGCACGAAAAGCCCATCGAGCAATTCAGGCGTATAGGAACTGCCGCCGCCAATGACCGCCAGTTTCATGGTTCGCGCGTCCCAGGGTTGAGGCATACACCGAGGTTGCATGACGTAAGATGCTCAGAATAAAGGACTTAGGCGAAAGACCCCGTCCTCGCCGACCGCAAGTCTTATGATAGCGAGATGCCGCGGCAAAATCAATGGCGAGGGCAGGGCGGAGCGAGCAAGGATGAAAGGGGCCAAAAGGACCCAAGGGACGTAAGCGACGGAATTCAGGAAGCGTCGGTTTGTTCGCGGGTGACGTGGAGGACGGGGTAGAAGAGGATGGCGGCCATACCGAGCAGGGCAAACAGGCCCGCGATGGGCCCAACGAGCAGCACCCCGGTATAGTCGCGCACGGAGTTGCCCCAGACGCTCATGGACTGGGTAGCAATGAATATCGAGCCGGCCATGGCGCTTTTCCAGGCCACGCCGCTGAGTCCGTTATAGAGCGCCTCGCGCCGCCGGCCCGAGCGCTGTTCGTCGTAGTCGATAATCTCGCCCATCATGGGGACCATCATGACGTACATGATGCCCTGGCCGATGCCGCAGTAGCCGAACAACACCGCACCCAGGACGGTCTTGGCGGTCAGGCTCATATCCGCCACGCCGACGAGGTACATGCACGGCAGCCCGGAGGCGATGATGAGGAACGCGAGGAAGAGCATCCACTTCACGCGCAGTTTGCGCGCGAGCGACGGGATGACCGCATACGAGGCGAGCGCGGTGAGGATGAACG
>Ga0116142_10005877_pt1 | contig 10816 bp, 6 predicted proteins | sample AD_UKC033_MetaG_FD_89785 | JGI IMG/M metagenome (GOLD analysis project Ga0116142, IMG submission 89785) | Active sludge microbial communities of municipal wastewater-treating anaerobic digesters from USA - AD_UKC033_MetaG | ecosystem: Engineered > Bioreactor > Anaerobic > Digestate | place: USA... | reverse complement strand
CACCGAGCTTACACCAAAGCAAAAAGACTATGTAGAATCAATGCTATTAAGCGGTGAAGCCTTATTGTCTGTTATCAATGATATTCTTGATTTCTCCAAGATAGAATCTGAAAAGATGGAGTTGGAGAATAAACCATTTGCCTTGAAGCGCTGTATTGAAGAGACATTTGATCTGCTCTCTGCAAAGGCCATCGAAAAGAAGCTGTCACTTCAATATAGTATTGCGAAAGACATACCTACGTATATACAAGGTGACATCGTTCGTTTGCGTCAGATATTAATGAACCTTGTTGGTAATGCTATCAAGTTCACACCTTCAGGGAAGATCAGCATATCAGTCACTAAGGAAAGCCTGACTAATGATGCAATTGAACTACATTTCTCTGTAAAAGACACAGGAATAGGAATTCCTAAAGATCGTGTAAGTCGATTATTTAAGACTTATAGTCAGGCAGAGAAGGAAACTGCATCCAAGTATGGTGGTACCGGACTTGGTTTGGCTATTTGTAAAAATCTTGTGCATTTGATGGGTGGAAGAATTTGGGTTGAGAGTGAATCCGGAAAAGGATCCGACTTTCAGTTTACAATTAAAACCGTCAAAGCAAATGCAAAAGATATTCCGGAAAGATTGCGATACAGAACAAGTCGTCTGGTGAATTCTCACGTATTGCTGATTGCCGATGATAAGACCGAATCGGATATGTACTATTCTTATTTCAAGAGATGGAACATGATCCCACATATCGAGTATGGAGTACTTTCCGGCCTGGATAAACTTCGTACCGAAAGTGAATACAACCTGGTATTGATCGATGCTCAAATGACAAGCACAAATCCTATGGAACTTGCGAAGAGGATTAGAGAACTGAGGACTCAGGATGATCTTCCTATAGTTTTATTCAATGCTGATGAGCAAAGTGAAGTGTTTTACGATTACACGAGTGATGTCGTTTCAGCAGTTATCCCTAAGAATGTCGATAGATCAAAGGTGCTGGATATACTTATCGGAGTGTTTTCTGTTGAAGACCACCAACGCAGTCAGCACGAGGCAGGTCTTAAGAATATGCTGGTAAAGCTAGGTGAGGAGATCCCTGCCAGGATCATGATCGCTGAGGATAATTTAATAAATCAGAAGCTGGTTCAGAACATCTTTGAAGGATTGGGGTATAAGCCTGTTATAGTATCCAATGGATTGCAGGTATTGGAACAGATGAAGAAAACCCGGTTTGATATTATCTTCATGGATGTTCAGATGCCTGAGATGGATGGCTTGGAGGCTACAAGACAGATTATACGCAATTTTGACCCATCGCTTAAGCCATTGATTATTGCTATGACGGCATTTGCACTTGAAGGTGATAAGGCCAAATGTATAGACGCAGGAATGGACGATTATATTTCCAAACCTTTTATGGTTGAAGAGATCGTTGATAGAATAAGAAAGTGGTCAAAGGATAAAAACTCTAATCCCCCCGAAAAAATGCTCACAAAGGAAGAGGAAGCCGTTCAATTGAAAAAGAAAATACTTGTTGATGAAACTGTGTTAAACCGTTTGAAAGATATGGCAGCCAGCGCAGACATGGATTTCTTCGGTGAAGTTATTCGCATGTTTATACAACAAGGTAAGGAAATCATCTCTGACATTGAAGATCTATGTGCGAAAAAGGAATGGGACAAGATGAGCCAGCAAGCGCATAAGTTAAAAGGTTCATCATTGAATATCGGAGCGAATATGCTTGCTGAAACCTGCCGTGTTATTGAATTGAAGGGTAAATCACCGAATGGAGAGACGTGTGAAGTCCTCGCAAAAAGATTGAGATCGGATTTTGATGTTACGATCGCTAAAATCCGTGAACTTACGGGTATAATTGACTAGAAAATGATTTGAAAATCAAATTCAAATCATCAGATAATATTTACTTCCATTTCCAAAAGTACACCAAACTTATCTTCGATACTTTTCTGCACTTTACGTGCATGTGAGATAAGTTCTTCTCCGCCGGCATTTCCATAATTTACCAGTACCAGGGCTTGTTTTCTGTGCATGCCAACATTTCCGACGATCTTCCCTTTCCAGCCGCATTGTTCTATGAGCCATCCTGCAGCCAGTTTCATTTTGTTTTCTCCTGTCTTGTAGGCTACCAGGTCAGGGTATGCTTTCTTTAGCACATTATAATCTTCCAGGGGTATTTCAGGGTTTTTAAAAAAGCTTCCTGCATTGCCGAATTCGGCAGGGTCAGGCAGCTTACTTCTGCGAATGTTGATCACCGCATTGCTCACATCATTGATGGTAGGCTTGCTGATTCCCATGGACTTCAGCTCCTCTTCAATTGCTCCATAGGTGGTATTAAGCTTATGGATTTTGTCAAGCCTGAAAGTTACTGACGTGATTACATATTTATTTTTTGCCTCTTGTTTAAATATGCTGTCACGATATCCAAAGCGACATTCTTCATGACTGAATACTTTTACGTTTCCACCATGTAAGTCAACAGCTTCCAATTCATGAAAAACATCTTTCAATTCAACGCCATAAGCACCGATATTCTGGATTGGCGATGCACCTACAAAACCGGGGATCAGGGATAAATTTTCAACACCTCCAAGGCCACATTTTATTACATGGCGTACGAATTTATGCCAAACTTCACCGGCGCCAACTTTTATAAAGGCATGTTCAGCACTCTCATCAATATTTTCAATTCCCTTGATATTATTTTGGAGGACGAGACCCGGGAAATCCTTGCTGAGCAAAATATTACTGCCTCCGCCAAGTATTAACTTTGGTAAGGTGAGATATTCCGGATCTGATAGTAGCCCTCTGAGCTCAGTAATATTGTTAAAAACAGCATAGAATGCAGCTTTTGCATCGATACCTAAGGTGTTGAGATGTTTTAGGGAGTAATTGCGGAGTATCTTCATATAACAACATCACGAAAATAGGAGATACAAGGCTGAAAATGAGTCATGGCTTGTATTCTTATTCACTAAATTACTCACAAAGTAAAAGTGTTGGTTCACCAAGCCAAGACTTAAACGGACTGAATACATTTGAATCAAGCACAAAGTCAATGTACTTTGCCGGTTCATGGTTTAGTTTTTGGTTAAACAACCTGGATGTGCATTGGGTTAAGCACAGGCAGCGGTCTTCGGACCGCTGTTTTTGTTTACTGAATTGGAGATAAGCCTAGCTGATATTCTTTTAGAATTTTAACATCAGACCAAGACCAATGTTGGCGCCCTTGAGGTAAAGTTCATAATCTGTTTTCTTGCCTTGGATGTCTTTGATCTCACCATTCTTGTAGCTCAGTTTGTTATATCCTGCATGTACATTGAAGCCAATGTGCTCTCCGGGAAAAAAGTTAGCACCTAACTCTGCCTGAAAATTACCCCCATTAGCATTAAACTCACCAAGATCAATCTTATTGGTATAATTAAATACTGACAAGCCATACTTGATACCGAGGTGCATATTAAAAAAAGTATTCCGTAGAAAATGGTAATTTAAAAAGAGGTTAAAGTCGTTATTTTTCGCTGATGAAGAATCCTTATTACTTGCATAATTATTTATCCGGACTTGAGCCCCTACGCCAAAGTGATCCGTAAGACCAAATTCAATTCCTATTGGAATTATTCCGCTCAAAGCATTGTCAACATTTTTTATCTTGTCTTTAGGGTTAAAACCTTCAGTACCATAAATTCCAAGGTCTAAACCTGCACCTATAATAAAATCACCTTTTTCAAAGCTTTGAGAAGAGGTGAAAAGGGGTATAAAGAGGAGTAGGAAGAGTGCTCGTTTCATAAATGATGGGGATTGAATGCTATAATTTTCGCATGAATATAAGAAATGATATTCTTATACAGATGAAATTATACCTTTACATTTCAATTTAAATTATATGAGTAAAACGCAATTGATAAAGGAAAATTTTACGGAGGCACTTGATATTCTTCAGAAATTTTTAAGTGACACAAACAATATTGAGAAAATTTCTGCTGCCGCTGAAATTATGCTGAGTTCTTTAAAGAAGGGTGGTAAGATTATTTCTTGCGGGAATGGCGGAAGCATGTGTGATGCCATGCATTTTGCGGAAGAGCTTAGTGGTAGATTTAGAGAGGATCGGAAAGCCATTGCAGCAGTTTCGATCTCTGACCCCTCGCATATTTCCTGCGTAGCAAACGATTATGGTTTTGAATTTGTCTTTTCAAGATATATTGATGCGATAGGTCAGGAGAATGATGTTCTTCTGGCAATAAGTACAAGTGGAAATTCTGCGAATGTGATACGTGCCATCGAATCGGCAAGGAAAAAGAATATGAAAGTAATTGGGCTCACGGGCAAAGACGGAGGGGCTATGGCTACCTCTTGTGATGTGGAGATTCGTGCTCCAAAAAGTAAGTATGCTGATCGTGTGCAGGAGATCCATATTAAAGTTATTCATTCATTGATTCAAAGTATTGAGGCAGGTATGTAAAGCTTATTGTACATCAATATGTCTGATTAAAGTTAAGTAGTGTTCTTTAGTCCGGGAAGAAATTAGTCAAACAGGAAAGGATTTTCCTGATCTCAATAAATTTTACTTCAAAAAAAACGGTGCAATTGCACCCTGATAATCTATTGCCTTAATTATGCTGGTAAAAACATTTGGCTCTGCAGTCTTTGGGGTGCAGGCAACTTCAATCACCGTTGAGGTGAATCTAAGTAGTGGGGTGAATTATATTTTGGTTGGATTGCCGGATAGTGCTGTCAAGGAAAGTCAGAAGCGAATTGTAGCAGCTCTGAATAACTGTGGCTATAAATATCCCCGCTTGGAAATCACAGTCAACATGGCGCCTGCCGATGTTCGTAAAGAAGGCTCTGCATATGATTTGACAATAGCTATGGGGATCCTTGCTGCATCTTCTCAATTAAAACAGGATGATTTAGATAAGTATATTATGATGGGAGAACTTTCATTAGATGGCGGTTTACAGCCGATCAAAGGTGTCCTGCCAATAGCAATTCAAGCCAGAGATGATGGTTACAAAGGTTTTATACTTCCGATTCACAATGCAAAGGAGGCTGCAATTGTAAACGACCTCAATGTTTATGGAGTAGAAAATATTTCTGAAGTGGTAGATTTTTTTAATGGAGAAAGAGATCTCATCCCTGTAAAGGTAGATGCCGAAGCCGTCTTTCGTGAGTCACAAGGAAGATCTGAGTTTGATTTTTCGGATGTTAAAGGTCAGGAGAATATTAAACGTGCTATGGAAGTTGCTGCGGCAGGAGGGCATAATATAATTTTAATTGGTCCTCCGGGAGCCGGGAAAACAATGCTTGCAAAACGATTGCCTACGATCCTTCCACCATTGACATTGAATGAAGCTTTGGAAACAACCAAGATACATTCTGTTGCCGGGAAGTTGGGCAAAGAATCTGCGATGATATCGGTAAGGCCATTTCGGTCTCCACATCATACTATTAGTGATGTAGCATTGGTAGGAGGAGGAACATTTCCACAGCCCGGTGAAATCTCTCTGGCGCATCATGGTGTTTTGTTTCTCGATGAATTACCTGAATTCAAGCGGACAGTCCTTGAAGTGATGCGTCAGCCACTGGAAGAGCGAACAGTGACTATTTCCAGAGCAAAATTTTCTATCGAATATCCTGCAAGTTTCATGTTAGTTTCATCTATGAATCCTTGCCCGTGTGGCTTCTACAATCATCCTGAGAAGGATTGTGTCTGCGGACCGGGAGTAGTACAAAAGTACCTGAACAAGATCTCCGGACCGCTATTAGACAGAATAGATATTCATGTTGAAGTTACCCCGGTTCCTTTTCGTGAGCTCACCCGTGAAAGGGTGTCCGAAAAAAGTGATGAAGTTCGGAAAAGAGTAGTGGCAGCACGTGAAATTCAGGCCAAGCGATATGCCGGAAAGGAGGGTGTGTATTGTAATGCTCAGATGAGTTCAAAAATGCTGCAGGAGATTTGCATAATTTCCGAAGAAGGAAAGCAATTATTGAAAACAGCTATGGAGCGTCTTGGTTTATCTGCCCGTGCTTATGACCGTATTTTAAAAGTCTCCCGAACCATCGCTGATCTTAACGCAAGTGATGATATTAAGACGGAGCATCTGGCGGAGGCGATACAATACCGTAGTCTGGACCGTGAGGGTTGGGCAGGTTAAATTAGTTTGGGAGTGATCTGCGGGTGTGTAAAAAACTTCAAAAAAAATAAAAAATCGCAAATCGAAATATTCAAAAATCCTATTCAGGCGATTATTCACAAAAGATACTTCAATTAAAATATGTCTGGTAAAACGTAACTTTCATATTAAAATAATAAAGTGAATGCTCCGACTTCTTAGTCTAAAACTGCTTTTTCACCTTTGCAAAAGCTTCCTGCAATGAATGCACTTCAAGCTTTTTGTAAATATTTTTTATATGAAAGCGCACTGTGTCATGAGAAATGTTTAATTGATCTGCCGTCATTTTGTAGCTGTTGCCCCCGCTCATTAACATCAGAACTTCTTGCTCCCTGTCAGTAAGAACGGATGTCATGAAGTTATTAAATGATTTTACAACCATACGGGCAATGCGAGGACTCATTGGTGCGCCGCCAAGTCTAACCTCACGTACTGCGTCGAGGATCTCATCAGGGGAGGCGTTTTTTGTAATATAACCGCATGCTCCTGCACAAAGTGAGTCGAAGACAGTCTTGTCCTCAGCAAATATTGTTAGCATGATCACATCTATCCCGGGAAGAAGTGTTTTTAACTTCCTTACACAGTCTATTCCTGAAATCCCCGGAAGTTTGATGTCCATCAGAACAACTTGTGGTTTCAGGTTAGGGATATAAGATAATGCATCTTCAGCATTTGAAAAAGCACCTAAGCACTCAAATTCATCCGGATGTTCTTTGATAGCAATCTGCATACCCTCACGGAGATCCTGGTTGTCATCAACAAGCGCAATAGTGATCATAATTTCTAAGATTTCAAGGGCACTTCAAGCTCCAGCAAGGTGCCATTTTTACTCGATGTGATATTTAATTTTCCTCCGATCTGTTCGGCTCTTTTTTTTACGTTCTTTAAACCATTGCCGGTTTCATTCCAGTCCAGATTGAATCCAATGCCATTATCCCGGAGCATGATAGTGACATGGTTGTTTTCCCTGAACACATTCAGATTTACCAGTTTGCCATTCGAATGTTTGAAGCTATTGTGCATGGCTTCTTTGAAAATCAGCAAGACATGTCTTTTTTGTGTTAATGGAATGTTCAATTCATTGAATTCGCCATTGAGTTCATGTGCTTTGAATTCAACACCCGTTTGGTCGAATAGAGATTCTCCGAACTCACGTATCTGCCTGTAAAGATCCTTCATAGAATCCTGACCCGGATCGAGTGCCCATACCATATCTCGCATTGTATGGTACAAGCCCCCGGCAGTATCTATGATTCGTTCCAAATGGAGTCTTTGCTCTTTTTGTTCCGGTGCGATTTTCTTTTTTAATATTTCGCTAAACCATGAGATGGTCGTAAGTTTATGTCCCAGCTCGTCATGAAAATCTGCAGCAGTTTCTTTGCGGATTAATTCTATCTCTTCAAGTTGTTTTAATTTTATTTTTAGAAGATACGCATGAAGGAACCAGGCAAGCAAAGAGATGAATGCAGCGATCAAAACATAAAACCAAATTGTCTTCCAGAAAGGGGGATGGATAATGATAGCGATACTGTCAACGTCAGCACTCACAATACCATCTGAATTACTTCCTATAACCTGGAAATTATATTCCCCGGGTGGTAGTTGGGAGAAATTGACTTGATTACTTTTGTCATTCTCTGTCCAGTCTTGTTGAAATCCTTCAAGCCTGTAGGCATATTTATTTTGTGATGGGTTGGCATATTGCAACGCAATAAAATTTATGTTAAAGGAATTTTGGTCGTGTTTCAGTTCTATTTTCTTGTCCTGGCCGATATTCATTTTTACTTTCTTCTCTCCTGTGAGTGAGAAGCCGGTAATAAATACTCGTGGAGCAACGGTGTCTTCATGAATCTCGCTTGGGTAAAAGGAAGAATATCCATCAACTCCTCCGAATAAAAATTCATTGTCATGTGCTCTAAAAAATGCACCACCGTTAAATTCGTTGCTCTGAAGTCCGTCATGGATATCGAAGTTATTAAATTTAATATTTTCAGGATCAAATTTTGACAACCCTCCATTCGTACTCATCCACAAAGTTCCGTCTTCAGGATTTTCCAGAACACCATAAACGGCATTATTTTTCAATCCATTCAGTGTGGAATAGTTGGCAAACTTTATCTTGTTGCCTCTTAATTCGGCCTTTGTAAACCCATTAGGAGTGGAGAGCCACACTCGTCCTTTTTGATCTTCATAAATATCATTAATGGTATGAGATCGAAGCCCGGTTGTGTCCTTTGGATTGTGTTTGAACACAAGTGGAGCAGTAGTGTCGAAATTGTCGCCGGAGGTCTTTTTATAAATGTATAAACCTTGCGAGGTTCCTAACCATAGATTTCCTCCCTTATCAACCATGGCAGACATGTATATAAATCCGGGAGGCAATTTTTTACCCTTAGTGGAAACCCCTACTATATATGTAGATTTATTTTTGTCAATATCATATTGATAAAGTCTGCCCGGAAACAAGACCAGCAGATTTCCTGATTTGTCAAAGGCAAGTTTGCGAACATTTGTCTGAGGGAAGTTCGGATTCACAGAAATGAGTTCAAAGGTAGGGTTTGAGCTATTCCGTGAATGCACTTTATACAATCCTCTTTGTGTGCCGACCCATAGCTGATCGTTCTTATCTAACTTAAGATTGGTAATGTAGTTACTTCCGGGCAACTTAGGATTAGTGTATTCCGAAGATAAGAATTTATACTGATCTGTTTTTTTATTAAAGCGGATTAAGCCATTTGTCGTACCTATCCAGATTATGTTATCCTTGTCTTTCAATATACTGAAGACAAATGCCGTTGAAAGAACTTCATGCAGATGATTTGTATATATGTTTTTTCCCACGGTGGAACTAAGTTTAACAATTCCTGAGGCTCCTGTACCAAGCCACATTATCCCTTTGCTGATCTTATCTTCGCGAATACTTAGTATACCGCTATCATATTGTTTGGTTTTAAATTTGAATAGAGTAGGATGCAGAGGTTTTTCAAATAAATTTTTTACTTCATCTTGGCTAACTGTATAGAGTCCCCATCCCGTAGCTATCCATAGAGTGCCATCAGCACTTATGCAAAAATTTGTGATCTCAGGCATAGAAACCGGACCTTCACAATGGAGTTCAACCATTGTAATCTTGTTAGTCCTTGAATTCAAAACACAAAGTCCTGCTCCCGTTGCAATCCAGTAATTGCCAAACTGATCAATTTGAAATGCGGTGATTTGATTTGAAGGAAGGCCATTTGTCTTCGTGTAAATAAATGCACCCTCAGGAAGAAATGAGTTTTTGGTTTTAAAAGATAAACTTAACAGACCCCTCAGAGTTCCTACCCATACCTCTCCAATTTCATTCTCATAGATTGTAGAAATAGAGAATAATTCTGTTTTGCTGGTGTCTCTGAAAACCGTTTCAAACTCGACTTTAGGTTTTTCTCTATCATTTCCACTGACAATGACTCTTTGCAATCCATTTCCGGTACCAATCCAAATCGTGCCGCCTGGTCCTTCATAAATTACATGAATTGTATTATTAAGAAGTGTATTATTGAATTTTTCATTTGAGGAGAAAGTCATGAATTTATCTTTCCCCGGTAAATAAAGGTTCAATCCATGATTCGCTGTCCCTACCCAAAATCTCCCTTTAGAATCATGCAGCATAGAACTTACTTGTCCTGATGATAGCGAACTTGAATCAAAAGGGATATTGTAGTATGTCTTAAAGTTGAGTCCGTCGTATTTATTCAGCCCGTCCTGCGTGCCGGCCCAGATAAAACCTTGTTGATCTTGTGAGAGACAAAACACGGAGCTTTGTGATAAACCCTCTGCTAAGGAAATGTTTTCGTCGTTATATCCCTGTGCCCGTGAAATCGATAAATTGGTCAAAAGGAAAATCAGGCAACAGATAACAGTCCTGTTGCTGCGAAATAAAAAACTTGAATTTAAAACCTGTCCCAATTTATCTATGATGCAATAGTTTTGTATGCTTATACAAAATTAAACTAATCATCGCTTTTTTAAGATTAATTAGTAAAGCTAATTAAAATTCTCCCCTACATTTTAATGTAGGGAAGAACCGGCAAAACTCTTGAAAATGGCATTTCTCATCTCTAATTACCACAATTTGGCAAATTTGTAATTTATACTCAATACGCTAAGCAGGTGCCCGCCCGGGGTGGTATGACTTTCCTCTTCCATGATAAATTTCCCTTCTTCTTCATGGGCATGGATCTCATTTCCGAAATGCATCATGTATTGTGTACTGAGGGAAAAGTCAAGTCGGGGAGTAATATTAAAATGTGTCCCAAGTCCTGCCTGAGTTGCCATGCTCAGTCGGTCTTTTTTGATCTTTGGGTTTTTCTTCTCATATACTTCAGTGTAATCAAAGCAATGCCCCGCTATAAGATATGGTTTTAAAAATTTTTCAAAACCTGTTGACTTTCCAAAGTAGTACATTACAGACCATCCAATATGATAATCGTTTCTTGCCCCGATATTTCCAATCGTTGAAGTGATATAGTCAAGATACCATTCAGTATTTATCTTGTCACTGAACTGAATACGAAATTGACCACCGATACCAATACCCGGAGATTCACCAGGTATATCATTGAAAAGACTTACTGCATTTCTTGTCCCT
>Ga0116142_10005871_pt1 | contig 10822 bp, 7 predicted proteins | sample AD_UKC033_MetaG_FD_89785 | JGI IMG/M metagenome (GOLD analysis project Ga0116142, IMG submission 89785) | Active sludge microbial communities of municipal wastewater-treating anaerobic digesters from USA - AD_UKC033_MetaG | ecosystem: Engineered > Bioreactor > Anaerobic > Digestate | place: USA... | reverse complement strand
CACCATGCGGATGATATTTCATAGTGTTACCAATCAAATTCGCTACTTTGTTATAGCGGCCATCTTCCAACTCCCACATACTATGGAGTATTCTTCTTTGTACCGGTTTCAATCCGTCATCTATATAGGGAACAGCCCTTTCAAGAATTACATATGATGCGTAATCTAAAAACCAATTCTCATACATTACTTTCACGGTATGTGAACTGTTGGTAACGATAGGAGTAATGTCCTTAACGGTTTCAGTTGGTTTTTTTTCTGTTTTTTTCTTTCTAGCCATTTCTATTATACAGTTCTAGTTTTCTATGGTGCTTTCAAGCGATTCTTCAATCTGTAAATTGTCGATTATAAAGTCTTGTCTTTCTTGCGTGTTTTTACCCATATAATAATTCAGTACTTCGTTCAGAGCAGTATCTCGCTGCAACAAGACCGGTTCCAGCTTTATATCATCGCCAATAAATTCTTTAAACTCATGTGGAGAGATTTCGCCCAATCCTTTGAATCGTGTAATCTCCGGCTTTCCACCTAACTTTTCTATTGCAGAATGTTTTTCTGATTCGTTGTAGCAGTATATGGTTTGTTTGTTGTTTCGAACTCTAAACAAGGGAGTTTGTAGTATATACACATGTCCGTTCTTCACCAAGTCGGGAAAAAATTGTAGAAAGAATGTCATCATCAACAAGCGAATATGCATTCCGTCCACATCGGCATCGGTTGCAATTACTACTCGGTTGTAACGAAGTTCCTCTAAACCATCTTCAATGTTCAAGGCACTTTGCAATAAGTTAAATTCTTCGTTTTCGTAAACGATTTTTTTACTGAGTCCATAACAATTTAAAGGCTTCCCTTTTAAACTGAAAACAGCTTGAGTTTCGGGACTACGTGCAATAGTTATAGATCCACTGGCTGAATCCCCTTCGGTTATAAATATGGTGGACTCCAATCGGTATGGCGATTTGCTATTAAAGTGAAATTTACAATCGCGGAGCTTTTTGTTATGGAGGTTTGCTTTTTTTGCTCTTTCATTGGCTAACTTCTTAATGCCAGCAATCTCCTTGCGTTCTCTTTCCGATTGTTGAATTTTTTTTAACCAGGCATCTGCCGTTTCCGGATGCTTATGCAAATAATTGTCCAACTCTTTTTTCAGAAAATCATTAATCCATGTTCTCAGTGCCGGGCCATCGGGTGCAGTATTGGTTGAACCCAATTTGGTTTTCGTTTGCGATTCAAAAACCGGTTCCTGAATTCGAACACTGATAGCCGCACAGATAGAAGTGCGTATATCTGATGGATCAAAATCTTTCTTATAAAAGTCACGAACGGTTTTAACAATGGCTTCTCTGAAGGCCGCTTGATGGGTGCCTCCTTGAGTAGTATGTTGTCCGTTCACAAAACTGTAATATTCTTCCCCGTATGCAGTCGTATGTGTAAAGGCAACTTCTATATCGTCACCTTGTAAATGAACAATGGGATAAAGCATTTCATCGCTCATGGTTGCATTGAGCAAATCTTTTAATCCCTGTGTTGAATGAAATTCTTTTTGATTCAAAAACAGTTTCAACCCCACATTTAGATAAGAGTAATTGCTGATCATTTTTTCTACATAATCCAAGTCGAAACTGAATTTGTGAAACATTTCTGTATCGGGATAAAAACGAACCAAGGTGCCATTGGTCTCATCAGTTTTTACTTCCTTACTCTTATTAATTAAATTTCCTTGCGAAAATTCTGCGAGAACTGTTTTTCCATCTCTGAATGATTGTACATAAAATTTTTCCGAAAGAGCATTCACGGCTTTAGTTCCCACGCCATTTAGTCCAACAGACTTTTGAAAAGCCTGGCTATCGTATTTTCCTCCGGTATTGATCTGACTAACACATTCAACTACTTTACCTAAAGGAATACCTCTGCCAAAATCTCTTACTTCAACCATTCCATCGTTAATGTCGATGGTAATTTTTTTCCCAAAACCCATGACATGTTCATCGATGCTGTTATCGATAACTTCTTTGAGCAGAACATAAATTCCATCATCACGTGAGGTCCCGTTTCCTAATTTGCCGATGTACATTCCGGGTCTCAATCGGATATGCTCTCTCCAATTCAGTGACTTAATTGATTCCTCTGTGTAGTTATGACCATTGTTTTTTGACATACTGTATTCCTTGTCTTTCAAAAATATAAACTCATGTTTGTCTATTCAGCATTTACCTAAGTGGATCAGCTAAATCTTCAAACGTTCAAATGTTAATAATACCTTATTGGTTCTCCTCAACCGGAATTGGATGAGTTTCAATGCTATTTATAGTATCAGTAAGGTTCTTCCCAGGTACCCACAGACCAGCATTGAAGCCAACATCTGCCTGCAAATGTAATGTATCCGACTCAGTTATCATGCCTTTTGAAAGCATTCTTCTCACAATTAACTGAAAATGATTCTTATAATATGGTTTCAGCGTGTAATCGCTTTGTATAGTATAGTAATATTTTTTGGGATTGGGAATAATAGAAGCCAACCAAATACTTTCGCTTAGGTTGAGTTCGGATGGTTTTTTATTAAAGTAATATTCAGAGGCTTCGCCAAGACCATAAATATTTGGCCCCCATTCAATGATGTTCAAATATATTTCCATCATTCTTTCTTTACTCATCCAATTTCTGTTTTCAATCATCCAAACAATCATGGCTTCTTCCAACTTTCTGAAAACGGTTTTATCTCTACTAAGGAATAAGTTTTTTACTAATTGCATAGAAATGGTACTTCCTCCTCGTGCAAATCGCTTTTGTCTAATATTGCTCTGTAAGCTATGATTAATGGCTTCTTCATTAAATCCTCTGTGGTTAAAGAAAGAAGCATCCTCAGAAAGTAGCACAGCATTGACTAGAGAAATTGGAACTTGAGAGTAGGAAGTAAAATAACTATTGGATGAACCTACCCATAGCGTCCTGATGAAACGTTCTTGCTCATATATTTCGTGCATAAATGCCGAGTCGTATCGACTGAAATGAACTTGTCCGAAAGAAATTAGTTTGAATGAGTTAAGATCTAGATCGGAATGTATAAAGGACGAATCAGGATAATCTAAATTTACTTTAGCTTTTAATTCATACCGACTCTTTCCTGAACAACGGAAGCCTTTGAAACTAGAAAAGAAGTTTCCTGCAGCAATAAAAAAACTTTGAGCTTCTACAGTATCTACGGATAAATCAAATTCAAATTGCCTTCCATAATCTATACTATATGAGGCATTAGCTTTAATAGGAATATTGTCCACTTCTGTGTTAGTACAAGCAAGAGAAAGGAGGTCTTTGGTACCGACAATCTGTGCCGAACCTTTCGTTTTAAGCGTAAATCCTTCTTCGTTAAGCCGCCAATGCCTCACAAATAAACTATCGATATTCCAACTCAGTTCCGTTTTAATTTCATTGCTATTTTGTTCTTCAATTTTAAAATCCAAACTCATCGACTTAATATCAAGCAATGCATTTCGGTAAGTAAATACTGCATGCTCATTGTTGTTGTCATTCCGGACAAACTGAATATTTAAGCGCTCTGTTTTTGTATTGTACGATCCGCTGAGATGATAATAAGGAATATCAGAATTTGAACCTTCGCTAATGGAAGCGTTTAGCTGATGGTCTTTCCAGTAATAGGAGTGAATATTTATTTTTTTGTACCAACCATCAATGTTAAAAATACAGATACCGTATTGAATAGAGTAGTCTCCTTCTACAATAGTGTGAAACACTCGCAATGCTTTTGAGACCAAATTAAAATGAGCATTGTCAGACCTTGATTCAGAAGTTTCTTGTTTGATTACATTTTGGGATGGTAAAGCTTTGAAGTTATTGATACTATCCGATTGATAGATATTCAATTCTAAAGTATCGATGCTGAATGAACTCAGGGGCATTTCACTTTGTATCAATCCCCATATATTTAACTTCATAGTGCAATGGTGTAGACGAATGATAGGAGCCTTGTTTGCAATGCCAAGCGATATTTGAGAAAAAGAAGCGCTACGCAAACCTGACATTTGAGCATCGTAGTATTGAAAGCTGAATCCGCTCTTATTGTATATCCGATCAGAAACTAATCTAAGTCCAAATTGCAGAATAACATTCCGCATTAGAAAGACAATAAGCAGAAATGCTCCGAAAGTAATTAGTATGTATGTGAATGATTTACGCATAAAAAAACAGGATAAATTTAATTATCCTGTTTTTAACCAAACTAACTAAAAACAACTAAAACTACTTTATGTAGATTTTACTGTATCAATCATGCCGTATCCTTGTTCTAGGAGTGCCCCTAGACCAACTTCCCATACGAACTTATGAACGTCTTTGTGAGCGTGAAGGGTAAAAGGGATTAGATATCCCACCATAGTATGCCCTTCTTTACATTTATACCATCTAGCAAATTTCTTGCCATTTTCACTCATTCGCTGAACATAATCTTCATCGGCACTCGCTTCAAATTCGGCAAACTGGTTTATTTGCTTTTCAGTATAACCTGCTTTTTCCATCTGGTCCAACACTCTATTGTACAGAATATCAGAGAATTGCGGTGAAAGTGGGTCAATATGTTCTTTGCTTAAATCCGGATTTATTCTTGGATCACCGAGTACTAATGGTGATATAAATAAATATCTCATTTTGGTATCAAAGTCAGGATTATCGATCAATTCCTCCTTTTTTGCTATCAAATCCATGCGACCAACACTAAATTTTTGCCCGGATAGCATTCGGTCTACTATAGTACGCACCAGTTCATCTTTATGACTGGATATTACCATAGTCACTTTGGTTGAAAGAAAACGCATGATCCCATTTTGGATTCTGGTGGTTCCTTTCAGTGACGAAAAAGAAATAATTTCTTTATCGTCTTTTAATAAGTCGCCTGCTAATTGATGAAACGCATCGTACACTAATTTTTGATGATGCAACGGAATTGAATTGGACGATTTCTGATCCCGCAAAAAGGAAATCTTCACTCTCATATCGAAAAGGTTTATAAGGATTTACACAAAAGCTTACCTAAAAAATTGTTCTCCTTGTAAATGGCCGGTAGCGTTAGTGATTCTAATATAAATTCGCAATAACTGTGCCACCGGTTAAATACAAAGGCAATTTACAGGAGCTTCAAATTAAGAATGGAGAATAAATGTTGCTTTTCTTACGTGCTAGAAAGAAAAGTAAAAGTTATACATTGAATCGAAAATGCATGATATCTCCATCTTGCACTGTATAATCTTTTCCTTGCACAGAGAGTTTACCCGCTTCCTTACAAGCGGCTTCGCTTTTTAGTTGAATATAGTCGTCATATTTTATGACCTCTGCACGAATAAATCCCTTTTCAAAATCGGTATGAATTACTCCAGCGGCTTGTGGTGCACTCATTCCTTTATAAATGGTCCAGGCTCTAACTTCCTTCTCACCGGCAGTAAAGTAGGTAGCCAATTGCAACAATTGATAAGCACTTTTGATCAAGCGGTTCACGCCTGGTTCTTTTAAACCCAACTCGTCTAAAAAGAGTTGTCGCTCTTCTGCAGTTTCAAATTGAGCAATATCCGCTTCTATAGCTACAGCTAAAACGATAACTTCCGCTTGTTCATCTTTGACTGCATTTTTTAATGCATCAACATACTCATTTCCATTTTGGATTGACTTCTCATCAACGTTACAGACATAAAGAACTGGTTTGCCTGTCAATAAATAAGTATCAGCGATGAGCGATTGATCTTCTATACTGAGGTTCAATGATCTTGCCGGTTTGCCACTCGTCAAGTGATCTTTCATTGAAGTAAGAATTTCAAACGTACGTTTAGCATCCTTATCGTTTCCTACGCGGGCTATTTTTTCAATACGTTGAATTCGTTTTTCTATAGCTTCAAGATCTTTTAATAACAATTCGAAATCGATGGTTTCTTTATCCCGTACCGGATTTACAGAACCATCTACATGGACCACATTAGGGTTTTCAAAACAACGAACGACATGTATAATTGCATCGGTTTCTCTGATATTAGCCAAAAACTGATTTCCCAATCCTTCTCCTTTGCTAGCCCCTTTTACCAAACCAGCAATATCAACTATTTCTACTGTGGTAGGTATAATTTTTAAAGGATTTACCAAGTTAGCCAGTTCGTTTAATCTTTCATCCGGTACGGTAATGACTCCTATGTTTGGCTCAATGGTGCAAAAAGGAAAATTGGCTGCTTGCGCCTTTGCATTGGTCAAGCAATTAAATAGTGTTGATTTTCCTACATTTGGAAGTCCTACAATTCCGCACTTTAGTCCCATGTTTTATAAAATGTTTTAAGGGCTGCAAAAGTACTATTTGTAAATGAAGTATACCAATTCTCATCATGTCAAATCAAAGTAAATCTAAGATCCATACTCGAGCGGATAAAATGTTATGGATGATACGTTTGTCAAAAACCAGAAGCCAGGCCGTATTATTGATTGAAAAAAAGAAAGTGCAAGTGAATGATCTATTGGTAAAGCCATCCTCTAAGATTCATGTTGGCGATCAAATTGAAATAAACTACAATGCCTATTTAAAGACTTTCAAAGTTATAGGAATACCTAAAACAAGAGTGGGTGCCGCACTCGTTGAAACGTATATTATAGAAACTACTCCAAAAGAGGAATTGGTGAAGATGGAAAAGCATTTACTAATGATGACCGAGTTGAGAAAACAGGGTAGGGGAAGAGGGATAAAAGGACGACCTGAGAAAAAGGACAGACGAGCTTTAGACGATTTTTTATCCGATACAGATTAGTCTATTCAAAAGATTATCAATCGCGTTTTTGATTTTTAACTTCTATATCATCGGGTATTAAATCTTGTTTTTTGCAATTCATTTTAAATGCGCCAAACACAACGGTAACCTTGTTGCCTTCAATAGATTCAACTCGTCCCGTAACTTTTCCTTTTCGCATTCTAACGGCCATGCCTATATCAATTGAATACGATATTTCTTTTTCTTCCTCCACTTTTTTCAATTGTTCTTTTCGCTCATCAAAATATCGTTCATACTTTTTTATTATGTATGATTTGTTTTTGGCTTGTTTGAATTCTTTGTAAAATTTCTTGAGCTTATCAGAACTTTCTCGCAATAAGTATTTTTCTTTTTTTCGTAAAAACTCATCGTTTTTCGTTTCTTGTTTTAATTCGTTTTCAACCAAACGTTGATACTTCAAAATCAAGCTTGCCAATTCATTATTTTTTTCACTGGCCTCTTTATATATTCTATTGGTTTCGCTTTCGTTGAATTTTAATTGCGTCAGTAGTGTTTCCATCTCGAGTGATGGGGAATGGAGTAATTCCTTTGCTTTATTTATGATGGAAACGGCTATACCACTTCTTTCGGCCAATAGTAGTGCGTAGGATGATCCTGGTTTCCCAATTTCAAGTTCATAAAGTGGCTTCATTCCTTCCACATCAAATGCTACACTCGCATTAGTAAAAGCATTATAATTTGAAGCCAACAGTTTTATGTTGGGGTAATGAGTAGTAACAATTCCTTTCACTCCTTTTTCCGATAATGCTAAAACCATAGCTTCAGCCAAAGCTGCTCCTATTTGAGGGTCAGTTCCTGATCCAAGTTCATCGATCATCACCAAGGTTTCTGAATGTGCATTTTGAATAAAGTAACTCATGTATTCCATTCGCGAACTGTAGGTGCTCAACTCATGTTCTATAGACTGATTATCACCTATATCAATTAATATTTGTTTGAATATTCCTAACTGAGAAGTAGATGTTGCACTAATATGCATTCCGCTCTGAAACATCATCTGCAAAAGGCCAACGGTTTTCATGCACATGGTTTTGCCACCGGCATTTGGTCCGCTAATTACCATAATGCGAGAAGTATGATCCAATTGTAGGTCAAAAGGTATAGTCTGCTTTCCTATGGAATTTTGGTGTAATAACAACAATGGATGAAAAGCACGGTCTAATTGAATTGTACTTTGTGGTGATACTGAAGGTTCACTTCCTTTGATCTCGATACTAAGATTGGCTTTGCACCTTATGACATCAAGTTCTGCGATCATTTTTACCCAAGCCCTGAAAGAAGAAGTTTCGATTCGAATATCATCAGAAAGCTGTTTTAAGATTCTGAAAATTTCCATTTTCTCATCTTGTTCGAGTTCCGACATTCTATTATTTAACTCTATGGTTTCATCCGGTTCAAAGAAAACGGTTCTTCCCGATGCTGAAACATCGTGAATGATTCCCTTAATGCTGCGTCTATATTCGGCATGAATGGATAGTACTCTTCTACCATTTCGGCTCGATTCTACCGATGAAGTGAGCCAACCATCTTTTGCAAGTCTTTGAATAATCTTTTGATATTGCTTCGATAACAGGCTTAAGAGTTTTTGTTTATGACCTCTGATCTCAGTTAGTCTTTCACTGGCACTTGATAAAACAATACCATCTTTATCAAATACCGTTTCAATTTTATCTAAAACCCATTGTTTTCTTTCATATGGTTTTAAAGATTCGATTAAAGTGGGGAATTCTCTTTCCAGAGTAGAAAAAAAATGAAATACCTGTTCAACAACTCGTATAAACTGACTGAATTTATTGAATGATTCAATACTTAAAACTCCATTTTGTGCATTGAGAATTGCTATTTCTTTTCTAACATCTGGAATTCTTCTCTCAAAAATATCGGATCCGGATTGTAATAAAAGTTTTGTTTCAGAAACCAGTTGAAGGGCGTTCGAAATAAAATTCTTGTCGCAACTGGGCCTTATTTTTTTAATAGCTTCTTTACCTGGATCAAACAGGCTATAATTTTCCAATAGACCAATAACTGTCTCAAATTCATCGGACAGAGGGTTGTTAATAGGATATATTTTTACCTGCTCCATTAATAATGTTAGCAATTAATCATAAAATAAGTGTGCAAAATTAGTTCTAATTATTGGAGCTTTCTACTTTTATGGCATACAAGATAGCATACAGAAAAGATGGATATTAATGAATTAAATCGAATTTGTTCTCAAGTGAGACGTGATATTGTGCGTATGGTGCATGGTGCGCAATCAGGGCATCCGGGAGGTTCTCTTGGTTGTGTTGAGTTTTTAGTAGCCCTCTATTTTGAAATAATGAATCATACCCCTGAGCAATTTGATATGGATGGTGCCAAGCAAGATTTATTTTTCTTGTCTAACGGGCATATTTCTCCGGTTTGGTATAGTGTATTAGCTCGTTCGGGATATTTCAATACAAAAGAACTCGCTACTTTTAGAAAACTGAACAGCCGACTGCAAGGACATCCCGCAACCCATGAAAAACTTCCCGGTGTTAGAGTTGCCAGTGGCTCATTAGGTCAGGGAATGTCGGTTGCCATTGGTGCAGCCTTAGCTAAAAAACTAAATAAGGAAAATACAATTGTATACAGTTTGCATGGTGATGGCGAGTTGCAAGAAGGACAAATTTGGGAAGCTGCTATGTTTGCTTCGGCTCGTAAAGTCGATAATTATATTGCAACCATTGATTGCAATGGACAACAAATTGATGGTAGTACGGAAGCCGTTTTAAGTTTAGGAGATTTAGAATCAAAATTCAAAGCATTTGGTTGGGATGTTTTACATATGAATGGAAATGAAATGCAATCGGTGCTTAAAGGCATTAAAGACGCACAAAACAAATGCTTTAATTCTAAGCCGATCTGTATTTTAATGAAAACAGAAATGGGCAATGGAGTAGATTTTATGATGCATTCTCATAAATGGCACGGAATTGCTCCAAACGATGAGCAATTGAATAAGGCTTTGTTGCAACTGGAAGAAACTTTAGGAGACTATTAATGCAATCTGTTCGCTTTTTACACATGAACAAGAATATTGTAACTTTTCTTATCGGACTGTTTTGTTTTTCTCTTGTGTTAGGTTCTTCAAGTGCTAGTGCGCAGAGTATGCCGGGAAAAACAAGAATTCTTTTTCTTTTCGATGCTTCTCAAAGTATGTATTCCAAATGGCAAACAAAGAGCAAATTTGATGTGGCTCGAAACTTACTGATCAACATAACCGATTCTCTTAGCAAGTTGCATCATGTTGAAATGGCTATGCGAGTTTACGGACACATGAAGCGATTCCCTCCACAAGATTGTGACGACAGTCGTTTGGAAGTGCCTTTTTCTTTAAACGCTGCTCCTGAAATCAAAAAGAAATTGTTTGAAATCAATCCTTCCGGTACTACTCCCATTGCTCGGTCTTTAATGGAATGCGAAAGTGATTTTCCGTCCGATCCCTCCAGAAATATTATTATTCTTATAACTGATGGAATTGAAGAATGCGATGGTGATCCTTGTGCAGCTTCGCTGTTATTGCAGCGTAAAGGAATTGTTCTAAAACCTTTTGTTATTGGCTTAGGATTAGGAAAAGAATATATCAAGTCATTTGAGTGTGTGGGTAATTTTTATGATGCAGATAATGAAAACAAGTTTGAGCAAGTTATGGGAGTTGTTATTTCTCAAGCTTTGAATAATACGACCGCTCAGGTAAATTTACTCGACATATATGCACGACCTACTGAGACCAATGTTAATATGACTTTTTATGATAGCCATACCGGGCAAGTAAAATACAATCTTATACATACGCTTAACAGTAAAGGACTTCCGGATACGTTGTTTCTTGATCCTCTTCCAACATACAATATAACGGTTCATACCATTCCACCAGCCATACTTGACTCGGTGCGTCTCACTCCTGGGAAACACAGCACCATTGGAATCAACACCCCTCAAGGCAGCATTGAGATCAAAACGGAATCAATGAATGAGTACAAGAGAAT
>Ga0116142_10005870_pt1 | contig 10823 bp, 12 predicted proteins | sample AD_UKC033_MetaG_FD_89785 | JGI IMG/M metagenome (GOLD analysis project Ga0116142, IMG submission 89785) | Active sludge microbial communities of municipal wastewater-treating anaerobic digesters from USA - AD_UKC033_MetaG | ecosystem: Engineered > Bioreactor > Anaerobic > Digestate | place: USA... | reverse complement strand
TGTTCCTGGAAAATCTGCGGAATAATCCGCGGGAAAAACTTGTCGCGCGTCACTTCGATCAGCCCACGCGCGGTGGTCAGGTCAGGTGTTGCCATGGATCAATCCTTTCGACCGCCCCCTCCGAGCGGGCCGTCGAAAACGGCCCAACTCAGGTGCGGCCCTTGGCGTAGTTCTCGACCTCCTCGATAAATCGAGGATCGGTCAGTGATAGCGTGTCGCGGTGATACGGTCGGTTGTGCAGCGGACGCGCCTGGCGCGGCTTCGCCGCGGGCGTCGTCGGCTTGGGCGTGAACACCGGCTTGCTGGTTTTCGCCAGATCCCGTGCCAGCCCCTTCAGGTCGTCCACGTCGAACGCGCCGTGGCGCATCGCGTGCCGGAACAGCGTGTCCGGGTTGACCTTGAACGCCTTGGCAATGCCGTCCAGGTCGTCGTTCCAGGTCTGGATGTTCGAATCCAGTTCCGCCTGGCGCTCGGCCGCCTGCTGCTGCTTGACCATGTCCATCAGTGGCGACATCTGTCGCATGATGTTCTGGGTGGTCACCTCGATGACCTGCGCCAGATCGGCGTCCAGTCCCTCGGGGATCTCCACCTTGATCGACGGATCGGTCGGCTGCTCGGTCGACGGTTCATTGCCGCCCTTGCGCAGGGCGCTCAACTGCTGGTTGACCTGGGTATACTCGCGCTGCAGCCGCCGGTAGTTGCGGTGCATCGCCGTCAGGTCTTTCATGGAGATCTTCTGGCCATCAATCTCCACCTCCGGCTCAGCCTGCGAAGTCGGCTCGGAATCCTCACGGGCCGGTTCCTCTGCCGGCTTGGCCTCCGGCTGGTTCGGCTTGTAGCCGTACGACTCCTCCAACTCGCGCATGGCGGCATCCTCATCGCCATACGCAGGCGCCTCCTGCTCGACAACCGGCTCCGGCCCCGCAGACTCAGGGTTGCTCACCGCACCGCCGGCCGACGTCTCGTAGGCGGACGTGTCGATGTCATCATACCCGCCCATTGCCTCTGCAAATTGCAGGGTTAGGCCGATCCACCGACGCAGAAACGTAAACATGACTCACTCTCCCGTGGGGCGCCGCGCATCGGCGGCGTTGCCCGTGATCTATGCCCCAGCCGGAGGTGGGCCAGCGCCAGGAGCCGCCATCGAAGGCGGTCCAATCGGCGCGGGGGCCATTGCTCCGGCTTGTGGTCCCATCTGTTGCATCATGCGCATCTGCTGAATCTGCATCGCCATGTTGATGGCGGCCGCAAAGTTGGCCTGGATCTCCGGCTGCAGGTCGAGAAACTGCGGCGTGTTCACCTCGCGCGTCAGCAGGTCGATGAACAGCCCCACGTCCTGGTGCTCCAGCACGAACGGCGGCTGCCCCTCGCGAAGCAGGTCCATCTGCCGCGCCACCAGCGCCTTGGCCTTGATCCGCCAGGCCAGGTCTTCCTCCATCGACTCCTCGAACCCAAGCATCGCGAAGATTCGCGTCTGGATCGGTTCGGGCAGCGTGAAAAATCCCGAGGAGGTGAGGTTCATCACAAAGTCGAGTTTGCCCTGCGGCTCCATTGGCAGCCGCGACATTGACTTCATCTGCACCTGGCCGGGGTTCTGGAAGTCTGCGGCGCGGAAAACCTCGATGTCGCGCATGCCATGCGGCCCGGAGATCTCGATCACCTTGCCGTCCGGATAGTGCTCGGCCACCAGCCCCAGCACGTACGTCCAGAACGACTCCTCCGCCGCCAGCCAGTTGCTGCGCGGCCGCTGCAAATTGGTATTGTCCTGCTGCGCCGCAATCTGGGCGTGTTTCCCGCTCTTGATCCCCGGGTCGCAAATGCCCCGGCTGGTCTCATGGATGCCGGCCAGATCGGCCATCTCGTACTTGAGCATGGCGATATGCTGCTCGGCGCCCTGGCTGTCGATGTCCGGCGGAATCATCCACTCCGGCTTGACCATCTTGCCTGAGGCGTCCACCGGGCACTCGACCGGGTCCGGCGTGTTGTCGAAGAAGTTCTCGGGGAACTCGCCATTTTCGGGCACCAGCGGCTTTGGATGCTGATGCAGCCGCAGCCGCGCCGCCTGGCCGTCCATCGCCCGGTTGATCTCCCGCTGCAGCGGAATCAGATCCCAGGCCAGCGTCGTGCCCGAGCAGTCCCACAAATTGTTGTTGAAAAAGAACGGCTTGAGCGGACACTCACTGCCAACCGGCGCCATCGGCTCCAGAAGCGTATCCTCGCAGAACGTCATGCGGTGCCACGTCTGCACGCCCGTCTGCGGATCCACCACGCGCTCGTAGCAGTAGACGATCTCCACCGATAGGCTCGACGGATCGGCATCCCCGATGTCCTTTGGCGCCGGGATCCCCTTGTAGGCCTCCTCGCTGCCAAGCCAGAGATCACGCTCCTGCGCCGATGTCGGACGAACAAACTTGCCCCGCTCGAACTCCGCGACCACATGCGCCAGCGGCCGCGGCAGCACATGCACCAGCCAGTAGCAGTGCTCGAACTCCGTGGTTGGCTCCATCAGGACTTCCAAACCGGAGTGGACCGTATAGACCACCTCTCCGGTCGCGGCATCCTGAATCTCCTCCCGTTCCTCGCCCGTCTCCGGGTCGGTAACCAGAACATTGGCCTTGCCGCTGCGCGTCGGGTCATACCACGCCCGCTTCCAGCCAACCCCACCCAGCACTGCATGCAGCACGCGCAGCTGCTCGGTGACATCGCCGCGGTTCGACCGCTCGATCTGCCGCATGATGTGGTTCGACAAACGCGCCACCGTGTGGTTGTCGTCCACGTCGCCGATCGCCCCCGGCAGAGCCATCGGCATCGGCTTGTCCGCCAGAATGCGCGCCACCACGGCGTTGATCAGCACCGCAAAGTAGTTGTCGGGCACGCGCGGATCGTCGCTGGGCGTCGTCTCCGTGTAGTGCAAGTCGCCCAGATGGTTCTGGTTAAAGTAGAAGTCGCCCTGGTAGTAGGAATACGCCTGGCGAATCTTGGTAAACCAGCTGCGCCAGTGGTCGCGCGCCGATCGAATGCGCTGGTCGCGCCACTTTGCCATCAGCGCGCGATCCGCCTGGGTCGTCGGGTCCGCCTCATCGGCAAACTCGCGAACCTTGTCCAGATCCGCCTCGGTCAGAAACAGCGGGCGTCCGTCGTCGGTGATCGTTCCGTCCATGCTGGCGATGCCGATGCTCGGAATCGCGCAGCCGGACCAGGGAGGGCAGGTCTGCGGGTCAGGAGACGGGAACTGCGGAAGTCCACCGCCGGGACGGGGTCAGCCGTGCGGGCGGTGCTGTCACTGCCGGGCGGCCCCATTGAGCCGGCGGGCAGGACAAATCACCAGTAGCACTATAGGGTTGGGGTTGTCAATATCGAAACGTAGCCCCACAAATTCCGTGCCAGTTATTCCTGAAGAGATACTTTGGCACGGTTTGGCATGGTTTGCCGGTTTACCGGCACACGCCATCTCGCAAGTACGCCTCAATCGCCTTGGCCATCATCAACAGCGCCCGCCGAACCGTCGCCAGCAGCGCCCGGTGCCCCAACGACGCATCGCTCATCGATACCGCCTCCCTCGTTGTTTGCGCTCTTCGCTGCGCTCGATGATCTCAAACTGCTTTTGCAGCGGAAGCGCCCAGAATGGCAACTTCCGGTCGTCCCGCTTCTCCTTCGGCGGATCCAGACCCTGCTCGCTGTAGGCCGCCACATCCGCGCAGTCATCCGGTTTGCTCGGGTAGTGCAACAACTGCCGCTCCAACTCCCCGCCACGAATCGTCGTCGAGAACCAGTGATCGCGCGCCCAGACCTGCTCCGATCCGGCCGACTGGCTGTGCCAGATCATTCCCGCATGATACGGAGCCACCAGCGCCTCGATCCGCAGTTTCGCCTCACCTGGCCGCGGAGCCCCCGTGCCCGCCGGAGATTTCAACTCGTAAACCGAGCACGACAGCCGGTTGGCCTTAATTTCCTCCTCCAGCCAGCCCCGCAGCACGATCGCCGCCCCGGCCTCCAGCCCCAGCCGCACCCGCCGGCCCTCGGCCCGCCGCGACGTGATCCGCTCGACAATCGTCTGCTTCAACAGCTGCGGTCCCAGCCGCCCGTGGGTCAGCCGGTCGAAGTAGCGATTGCCGTCCGAATCCACCAGCCGCTCGAGGATGGCCGACTCGCAGGCCTCATCGTCCTTGCTCCCGGCGTAGTCGACAATCAGATCCACCGCCAGTTCCTTCGGCAGACCCGTGCTCTCGTAGTAGCGGAACCAGTCCTGCTGGAACTTCTGTTCGCCCTTTGGCCGGGGATTGCAGTCCAGCAGCGCCGCCGCCGAATACGGCCCCAGTGTCGCATACTGCTCGCGATACCAGTCCTCGCCCATGCGCTCCGCGAACAGGTATTCGCCCGTGGTGGGGTCGGTCGCTGGGAAGGTCAGCACCTCGAACCGCGGGAAATCCGGGTTGCGCGCCATCTCCATCTCGATGCGCCCCATAACATCGTCCTCATGCCATGGCGTGGCCGGCACCACCACAATCGACGTCGGCGCCCGGCGCGTCATCAGGTTGTCCTTGAAGGACTCCCACGTCTTGTCCCGGTAGACCTGGCTTTCGGCCTCCTCACGGCTTTTGCAGTAGTCGTCGCAGGTGATCAGGTGCCCGCCCTTGCCGGTGATGGCGCCGCCCAGGCCCACCGCCGTGACCACGCCGGCGGAATTGAGGATCGACCACTCCCCGGCATTGTGGTGGTGCGGATTGAGCAGCACCCCCGGGAAAACGTCCCGATACGCCTGCGAGCGGATGATCGACTGCGCCTTGCGCGAAAACCCCTCGACCAGGCTCGCCCCGTAGCCGCTCATGATCACATCCGGCTGCAGGTGCGCGCAGCGCCCCAGGAAAAACGGAGGAAACGCCCGGCTGACCATGTCGGTCTTGCCGTGGCGAAAGGGAACCTTGATCAGCAGGAATGTCGATCTGCCTTGCAGGAAATCATCCACCGCCCGGGTCAGCCGGGTGCAGATTGCCCGCGTGTGGCGCCCCAGGATCAGCGGCGTGGGCATCCACCAGCAGTATTGCAGGAACGCCAGATACTCCCTCGACGCCGCCTGCCGAAGGATCTGCCGGCGCTGGTAGCGCAGCACCGCCAGGCGCTGGGCCCTACTGGCCGTCGGGGTCGTTGTCGCCATCGTCCCCCTCGGCCTCCAGATCCCCGATCAGTGTCGCCAGGTTGTCAGCCGCCGCCAGCAGCTGCTCGGGCGTCAGGCCCTCCAACTCCCGCGGCAGACCCAGCGTGTGCTGCTGCTGGATCGGCCCGCCATCGGCCCCGGTCACCCGCACATCGCGCGGCCGCGAATGCTCCAACTCCAGCATCTTGCACAGCAGTCGGTCGGAGAACTCCTCGACCTCGACCAGGTTGCCCGTTTTGTCCAGCACCTGGCGCCGGTAGCCCATCGCCCGGCGATAGCCCTCCTCCCAGATGCGGTCCAGCCCCGACAGCCGCGCCCGGTCCCACTTCGCCCGGAACTCCGGATCGTCGTTGTAGAGGTCGTACAGCCTCGAGCGGCTCAGTCCTGCGGCCGCCGCCGCCGTCGAAATGCACGGGTTCTCAGATAGGGCCTCGAGGAATTTCTGCTTGCGGAACTCGGTAAACACCCGCGGCTTGGCTGCACCAGGCTTCTTGGATGGCTTCTTGGCTGGCTTCGCGCGCGAAGAACCTGTCCGCTTTGTCCGAGTGGGGGAGAGAGCCTTCGAAGAACGCGGCACGGGGGTCACCTCACAACGGCCGCCGGGCAGGTGGTGCCACTGTCCGGTGATTCGGCCAAACTTGCAGGTCCACGTTGATCGCAAAGCGATGCGTGGAAGCATCAACGGGGCAGCCGCCGCACCAAACCGGCGCCGGCGCCGATCCAACTCCGGCCATCTCCCCAGGCGTCCCCGGATCCACGGCCCTTGTCGCCCATCGGATTGGCGGCTGCCCCTTTCGCTTAAGGGATCACAGTCAAAAGTGCGGACCGGGCGGGAAGGTGGCCAGGAACGAGGCAACCGGTGGCGGGGGTGGCCTCGCGATGGAGGGGGATCCATGGCCACCACCCCGCCCAGCGCAAGTCCATCATGCCAAACAAGATTGGTTTGTCAAGAAGAAATCCCTAGTAAGACACTAGGGATAGTGTTTCACGTGAAACCGGCCTTTCCCCCTTGACATTATATACGGTTGTATATTAGCATATACATGCAGCATCAAACCCTGATTAACGGAGGAACGGAACATGATCTGCGCCACCTACGGCGACAAACTCGGCGGATGGAACAACAACGGCCACTGGGGAGGCATGCGCACCTACCCCACCATCCAGGACTGCGCTGACGGCATGGCCGACCACCACGACCACGACCGCGTCACCTGCACCACCATGGGCGACCTGCGCAACTTGCGCGACCGCATCCAGTCTCACACCACCGCCCGCATCGGGCTCTGGGAGGAAAACTGAACATGATCCAGTTCAACGATGTCGATTTGGAGCGGCGCGAAATCGCCCCGCGCACCAGCCACCTCAGCGCCAGCCTCACCGCCAAACGCGACCTTGAACGCTACTACCTCGCGCTCCAGCAGCAGCTGCCGGCGCTTACCGAATCCGAGGCCATGGCTATCTGCGACGTCTGCAATTCCTGGGCCGCCTGGGATTCGCCAAAGTCTCCGGCCTACCTCTGGGCTGAACTCGAGGACGCTCTGACCGAGGGCCTCACCGAGAAGTGGGGCATCACCCAGGCGTTTGTCGAGCGCATCAAGGCCATGTCCTACATCGAACGCGTGGCCTTGGTCGATGCCGCCGAACGATTCTGGGCCTCCCCAGACCACAGTCACGAAACCCTGAAGACCGTCTTCCGACTCGTCTAAAAACCCAAAGGCCCGAGGATTACTCGAGGGCCTTTGTCCGTCGTGAACTGCGCAGACAGGTTGCCAGCCCGTCCACGCGCAGATTTTGTCTGCCGGTCGATGACGATCTCATAAATCGGCTCGCTTCCCCCCAGCCAGTCCAACACGGCCGCCGGCAGGTCCATAACCTCCTCCGGCAACTGCTGCAGCTGCTCAATCAGCCCGCGAACGGTCAGCGGCGACCCCAGGTAGACACGCTCGTAGTCCTCTGACATCTTACACGACCTCCTTACACGACCCGCCCATTTTCCACGACCCATCCGGGCCTTTTGGGACACATAAACCGTTGAAAATACACATCCATTCCTATGCCTTCCGCCTTGACATGGCAGAGGTCAGAGGTTCAACTCCTCTATCGCCCACCATTGAAAAAACAAGACTTATGACGCCGCATCGGCCTCAACCTCCAAAACCTTACACGACCTTTTTACACGACCCCCCGCCAGCACCCCAGACCAGTCCAGATGCACCGCCGGCAACACCGGATGCACGTACTGCTGGGTCGTCGAGATCTTCGCGTGCCCCAGCGCCTGCTGAACCAGAAACGGATTGTGCCCCAGCGCATCGGCCACCGCCGTGGCGTAGGTATGCCGGAAGGAATGCGCCGTCAGCACCCGGCCCAGCGCATCGGCCTTGGGGATCCCCGCCGCCGCCAGCACCTGGTCGAAATCCCGCGCCAGATTCGTGTTCGAGGTGAAAACAAAATCGCTGTCATGGCTTTTCAACTGCGCCTGCAGATCCGCCGCCAACTCCTCGGGGATCGGCAGCACCCGCACCGCCCCACTGCGTCCGGCGCGCTGCTTGCCGCTGCGAAGCCGGATGACCTGTGCCTTCAGATCCACCTCGCCCTTCAGTAGCACCTTGTGTGCCGCGCGCTTGGACGGGACCAACTCCGTCGGGCGCGCCCCGGTGGCCAGCATCAGCGCAAACACCAGCCGCAGCCGCCCCGGGCAGTGCGCGAAAAACGCCTTCAATTCATCCGGCGTGAACGCCCGATGCTCCGTTCGGGCCCCGGCGCCGCACGACGGCCGCTCGAGGGTCTGCCCGTGCCGGCGCAGCAGCCGCAAAATGAAACTCATCTCCTTGTCCACCGTGGCCCGCGCAATCGGCTCGGAGCCCTCGACCGTGGCCCACTGCTTTTCGGCCTGCCCCGGCACCTCCACCTTGCGCCGGATCAGCCGCTTCGAGCGCAGCCGGTGCCGCTGGAACCGCTCGAGCAGCTTGGCGTCGATCCGAAACAACTCAATGTCTTTTTTGAGGAAGCACAGGAACTGCTCGAAGGCATACATCGCCCGCTCGGCCTGGGAGTCGGAGGTCGTCTCACGAATGCGCCTCACCTCCTCGACGTAGGCCGATGAGAAGGTGAGCGGCCCGGCGTGCCGCTCGCGCATCAGCGCCGCCTCCGTCGCCAGGCGCTCGGCCACCCTCCGCGCCCGGCGCAGGTCCGTCTCCTTCGTCGAGCGGCACCACTGCCGTCCGTCCACCTGGCACTGGAACACCCAGACCTTCGACCCCTTCGGCTTGCGAAGCGTCATCGCCACCCACCCCCACCATGAACTGCCGGCGCCACCGGTTGAGAGCCTCTATATCAAACCGGATGGTTCGCGCGCCATAGCGAATCCGCGGCAGCCGACCCGCGCGCGCCTCGGCCAGCACCCGCGACTTCGAAATCCGCAGCCACGCCGCGGCCTCCGCCGGCGTCAGGAATTGGTCCGTCATGGCGTCCCCTCACCCGGGAAAATCTCCTCAGTCAGCCAACTCTCCTCGAGCGGCGCTTCGCCCGACTCCGCCCGCCAGCGGTTCAACGAATCGAAAATCCGTCGCGCACACAATTCATCAAGCGGCAACGGCACCAGGCACTTGAACACCGTCCGGTCGTCCAGCGGGACTGCGCAGTAATGCGTTCGAAATCCTTTCTGCTTCGCCTCCAGCGCCGTTGGAGAGTGATCCTCGAATGCAGCCTTGTCGAACACATGCACCCGCACATTCACTTGAAAATCACCGTCGGGTTTGGTTCGGAACCATTGCGCTTTTCTACGCGCGAATTTTAGAGCCCACGCCACGCTGGTCATGAACCCGTCGAAGTCGTTGTAGCCGTCTCCCTCTTTAACCAGACGCCCTTTGTGCCGCAGCTGAATCGTCGACTCCGAGATGCGCACCCACAGCACTTCACGCTCGTAGGGGATCTCGCGCAATTCCCCGCCCACCGTGACCCGCTCGGTAAAGGTTCGCTGCTCGCGCTGAACCACCGGGCAGCACGATTGGAATCCGAACATGCTCACGCCACCACCTCCCTTGCAAGTACACTCTTGGTGATCGCGGGTCGCGACCATACCTTTTGAAAACGACGCCACTCGGCACACGGCGTGGATCCGTCGGCGCCGCGAAACAACATGGCGAAAGGTAAAAATCCACATGATGCGGCCAGACGCATGCGCGATTCGGCCTCGGACATCGTGTCGCCCGGCCCCCCGCACAGCACGTAGCATCGCATCTGGCGCATACCGAACCCAGCCGCCTGCAGCATCGTTCCCGCCGCGCGCAACGGCTCCACATGAGACAGCCGATCCAGCGCAAAGAACATTTGCTCCGGCCGCAGATCGGCCAGGAGATCCACATGCCACGGCCGCAACCGGGCGGCTTCCAGCCCGCCGGTGAATTGTGCCCGCCGCGGCTGGCGCTTCAACATCGCGAAAACGGCGCGCACATGCGGCTCGCTGCAGGCCAGCAGATTGTTGTCCTGAACCAGCCAGCCATCTCGAATCGGCAACTCTCGCAAAGCCCCCTCGCGCTGGGGGACAAAACAGCACTCGCATCGCCCCGGACAACCGCGGCTGGTGATCACATACCCCTCGCGCAAATACCGCCCCGGGACAAACTCTCCGCCGGGATCTCCCATCGCAGGTCCACCCAGCCGAACCTTGGGCACCACATGACTCCACGCCCGAGCCAGACGCACCGCTCGATCGATGTCCCACGTAAACGTCACCGACACATGCACCTCATCGTACACCGTCAGGCCGGTCAGCATATCGGGCTCCTCCGTGTAGACGTGTGGTCCGAACGGAGTCGCTTTTGTGCGCCGGGGAAATACAAAGGCAGTCCTCACGCCACCACCTCCTGGGCCGTCGTCTCGTCCACCCGCGCCAGCTGGCTAACGATCCGATAGATCGCCGGCCAGTCCACCCGACCATCCGCCCGTCGCGGAAGCCCGCCCAGGTTGCGGTCGTCGATGTAGACGTCGGCCGAAAGCTTGCGCACGTCACCGCCATACTCCCGGATGCGACGAGGCGAATTCCGGTTGATCGTTTCGAACAGACCGTAGACCCGCTTGGCCTTGAGAAACTCGCGCACATCGGCCAGCAGCGGCCCCTTGCGACAGGTGTTGAGGACCAGGTAGTGCCCGTCGGCATGCAGGGCCTGCAGCGCCTCCAACGCCCACGGCTCCAGCGGCCCGATCTCCGGCCAGGCCTCCTCCACAATCGTCCCGTCGAAATCAATCGCCAGCGTCAGATGTTTCATATCTTCGCGTCCTGCACGGCTTGCACCGATGAATGCCATGTTTTGTCTTATGCAGGCAGCACTGGAACAAACTGCAATCCGGAAACAAATCCCGCGCCCCCTGGTAATGCCCGCAGCGAATCGAACAACGTTCCCGATCCCGCTGCACCAGCACCCGCGCCCGAAGATGAATCACCAGCGCCACCGCCTTGCTCATATGCTACCACCTCCATCACGGCCAAGATAAACTCCGCCGCCAGTGCTGGCATTATGGCGTTGCCGTAGCCTTGCAACATCCGGTCTACATCGAGGATGTTGGTTATTTTCCAGCCATTGAACATTTCAACTCCACGCGAGAAGCGCGAATGCTACTGCCGCTTGCAGTGGGACTTGCCCGTCTCCGCAGGTTTTAATCCGGT
>Ga0116142_10005867_pt1 | contig 10827 bp, 10 predicted proteins | sample AD_UKC033_MetaG_FD_89785 | JGI IMG/M metagenome (GOLD analysis project Ga0116142, IMG submission 89785) | Active sludge microbial communities of municipal wastewater-treating anaerobic digesters from USA - AD_UKC033_MetaG | ecosystem: Engineered > Bioreactor > Anaerobic > Digestate | place: USA... | reverse complement strand
GCAATAATTATATGATCAAGCAGAGAGATATCCATTATTGAGGATGCTTCTTTGATTTTGTTTGTTATATCATAATCGGCTTTGCTTGGTTGTTTATTCCCGGACGGGTGATTATGGGCAATTATTATTCCTTGTGCCAGACGATCGAGAGCTTGTTTTATTATTAACTTTACGTCCATAACTGTGCCGGTAGTTCCCCCGGTACTTAGTTTGATACTATCAATAATAATGTTGGCACGATTAAGAAACATCACGTGAAATTCTTCATGAGTCAGATCTTCCATTAATGGCTGGAAATATTCGAACGCAATCTGGCTTGATGTGATTTTTTTCTGTTCCTTGGCTTTTTCAAGTTTTCGTCTTTTGCCAAGTTCCATTGCTGCAACTATTGAAATAGCTTTTGCCTCGCCTATACCTTTATGTTTTATAAGTTCAGTAATAGTCTTTTTCCCTAATGAATTTAAATTATTATTACACGAATCAAGTATTTCACGTGCTAATTCGACGGCAGATTTTTCAAGAGACCCCGAACCTATTAAAATTGCAATAAGTTCAGCATCACTTAAAGCGTCATTTCCTTTTTTTAAAAGTTTTTCTCTGGGTTGATCTCCCTCGGACCAGTTTTTTATTGATTTCTTCTCTTCCATTTAGATTTTCATTCAGTCGTAAAATTACAAAACTTTAAGTAAATCTTTGCTTATACTAAATAAAAAAACTGTTCCGCCATAACGAAACAGTTCATTATATGTATAATGTTATTAAGCTAACTGGTTGACGTGCTTTGTCAATGAAGACTTTAAATTGGCAGCTTTATTATCGTGAATAATGTTTTTCTTTGCCAATTTGTCCAGCATTGCAGCTACTTTTTTAAGCATTTCTTCTGCTTCTGCTTTGCTTGTTGTATTCCTTAAGTCGCGTACTGCATTACGAGTTGTACGTGCATAATATTTGTTATGTAATCTTTTTGTCTCAGTTTGTCTGATCCTTTTTTTTGCTGACTGATGATGTGCCATAATTTGTTTACTTTCTTATAAAAATTAACTAAAAATCTTTTTAAAATCGGACTGCAAATATATAACATAATTTTTATTCGACAAGTTAATATGTAAATTATTTTAAAAAATAGCTAAAAATATTGCAAACAGTGAATAATTTGGTGAAATTGATGAATGTGATAATGGATTTATTGAAGTTGGAGTATAGATTGGGTAAAAAATTTGCTATTAATTATTTAAAGTCTTAGAAATAATGATTATTTAGTCGCGTTTTTGTAGTTAAAGAATACTCAATTCGTGGGTAAAAATTTTGAAACCATAGACTAAAACTACCTATCTATATATTATGTTTTGATTGATGTGCAACACTCTGTAAATTTGGCACTGTTAGTTGGTATTAGTTTTTATTATTAAAATTAAACTTATGAAAAGAATTATTTCAGTAGTAGTTTTTTTGTTTTCAGTATTTATAGCCTTTTCTCAATCTTGGGGAGAATATACATTGTATTCGAAAACAGGCGATACGAAAACCTATCTTTTAGACTTAACAGGTGCAAATTACAAAACATGGACTTCGGCAACCAATCGAAAAACGGGATATTCTAGTTATATGATTGCTGGAGATACATTAGTAAGAACGGTTCAGAATAGTGGAACATTTGGTGGCGGCGGCGGCGTTACGGGAGGTGTTCAAAAAGTTACTTGGGATGGGACTGTAGTATGGGATTTTACATATAATAGCACAACTTATTGTTTGCATCATGATATTTGTCCAATGCCAAATGGCAATGTTTTAATGATTTGCTATGAGTATAAATCGTCCACCGAGACCGTTGCTGCAGGATGTTCAACTAGTCGAGCAATCAATTCTGAGAAAATCATTGAAGTTAAACCAACAGGAGCAACAACCGGTGAAATTGTATGGGAATGGCATCTTTGGGATCACTTGTGTCAGAATACGAGCTCTACAAAACCCGGATACGTTACCTCAATTGTACAAAATCCGCAGTTGATGAATATTAATTATGGTGTTTCCAGCGGAACAGGGACATTAGACTGGTTGCACATGAACGGGATTGACTATAATGAGGAGCTTGATCAGATTACTTTTAGCTCTCATAACCTTAACGAAATTTATGTAATTGATCATTCGACATCTTCTGTCGAAGCTGCAAGTCATAGCGGTGGAAATTCGGGAAAAGGTGGCGATTTCCTCTACAGATGGGGTAATCCTGCATCTTATAGTGCTACAGGTTCTACTATTTTTAATGTTGTTCATGACGCACATTGGATTTCATCAGATCATCCCGAATATCCTGGATTTCTTTCTGCTATAAATAATGGCGGTGGAACTGGAGGCAAGGCAGCAATAGAATTTGTTGATGCTCCTCTTAACGGATATACTTATGATATTACATTAGGACAAGCTTTTCAACCTACAACTTATACCGACAGATTTAATACTAGTTATAATTCTCAGGGACAAGGAAACTCGGAACAGTTTCCAAACGGAAATATGTTACTTTGTGTGCCGAGTAATACTTTAACTTATATATACGAAGTCAACGATGCAGGAACAACTATCTGGTCAAAAAACATAAGCGGACAGGTTTCACAGGCTCATAGATACGAAAAATGTTTCATACGTCCGGTTAATGCTGAATTATCAGCGACAGAATTGATAGTATGCCCGGGAGAAAACTTAACCCTGGCTACTTCTGCAACAGCAATTACTGAAAGTAGTCCGACATTTTCGTATGCATGGACTTCGGTACCTGAAGGTTTTAGTTCAGATGAGGCAAATCCTGTTGTAAATCCAGTACAAGCAACGACATTTAATGTTATTGTAACAAACGATCAGTCGGGTTGTACGGATGAGGTCTCCATTACTATTGATGTTTATTCTACTCCTGATATTCCTGTGATATCTGAAAATGGCAACTTATTGACCTCTACTACAGCAACATATTATCAATGGTATCTTAATGGATCGGCAATAAATGGCGCAAATTCACAATCATATACTGCTGAAGAAACTGGGACTTATCAGGTCGAAGTGACAAATTCGGATGGTTGTTCATCAATGTCTGGTGAATATTATTTGGAAATTACCGGAATAGATAAAGAATTGAAGTCAGAAATTACCATATATCCAAATCCAAATAGTGGATTATTCGAAATAAATGGCGATGGATATTTTAACTATGAAATTATTTCTTCTCATGGAAATACCATTTGTAGTGGACAAAATTCAGGGGTATTTGATTTGTCAAACTTATCCGATGGGATATACTATGTTATTCTGAAGACATATACAACTGTTAAAACAGAAAAATTGATTTTAATAAAATAAATTATGAAAAAAATACTTTTTGCAGTTTTGTTGGTAATGATCCCTGCAATGTTATTTGTTAAGGTAAGTGCTCAGGTCGGATTTACAAATTTCACATCTTTACAAGGACTTGTCGATGATTTTGTTACAGGTGGAGTTGCTATTGATGCAAATAATGTTAAGTGGTTTGGTACTCAAAGTGGTTTGTCAAAATATGATGACGAAAATTGGCAGTCGTTTGATACTGATGATGGCTTAGTTGATAATTATATCCAATGTATTGCAATAGATAATAGTTTAAATGTTTGGATAGGTACAGAAAATGGCGTAAGTAAATATAACGGGTCAATATTTACAAATTATACAACTGCTGATGGTCTGCCCGAAAATTCTATTCTTGATATTGCTTGCGATAATTCCGGAAATGTTTGGCTTGCTTCATTTAGCGGACTGACAAAGTTTAATGGTACTGATTTTCAAAACTATACTAGTTCGGATGGTATGTCTTCTGATTTTATAAGTTGCATAACGGTATCAGGCGAGAATTTGTATATCGGAACTTTTGGTGCCGGCTTGATGGTATATAATGGTTCAACCTTTACTCCGCTCACAACCGAGAACGGTTTGCTGGATAATAATATTTCTGCTCTGGCAACTGATTCCGAAGGGCATTTGTGGGTAGGGTCATATTACGGCATTACTGTGCTTGACAATAGCTATAGTGTTTCAGTTACTTATACATTAAACAATGGACTAATTAATAATTACGTTCAGGATATTGCGATTGACGACAATGATAATGTTATTGTATGTGAGTATGCTGATTATTTGCAGGACGGAGGTATTTCTTTGTACAACGGATCTGTTTGGGAAAACTATACTGTTAGTGATGGATTAGTAAATGCTATGGTTAAAAGGGTAGTGTTTGACGGTGAAAATTTTGCATGGATAACAACAGGTGGCGGAGTATCAAAAATGGATACGGACGCGGGTATAATGTTTAATGAGTCATTTGAAGCATTTGTTTATCCCAATCCGGTTAAAGATGTTTTATATTTATCAAATGGTTATGGGTCAATTTCGTATTGCATAACTGATATTTCAGGAAAAATTATTGACCAAAATTCAGATTTTGAAGGTAGCTCTATTAATTTTAATAATATTTCCAAAGGGATTTATTTAATTTCTTATAAATTTGAAGATAATGTCTTTTCTTCAAAAATTATTAAAGAATAGTTCAATTCTCAGTTTTGTATAAATCTTTCTGATAAGGTGAGTAAGCTTAAAATAATTACTTTGTTGTTTGGGTTAAATTTTGTGATTCTAAATAATCTGCAATCTCAGGTAGATTTTTATAATTATGAACAAGTCAGAGAAATTCGGATTGAGTTTTATGACGATAATTGGAAAAGTATTTTGGATTCACTGTTTTCGGCCGAAGATAATTTTTCGCGAATTAAAGCTGATGTAATCATAGATGGCAACAGATATAAAGAGTGTGGAATTCGTTATAAAGGTTTTAGTTCTTGGAATGCCAATGAAGTGAAAAATCCTTTTAATATAAATCTGGATTATACATATAAAAATCAAAACCATCAGGGTTACAAAAAACTAAAACTAAGTAATGTTATTTACGATCCTTCATTTGTTCGGGAAGTTGTTTCTTATGATATAGCAAGAAAATATATGCCTGCATCAGGAGCAAATTTTGCAAATTTATACATTAACGATACTTTAATTGGTTTGTACACTAATGTAGAAGCGGTAGATGATTGTTTCGTTGAAAAACATTTTGGAGGGAGCAAAAACCCATTTTTTAAAGGTAATCCCGAGAAGCTTTTATATCCTTATGGACAGAATGCAAATCTTGCTCATAGTCATGGCTCTGATTCTTCGGGATACATGCCTTATTACAGTATTGAGTCTGAACATGGTTGGGAGGAGTTGTATAATTTGATTTATGTGCTTAATCTTGATACTGCAAATTTATATGATGTACTCAATATTGACAGGGCTTTATGGATGCATGCCTTAAATTATTCATTGCTTAACCTTGACAGTTATATTGCCTATGCTCAAAATTATTATTTGTATCAGGAAAATAACGGCGTTTTTAGTACTATTCCATGGGATTTAAATATGTCTTTTGGAAGTTTTAGACATTCGGACGGCTCAACAAATTTTAGCGGTTTGACTATTGCAAAACTGGAAACGCTTAATCCTTTGCAACATCTTACATTTTCAATATCACCACGACCTTTGATGAAAAATCTGTTCCTGAATTCTACTTATAAAAAAATGTATTTAGCTCATATAAGAACAATAATTGATGAAAATATTGCAAATAACTATTATTATGATTTAGGGACACATTTACATAGTGTTATTGATACCTATGTCGTGAATGATACAAATAAGTTTTATTTATACGAAGATTTTGTTGCAAATATTGATACAACCACAGGAAGTTCGTCAGAACAGTACCCCGGACTTAAATCTTTGATGGAAGCACGATATAATTATTTGGATGCTTATTACGGAATGAGAGGCAATCCCGAATTTGTCGAGAATTATACATCGGTAGATATCGCAGTTCGTGGAGAAAAGATATCTTTTTATACAAAATTAAATTCTCCGGCTAATGTTAGAATGTATTATAGGTTTAATTCGGAGGAGAAATTTGTGTATATTATTATGAATGATGATGGTGAGACGGATGATTTGACAGAGGGGGATAATGTTTATTCGGCCTCAATTGTACCTCAGGGCAAATTGTTACAATATTATTTCTGGGCAGAGAACGATTCTGCCGGAACTTTTTTACCATGCAGAGCGGCTTATAATTTTTTCGAGATTCCTGTCAGAGTCGAACCTGGTGAAATTAAGATTAATGAAGTTTCATTAAACAATGCATTAAATGAATACGAAATTCTACCATCAGACCTAACCTGGATAGAGTTGTATAACAACACAAATGAAAGGCTGAGTATTGTTTCTGCAAAGCTTTACTATAAAGGATTAAATTTTGAAATCCATGATACAATTATTAGTGAATTTGGATATTTTCTATTTTCCCCAGAAGAATTTTATTTTACTGATTTTGAAAATTTATATCCATTTTCCGATAATTATCTTTATCTGAGTTATAAAACAGAGAAAATTCTGGATTCTATCCGAATTTACTCATGCAGTAATAACAGGACAATTGGACTATTTCCGGACGGGAGTAATGAATGTAAGGTATTATTTCCAACACCGAGCATGACTAACTTAATGTTAGAAAATGAGATATCTCCGATTAGTTTATATCCAAATCCGGTTTCAGATGTATTGTTTTGTAATATTAATGTTAAATTTGCAATTGAAAAAGTCCTTATTTATAATTATTTAGGACAAATATTGTATTGTAAGCAATGTGATGGATTGAGCTCTTATTCTTTTAATGTAAATACTCTGGAATGGAGTGATGGAGTATATTATGTGAAGTTTGTAGGTGAACGGAATTGTTTGAGCTCCAAATTTATTAAACAATGAAAAAGATATTAATATGAAAACTGTTTTTAGAATTTTATTGATTTTTGTTTCCGTTTCCGTTTTTCTGATTTCTTGTGAGAAAAATTCAGGCGAAGGAGGAAATGCAACAATTACAGGATCTGTTTGGGTTCGAAATTATAATAGTACTTTTACTTCACTGCTAAGTGAATATGCAGGAGTGAAAGAAGATGTATATATTGTTTATGGAGATAATGTCGGATATGACGATAAGGTAGAAACAGACTATCTTGGATACTATAGGTTTAATTACCTGAGAAAAGGAAAATATACGATTTATGTATTTTCCGAAGATTCTACGATGACTTCACCTGATGGAAAAATTGCTGTTATAGAGGAAGTTGAAATAACAGAAAATGATCAATTATTGATAGTACCACAATTATTAATTTATAATTAGACAGATATGAAACAAGTTTTATTTTTTGTTATTGCCTTGTTGCCTGTTTTTGTTTTAGCACAATCAAAAAAAGAAGTCAGAGATAATAAAATAAAGTCAACGACAATTGAGAAGACTGAGCAAAAGGACGGACAAAGTATTACTTATAAAGAATTTTATGAAGAATACGATAAAAATGGGAACACTATTCTTAAGATAGAGTACAGTAAGGCGGGAGATATTAAAAAGAAATCCACATACAAGTTCGATAATTTTGGAAATGTTGTTGAAAAAACCGAGTATGACCGAAAGAGCGGCGCTACAGTTAAAACAACAACAAAATACGATGCTATGGGAGAAAAGTCTGAAGAAACAGAAACTGACAGTGAAGGAAATATTATTCAAAAGCAGACATATAAAGTTGATGGCAAAGGCTTAAGGCAGGAAGCAAAGGAACATAACGGCAAAGGAGAGTTAAGATGGATTAAAAAATATACTTACGAAACATATTAAATGATTTCTATACAAGAAATATTGCGAGTATATGATAAGGTTGAACTGGGTCAGTTGGATTCTGTAAAACTACTTAATAGAGTTGATACAAAATTCATAACCAAAGCCGGTTTATTGTCCGATTTACTTTTGGTTTTGCAAAAGGATTATTTAGTTTTAGAAGTAAATGAACACAGAATAAGTCATTATAAAACTGTTTATTTTGATACACCGGATTTTTTTTATTACTATCAGCATCAAACCGGAAGATTGGAGCGAGTTAAAATAAGAATTCGGACTTATCTCGAAACAGGCATTAGTTTTCTTGAAATAAAAACAAAAAATAATCATTCAAAAACCAACAAAGACAGAATTCCAATTTCGGGTGTAAAAGATCTTTGTGATGTTAAGTATAAAAAGTTCTTAAGAAAGAAAACAGATAAAAAGAAAGTTCTGAACCCTGTTTTAGAAGTTTTGTACTCACGAATAACCTTAGTAAACAAAGACTTTACCGAAAGAGTAACAATTGATACAGACTTGAGTTATAAAAATGAGGAAAAAAATGTGCAGTTCCCGAATCTTTGCATTATCGAATTAAAACAGGATAAAACAGCAAAATCTCCGGTAAGAGAAATTTTAAGAGAGAAACGAATATTTGTTTCTTCGTTAAGTAAGTACTGTTTGGGTATTGCAAGTATGTATCCTCAAGTGAAAAAAAATAATATAAAAGAAAAAATAAGAAATATAAATAAGATTTGTTATGAACATGCATAAACTAATGATTTTTGCAGTCCTGATAGCGTTATTAGGACTATGTTTGCCCGGTTATTCAACTGCACAGGACAGTATGGTTAATGAATATGAAAATGAAGTATGGGAACAAACAGTCGTTGATGAAGACACTTCCGGGGTGGTTTCCTCTTCTGAAGAAACTGTTGTAGAAAAAGATGTGAAGAAAAAGAAAAACAAAGATATAGTAAAGTTAAACTCAAAGTTTTTTTATAATTTGCTGATAGATATAGCTGCAGTATTAATTATTATTTTCCTGATTTATTATCCAAGTAATAAGAAATTGGGCTTTGTTTTTACTTTTATACTATTTAATGTTGTAATTTTCTTGCTAACCTATGTGCTGAATGAAGTAAAGATTTCTATGGGAGCGGCATTCGGACTTTTTGCGGTTTTTTCGATGTTACGTTACAGAACATTAGGGATTTCGATGAAGGACATGACTTACCTGTTTATTTTTATCGCAATCGGACTTATCTCAGCTATTCAGCTCGAATACTATGAATTGTTGATAATAAACGGAATACTGATTTTCTGTATTTTTATTCTTGACAGCAAATTAATCCTTAAGCGAGAAGCTTCACGTTCCGTATTATATGATAATCTTGATTTAATTCAACCTGATAAAAGAGAAGAATTAATAGAGGATTTGAAAAAGAGAACGGGCTTTAATATTCACAGGGTAACTATCGGGAAAATAAATCTGCTTAAAGATGCTGCAGTAGTTAAGATATATTTTTATGAGTAAATCTCTTGTTTATATATTTTTTATTGTTTCTTTTTCAATAAGTTTTACTTATTCGGTAGAAGCACAGGTAAATGATGCCGGTTTGTGGACAGGTATTGATATAGAAAAAAAAATTACTCAGGCAATTTCAGTAGAATTTAATCATGAAACCAGATTCAATGAAAATATTTCTGAAGCCGGTAGCTTTATAAATGAATTTGGTGTCAATTATAGATTTGATAAAAAGTCGAGGATTTCGGTCTTTTACAGGTTAAATGCTCAGAGACAGCTTAATAATATGTATATTCCGGTGAGCAGGTTTTTTGTTGATTATTTGTACAAAACCTCAATCAAATCAATAGAAGTAAACATGAGAATAAGAACACAGGTTCAGCAGAAGAACACATTTGTATTTGATTCAGATGGCAATTCAAGGAGTGCAATAAGACCAAAATTAAGTTTTAAATATCCTGTTAGGAAATTTCAACCATATTTAAGTGCCGAAGCATATTTCCCCATTTTCAATTATGAATACAAACCCATTGACAAATTGCGTTTTGCAATAGGAACAGAATATTCTATCAACAAACAACATTCTTTCGATATACGATACATGGTACAAAAAGAATTTTTCACAAAAAATCCGGTTACGGACTTTATTATTGGCATTGGGTATAGTTTTAGGTTTTAGATGTTTTTAAACTCGATTCTATTGTTTCCGCAACTGTCCTTGGCTCTCTCGGATTTATAATCCGAGAGCCTGTAATATCAGGGCACGGATTACAAATCCGCGCCAGCGGGGAGGAGTAGAGCCTTATTCTTACCTTTGGGATGATCCAATACCACAAACAACCCCAACTGCTTCTGGTCTATCAGGAGGAAATATTTAATATTGAAGGTGAATTGGTTAATAACGTGATTAACAATGATAGTATTTCTGAAGCTGTAGCTGAGAATTAATAATGTATTGTGATATACAAGAACTTTTTATTGCATCAATTCAGGATGAAAATTCGCTGTTAGCACATAAGGATATGTTACTTGAGGCAGCATTGGATGGTTCGGCTTTATACTCGGCAACTGCCCAAGTACTTTATGAAATTGCTGCAGATACTGTTTTTGCCGAATATACTCCTTTGCCTTTTGCTGTTGTTCAGCCAAGAAAAACTGAAATGAGTGAGGAAATAACACAGGAAGATTATTTACCTTTAATCAATGTCTATCCTAATCCTACAGATGGTGAAATAAACATAGATTACGATTTTTCTGCACTGTATGATGATGGTAATGATATTTTGCTTGAAAAACTTGGAGTTAGCAGGGATGAAAATTGCGATAAAGGTGAATTAAGCTTATATACCGAAGATGGCAGATTGCTTCAGCAGTTCAGATTAAATGCTGTTAAAGACAGCTTTACAATAAGTATTATGGACTATACTCCCGGTAGTTATATGCTTGTAGTAAAAGATTGTTTCGGCAATAGCGAAACAGTTAAAATTACTAAATACAGATAAAACAACAAAAAACACATCCAGGTTTCAATCTGGATGTGTTTTCTTTG
>Ga0116142_10005862_pt1 | contig 10840 bp, 9 predicted proteins | sample AD_UKC033_MetaG_FD_89785 | JGI IMG/M metagenome (GOLD analysis project Ga0116142, IMG submission 89785) | Active sludge microbial communities of municipal wastewater-treating anaerobic digesters from USA - AD_UKC033_MetaG | ecosystem: Engineered > Bioreactor > Anaerobic > Digestate | place: USA... | reverse complement strand
TTTTTAACTTCTTTTATTTGGTCTTCGGCGGCGTTGATATTCTTTCCTTCCGCTACTTGAGCAACCTGAAATTCTTTTAAAGCATTTCCTTCGATAGACGTTGAAGTATGCGCCATTTTAATAACAGCCGCCCTTCTCAAAAAAACTTCCCTTTCGGGTAAAAGCTTGGATCGGCCAACCAAAGACTTGATTTCGGCAATTTCCGTCAGGGAATTAAGTATTTTGTCGGAAATTGAATATTTGGGAGCAAACATATTGGTATTATAACATTTTTAATCGCGCAATAATCACGCAACTTATCGCGCAAGGATAAGTAAAGCTACCAGAATTTGAGCCTGGAAATAATTTTTTCCCAAATGGTCAGGCCGGCTTTGTTGATAAAAGTCGGTTTCAAGACCGTAATTTTTTGTTCGCTGAGGCTTTCCCAGGAAAATTTGAATTCTCCGGAAGCCGTTCCGGTTTTAATCTCAAAGCTTAAGGTCGCTTTTTCCGAAGGTTTAACTTTTTGGTTGTCGGTTAAAGTCAAATCGGAAACATAAATCCCCGGGTCCGACTGCCTTTTTTTAAAGACAAGAGAGCTTTTTTCTCCCAAAATGGATTGGCCTTCGTTGGTTAATGAGACTTCGCCTTTAAAAACGCTTTCCGTTAATAAAAAAGGAGGCAGGAAAATTTTTCCCAAAGTAAACTTTTCTTCCTGTTCCGGCCACCAGGAGTTTTTAGGCAAGCTTTTAAGAGTTTCAAATTGAGGATAGGGTTCTCCTTTTTGGTCCAGCCAGGAAAAATCGGCAAAAAGAGGCTCGGGATAGTTTAATAAAAACGGCGTCACTGCTTTAACACGGGAGTCTTTAAGCCAAACGGTTTCAAAAGCCTGTTTAAGATAATTGGCAACAATATTTCGGTTGTAATATTTTGACTTTGCACTTTTAGCTTTAGGCTTTGAACTATCAGACGGCCAGCCGGTTTCGGTAATATAAACAGCCAGTTCTTTTTTTAAATTAAAATTGTTTTTTAAAACAGAAAGTTCCCATTGATATCCTCGGACACTGGTTTTGCCCGATTCCCAGGGTTTGCCCAAATAGCCGCGATTAGGGTAAGAATGGGAAACCCAAGCGTCAAGCGAATCAAAGATTCCGGGAATTTCCCAATTCATTTCTTGCATAAATTTAAAAGATTCCATAGTACTTTTAGTGTTCCCGGCCGCCAAATCCAAACCCGCATTTAAGACTTTGAACTTTTCATTTTTAGCTTTTAACTTTTCTTTAAAAAAGGAATAAATTTGCGTATACTCTTTTGGATTTATTTCTCCTCCCCACTCTTTTGCGTGATTCGGTTCATTAAAAACAATGACAAAACGATCAGATATTGGCCAATTAAGTTGGTTTAAAAAATTGGCCCATTTTTCGGCGTCCTCTATTTTGGGCTTAGCCCAATTACTTCCCTCAAGATGGGTTGCAATTCTGACCAAGGGAAAAAGGTGCATCTCTCGGCAACTATCCATAAAATTTTGCCATTTTTCAAAATTAAAATCATCATCTCTGATAACAATCGTGACGTATCCCCAATCTCCGCCGGAGGAATTAACCAATTCGGCGGCTTTATTTAAATCGGCCGGCTCCAAAATATGAATGCCGACTTTATTTTCGGCGGCAAAAATGGTTCCCGGCCAAAAAATGAAGAAAAATGATAAAATGAAAATGATTTTTTTTGCCATTAGAGTAAAAGAGGACAGAGGTTAGAGCAAGAGAAAATAACTTTTACTCTTTTACTCTACTCTCTTTCACTCTAAAATTATACCATGCAGACAATTGAAGAAAGAATAAAAGAAATTGAAGAGGTTTTGGCCAAAACGCCCCACCATAAAGCGACCAATAAATTTATCGGTTTGATGAGGGCGAAAATCGCCAAGCTTAAAAACGAGCAGTGGCTGAAATCTTCCGGTGGCGGAGGCGGAGGCGGCGGTTTTGCCGTGGCCAAAACCGGAGATGCTTCCGTCGCCCTGGTCGGGTTTCCTTCTGTCGGCAAGTCAACCTTGATCAATAAACTAACCAATGCCGAATCGAAAGTGGGCGCTTATGATTTTACGACTCTTGATGTTGTTCCGGGAATGATGGACTACAAAGGAGCCAAAATTCAGATTTTTGATATTCCCGGGATTATTAGCGGTGCGGCAGCCGGCAAGGGCCGCGGAAAGGAAGTTATTTCTGTCGCCAGAAACGCGGATTTGATTGTAATTGTTGTTGATCCCAAATATAAAGACCGGGTTGAGGAGATTAAAAAAGAACTTTTTGAAGCCGGAATCAGGCTTGATTGCTTGCCGCCGAAGGTTTCAATAACCAAAACGTCTTTTGGCGGAGTTAATTTTTCTTCAAATATTCCCCTTCCTTTTGACGAAGATACAATTAAGGAATTGGCCAGGGAGTTTCGTTTGGTCAATGCCGATATTACGATCAAGGAAAAAATCAGCCTTGACCAATTAATTGACGCTTTTATGACAAATCGCGTTTATCTTCCCTCCTTGGCTGTTTTAAACAAAGCCGATCTTTTACCGCAAAAGCCAAAAAATATAAATTTTGATTTATTGATCAGCGCCGATAAAAATACCGGATTGGATCAATTGAAAGAATTAATTTGGCAAAAATTGAACTTTGGTCGGATTTATTTAAAAAGACCTGGGATGGCGGCAGATATGGAAAACCCTTTTATTATTAAATTAGGAGAATCTCTTTCCCAAATATTATCCAAAATTTCAATTTGTGATAAAGATACCTTTACCAAAGCCCATGTTTTTGGTCCAGGAGCAAAGTTTCCCAATCAGGAAGTCTCTCTTTCTTTTGTTCCCCAAGAAGGAACTGTTGTGGAATTCTCCTAAAAGTTTCAAATATCTTTGTGTCCTCTTTTGTATTTATTATCTAATGGTGTAATAAAATAAATGTTGAATATTCTTGTATAATTATGTTAATTCTTAAAACACAATTTTATTTGAGTAAAGCTCTTTAAAAGGTCTGGAAAAGGGTAAATAAGTAATCAGTTACCAGCTATGTACGGTGTCTTGTCCTCACCAATTCTTTGAGACAGGGACTGATTGGAGAATAAGACAGCTCCTACAAGAGGCTATATCTCTACTACTCACCCGCCACTGATGGTTTTACTTACCACAAGTGACCCAGGCCTTTTAAGGAGTTTTTTATTTTTTTTTGAAGTTAATGTTTTAACGCCTGATCGTTAAGAATAAGAGCTTAAAACCTTAGTGACAAAATAATTTTTTAGGGTGGCCTACTGGACAATATCACGACCTATTATATAACAGTTGGAATTAAGGAAAATGAGAATATGTTAAAATGTTTTAACTTTACAACTTAGAAGATATTTAGCGTTGTGGGAGCAAAAAAATGGGTATAGGCTTAAATATTAACGAATTTCCAGACATAATGATATTTATTTTTTTGTGCTGGGTAATTTTCTTGATAATTAAATTTCTTTGGGACCTTCTTTTTTGGAGTCTTAAAGAGGAAAAGCGACAAAAGACAAAATTCGAATTGTATGATAATCACCCTAAAGATAGAATCATCCCGGAGTTTGAATTCTGGAAAAAGAACGTTGAACCGCTACATAGAAATGATTATTTTATTCCTCCCGATTGGGGCATAAGAAGGAAGTACGTAGCAAATTTGTATAATTTTAAATGCGCAATTTGTAGAAAAAAGGTGTTATTAGGACACACTCACCACATAAATCCTCTTGAAAATGGCGGTACAAGCGCCATAAGTAACCTTGTTTATTTATGTAGAAGTTGTCATGAAGATCAACATGAACACCTGGAACAACGAAAAAAGCAAAGAATTAATGCTGCAAAAAATTAGGGATTACTGAAAAAGAGTACATTAAAAGGAACAAATTGATGTGGGAATTATTAAACGAGCAGGATAGGAAATTTAAACAAGAATTAACATTTGAAAATATTTACAAGAAGGAGCTGGCAAGAAGAAGAAGAGAAGAAAAAAGGCGGAACTCAATATGATGAACGACTTGTGTTAATTTATACGGCTAATCTTTCCAGTAAAGATTGACGGGGCAACATCCAGCCCTCTTGGGTAGCTGACGGGATTCGAACCCGCAACATCCGGCTCCACAGGCCAGCGCTCTACCATTGAGCTACAGCCACCATATTGCGAACAGAACTATCTAGATTTTAGCAAAAAAAAGCAAAAAACGCGAAGTTAATGCAGCAAGGGAGCTACAAGGAGAGCGGACATTCCGATTAATTTCATAAAAATCAGCAAAGAAGGTCCGGCAACGTCTTTTAGCGGATCGCCTATTGTATCACCCACCACCGCGGCCGAATGAGCCAAAGAATTGTTTTCTTCTTCGGAGTTTTCAATTAATTTTTTGGCATTATCTAGCGAAGTTCCCAAGTTGTTGAAAAATGGCCCAAGCAAGGCAGCTGAAGCGACGGCGCCAATTAGTAAACAACCCAGAGATTGGGTGCCAAAAATTAAACCGGTAAAAATCGGAATAAAAATACTGATAAAGCCGGGGATTGCCATTTCTTTAATCGCATTGGTCGTGGCAATATCTACGCAACGGGAGTAATCTGGCTTGGCTTTTCCCTCAAGAAGTCCTTTAATTTCTTTAAATTGCCTTCTGATTTCATCAACCATCTTTTGAGCGGTTTTGGCCGTAGATCCGATCGTAATGGAAGAGATCAGATAAGGAAGGGAGATTCCCAAAAACAAAAAGCCAAGGTTGTAGGTATCGGTTAAATTCAGGGAACTGATTCCGGTCATCGTAAAAAAAGTGGCGAAAATGACAAAGGCGGTAATTGTTCCGGAAGACATCGCGTAAGCCTTTGTAATCGCTTTCATGGTATTCCCGACAGAGTCAAGCTTAGATAATGCCCTGATTGTTTCTTTTGGGGCTTTTGCCATTTCGGCAATCCCGGCAGCATTATCAACAATCGGGCCAAAACAATCGGCCGTCATAATATAGCCGATAAGCAAATCGGTACTGATATTGACCACAACAATGGCTAGAAGCAAGCCACCGGAAAACTGGAAAGAAAGAATGATAGAAGAAACAATCATGACAATAGTCGCAATCGGGCTTTGCAGTCCGTATGACAAGGCGGTTATCATGTTTAAAGCTGGACCTCTCTTTGAAGCTTCCGCAATCAAAGGAACCTTGGCGCCTTCCATTCCGGCATAATATTTTGTCGTCGTGGCGGCAACCAGAGTTGTTAAAATACCCAACAATGATGCTAGCCAGATTTTGATATCAGCCAAAAGATATCCGGTAAGGAAAAAGACGGAAAGACCGGCTAAAAAAGCAGTCGTATAAAGACCTAGATTAAAAATTTCTGCCGGTTTAAAATTTTTCTTCCATTGGCGGGTTAAAAGAACGCCCATTCCTGAGCAAATAACACCTAAAGATTGTAAAAGAATCGGAAAAAAAATAACTTTTGGACCGAATTTATATACAAAAGCGGCCGCGACTATCGTTCCCGTAATAATATCGTCGGAAAATGTTTGGAAAAGATCGGCTCCGCGGCCGGCGCAATCGCCGACATTGTCCCCGACCAAATCGGCAATAACTCCCGCATTTCTGGGATCGTCTTCGGGAATATTTTTTTCAACTTTGCCGACAAGATCAGCGCCGATATCGGCCGACTTGGTAAAAATACCTCCGCCGACTTGTGAAAATAAAGCGGCCAGACTGGCGCCGAAACCAAAACCGACCAAAAGATCCGGATTTTTAAAAATAAGAAAAAGAACGGAAAGAATAATCAAGCTAAATCCGGTGATGCAAAAACCCATAATGGCACCGCCTCTGACCGCCACCAAAAAGGCGTCGGCCACCGAGTTTTTCGCTTTTTTAGCGGTCAAAAGGTTGGCTCTCACGCAAACGGACATCCCGATATAAGAGGAAGCCAAAGAGGTAATTACCCCGATAACGGAAGTTAAAGCCGCTTCCCAACCCAGAATCAAAAAAAGAACCAGAAAAAGAAAAGGAATTATTAAAAGAATTGTCTTAATTTGTCTTTTAAGATAAGCACTGGCACCAACTTTTATATGCCCGGCAATTTCCTCCATTTCAAGAGAAGAAGGAGAGTTTTTTTTATCTTTGGCAATTTTTCCGGCAAAAACAATTGCCAAAAAAATAGCCGTCAACCCGACGACAATAGAATAGAAAAACATATTTAGTTTTTAACCTTAATGGCTAAATTTTATTCCTTGGAAATAAAATATGCAAGAAATTGCCGGTTTGGTGACCCAGGTAGGAATTGAACCTACAACCTACTCCTTAGAAGGGAGCCGCTCTATCCGTTGAGCTACTGGGCCGACAAGTGTATTTTACTCTCTAAAATCTATTTTACACTCAAACGGTTAAAATGAGAAGAGATTTCCCAAGTTAACTAATTTTGGGAAAATTGGTATAATAATTCATTGAGCCGCGGTGTTGGAACCGGTAGACAAGCAGGACTTAAAATCCTGTGTCCTTAATCGGACGTGTGGGTTCGATCCCCACTCGCGGCACCCTTTGTGCTCAGAATAGAAGAGCTCAGGGTTAGCCGTATTTTAGATTAAAACTTGCTTGCGAGGCGTTTTGGACGGAGATCTCGCAAGTATCATCTAGGGGAAAATCGTCGGGAAAAAACCGCAGGTTTTGTCCCGTGACCGGGGAGTAGTTCATCAGTAGAACGTTCGGTTTGGGACCGAAAGGTGGGAGGTGCGACTCCTCTCTCCCCGACCCAAAAGAATATCTTGAAAAAAATAAGCAAAAATTGGTAAAATATTTATTTACAAGCGGGATTAGTTGAGCGGTTCAACATCAGCTTTCCAAGCTGAGAAGACGGGTCCGACTCCCGTATCCCGCTCATAATAATTGCCTGAGATCTTTTATCTCCAACGAAGCTTCTCTTGGAACGTTTTTAAAATTGTTTTTAAAATCTTCAAGCAACCAATCTCGTATTTCAAGAGGATATAGAAGTAATTTTTTCAGATCGTCAATTTTAAACCACAGCGGTTGATAAAAGTTACTATTGTCCTTTTTCATGCCTTCTTTTTCATTTGCATCTCCAAGTTTTGGAAAACCGCTGACGTATGAACAAAGATAAAAAAATTGATCCCTGTCATTGATGTATAGTGGTGGCGATAAAGAAGTTTTTTTATTTTGACATCAACGGAAGAGTATAATAAAAGAATTAAGGGTTTAAGGCTGAAAGATTTCGGCCCCTTTTTGGTCAGCACAAACTTCTCCAAGGCAAAGAACAACTTCTTTTATCTCCGGAAATTGCTTTAAGGTTAATTCGGTTGAGTCCTGCATACAGGCAACTCTGGAGGAACCGCCGCCATACGCCTTGGCTTCTCCGGAAAGATATACTCTGGCCAGTCCATAGCGGTCAATTGTCAATTTAAGTAATATTACTTCTTGAGGCCTTCCAAAATATTTTAAAATTTCGTCTCTTGTCGGAAAACCGCCCCAGCCGGAATTGGCCGCTTCGGCTAAAAAAGCCTTCATCGTTTCCGTTGCGATCGCGGAAACGTTCGGAACAAAGACTTCTTTTTTCGGATAAGCCAATCCCCATTCGGAATTATCGGGAATACAACCGATTAATTCCACTTTTCTGGTTTTGTCGGTTGTTTTAAAAGGAAATTTTTGATAAGTAATTTCCGGCATTTTCGCTCCGGTTTTCGGAATCCAGGTCGGATAAGGAGAAATTGTCAAATTATTTAACTTATCCAAAGTAACGTCTTTTGCCGGAGGAGAAATTCTTCTAAAATAAAAAAAGGCTAACCAGCCGAAAAAGAGAAATACCAAAATTAAGACAAGAATTCTTTTCATAATAAAATAATTATACCATCTTGAGTCAAAATTGACGCAAGTAAAATTAAAACCTATAATATAGGTTATGTCTACAGAAAAAAAAGGAGCGGTCTTACCCGAGAGGGAAAAACCAGGACTTCAACCCCTAAACGAAACCCAAAAAGAAATTGCCGGGAAAATCTTGGAAACGATAGCCTCAAAGGATAAACAATTGATAATCATTGAGGGACTTTCCGGAGTCGGGAAAACGGCTGTCCTTGATTCAGTTAGGACCGGTATTTTGGCCAAAAAAGGTTTGATTGCTCAAATTACTCCCTATTTGAGTTTTAATGAATTGGAACCTCTGGTGAACTGCGAAGGGCCTTTAATAGTACCCCTTACTTATCCTTCAGAATATTACGAAGGAAAACTTGGAGAATATTTTCTGCAAAATTTTCCCGACCGGAAGATATCTAAATTTATTCTAAAGGGAATGTCCATAGAAGAAACGAATGAATTTTTAGATCGTTATTCTTATTCTCATGGTAATTCTTTAACTAAAGAAATGATTGTCCATTATTCTCTGGGAATTCCTTTGTTGGTTAAGGAGCTAACTTTACCGGGATTGGATTCCGAAAGTGCCGTTTTGATTCCTGCCGGTTACCTCAAAAGAAATATTTTATTAGATCAATCAACCGATTCGGAAAAATTAAATGAAATGTTGTCTTTTTATTTGCAAATGCCGATTTGCAACGAGGTTCTAAAATCTCTCGAGGAGTTAAGAGCCTCTATTGATCTTGATGTTTATGCAGGCCTTCAGGGAATTCTTGAGAGGAGAGAGGTTTTGTGGTCCAGGGGGATAGACGAAGAAAGCCCTCTTTTTATTGCCTCCGAGAGTGTAGATGTATATAACGCGATGTTAAAATCAAACCAAAGTCATCGAGGAACTCTGGAAATAGAAATTTTTGTGCCCGATATTCCTCCGGCTGTTTTTCAAAAAATCTCTCGGTCTTTTGGAGGAAATTTGTTAATCGGAGGTTATGAGTTTAGTCAAGCAACCCGTTTTAATAAGATGTTTAATATCTCCGAAGGCTATCGCAAAACCGAAATTTGGCATAAACCGAGAAACGGTGATGAATCATTTTTTGAAGATAGCGATTATGAAAGGGCCGATAAAAAATATTTGAAAGTTCCCGAAAGAGCAAAAAAATACCAAATAAAATACCGTTCAGGGGAGCTGAATATTAAACCTTTATCCGGCGGAATTGTTGATTTTCTTGTTCGCTGCCGTGCCCATAATGGTCAAACATATCGTCCTGTTTCTATTGGTTGGGCAACCGAAAGCTTGTTACAGCAATTGGGTCTCCCCTATTTTGTCAACAATAAAACATATGGCCAAGCCTATACTTTTGATCCGGAGCAAGGAAAACTCCATTTTCAATCGCTTTTGGAGATATAACTAATTATTAATAACTAACTAGATGTTAAAATAAAATCGATGAAAAAAGTAAATAATGATTTAGTTCTGGTAAGTAAAAAATTTGTTGCAGAGGAATTGCAAAAAAAATTTGGAGATATTTGGAACGAAATTTGTGTTTTTGTCTATGGCTCTGTTTCTTATGGATTGGCTGACAATTTTTCCAATATAAATCTTGAGGTAATCCTTCCCGACAATAAGTTCAGCAAAATAAACTCAATTATTACAAAAAAAGACGGAAAAGAAATTAAGATTGATTTTAGTCGGTGGTCTAAATACGAAGAATACTTTCCAACCTTTCCTAAAAATTGTGAATTTAGTTTTTGGATTATAGAGAAAGCTATTGTTCTCCATGATCCAAGCGGAAGATTTCAGAATATTAAAGAAAAAGTAAATAAATACTTTCCCGAAGATATATGGAAAGACAAAATATTTGAAAAGTGGTTTCAGGTTTCTTTTAACGGTATAAAAAAAGCTCTGGAAAGAAACGAGATTATTACCGCTCAAATAAACAAGGGAAAAATGATTCAAGCCGTGATGGAACTGGTTTTTCTATTAAATCGCCAATATCTTCCACCAATAAAATGGCTTCATCGATTATTTTTGAACCTCCCTCATCTTTCAAAAGAAATTGAGCCTCATTTGAATATAATTTTGGAAATACAAGATCCAGACGAATTTGAAAAGGAAAATCGATTAGTCAATGAAATAATTGGAAGATATCTAAAGTCTAATAATTTACTTTCAAATGAAAAAATTGAAAAGCCGTGGATGTTTGTATAATGTGTTTTAGGATTTAAGTTAAAAATACGACAATATTATTGGCATGAGTTAACAGTATAAACTTTTAACTTTGCCTGCTATGCTCGACATTGGTTCATAAAAGGAGATTTAAAAACTAAAGCACAGATATTAGGTGCACACAGTTCGGACCTAACTATTAAGGATAGGAAATTGTCGATAACAGGATTTAATCCTAGGTTAATAATTTTCAAAGGGAAAAAAGAAGTTAATAATTTCGCGAAAAAGTTCGAACCTGCAAAATATTCCAATATTACGTTCCAAAATGCAGATCTCGAACCTCTTCGTCCTTCTTAGCTGGACAAATGGAACGATTTTAGGTTGGCAACCTGGTTAGGCATCATTGAATTTCCGGAACTTACTCTTAAATCTACCCAGCAACTTTTAGCAGTAGCCTAAACTTAAATCCTTCCATTTTTATTATAACTCAATAGTTTTTTGTTTACTTTCTCGACTTTGCCAAGGAAAACGGGCTACCGATATGGAACAATCTCGGTTTGGATAGAAAGGACCTAATCCACAACATTCGCTAGGTCCAAAAAAAGGTGAGAATTATAATCCAGAGAGACGGTCCCACCACCTTGATCATAGAAAGCCCACCTAAGCCTTCTTACTAGATTTTGCAAGAGTAAGGCAGTGGATATCCTTTAGTTTCATATGTTTTCAAGCGATTCTGAAAGGTTGTTATCTAGGTTTTCCGATCCAAGAGCATAGATAGTCTTTATGAACCAGAGTTATATCTTGGTCTATTTGTGGATTTTG
>Ga0116142_10005859_pt1 | contig 10842 bp, 10 predicted proteins | sample AD_UKC033_MetaG_FD_89785 | JGI IMG/M metagenome (GOLD analysis project Ga0116142, IMG submission 89785) | Active sludge microbial communities of municipal wastewater-treating anaerobic digesters from USA - AD_UKC033_MetaG | ecosystem: Engineered > Bioreactor > Anaerobic > Digestate | place: USA... | reverse complement strand
GATGCGGCCGACGGCGATGCGCGGCGCGCACTCAACATGCTCGAGATCGCCGCGGACCTTGCCGAGGCTGGGCGCATCACGCTTGCCGCTGCCCGCGAGGTGGCGAGCGGCGGGCGCCGGCGCTTCGACAAGGGCGGCGAGCAGTTCTACGACCAGATCTCGGCGCTGCACAAGGCTGTGCGCGGCACGGATCCGGACGCTGCGCTGTACTGGTTCTGTCGCATGCTCGATGGCGGCTGCGATCCGCTCTACATCGCCCGCCGGGCGCTGCGCATGGCGGTCGAGGACGTGGGCCTCGCCGACCCGCGCGCGCTGGCGATCGCGCGCGACGCCTGGGACACCTATGAACGGCTCGGCAGTCCCGAAGGCGAACTCGCGATCGCAACGGCCATCGTGTATCTCGCCTGCGCGCCGAAGAGCAATGCAGTGTACGTCGCGGTCGGCGAGGCGATGGCCGACGTCGAGGAGTTCGGCACGCTGGAGGTGCCATTGCGCTTCCGGAATGCGCCGACCCGGCTGATGAAGCAGCTCGATTACGGCAAGGGCTACCGCTACGCGCACGCCGAGCCCGGTGCGTACGCCACGGGCGAGCGGTACCTGCCCGACGACCTGCCGGATCATCGATACTATCGACCCGTGCCGCGCGGACTCGAGATCAAGATCGGCGAGGCACTCGCGCGGCTGCGCAAGCCCTGAGGAGAAACCGTGCTCGATCCGAAGCTGTTGCGTACCGATCCGGATGCCGTCGCCCGCAATCTCGCACGGCGCGGCTACCGGCTCGACGTCGCGTTCTTTCGTACGCTCGAGGAGCGGCGCAAGGCCTGTCAGGTCGAAGCCGACCGGCTGCGGGCCGAGCGAAACAGCCACTCGAAATCCGTGGGCGCCGCCAAGGCGCGCGGCGAGGACATCGCGCCGCTGATGGCGCGCGGGGAGTCGCTCGCGGCCGATGTTGCGCGGGTCGATGCGGAACTCGAGGTCGTGCAGGGCGAACTCGACCGATGGTTGCTCGGCATACCGAACCTGCTCGACACGTCGGTGCCCGATGGGAGCGACGAGGGCGCGAATGTCGAAGTGCGCCGCGTCGGCGAACCGCGCCGCTTCGAGTTCGCGCCGAGGGACCATGTCGCGATCGGCGAGGGGCTCGACGGCCTCGACTTCGAAGTCGCAAGCCGTCTGTCGGGCGCGCGGTTCGCCGTGATGCGCGGTGGCGTGGCGCGGCTGCACCGCGCGCTGACGCAGTTCATGCTCGACCTGCACACGCGCGAGCATGGCTACACCGAGCTCTACGTCCCATACCTGGTCTCGCGCACCACGCTCACGGGCACGGGCCAGCTGCCGAAGTTCGAACCCGACCTGTTCCCCGTGCCGCACGACCCGGCACTGTTCCTGATTCCGACGGCCGAGGTGCCGGTGACCAACCTCGTGCGCGACCAGATCGTCGCGGCCGACCGGCTGCCACTGCGCTATGTCGCCCACACCCCGTGCTTCCGCTCCGAGGCGGGCGCCTACGGCAAGGACACGCGCGGCCTCATCCGCCAGCACCAGTTCGACAAGGTGGAACTCGTGCAGATCGTGCGGCCGGTGGATTCCGCGCAGGCGCTCGAATCGCTCACTTCGCACGCCGAGGCGGTGCTGCAGGCGCTCGAGCTGCCGTATCGGGTCGTGGCCCTGTGCGCGGGCGACATCGGCTTCTCGAGCAGCAAGACCTACGACCTCGAAGTATGGTTGCCGGGGCAGGGCAAGTACCGCGAGATTTCCTCCTGCAGCAACTGCGAGAGTTTCCAGGCGCGTCGCATGCAGGCGCGCTGGCGAAATCCCGACGGCGGCAAACCCGAACCCGTGCATACGCTGAACGGTTCAGGCGTGGCGGTCGGGCGGGCGCTGGTTGCGGTGCTCGAGAACTACCAGCGCGCCGATGGCGGCGTCGTCGTGCCCGATGTGCTGCGTCCCTACATGGGCGGGACGACATTGCTGGGCGGCGACTAGCTTTCGGGGCCGTAACGCCCGACACTGGCCCGAGGGCATCGCCTTGACAGTGAGAGAATGATCGTTCATTCTCTGCTTCATCCCCCGCACTGCCCTGATCGAGGCCAACGATGTCTGGTCGCTCCCCGTTTCGCGCTGCCGCCGTATTGGCCGTGGCGGGTCTCGCGCTTTCCGCCTGCGGCGGCGATACCGCCCCACAGGGCCCGCCAGCACAGGCCGTCACGGTCGTCACGCTGCGCAACGAACCGGTCACACTCGTTCGCGAGCTGCCCGCACGCGTGCACCCGTACCTGATCGCCGAGGTTCGCCCCCAGGTGAGCGGCATCATCGAGAAGCGGCTGTTCACCGAGGGCGGGGAAGTGAAGGAGGGCCAGGCCCTCTACCAGCTCGACGACTCGACCTATCAGGCCGAACTCGCGAGCGCCCGGGCGGCACTGGCGCGCGCGGAGGCCACGCTCGAGTCGGCACAGCTGAACGAAATGCGTACCGCGGAGCTCGCCAAGGTCGACGCGGTCAGCCAGCAGGATCTCGAGAACGCTACTGCGGCCCTGGCGCAGGCCCGCGCCGACGTGAAGCTTGCGCAGGCCAACGTGCGCGCCAGGACCATCCAGCTCGACTATGCGCGCATCACGGCGCCGATCAGCGGCAACATCGGCAAGTCGAGCGTCACGCAGGGGGCGCTCGTCACGCAGAACCAGGCACAGGCGCTGGCCACCGTGCAGCAGCTCGATCCGATCTATGTCGATGCCACCGCGTCGAGCACCGAGCTGCTGCAGCTGCGCCGTGATCTCGAGGCGGGCCTGATCAAGCGCGACAACTCGGTGCCGGTGTCGATCATTCTCGAGGATGGCACGACCTACAAGCACGACGGCAAGCTTACCTTCGCCGATGTGACCGTCGATCCGACGACCGGCACGTTCTCGCTGCGCGTGCTCGCGCCGAATCCCAACCGCGTCCTGATGCCGGGCATGTACGTGCGCACCATAATGACGCTCGGCGTGCGTCCGAACGGGCTGCTGGTGCCGCAGCAGGGCATCGCGCGCGACGCCAGGGGACAGACGAGCGCACTGGTGGTCGATGCCGAGAGCAAGGTCGAACGGCGCGACGTGCAGGTGTCACGCGCGATCGGCGACAAGTGGCTGGTCGAGAGCGGACTCGATGCGGGCGACCGCGTGATCATCGAGGGGTTGCAGAAGGTGCGGCCCGGAGCCCCGGTACAGCCGATCGAAGCGCAGGACTGAGGCGATGGCACGCTTCTTCATCGACCGGCCGATCTTCGCGTGGGTCATCGCCATCGTCGTCATGCTGGCCGGCGCGCTGTCGATCACGCAGCTCGGCATCGAACGCTATCCGACGATCGCACCGCCCGCGGTCACGATCAACGCGGTCTATCCCGGCGCCTCGGCGAAGATCGTCGAGGACTCGGTGACGCAGATCATCGAGCAGAACATGAAAGGCCTCGACGGCCTGCTGTACTTGTCGGCGACCAGCGAGTCGAACGGCCGCGCGACGGTCACGCTCACCTTCGACAACGCCGTCGACCCGGATATCGCGCAGGTGCAGGTGCAGAACAAGCTGCAGCTCGCAATGCCGCTGCTGCCGCAGGAAGTGCAGCGCCAGGGGGTCGTCGTCAGCAAGTCCCAGTCGGGCTTCCTGATGGTGGTCAGTTTCGTTTCGACCGACGGCTCGATGGACCGCACGGACATCGCGGACTATGTGTCGTCGAACCTCGTCGATTCGCTGAGCCGAGTGCCCGGGGTCGGCCGCATTCAGGTGTTCGGCGCCAAGTACGCGATGCGCATCTGGCTCGACCCGAACAAGCTCGACGTCTACCGGCTCTCGGTCGGTGACATCACGGCGGCCGTGCAGGCGCAGAATGCGCAGGTCGCGGTCGGGCAGGTCGGCGGCACGCCTTCCGTGCCGGGGCAGCAGCTCAATGCGTCGATCACTGCCCAGGAGCGCCTGCAGACGCCGGAACAGTTCCGCAATATCGTCGTGCGCAGCAATCCCGACGGCTCGGAACTCAAACTGAGCGACGTGGCGCGTGTCGAGATGGGTTCGGAGTCCTACGATTTCGTCACGCGCTTCAACGGCAAGCCCGCGGTCGGCGTCGCGATCACGCTGGCGACCGGCGCCAATGCGCTCGATACCGCCAATGCCGTGAACGAGACCCTGGAGTCCCTGCAGCCGTATTTCCCTCAGGGGCTCGCGGCCACCGAGGCATTCGATACGACGCCCTTCATCAGGGTGTCGATCATCGGGGTGATCGGGACGCTGGTCGAGGCGATCGCGCTGGTCTTCCTCGTCATGTACCTGTTCCTGCAGAACGTGCGCGCGACGCTGATTCCGACGATCGCCGTGCCGATCGTGCTGCTCGGCACGTTCGCGGTGCTGCTGGCCTTCGGCTTCACGGTCAACATGCTGACGATGTTCGCGATGGTGCTCGCGATCGGCCTGCTGGTCGACGATGCGATCGTGGTCGTCGAGAACGTCGAGCGCGTCATGTCCGAGGAGGGCCTGTCGCCCGTCGAGGCGACACGCAAGTCGATGGACCAGATCACCGGTGCGCTGGTCGGCATCGCGCTGGTGCTGGCGGCGGTCTTCGTACCCATGGGGTTCCTCGGCGGCGCGACCGGCGTCATCTACCGCCAATTCACCGCCACGATCGTCGCGGCGATGAGCCTGTCGGTGATGGTCGCGATCGCGATTACGCCGGCGCTGTGCGCAACGATGCTGAAGCCGGTGGAGAAGAAGCACGGTCATGCCGGCAAGGGGTTCTTCGACTGGTTCAATCGTGGCTACCGGCGGACGTCGGACGGCGTGCAGCAGGGCGTGCGTGGCGTGCTGTCGCGCAAGAGGCGATTCCTCGCGGTGTTTGCGGCGCTGGCGGCGCTGATGCTGGTGCTGTTCATGCGCCTGCCGAGCTCGTTCCTGCCGGACGAGGACCAGGGCGTGCTGTTGTCTCAGGTGCTGGCGCCGATCGGTGCAACCCAGGAGCGGACGCTGCAGTCGATCGAGAAGATCGAGCGGCACTTCCTCGAGGAGGAGACGGAGGCCGTCGTGTCGGTGTTCAGCGTGCAGGGCTTCAGCCCGGGCGGCAGTGGCCAGAACAACGGCATGTCGTTCATCAAGCTCAAGCAATGGGACGAGCGCAAGTCGCCGGAGCTCGCCGCGAAAGCCATCGCGGCGCGCGGCATGGCGGCACTGAGCCAGATCAAGGATGCGTTCGCATTCTCGTTCTCGCCACCGGCGCTGCCCGAGCTCGGCTTGGCGACCGGCTTCGCTTTCTTCCTGAAGGACAACGGCGCACAGGGCCATAACGCGCTGGTGGCCGCACGCAACCAGCTGCTCGTTGCGGCGGCGCAGAGCCCGCTGCTCGTCAATGTGCGCCCGAACGGCCAGGAGGACACACCGCAGCTGAGGGTCGAAGTGGACATCGAGAAGGCGAGTGCGCTCGGCCTGTCGATCGCGGAAGTGAACTCGACGCTGAGTTCCGCATGGGGCGGGCGTTACATCGACGACTTCCTCGACCGGGGTCGTGTCAAGCGCGTCTATGTTCAGGCGGATGCCCCGTTCCGGATGGCGCCGGAGAACTTCAGCCTCTGGTCGGTACGCAACAAGGCCGGCGAGATGGTGCCGTTCACCGCCTTCGCCAGCGTTCACTGGGAGTTCGGCTCGCCACGCCTCGAGCGTTACAACGGCGTGTCCGCCGTCGAGATCAATGGCGAGGGCGCGCCCGGCGTCAGCAGCGGCGACGCGATGGCGGAGATCGAACGTATCGTGGCGCAGCTGCCGCAAGGCTTCGGCCTCGAGTGGACGGCCCTGTCCTACCAGGAGAAGCAGGCCGGCGGGCAGACGTCGCTGCTGTACATCCTGTCGCTGCTGATGGTGTTCCTGTGCCTCGCGGCGCTCTACGAGAGCTGGTCGGTGCCGACCGCGGTGCTGATGGTGGCCCCGCTGGGTATCCTGGGCGCGGTGCTGGCGAACACGCTGCGCGGCCTGGAGCGTGACGTCTACTTCCAGGTGGCGATGCTCACCTCGGTGGGCCTGTCGAGCAAGAACGCAATCCTGATCATCCAGTTCGCCCGCGCGAACATCGAGCGTGGCGTCGAGGCGGTCGAGGCCACCCTGCACGCGATCCGTGACCGTCTGCGCCCGATCCTGATGACCTCGCTGGCCTTCGGCTTCGGCGTGCTGCCGCTCGTGATCGCCACGGGCGCGGGCTCCGGTGCGCAGCGCGCGATCGGCACCGGCGTCATCGGCGGCATGCTCGTCGGCACCTCGCTCGGCCTGTTCTTCGTGCCGCTCTTCTACGTGCTGATCATGAACCTGCTCGAGAGGAGGAAGCACCATGCGTAAGCTTGCCGTCGCGGTGGCCGCGCTCGCGACCGCGGTACTGGCCGGCTGCGGCGTCCTTGCGCCGAAACCGCCCCCGCCGCAAGCCGGTATTCCAGAGCGGTGGCCGGTGCCGGAGAGCACCCTGGCCCCTGACGGCGACGTGTCGGTGTCCGATGTCGGCTGGCGGGATTTCTTCGTCGACGACCAGCTGGAGACACTGGTCGCCAGCGCGCTCGCAAGCAACCGCGACCTGCGTGTGGCAATGCTCAACGTCGAGCGCACGCGCCAGCTCTATCGCATCCAGCGCGCCGAGCGCGTGCCCTCGGTGGACGGCAACGTCACGCTGGCGCGCACCGGCGGCGAGTTGCTGCCGGTCACCAACGACGTCATTGCGACCGTGGGCGTCACGGGATTCGAGCTCGACCTCTTCGGGCGCGTGCACAACCTGAGCCAGGCCGCCCTCGCGCGGTACTTCGCACAGGAGGCCGCTCGGCGCGCCGCCCAGCTGACGCTCATCGCGGAGCTGGCCAACGCCTACCTGACACTGAGCGCAGATCGCGAGCTGCAGCGCGTCGCGCAGAATGCGCTCGTCAACCGCGAGCAGGCGCTCGCGCTGACGGTCAAGCGCCACGAACTCGGGGCGGTATCGGCGCTCGACCTGAGCCAGGCCCAGACCGCGGTCGAGATCGCGCGCACGGATGTGGCACGCTATGGCGGCCTGATCGCGCAGGACATCAATGCGCTGAGGCTGCTGGTCGGTGCGCCGCTGGATCCGGCACTGCTGCCGACCGGATTCGACCTGGCGGTGAGCGGTATCGGCGCGCTGCCACCCGGCCTGCCCTCGGAGGTGCTGCTGCGCCGTCCCGACGTGCAGCAGGCCGAGCAACTGCTGCGGGCCGCGAGCGCCAACATCGGCGCGGCTCGTGCGGCGTTCTTCCCCTCGATCAGCCTCACGGGCAATCTCGGCTACGCGAGCGAGGAACTCTCGGACGTCTTCAGCGACGGCACGGAGATCTGGGCCTTCACCCCGCGGCTCAACCTGCCCATATTCCAGGGCGGGCGCCTGCGGGCCAACCTCGGTGTCGCCAACGCGGAGCGCGACATCGCGCTGGCGCAGTACGAGCGCGCGATCCAGAACGGTTTTCGCGAAGTGGCGGACGCGCTCGCGCTGACCGTGTCGTTCGCGGAGCAGAAGGCGGCGCAGGAGGCGCTGGTCGCCGCAGCAACGCGCGCCGAGGAGCTCTCCCGTGCGCGCTACGAGGGCGGGCGCGACAGCTATCTCGTGCTGCTCGATTCGCAGCGCACGCTGTACCAGGCACAGCAATCGCTGATCGCGACCCAGCTCGCCGAGCAGGTGAACCGCGTGGCGCTCTACAAGGTGCTCGGCGGCGGCTGGCAAGAGGAGACTCGCTGATGGATGCGGCGCCTTCCACCACCGGCAGCGGGTCGAAGGCCTGCACACGCGCCGAGGCACAGCGCTCGCGCATCCTGCGCGCGGCCGAGCAGTGTTTCGTGGAGAAGGGTTTTCACGCCGCAAGCATGGCCGCGATCGCCCAGACGGCCGAAATGAGCCCAGGGCTCATCTATCGCTACTTCAAGAGCAAGAACGAAATCATCCTGGCGATCATCGATCACCAGCTCGGGCTCGCGCGCGCGCGCATCGGCGAACTGCACGGGGCCGCGGATCTCGCCGCCGGCATCACGCGCGCGTTCCAGAAGGCGGGCGAGGGCGACAAGAAGAGCATAAGTGCGCCGCTGTTCCTCGAGATGTCGGCCGAGGCGACGCGCGATCCGCAGATCGCCGCCGCGATCCGCGAGTTCGACTCGACGGTGCGTGCCGACATCGCGCACGTGCTGGCGCGCAGCCCGAAGCAGGGCGGCTACGGACTTGAGGCGGGCTCGGCCGCGGCGGGGCGCGCACTGCTGCTCATCTGCCTGCTCGATGGCCTCAAGGTGCGCGAGGCGCGCGAGCCCCATCTGGACCGCAAACTGTTGCACGCGGCGCTCACCGAGCTGCTGAACGAACTGCTTACGCCGTAGGGCCGCGCAGTTGGATTAGAATCCGCCCGTCGCCGGCCGGAGGGTTGGCAGAGTGGTCGAATGCACCGCGCTTGAAACGCGGCAGGTCCGCAAGGGCCTCCAGGGTTCGAATCCCTGACCCTCCTCCAACCACACGTGGCGAGCGGCTATGATGCGCCCCATGGATGCGCCCAAGGTTGCCCGCCGGCAGGGTACTTTCCTCGCCCCGATCTGGCTGGCGATGCTCGCCGCCATCGCGATCGGGGCCGCGAGTCTCGCGCTGTATTCTCGCGCCACGACCACGACCATCATTCTCGTGCGCCATGCGGAGAAGCAGCTCGGCACGATCGAGGACCCGCCCCTGACGCAGGAAGGCGACGAGCGCGCCCAGCGACTCGCCCGGATGTTCGGCGCCAATGCCTCACCCGGCACGGTGCAGGCGATCTACGCGACGTCGACACGCCGTGCGCAGGCCACCGCCGCGCCGCTGGCGGCACGCCTCGGACTCACGGTGGTGACCGCGAACGATTCGCCGGCCGCGCTCGCGCGGCGGATGCGGCGCGAGAACCATGGCGGTGTCGCGCTGGTCGTCGGGCACAGCAACACGATTCCGGCGATCGCGGCCGCGCTCGCATCGCGCTCTGATGTGCCGGCGATGTCCGAGGACGATTTCGGCACGATTTATGTCGTCAGCGTGCCTGACCTCGGGCGGGCCACGATCTTGCAGCTGCGCTACTGATCGTCAGTGGTGCGCGGCAAGCGCCACGGCTCTCGCGATGAAGCCGGCATGAGCGTCGATGCGAAAGTCGGCAAGCACCGCGTCGCGGATGCGGCGAGCCTGGTCGATGAGGAAGGTCGCGCGACGCACGCCGAAGCCGAGCGGGCCATTGACGTCGTACATCTTTATCACGGCCTTGTCGGTATCGGAGAGCAGCACGAACGGCAGCTGGTACTGCTCGCGAAAATGCCGGTGAGTCGCCGGATCCTGCGGGCTGATGCCGACCACGGTGAGGCCCACGCGCTGTATCCCGGTGTGCAGGTCGCGGATCGTGCAGGCCTCACGTGTGCAGCCGGGCGTGAAATCGGCCGGGTAAAAGTAAAGAATCAGTGAACCGCGCTGCAGAAGCGCGGTGAGCGAGGTTTCGCGGCCGTCCTGGTCGGGCAGCGTGAATTCGGGCGCCCGTTCGCCGGGTGTGAGCATCCTTGTTCCCCTTGCTGATATGGTAACCAAACAGGCTCGAGGCAGACATGGATATTTCCAGCATTCCCGCCGGGCGCAATCCGCCGCGCGACATCAATGCCGTCATCGAAATTCCGCAGGGTGGCGTGCCGGTCAAGTACGAACTCCACAAGGAGTCCGGGGCCCTGTTCGTCGACCGCTTCCTGCACACGGCGATGTACTACCCGGGAAACTACGGCTTCATCCCGCAGACTCTGGGTGACGACGGCGATCCGCTCGACGTGATGGTCGTCGGGCAGGTCCCGGTGGTGCCCGGTGCGATGATCCGATGCCGACCGATCGGCGTGCTGATGATGACCGACGAGAAGGGCGGCGACGAAAAGGTACTGGCCGTGCCCTCCGACGACCTGCATCCGTTCTACCTCGGTGTGCGCACCTATACCGACCTGCCGCCCCTCCTGCACGAGCAGGTCTCGCTCTTCTTCGCGCACTACAAGGATCTCGAGAAGGGCAAGTGGGTTACGGTCACGAAGTGGGAGGGCCCGGAACGCGCCGAAGAGCTGATCCTGCAGGCGATCGCCAGTTACGCCGCCTGAATCGCGCTACGCGGCCTGAAGCAGGTGCCGGGCTACGAAGTAGCCGGCGAAGGTCATCGCGAGCGATCCGGCCACGTGGGTCACGATGGCCGCCATGGCCCACAGATGCTCCTGGCGCAGGAGCAGCGCCATCGTCTCGCCGGAGAAGGCCGAAAACGTCGTCAGGCCGCCCAGGAACCCGGTGGTGATGAACAGGCGCAACTCGGGCGATACCTCCGGTGCAGGCATCAGTCAGGCCATCACGAAGCCCATGAGGAATCCGCCGATCAGGTTTGCCGCGAGCGTACCGAGCGGCAGCAGCCTCAGGACGGGATTCAGCGCCATGCCGAGGGCATGACGACCCCAGGCGCCTGCACCGACTGCGAGCCCGTTCATGCGGCAAGCTTGGCGGAATCACGCTGCGGCCATCCCAGGCTTGCAGCAGCCCGCCGCGATGCTAGAATCGCGCGCCTTCCGGATCGTGTGGGGCGGTAGCTCAGCTGGGAGAGCGCGTCGTTCGCAATGACGAGGTCGCGGGTTCGATCCCCGCTCGCTCCACCACTTCAACTTCTACGGACACTCCCGGCCACCGCGGATCCCGCGGCCGGCGGACGCAGACTCCGCGCTAGCGTTGCTGGCGCTGGTGTTCGCGGCGATCGCGCGTCGCGTTGAGCGTCCCGCCATCGCGTGGGCGAACCTGCGGCTGTGCCTGCTGCCGCTGTGGCTGCTGCGGGCGCGCCTGCT
>Ga0116142_10005855_pt1 | contig 10855 bp, 8 predicted proteins | sample AD_UKC033_MetaG_FD_89785 | JGI IMG/M metagenome (GOLD analysis project Ga0116142, IMG submission 89785) | Active sludge microbial communities of municipal wastewater-treating anaerobic digesters from USA - AD_UKC033_MetaG | ecosystem: Engineered > Bioreactor > Anaerobic > Digestate | place: USA... | reverse complement strand
CTTCCAACGAAGTGGGCATCACTTCGTTGCTCATAGGTTGCCGCCACGCGGCTTACTGGCGCTTTTTACGAGTCCATCAATCTTGAATCTCTTCCTCCTTAATAAGGAGGTAGTACAACTCACCGTCGTACTTGAAGCCTCCTGCAATCCTCCCGGCTTCGTCTCCGGTCCCCCAGAAAATATCGACCCGGCCGGGACCTTGAATTGCGGATCCGGTATCCTGGTCCAGCATGAATCGCGATATGACGATTGAAGGACCTGCGGTTTCGCTGCTTGCTTTCGGTGAGGGCTTTCGGCATACCGCAAAGGCAAGTCCGCCGCCGGGAAAGAGCCTTTTGTCGGTGGCAATAGAACGCCCGGGGGTGAGTTCAACGCTTTCGCATCCAGTAACCGGGCCATCGACCTCGCGAAAAAAAATGTACCGCCGGTTTCGGTTCATATGGCGGACGGCTTCACCGGGATTCTTCCGATAGTAGCGCCGAATGGCAGCCAGGGACATGGTGTCTTCCGGTATGATTCTTTCATTGATGAGCAGTTTACCGAGCGAGACATAGGGAAAATGGTTGGTGCCGGCGTAACCGATTTTCATGATCCGATCATTTTCCAGTCGAAGGACGCCAGAGCCTTGGACCTGAAGCATGTAACGGTCGAGATCGTCTTTCAGATAGGCTAATTCGAGGCCTTTTCCGGTGAGGACATTATCCGCGTCGATCGCCTGGCGATCGAAGTATGGCCTGATTCTCCCTCCAGCCACTCGCAGAGCGATTTTAGTTCCAGCGTGCCGTGGATCGATATCCCCTAGATCAAGCACTTGCAAATCGGAGGGCGCCTTGTACAGAGGATAGCGGTACTCCCGATTCGGCTTGGTCCGGGCATCGAGGATTGGTTCGTAATAGCCGGTGAAAAGAACATCGCGTTTTCCAGTCTGACCGGACGCCTGATAGATCAGAAAGTGCTTGCTCATTTCCTGCTCAAGAGCTCGCAGGCCGCGGCCCTTCAGGAGCTGCCTGAATAGTTCGAGGGTGGCAGTGATCCGGCGGCGCGGGACAGCCATATCGCCAAAGGGAACCTTTTCGTCCTGATTAAGGAGCGCCAGTCTTTTCAGGTGAAGGTCGATTGCTTTGAGGATACTTTCTTCTTCAGTATCGTCGTGGAACGAAGGCAGGTGGTGGGGATCGGCAAGGGTAAGCGGTCGAGGAGGAAGAGGCTTTTCAACCGCAGGCGGTGTGGGCAGAGGCGCGTGTCTTACGGGGGGAAAGAACTGATAAGTTATCAGAGCGAGCATTACCAGGAGAATCGCAAGGCTGACAATAACAAGGATACTTTTCATTCACCACCTGCCGTCTATAAACAGTAAAGAGTAAAGAGTAAGGAGTTAGGAATAAGAAGCATGGTGCGGGATAACTCGTAACCAACCTCGCACTCTTTACTCCTCACTTCTTACTGTATTTCGAACCTTGGATCTTGAATGTTGAATTCTTCCTTCATCTTATAGATATTTGACTTTGGCTTTACCAGTATTATTATAATACGGTCTGAGTCTTGGAAAGCGCATAACTTTCCAGAAGAAAGCATAACGTTGAATCAGCAGCAGCTGCTGCGTATGTATTTGTAGCATGGACGACACAAACGAAAAAATTCCTACTCCGCGTGAGATCAAGCAAGAGCTCAATGAGTATCTCACCAAGAAGTATGGCAACCGTATCAGATTGAGTTTCGCTCCGTCAATAGTTACTCAACCAGATTCTGACGGCATCAGCGAGGGAGAGGTACAAAAAAAGTCGGTTTCTCCTGAAATCGATTTTGACATCAAGCCGGAAGAGCTGGAAGCGTATTTGAACGAGTATGTCATCAGGCAGGATCGGGCCAAGGAAATCCTGGCTACCAAAATATGTACCCATTTCAACCGGATCAAATTCATTGAACGGTATAAGCGGTTCGCCGGAGACCACCAGGTCGGCAGCATTAAGAATAATATCATCATGATCGGGCCTACCGGGGTGGGGAAAACATACCTCATCAAGCTGATTGCGCGGAAGATTGGTGTTCCTTTTGTCAAAGGCGATGCCACTAAGTTTAGCGAAACCGGATACGTCGGTGGTGATGTCGAGGATTTGGTGCGTGACTTGGTACAGGAAGCTGACGGCGACATTGAACGGGCACAGTATGGAATCATCTACCTCGATGAGATCGATAAGATCGCTTCCAGCAATAATTTGGTGGGGCCTGATGTTTCTCGCACTGGTGTGCAGCGTGCTCTGCTCAAGCCTATGGAAGACACTGACGTTGACCTTAAAGTTCCTCATGATATCATCGCTCAAATGGAGGCTGTAGAACAGTACCGGAAAACCGGTAAACGCGAAAAAAGGAAGGTTAATACCAAGAACATTCTTTTCATTATGAGTGGCGCCTTCAGCGGACTGGAAGAAATCATCAGGAAACGCCTTTACCAGCAGGGTCTCGGTTTCGGAGCTGATATCCGTTCCCGAAGTGACGAGGAAAACATCCTGGCTCAGGTGAAGGCGGAAGATCTCATCAACTACGGCTTTGAATCAGAGTTTATTGGCCGGCTGCCGGTGATCGCAGTGTTTGAGCGACTCGATTGTTCCGATCTTTTCCACATTCTGAAGAATGCCAATAACCCTGTGATCCTCGGCAAAAAGAGGGATTTCCTCTCCTACGGCATTGATGTCAAGTTCGAAGATGCCGCGTTGCGCAAGATCGCTGCAACCGCTTTTCAGGAAAAAACCGGCGCCCGAGGACTGGTAAGTGCTCTCGAACGGGTAACCATACCGTTCGAAAAGCGGCTTCCTTCCACTCCTGTCAAACGGTTTGTCGTAACCGGATCAATGGTGGATGCTCCTGAGCTGGCTCTGCGCCAACTCCTGAAAAACCCGGATGACGAGGCCATGGAGGTTCTGTATGAGAGGATTGCCAGTGTCGAAGCGGAGCTTCTCATGGATTCACTCAAAAAGCGCGAGGAAGAGCTCGCCGGCCCATCAGGTATTCGTTTCGGAGATGAGATCCTCGATGTTATTATCTCCTGGGTGATTGATGAAGGAATTTCCATTCCTACCGCCTATGAGGAAGCTTCTCGTCTGCGAAAAATCGTTGGGGAGTTCGAGGAGTACTTTGCTGAGGCGTATCAGGTGACGGTAAGGTTTGCCGATGATGCCCAGGCAGAAATTTTTGATCGCGCGGTGCGGGACAACGCTGATGTGTGGACTACCTGTGAAGCCGCGGTTCACAATTATGAATACGGACTGCGACTTATCTATGAAAGGACTGGAAGAAAGGAATTCATGGTACGCCGCAGTGCACTGATTGATTCTGAAGAATATCTGAATACCTTGATACGAGAATCGTACGATCTTGCTGCTGAACCAGAACTCAAACAACAGTGATGGATGGCTATGACCGCAAAAGACTACTATAAAGTACTCGGCGTCGAAAAAAACGCCTCCGCCAGCGACCTAAAAAAGGCCTATCGCAAGCTCGCTCTTCAGTACCATCCCGACCGCAACAAAGGAAATAAGAACGCGGAAGAGAAGTTCAAGGAAATCAGTGAAGCCTATGCCGTACTGAGTGATAAGGACAAGCGGGCTCAGTATGATCGCATCGGGTCGGCCGGATTCCACCGTCGCTATTCCCAAGATGACATTTTCCGCGGCGTCGACTTCGGAGATCTTTTCAAAGACCTGGGATTCGGCAATGATGTGTTTGGCAACCTTTTTGGGAAAGGCAGGCGGTATCAGGCCCGGACGGGAGGATCGGCAGGCTTTCATGATTTTCAGCAGCGTGGTGGCTGGGATTTCGAGACTGTGTTTGGAGGTGAGCCTGGGCCAAGAGCAGGACCATCAAAAGGAAATGATCTGGTTGCCCCGCTGAAGCTAACGCTTCGGGAAGCTGCCTTCGGAACTCAGAAGAAAGCGACGTACCAAGTACAGGGTCAGGTTAAAGAGGTCACTGTTAAAACCCCTCAGGGTATCAGCACCGGGAAGAAACTGCGTCTTGCCGGGAAAGGGCTTCCGGGTGCGGCTGGGGGACCTGCGGGAGATCTCTATCTTTCCATTGAAGTGCTTGACGACCCGGTTTTCCGGCGCGAGGATGACGATCTCTATCTAGAGAAGAAAATCAAATTCTCTGAAGCAGTGCTCGGCACCTCCGTAGAGGTGCCAACGCTGGAGGGAAACAAGAAAATCAAAGTCCCGGCCGGGATTCAGAGCAGCGGCAGAATCAGGTTAAAAGGATTCGGGATGCCGAAGATGGACAGCCAGGAACGAGGAGATCTCTTCGTAAAGATCAGCATCGATGTTCCCCGCACGCTTACTGCCGATCAGCGTGCGGTCATTGATAAGCTCGCCTCGGAAGGACTTTAGGACCGTTTCAGCCGCTGCAACAGTTCTAACAATTACGGTTCTTGACGGTTGAAACGGTTCAAGCGATTGAAACGGCTGAAACGGTTTGAGCGGATCAAACGGTGAGTAGCTCCCTCACCTTTTCTGTCAAAACGCCTCTGCCGAGCGTCAGCTGTGCTTTGGAGCGCATGTCTCTGAGAACTACGGTACCGTGTTCGACTTCCTCCGGGCCGACAATCACAACCAGGGGAATGCCTTTCCGATCAGCGTAGGCGAGCTGTCGCTTGAGCTTTTCATTTTTGATATACACTTCTGCATTGACACCGCTGCGCCGCAGCTCCGCGACGACGTTCATGGAAGCGTCCGCGCTTGACTGGTCGAACAGGGTGACGAGCACCTGGGTCACGGTTGCGGTATCGGTCATCATTCCCAATTCTTCCATACTGGTGATGATGCGTTCAAGGCCCAAGGAGCCTCCGGTTGCCGGGGTATCCGCTCCACCGAAAAGGCCGATCAACGTGTCGTAGCGTCCTCCACCGCTGATGCTTCCTATCTTCGGCTCGTCTACGATCGTTTCATAAATCGGACCGGTATAATAATCGAGACCGCGGACCAGGCTGACATCAATGGTGAAGTGCGTTGCCGGCACATCGAGGCCGAGCAGGCACCGTTGAATCTCCTCCAGTTCGGCTATGCCCTCACGAGCGTCATCACTGTCGTGAAGCGTATTTTTGAGACGCCTTAGGGTCTCTTTACCACCCTCTTCCGGCTTCAGCAGCGCGAAGATCTTGTCAATCAGCGATACGGAAAATTCTTTTGCTGTCAGCTCATCCCGGACGCCGTCCCAGCCGATCTTATCGGCTTTATCGATGCTTCGAAAAAAAACCGCTATCGCCTCATCAGCAAGACCGCCGTAGCGGGCGATTCCATTGAGCAGCTTGCGATTATTGATGCGCATGGTGAAGTGCTTGAAGCCGAGTGCATTCAGAGCATGGTAGGTCACTCCGAGGATCTCAGCGTCCGCCCAGACTTCTCGACTTCCGATTATATCGACGTCGCACTGCCAGAATTCGCGATACCTTCCTTTCTGAGGTTTATCGGCGCGCCACACGGGTGAGATCTGATAGCGTCGAAAAGGCTTGTCGACCTGATACATAGCCATGGTCCGGGCCAGCGGCACGGTGAGGTCGTAGCGGAGTGCCACGTTGCGGCCCCCACGATCGGTAAAGGTATACATCAGCCGGTCACCTTCTTCTCCATACTTCTCACGGAGTGTCTCGGCGTATTCAAGAGCCGGCGTTTCCATGGGTTCGAAGCCAAAAAGCTCAAAGGTCTCTTCGATAGTTCGGATCACCCTTTTTCTCGGAATATACTGCGAAGGAAGAAAATCTCTGGTTCCTTTGAGCACCTGAAACTCGGTTTTAGCCATCGTATGCTCCCGGTAGATTGAAATGGCCGCCCGAGGGGACGGACTCAGTTTTGCTGGCCGCAGCATGGGTGCTACTGGCGTTAAGCTATCTATTAATACGCCAAAGAGGAATATCATTCAAATACTTTTCTATTTCGGGTTTGTTCCGAAAGGCGGCAGCGATGGCGTCCAGTTCACTGCAAGGATTCGGGGCAGATCGGGCTCAAAGGCAATGCTGGTCACCGAGGCGGGATCGATGGTGATGCGCAGAGCATTATCGATGCTTATCCCCGCGTAATAGGCAACCGCCGCGCGGATGACATCACCGTGTGTTACCAGAGCGATAGTATTGTGAGACGCTCGCCGCAGCATCTCCATTTCCCTAACGATACGCTCCTGTACTTCGAGCATCATTTCTCCACCCGGAATTCTGGTGACACTGCGAATCCGGTTGAATGCTACCCATCGCGGGTCATGCTCCAGTTCGCCGAAGGCGGCTGCGCTTCAGCTCTTTATCCCCCGCCGAAGGCGGGTTGCGCTTCAGCTCTTTATCCCCCGCCGAAGGCGGGACTTCCAACGAAGTGGGCATCACTTCGTTGCTCATAGGTTGCCGCCACGCGGCTTACTGGCGCTTTTTACGATACCATCAACCTTGAACTTTGAACATTGAACCCGTAATCAATTATCGTGCTCGTACTGCATGGATTGATTCCTCGATAGCTCGGGCACGGTGAGCTGCGGTGTGCTCGTGCAAGACTCGATGCCGGGCCGCTTCACCTATAGTCATGCGCTCAGCCTCGCTCATACGCTGCAATAGGTGCAGACTTTGTTGGGCCGAATCGCTGATGAGAATTTCCTTCCCTGGTTCAAAAAAAGTATCCAGTCCTTCCCATCGATCGCTGATGATCGGAGTGCCGCAGGCTGCTGCCTCGAAGAGGCGAATACTGGGCGAAAATCCGGCTTGAATCATATCGCTTCGGGTGACGTTCAGCGTGAAGCGCTGGGAACAGTAAAATTCCCGGTGAGAAGTCGGCGCCAGGTGCTCTATCCGAGTAACATTTCCGGGCCAGACAATGGACTGAGGATACTGAGGTCCGGCAACGACAAAGCGGCCTGATTCCCATTGCCGCGCAGGTTCGAGCAGCAGCGAATCAAGAGGCGGCTGGCGATCGATACTATATGTCCCCATATAGCCGAGATCATACTGGGGGGATCCACGCTCCGGAAAGTACAGTTCCGGGTCGGCTGAGCAATAGAGCGGCAGCGCCAAGGGGGAACCATATTCGACCTCAATCCGATGCAGTATCGGGCCTCCGGTAAAAGAGAAGTAAATGTCGTAGTAAGGAATCAGATCAGGATGGAGGTACTCGTAATCGCTCCGACGTAGCTTTGCGAGGGTCACGGGTGTATCGATATCGTAAAACGCCAGAACGCCTCGTGCGTTGTCAAAAATCCATTGAGCAACTGAAACGCCGTCAGGCACATAAGAACCGACCATGACGAAATGAGCCGCACGGACAGCAGCAGTAAAACGGGTCCGGAGATCTTCGAGGCTGGTATACAACTCGGTTCTGCAGTAGGGTGGTACCGGCAGGTCCCGATTTGTCGAGAACCTTGGCACATCCCGTTCAAGAAAGAAAACATCGTGTCCCCGTGCGGACAGATGCCGTACCAGGCTGCGATAAGTGACCGCATGCCCATTGCCCCAGGATGAGGTAATCGATAAACCCAGAATCAGCATTTTCATTGAGCCATGTTTAATCATTCCACCTGTTCTCCTCGTGTGGTGACAGCATCATGTAAACCATTCTTCCAGGCTATCGGGATTGTTCAGATCAACGAGACAGGCGGCAGCGCCCCGGTCTTCGCGCAGGCTCGGTATATCTCCGAGCGCTAGCGCGCATCCTGCCAGTCCGGCCTCGAGCACGAAAAGGCCAAAAGGCGCGGATCGAGAGGCATGCCGTCGCCGTCCGGCAGGTCCCAAATACCTGCCTGGAGCAGGCCCAGGGATCGATTTGCGGTTTCCATAAAGGTTCCGTCAGCAGTACGGTACGTTTCTTTGCCGTAGATGCGCATGCTGGACGCTACAATCAGCTTTTCGACCGGATGTCGGATCAGACTTTCCAGGAGCACTGCGGTTCCGAGGCTGTTGTCGCTTGTATAGTGAGTGACCTCGTACATGCTTTGGCCGACTCCCACTGATGCCGCCAGATGAAAGACGGCATCGATGCCGTCCACGCTGCGGTTTACTACCGCAGCGTCGCGCACGTCGCCATAAACAAACTTCGCCTCGGGATTGAGACACTCGGGAGGAGTCATCGCGCTTCGGTGCACCTGCGGAAGCAGGTTGTCCAGAATACGAACGCTGTATCCGTGACTGATGAGCTCGTCGGTAAGGTGGGAGCCGATGAATCCGGCGCCACCGGTAATCAAAGCAGATTTCATTGGTGTGTGTCTTTCCTCCCCTAATGCGTTCACACGAGGAAGGCCGCACCGGAAGGCTACTGCTTGCCTGTTTGCAGGGGATCTGAAGTTGTTTCGGCACCATCGGGAATGCGGCGTAACGAAATCATCAATGTGAACAGCTGGTTATCCGCTATGAGGTGGATCTGCTATGTGCTCTCAGAATAGCCTACGCTAAGTATGTCGGCATATAGGGTAAAACTTGTATTTACCGGAGGTGGATTCGGTATTAAAGAAGCGGAATGTTCAGTAGCTGTCTAGATCCGAGACAAAATCTGCCCTCGGCAAAATCCGTCCCGGCGCCGCAGTATGTCTTTTCAGATTAAGCACTTTTTTTGAACTGACAATCGTTGCGGCATAGTGATACGATACTTATATTTACAGGGCAAGAATACCCCTGAACGAAACGCAGCACCACGTGGATTGTGTATTGTCTCTTTCGCCGGCGAGACCTCAGCGACAGAGTTAAAGAAATATTTTAGGAGGAGAGGCATTCTCCATGGAAAAACATCACAAATTCTCAATCTGGTATGTCCTCATCGCTCTATGGGTCGTCATTATTATGCATGATGTGATCGTTACCTCCCTCGGCGTGCAAAATATCCCCTACAGCACGTTTATGACTGCGCTGGAGGAAGGTCGGGTCACGGAAGTTGCTGTAACGGCTGACCGAATCCAAGGCAAGATAAAAACCGTAAAAGACGGCAAAGAGGTCGAGGAAGCCTTCACAGCCGTTCGAGTAGACAAGGATCTTTCCGATCTCCTGGAAAAACATAACGTTATGTTTAAAGGGATAGTGGAAAGCAATTTCATCAAAAATGTAGCCTCCTGGGTGATTCCAGTTTTGCTGTTTGTCGGTATCTGGTATTTCATGATGCGGCGGCTGGCCGCGCAGCAAGGGAGCTTCCTCACCCTAGGTAAGAACAAGGCAAAGGTGTACATGGAGGACGAAGTTAACGTTACCTTTAGGGATGTTGCGGGTGTTGATGAAGCGAAACAGGAGCTGGTGGAAGTCACTGAGTTTCTGCGGTCCCCTGATCGATTTACGCGTCTGGGAGGAAAACTTCCTAAGGGAGTTCTTTTGGTCGGACCGCCCGGGACTGGCAAGACACTGCTTGCTCGGGCGGTTGCAGGCGAAAGCAAAGTCCCTTTTTTCAGCATGAGCGGATCAGAATTTGTTGAACTTTTTGTGGGCATGGGAGCAGCCCGGGTTCGAGATCTTTTTTCTCAGGCAAAGACCAAAGCACCGTGCATCATTTTTATCGACGAATTGGATGCGCTCGGGAAAGCACGTGGATTAGGCCTTGCCGGCGGCCACGACGAACGGGAGCAAACGCTGAATCAGCTTCTCGTGGAAATGGACGGCTTTGATCCCACTATCGGTGTCATTCTCATGGCTGCCACAAACCGTCCTGAGATTCTCGATCCCGCCCTCTTGCGGCCTGGTCGGTTTGATCGTCATGTTCTGGTCGACCGACCGGACAAAGTCGGACGGGAGGAGATCCTTAAGGTCCATCTTCGCACTATCAAGACTGAAAGCAACATTGATGTTAGTGCTATTGCCGCCATGACGCCAGGATTCGTGGGGGCTGATCTGGCTAACCTGGTGAATGAAGCGGCTCTGCTCGCCGTGCGCAGAAACAAGGAACTCGTCGGAATGGCGGAATTTCAGGAAGCGGTGGAACGAATCGTCGCCGGGCTCGAAAAGAAGAATCGTCTCATTAATAAAAAAGAGCGCGAAATTGTTGCTTATCACGAAGTCGGGCATGCATTGGTGGCTTTGGGGCTGCCGGGGACCGATCCGGTACGGAAAATAAGCATCATACCTCGTGGGGTTGCTGCTCTGGGCTATACGATGCAGGTTCCCACTGAGGATCGGTTTCTTATGACCCGACAGGAGCTGAAGAACAAAATCTCCGTTCTCCTCGGCGGAAGGGCTTCGGAGGAGATCCACTTCGGGGATATATCAACAGGTGCTCACAATGATCTCTCCAAGGCTACCGATATCGCCCGCAGCATGATTAAAGAGTATGGGATGAGTCAACAGCTCGGCCAAATCTATTTCGAGCGCGAGCGAAAGGCTATGTTCCTTGAGCCGATTCCTCCTTCGGCTCCTGATTACAGCGAGGAAACGGCCCGGATCATTGATCAGGAGGTAAAGAATATTATTGATACACAGTATGAGGTAGCCAAAAACATACTGAGAAGTCACCAGGGAGTGCTGAAAGAGGGTGCGGAGATCCTGCTTAAGGAAGAAAACATCGAAGGTGAACGACTGAAGGCGCTGCTGGATGCGGACTCTGGCAGTGCAGCCAGAGATCGTCAATTTTGAGTCCAGATCAATTTCCGTGATATTTTTTCTTGCATTTTGTTTTCATGCGGTGTATCAAGTTTTGATACGGCAAAAATGTGCTTCGTACGGGGGCGTAGCTCAGATTGGTTAGAGCGCCGGCCTGTCACGTCGGAGGTCGCGAGTTCGAGCCTCGTCGTCCCCGTAAAATTTCAAGGGCTTAGCAGAAGATGCTAAGCCCTTTTTCTTTACGGGTGCAGATAGGGTGCAGAAAGGTGCATCGTCCAGCCGGTCAACTGCACTCTTGTTTCCCTCGGGTGCAAGGTGCCCGTAAAT
>Ga0116142_10005851_pt1 | contig 10864 bp, 9 predicted proteins | sample AD_UKC033_MetaG_FD_89785 | JGI IMG/M metagenome (GOLD analysis project Ga0116142, IMG submission 89785) | Active sludge microbial communities of municipal wastewater-treating anaerobic digesters from USA - AD_UKC033_MetaG | ecosystem: Engineered > Bioreactor > Anaerobic > Digestate | place: USA... | reverse complement strand
CTTCTGTTCGTCATTGATGTATTCTAAAAGATCACCCGGCTGGCACTCCAACACTTTGCAAAGAGCTTCCAGGGTGCTGAACCTGATTGCCTTTGCCTTTCCGGTTTTCAGGATGGAGAGATTCGATAAGGTCAATCCGACTTTTTCCGAAAGCTCATTCAAAGAGATCTTTCGCTTGGCCATCACTACGTTTAAGTTTACTTCAATTGCCATGGCTTAAACGGTTAACTCGTTTTCGTTTTGGATTTCCACTCCTTTTCTGAAGATGGTTGCAATGATGTAGATGACCGCGCCCATTAAAATGAACGCCTGGCTGTCTGTCCAATATGAACCAACATTGTCGATCGGATAACCGTGGTGCATCAGGTTGCTGGCAACTTCCCGTGCAAGATAACTGAGTAGTCCGATTGAAAGTGTAAAGTAACTGATTTGTGAAAGTTGCCGCGCCACAACCGAGTTGAATGGATTTGATAAATCAATCTTATGCATGAGCATGACTACCAAATAAAACAGATGAGCCTTTAGGATGGAAAGAATAAGTACAAAGCTAAAGGTACTATAGAATGCCACACTGCTGGCTTGGTACAGTTCAGTTAAATCCAGTTTCTGATAAAGGTATTGAACCATGTCTGGGTTGAACACCGTGTAAATGAAATTCACGATCAAGCCACCTGCTTCAATACACAAGCCCACAAAAATGATCCAGGCTACAACATGTAAGCCTTTGAATACGAGGTTGTTTGTTTTTGACATATTTGTTTATCTTAAAATTATTCACCAAAAATAATAAAAATATATTGATAAACAATAAATATGTAATTTTTTACAATAAATAACCAAAACTGCATTTTTCCAGTGAAAAGGGGGTGCAGAGGTAGGCTTGGCTGACTTAGAAAGCGGGTATTTTGACGTGGATTAAGCGGTTAATTGCCCCTCATATAAAGTTTTTGTGCTTCCTTGGTAATGCAGCTGCAACCCGATATTTTGGATACCATAAACATCAGAGTTATGGAAAAAATGATCCTTAAGGGAAAGAAGGAAATACGGTTGTTGTTAATCGACTCCTTGCATCAAACTGTTCAGGCGCTAGGCATAGTGCGGTCGCGCAAGAAGACAGACCGGATAATTGAAAAGTCAGCGAAACGATTAGCGGATGAAGTAGCCACGATGATGAAGAAGGAGCTGAAGAAAATCAAGAAAGCAAAAGGGAAGAAGGAAAAGAAGATTAAATCAGAACCGGCTTCTGTCTAATAAATTATCGGGGATAAACTTTTCATTTTCGGTTCTGCACTACACCAAATAGAAAGCATCCAACTCAGGTTGTTGCAAGATCAACTTAAACCAGGGTGTATAATTCCTTGGATGCAGCCGAACATTTTGTTTGATTTCGTTCAGCGAAGCAAACTTCCAGGCCATTGCTTCACTGCGGTTGAGTTTTGGTTGACCATCGTAATAGCCAACCAACACATGATCCAATTCGTGTTCGATCAGATTATTATCCAATTTAACTTTATAAAGAAATTTGTGCGAAAAGGTAAGGTTACAATCAATTCCCATCTCCTGAATCAGTTTTCTTCTTCCGGCATCCAGAATATCTTCACCTGGTTGTGGATGACTGCAACACGTGTTGGTCCATAATCCGCCACTATGGTATTTCTTGATGGCCCGTTGTTGTAATAACAACTGGCCACTCCGGTTAAATATCAGTACAGAGAATGCACGATGAAGTTTGCCTTGCTGGTGCGCAGCCATTTTTTCCAGGGTACCGATTTCGCAATCGTGTTCATCAACTAAAATTACCTCTTCCATTAAATCCTGTTTAGCAACCAGCCAATGTGTAAATTTTTTTAAGTTCCAATATCCAATACTAACTCATACCTTCAGGGCAGGCAATTTAATAAAGCTGTGGTCAAAATGTATCAATACCAGATGCAATGAAAGAAGGTAAACTTGAACGGGGAATTGCCTGGTTTAAAAAACAAGGGTGGAAACCATTTCCGTTTCAGACAGAGGCCTGGGAAGCGGTGTGGGAAAACTACCACGGTATTGTAAATGCACCAACCGGCAGCGGAAAAACATATTCCTTGCTGATTCCCCTGGTACTGGAGGAAGCCGGAACCCAAAAAACAAAAGGCCCCCGGGCTATCTGGATAACACCGATTCGCGCATTGGCGAAAGAAATAGAAATTTCGGCTACACGGGCCATAAAAGATTTACAACCAACCTGGCGGGTGGGCGTGCGCAGTGGCGATACCAGTACGCGCGAGCGAGCCAAACAAAAAGAAACACCTCCCGATTTTCTGATTACCACCCCCGAAAGTTTACACCTGCTCATTTCGCAAAAAGGATATGCCGACTACTTTGCCGGTTTGCGCACCCTTGTGGTTGATGAATGGCACGAGTTGGTGGGTTCCAAACGAGGTGTAATGATGGAACTTGCGCTTTCGCGATTAAAAACTATTTCGCCACAGCTGCGCATCTGGGGTATTTCAGCCACCATCGGCAATATGGAACAGGCAATGCAGATTTTACTTGGTAATTTTTTTGCTGAGCGAAAGATCAAGGTTGTAAAAGCCAACATCACCAAGCAGGTAGAAATTGTTTCCCTATTTCCCGAAGAGGTAGAACGCATGCCGTGGTCGGGCCACCTGGGTATTCACTTACTGGAAAAGGTTATTCCGATTGTGAAACAAAGCAGCAGTACACTCATCTTTACCAATACGCGTTCGTTTGCCGAAATCTGGTACCAGAAAATGCTGGATGCTGCGCCCGAACTTTCGGGGCTAATTGCCATGCATCATGGATCCATCAGCAAAGAATTGCGCGATTGGGTGGAAGACCAATTGCATGCTGGTAAACTAAAAGCGGTGGTGTGCACTTCCAGTTTGGATTTAGGAGTTGACTTTAGGCCGGTAGAAACGGTAATACAAGTGGGTAGCCCTAAAGGCGTGGCGCGGTTTTTACAACGGGCCGGCAGGAGTGGGCACCAACCCGGTGCATTGAGTAAAATTTATTTTTTGCCAACCAATACACTGGAGTTAACCGAGGCAGCCGCCTTGCGCGAAGCCATGCACCGAAACATAGTAGAAGACCGGGTGCCTTACCTAAGGTCGTTCGATGTGTTGATTCAATATTTGATCACGCTGGCAGTTTCGGATGGATTCCGGCAGGAAGAAATTTTAGAAGAGGTAAGGCACACGGTTAGTTTTGCTTCAATTACCGATGAAGAATGGAACTGGCTGTTGAGTTTTATTACCACCGGTGGCGAAGCATTAACTGCTTACAATGAATACCGAAAGGTAGTGGTGGAGCAGGGCGTTTTTAAAGTTGAGAACCGAAGGGTTGCCTTTAAACATCGCTTGTCCATTGGTGCTATTGTAGGCGACAATTTGTTATACGTAAAATACGTTAGCGGTAAATTTCTGGGTACGATTGAAGAATATTTTATTTCCAGTTTAAAGATTGGTGATGTGTTTTGGTTTGCCGGCCAAAGCCTGGAGTTGGTGCGCATTAAAGAAATGGAAGCTCAGGTCCGTAAGTCAAAAAAGAAAAGCGGTAAGGTACCGTCCTGGCAAGGCGGCCGCATGCCCTTGTCATCGCAATTAAGTGAGATGATTCGGGTGAAGATTGATGAAGCGGCCACCGGAAACGAAACAGATGCCGAAATGAAATTTTTACAGCCCCTGATGCACTTGCAGCGCGAGCGTTCCCATCTGCCAGCGAAAAACGAATTTCTGGTTGAATACTTTCATACCAATGAAGGGTATCATGTACTTATGTACCCGTTTGAGGGCCGTGCCGTGCACGAAGGCATGGCGGCCTTAGTGGCATACCGCATGGCGCAAATACAACCCATTACGTTCTCCATTGCAATGAATGATTATGGGTTTGAACTTCTTTCCGATCAGGAGATTCCGATTTACGAAGCCATTGAAACAAACGTATTGGGTGCAGATGATTTGTTGAAAGACATCCAGGCGAGCATTAATTCTACCGAAATGGCAAAACGAAAATTCCGGGATATTGCCGCCATCTCCGGGTTGATTTTTAAAGGCTTGCCCGGGCAGAAAATAAAGGAGCGCCACCTGCAATCTTCTGCTCAACTTTTTTTTAATGTATTTCATGAATATGAAACGCACAACCTGCTGCTGCAACAGGCGTTTGAAGAAGTAATGGATTTTCAATTGGAGGAAGCGCGTTTGCGTAAAGCATTGGATCGGATAGCACACCAGAAAATTATTGTTACGGAGCCTGAAAAACCCACGCCCTTTGCATTCCCCATTATGATTGATCGCACCCGCGAAAAACTAACTTCCGAAAAATTGGAAGACCGGATCAGGAAGATGCGGATTGCGTACCGGTAGTGTTGTTCTGTTTAATCAACTAAAAAGTCGATCTGAAAATAAGAAACAGGGTGGCAGCCATTACCATTACCACAGGTAACGTAAGCAGCCAGGCAATTAAAATGTTGCGCACGGTATCGGGCTGTAGGTTTTTAATACCCTTGCTGGCTACCATCGAGCCGGCAATACCCGATGATAAAACGTGCGTAGTACTTACGGGCAAACCAAACGCAGTAGAAAGCCCGATGGTGGTAGAGGCCACTAATTCGGCACTGGCACCTTGTGCGTACGTTAAATGTTCTTTGCCTATTTTTTCGCCAATCGTTTTTACAATCCGCTTCCAGCCAACCATAGTACCAAGTCCTAATGATATAGCGATCATAACAATAACCCAACGGGGAGAATAATCGGTAAACTTTCTTACGGCCTTCATATTGTTAGACAATGACTTTCGTTCAGCTTCACTGATTTCCAGATCATTATTTACACTCAAAGCCTTTATGTGGTTGTTCAACAACATAATATCTTTACGAATCAAAAATCTTTCCTGCGGTTCAATGCTGCTAACTGTAGTAATACCGCCAATATGTGCCCGTAATCGTGCAGTCATTACCCGGGCACTATCTAACTTAACTTTGTCGGACAGGGCAAGCGGATTGCTGTTGAAATTAGAAAGCGTAACTTCAATTTTGCTCAACGGTGCATCCAGCCCCGAAGGATTAAAGGAAGGGTTTAAAGCGAAGTAAGCCGGAACAATTCCAATCAGAATCAGCATCACCAACCCAACACCCTTCTGGCCATCGTTTGAACCATGAAATCCACTTACAGCCGTGCAGGTTGAAATCAGGATGATGCGAATCCACCACGGGGGTGGCTGGTTCTTTTTGGGTTCTTTAAAAAGCCCATCACCTGCTTCGGTATTCTTGGTAAGATTGCGCAGCAAAAACATGAAGATGATGGTGAGCGAAAAACCGAACAAAGGCGAGATTAACAACGAAGCACCAATCTCTTGTGCCTTGCTCCAGTTTACGGCAGCCTCGTTGGCATCGGGTAATAATGAATACGCAAGGCCTACACCTAATATGGATCCAATTAATGTATGCGAACTGGAACAAGGAATTCCAAAATACCACGTAAGCAAATTCCAGAAAATGGCGCTAAGCAATAATGCCATTACCATGGCCAGGCTGTGCGCAATGTTTTGATCTACCAGCGACTCTACCGGTAATAAATTTACAATACCCATGGCTACGGTTATGCCACCAACAAATACCCCAATGGCATTACAAATTCCTGACCATACCACGGCTATCCATGGTTTTAATGAATTGGTATAGATAACAGTGGCAACCGCATTGGCTGTATCGTGAAATCCATTCACAAACTCAAAACCAAAGGCCGCCACTAAACAAATGATCAGCAGGATGGTGTAAGAAAGCTCTAAATCGAACATACTAAGAATAGAAATGCTGTAAAGGTACGGGGTTGGCCATCGGGCAATGTTATGCCAATGTTACCAATTTTTTGTAGAGAAGGATTAGTGCCTGCTGTGGGTAGCCGACTAATATTTACAAATGCATGATTATCAGTATAGTAAAATAAAGCAGGCTGCTGGCCGATTCTTTTTTTAGTACAACGAATTGTAACAATTTGCAATCTGTAAGCCATTTCGGATGCAACTGGAAATTGAAGGCGAGTACATAGAGTTGTTGCCACAGAAAGCCCTTTGGTTAAAGAACCGCGGCATTGTGTTGCTGGCTGATTTACATTTTGGCAAAATCAATCATTTTCGGAAATCCGGTATTCCCGTTCCTCCCCGGGCAAACGATAAAAACACCGAGTTGTTGATTTCGGTTTTACAAATCACTAAACCCGAACGGGTTATATTTTTAGGCGATTTGTTTCATAGTCATTACAACGAAGAGTGGGAGGTACTGGGCCAGGTGCGCAGGCATTTTGTAAACTGTGCATTTGAATTGGTATTGGGTAATCACGATATCCTTAGCGCCCTGCAATACGAACGAAACAACCTGCAGGTACATAAACAGGAACTTCGGTTGCAAAAATTTTTGCTTACGCATGAACCAATGGATCAGGTACCAGAGGGGGTGTATAATCTTTCAGGTCACATCCATCCCGCTGTGCGGTTAAAGGGTACCGGCCGGCAATCCGTCATGTTGCCATGTTTTTATTTCGGAAAACAGCAGGGTATTTTACCCGCATTTGGTTCGTTTACCGGAATGGCTCGTATTGTTCCAAAAAAAGAAGACAGAATTTTTGTAATTGCAGAAAATAAAGTGATCGCCTATCCCCATGAATAAACTGGTACTTGTATTTTTTTTATGGATGCTGGCCGTGTGCGGCAGGGCACAGGATACCACAAGAATTTCGTTGTTGTTTACGGGCGACATCATGCAGCATGATTCAAACATTGCCATGGCATACGATCCGGTATCCAAACGCTATGATTATTCGGCCTGCTTTGAATACGTTGCGCCCATCATCCGTCCGGCCGATCTGGCCATTGGCAACCTGGAACTTACACTGGCTGGTTCGCCCTATAAAGGATACCCGCAATTTAGTGCGCCCGATGCACTAGCGGTTGAACTAAAGCGAATCGGTTTTGATGTGTTGGTTACCGCCAATAATCATAGTGTGGACCGTAGAAAAAAAGGAGTAGAGCGAACCATTCGCGTACTGGACTCATTAGCGATTTTGCATACCGGTACGTTTATTGACTCGGCCACGCGGGCTAACACCTATCCATTAATTGTCGAAAAAAATGACTTCAGGTTTTCTTTGCTCAATTACACCTATGGTACCAATGGCATTCCTGTAACAAAACCCAACATTGTAAACCTGATTGATACCGTACAGATTAAACTTGATTTAGCGCAGGCCAGGCAACAAAAAACCGATGCGATTATTGTGTTTATGCATTGGGGCGATGAGTATCAGAGTTTACCCAACTCCACACAGAAGAAATTAACGCGGTTATTATTCAGGGAAGGTGCCAGGCTGGTGATTGGCGCACACCCGCACGTATTGCAACCTATGGAATGGAATAAAGAGCAGGATCAACTGGTTGTTTATTCGTTGGGTAATTTCATATCAGGCCAACGCCCGCGTTACCGCGATGGCGGTGCTATGGTGTGGATAGATATGCAAAAGATAACCACCCCGGCTGGTGCAAGCACATCAATTCTTAATGCCGAGTACGAATTGGAATGGGTGCAAAAATCCAACGAGTTTGTCATGCGGCCCTTTCGCTATTTTGAAGGCGATACAGTTTTTGTGAAGGATAAGACGGCTCGCGCAGCCATGCAGGTATTTGCAAAAGACTCGAGAGCATTACTTTCCAAACACAATGTTAATATTCAAGAGCGTACACATTCGCTGGCTACGGATTCTGTTGTGTATTCGATCCGGCTACCGGACGATGTGGTGGTGGATTCAGTATTACTGGAAAACCCGATGATAAAATTTTATGGATTGGAACAAACTTTGGATCGTGGCCTTTGGATGCTTGGTAATTTTTATGATGTGGAATTGGCTCAACAAGCTATGCTGCAAGTGGTGGGTAGTACTACGCTAAGAAGGTTGCGTGTAGTGCGCAGGGTTGACCTGGAGTTAGCGTCCGGATCCAAAAATAACTCCAATTGAAAATTCCAGTCCGGTAAAATCTACTTTGCCGTCTTTGTACTCCACAGAAACAGTTTCGAGCCCATTTGCTGTTCCACCGGTGTACGATCCGGTTAATGGAAATTTTGCCGTTCCTACCAGGTAGTTTACTTCCAGTGCAACCGAGAACTGACGCGTTACAGGTACCGTAAACTCAACACCCACGTGATATCCGAAACCGGGGTTGTTATCAAAATTCAGGTTGGAGTTTGCCACATCCCAATCTTCGTACGTGCGAATGGCCCGATCAAAGTTTCCGAGGTTTAGTTTCTGATCAAATCCATAAAAGGCAAAGCCACCCCCTTTAATATCGAACTCCGCTTGTTTGCCCTTGAATTCGAGCACGAGTTCAGCCGGAACAAACAATGTAAAGTTTGGCCCAAGTAATGGATCCTTGGTTTCAAAAGGCAGGCCGAGCATATTCATACCCGACATGCGGTAGAGCGAGAAACCGGTTTCCAATGCAATTACGCGAGTGAGGTTTACGCCCACCCCCCGGAATGAAAACGGACTGATGGGAGTAGAGAAATAACCGTTGCGCGGAATGAAGTATGAAAATGACAGGCCAACGTCCTGCGCTTGCGTACCCATGGCAGCAATGCACAGAAGGGCAATCAGAAAAAAACGTTTCATAATGATTACTTGCGGTTATAATCGTTAAACAAAGTTTGCATGTAAATCTGGCCGTTGGTTAATTCATTTTCGTTTCCCGTTTGGCTTACATAATTTTTTATATCGAAATCATAAATACTTTCGTGTGTAGCACTTACGTATCCAAAACCATTGTTGAATACATAAACGGCAAACGGATTAACAGACCGGGCCAGTATATTTTTACTGAACAAAAATTCCGATTGAGGTTGAATCCGGAGTTGAGCAAGCAACGTGTTGGCTATGTCGGTCTGGCTGGCAAACGTGCCAATGCGGGTGCCGGGCCTGGTAATTACCCCGCCTAACCATAACATAGGAATCTTAAATCTGGATTTATCCTTCAGCTCCAGTAAATCCGGAAAGCGATGACCATGATCGGCTGTAACAATCACCAGAGTGTTTTTCCACCAGGGCTGTTGTTTAGCCTGGCGGATAAATTCGCCCAGGCTTCTGTCGGTATAATAGCAGGCGTTCAGGAACATGGAACCTTCATCCTTTCCTGGTATAACTGTTTCCATGGGTACCTCAAAGGGTTCGTGGCTGCTTAAGCTTAGCATTACTTTAAAGAATGGGTTGGGTGCAGCGTTTAGCTCACGTAACATTTTTGTAAATACATAATGATCGGCTACTCCCCACTTGGAGTCGTTCAGGTTGCTGTCAAATTCATCTTCATCGGTAATTGAACCAAAGCCGGCTATCGTTAAGTATGATTCCATATTGGCAAAACCTACATCGCCACCATAAATAAAAGATGTAGCGTATCCGTTACGCTCCAGTTCTTTTGATAAGAAGGGTAAGTGTTGTGTCTTTTCAGGAAACTTAATGATAGAGGTACGCGGCTGGGCAACATAGGCACTTAAGATGGATACCAGCCCTTTGTCCGTACGGTCGCCACTTGCATAAAAATTTTCAAAGAGCATTCCTTCAGAAATCAGGGCGTTAAACTCAGGTGTGATGTTGGGCAAGCCGCCCAGCGGTTCAATAATTTTGGAGGTAAAACCCTCCAGAATAATTAACAATACATTCGGATGATGGATGGTGCTGTCAATGGCAAATTGAGTTTCGCTGGTTTGCATCAATGATTTAAACTCCGCATCCAGGTTGCCGGCTTGATAAAAATCACCAGGATATTTAACAGCTTTACTTTTGGAAACACTTCTGAAAAAATTCCAAACCGGATTAATTCCTGCGTGATTCGGGAATGATTTTGTTTTATGAAAATACACTACTCCGGTATTGAGCGGGGCAACCGTAAAACTGCTGCGAATGGGAATAAGCAACGCTGTCGTAATCACCAACCACGTTAGCGCGTGCTTTTTTTTAATGGGTGGCAATGTTAAAAGTTGCGGAGCAAGCCAACGGGAGTAAATAAAAATGAAGGAACTAAAAAGTGCAGCAAAAATCAGGATCAGGCCAACCAGCACTCCGGAGTTTACACTGCTGATAGCCTCGCTTTCCAGATACATAAGCGGAGTGGAATTAATGCGAAAACCCCAATGTTTGTAAAGTTCAAGGTCTGTTACTACCAGTATGGTTGAAATCAGCAACAGCATGATTGTAATTATTCCTGTTGCATAAAACGTAAACCGGTTTGATGTAAACGCAGAAGCCACAAATAATAATCCCGGAAGGAGGAGCCAATAGCCTGTCATGGCAGCATCCATTCGTAAACCCAGCAACAGGGGCATGGTTATTTCCTGAAGAGAGAGCGAGTTGGTTTGAGGAAGCAGGTAGAGCAGGAAGAGTACACGCCCCAGTGTAAAGTAGGCCATCCAGTAAAGAGCCAACAACCCAAAGAAACGTAACCGGTAGCGCATGAAGTTGCGAAGTTAACGAAAGAACCAATTTCAACCACTGGTAAAAGGTCAAAACGTATTTTTAGGAATTCAATGTACCTTTAGGAAAAACCAAAACTTGAAATGAACCGAAACGCATATGTCGCATTGGTGTTGTTACTTTTTGTACTAACCCGATGCTCCAATAAAGAAACACCGGCTGATCTCATCATTAAAGGGGGAACTATTTATACGGTAGAATCTGAAAACCCAACGGTGGAAGCGGTGGCAGTAAGAGCGGATACGATTGTTTATGCCGGTAACCTGGCAGGACTTTCTGTTTATGAAGGAAAAAATACCAACGTACTTGACCTGGCAGGAAAAACCATGACCCCCGGTTTTATTGAAGGGCAT
>Ga0116142_10005848_pt1 | contig 10868 bp, 8 predicted proteins | sample AD_UKC033_MetaG_FD_89785 | JGI IMG/M metagenome (GOLD analysis project Ga0116142, IMG submission 89785) | Active sludge microbial communities of municipal wastewater-treating anaerobic digesters from USA - AD_UKC033_MetaG | ecosystem: Engineered > Bioreactor > Anaerobic > Digestate | place: USA... | reverse complement strand
GGGCTTGGTGGTAAAGAAAGGTTCGAAAATGCGCGAAATATTTTCGGGACTTATACCGACGCCGGTATCGCTTACCTGAACTTTTATGTAAGGGCCGGGATCGAGCTCGTGCGCATGGGCGGCAATCTCGTCAAGCTGAATACATGAACTGCTGAATGACAGGGTGCCGCCGTCAGGCATTGCATGGCTGGCATTTATGCCGAGGTTGATAAAAACGGTCTGCAGCTGCGAAAGATCACCGTTGACTACAGGACTCTGAGCCTGCAGGTTCTGTTCGATTCTGACTTTTTTGTCGATACTGCACTCGAGCAGTGCTATGGCCTCACGCACCGCATTGTGCACGTTTACCGGGGCAGTATTGAGAGGTTTCTGGCGGCCAAACGCCAGCAGTTTCTTTATCAATTCGGTGGCCCGGTGGGAGGAGTCGAGAATTATACTCAAAAACTTTTTATGTCTTGGATTATCGCCGGTTTCCAGAGATAGAAGCTCGGCTGCGCCCATGATTCCACCAAGAACGTTGTTAAAATCATGGGCAATGCCGCCGGCGAGTTTGCCGATCGCATCCATTTTCTGCGCCTGCTGCAGCTGTTGCTCAAGTTTGCGTTGTTCGGTAATTTCGAAAAAAGCCGTAACAAAATGATCTGGCTTGTATTGAAATGTAAGCCCTTCATACCAGCGGTTGTTAACCGGCAGATGCTGCCTGAATCTGAAGGGTTTGCCGGTTTTGACAACCCGCCCAAAGTTCCCGATCCAGTCGAACGGGTCGTTTTCTATGCCCGGGAATGCCTGTTTAACAGTCTTGCCGCGAGGATCGACGCCGGTCAGGCTCATGTAATTTTTATTTGCATCGATGAAATAGTAATCAATCGGGTTATCCTGCTCGTCATAAAGCATACGGTGGTAGGCGACCCCAAGAGGCCCGTTTTCAAAGAGGGCGTTGAACTTCCATTCCGCTTCCTTCAGTTTCTGGTGAACCAGGTATTCTTCGGTTATGTTTCTGAAGACGACAACCATGCCTTTCAGATTGCCATTTTCATCGTGAATCAGAGAGGCCTGTTCGGCAATGTGATGCTCATCGCCATTTTTATTGATAAGTATTATGTCTTCTGAAGTGCGAAAATGTCTGGTGTTCTGCACCGCTTTTTGCACTGCCGACTTGCATCTTTCGAGGGTCGAGCCAGGGTTGACCTGATAAACTTCGCTTATGTCACGGTTCATGGCGTCTTCCTGCTTCCAGCCGGTAATTTCTTCGGCAGCAGGATTCATGCTTTTGATTGCGCCCTTTGTATCGGTCGAAATTACTGCATCAGCGATGGAATTGAGGGTTGTGCGGTGCTTTTCTTCTTCGCTTTTAATTTCTTCAAACAGCTGATCCCGGTCTTCAATTGCACATTTAATCGAGGTTACCATCGAATTCAGACAGCGCCCGAGCTTGTTTATTTCTTTAATTCTGCTCTGGGGAAGCTCAATCGCGCCGATTCCTTCAGATTCGATGCGTGCTGCCGCTGCCGCAAGCTCCTGCAATGGCCGGCTGAGACTGTTGGCAAGTCTGGATGCGAAAAATGATGAAAGGGAGAGAAGCAGGGTGAGTATCAGCAGAATTTTCCAGCGCAGGCGATAGAGCGGGCTCATCAGTTCGTCGGTGTAGACAGATGCAGCGACATACCAGTCGAGCGGTTTGAAATGAAAGACATAGGCCTTTTTCTCAAAGAGCGTGTTCTTGTCACTGCCAGGCTTCTGCCATCTGTATGAGAGCAGCCTGTCCGGCTGATCTGCTATCTGCATCAGCTGACCAAGAATCGCTTTTTCATGCTCGGGGTTTTGAAAGCCTTCCGGGCCTTTGCCTTCGTAATCAGGGTGGACGAGCATATTTAAGCTGGAATCGAAAAGAAAAAGATAACTGTTCTCAGAAATTCTGACTTTGCTGAAAGCTTTTTTAAGCTCTTTGATTATAGCTTTGATGCGCAGCTGACTGTCTGTTTCGATATCATCCATGTACATGCCGGCGCCGATAATCCAGTTCCATGGTTTGAAAAGTCTCACATATGAAAGCTTGGCGCTGGGTTCAGTAGTGCCTGAGGCGTTTGGTTTGGGCCAGAGGTAATCGACAACTCCTTCGCCGTTTTTGTCGCAGACATCGACAAAGGCCTTGAAGAGGTTTTCTTTGCGACCCAGGGCGTTGTTGAACAAAGGGTCGCCGCTGTCCATTCTCTGACCCTCAATTTCTGGCATTGCCGGGTGGGCGATGACTGTGGGGTGCGGTTTTTCTGCCGTGTTTACCCAGAGATAGCCAGCACCGCCGGCATAGCGAAAATGCCTGATTCTGTGCAGAAAGCGTTGCTGAGCGGTGGTTTCGTCGAGCTGACCATTGACGATCTGCTGCTGATAACTATCAGCCATGCGACAGGTAATTTCGATGATGTTCTGCAGATTCTGCTTGCGTTCATTTGTCAGTGATTCACGATGAAAAATGTAACTGTCATACTGGTTTTCGATCTGGGCTGCTGCCAGCTGCAGCATGCTTCGCGCATTGTGAAGTTCAAGTTCAACAGTGTGGCGCTCAACCTGAATCTGCTGAAATACAGAAATTGACAGCGCGGTTATGAGTACCAGCGCTGTTGTCAAAAAAAACACCCGTGCCTTGAATGATTCCAGGATTTTCATTGTACCTTGTCTGGCTAAAGTTTATTATGCAGATTCGGTAGACAGCTGTTATCAATGACTCCTCGACGAATATGTCTTTACTCTACTTTGAATTATAAGGTTTTTTGTGCAATTACACCATGACCATGTGTGAAATTAATAAGACAGTAAGTGTTTAATTGACAGGTGTCTAAAAAATGATTATATTCTGGTTATGGAAGAAAAAAAGATAAATATCGGGCAGCTCGCCGAGTTGAGCGGCGTCAGCCGCCGAACCATCAGATTCTACGTTCAGAATGGTCTGCTGCAGCCGCCGCTGGGGGCTGGCCGTGGCCATTATTACACAGAAGAGCATCTGCGTGATCTGCTGCGCATAAAGACTCTCAAAGAAAATAATCTCAGCCTCGAAGAAGTCGCCGGGCAGTTGCACTTTCAGAATCAGCCTGAAGAGACTGCTTACCCTTTGCCGACCACCTGGGTGCGCATCGAGGTCTGCCCGGGTATTGAATTGAATGTCCAGGGCGGCGTTTACCCGGTGACTCCAGCCAGAGTCAGAAAACTGCAAAAATTCGTTTATCAGCTGTTTGGCGCAAATTCAACCCAGAGAGAGGTTTCCGATGAGTAATGTTTATTGTTCATTGCACGACAAAACTAACGACAGGCTTGTTCCATTACAGGCAGTGGCTGTAAAAGGCGTGGTTGATGGCCTTTCGGTGAGCTGGCAGGTGATTCAGCGCTTTACCAATAATGAAAAAAAAGCGATCGAGGCGGTATTCTCCTTTCCATTGCCCGCGGGGGCTACGCTCAGTTCTCTCAAAATAATCACCGGAGATCGTATTATCACTGCGGTCACCGAAGAACGTGAAAAGGCATTCGAACGGTACGACGAAGCGATAAGCGAAGGCAATGGCGCCTTTCTGCTCGACCAGGAACGCCCCGACCTTTTTGTCATGAGTCTTGGCAATCTTCTGCCAGGGCAGCAGGTCGAAATTCAGCTCGGTATGTTTCAGTTACTCGAAGCTCAGGCCGATTCGGCAAGAGTTTCTTTTCCGGTAGTGATTGTGCCCAGGTATTTTCCGGCGGCGAGCGCTGCCGAAATCTCGGAATGGGAGAGAATCTCACCCGATTATGCCGCAAGGGTTCCGTATGGTTTCAGTTTTAACCTCAAGATAATTCAGAATTCAGCGTTGCGAACGGTAGAATCGCCCAGTCACCCGATCAGGGTTGAGTTTGGCCGGAATGAGGCTGATATCAATCTTTCTCAGGCTTCGGTAATGCCAGATAAAGACATTGTCGTCAATTTTTCGCTTGTCGAAAAAATTCAGCCCGGTATCACTCGCTGCGTTTTTAAGGGTCGCGAGCATTTTCTTGTCGAACTTTTTCCCGAAATTGAGGCCGAAGAATCGACAGCGCCTAAAGAAGTGGTTTTCGTCGTTGACTGCTCCGGTTCGATGCAGGGTGACTCGATCAGAGAGGCGGTTAACGCACTGCAGCTGTGTGTGAGATCGTTGAATGAGGGTGATTATTTTCAAATCGTCTGTTTCGGCAGCAATCATCGACGTCTTTTCAAAAAGCCACAGGTGTTGAATGACCAGACACTCGAAGAAGCTACCCGTCTTATTTCGTGTATCGGCGCTGATATGGGCGGCACTGAAATTCTGCCGGCCATGCAGGCTGCGGTTCAGGGCCTTCAGACAGAGTTTGCCAGCCTGATGCTGTTTACCGACGGTGAAGTTGGCAACGAAAAGGAAGTCATTGATTTTGCTGTCAGCAGCAGAGGGAAATGCCGCGTCTTTTCTTTCGGTATCGGCAATGGTGCGAGTGAATCGCTGGTGCGCGGGGTTGCTGACCGCAGTGGCGGTGCCGCTGAGTTTGTTTTTCCGGGCGAACGTATTGAACCAAAAGTTCTGCGCCAGTTTAAACGGTTGTCGGCACCGATCCTTTCAGAAATTGAGGCCGCCTGGGAATGCAGCGGACTGGAGGCTGTGCCAGCGGTTTTCAACAGGTTGTTTTCTGGCGAAGTGATTCGTCTGGCTGCGAGGGCAGAACCTGGAAAAGCATTGCCTGATAAGCTTAAGGTGACATTGTCGGCAATGTGCGGCGCAAAGAAGCTGGCTTTTACCGCCGAATCTCCGCGTTTGTCGGTCGGCAGTGTTCCGGCTCTGTGGTGGGCACAGAAGCGTATTGAAATTCTCGAGAATGGTGAGAATAAAATCGGTTCTGGCAGTAATCAGGGTCGCAAAAAAACAAAAAATGCCGATTCTGAAATGATCGAGCTTTCGAAAGAATACGGAATAATCTGCGCAAAAACCAGTCTTGTAGGCGTAGAAGAACGCGTCGGGAGCGAAAAGAATGATGGCAGGGTTGAACTGCGGCGTGTTCCGGTTATGGTTCCGGCTGCCCGGGATTTTATGGGCAGCGTTGCCGGCAGTGGCATCATTTCGCGCTGCTGTACTTATCTCGCTGATTCTTTTGCGGCCAGTATTTCACCGGCGCCGGCGATTCTGCGCAGTCTTAATGAAGATTCCGGCAGAGGCTTCTCTCTGATGAGTAGACGCCCGCCTCCTTCGGGTGCTGGCAACGATGGCGGCGCAAAATCCGCGATTGAACTGCCGTCAGTTCCGTCGGCCCCGGCCGGCAAAGAAGACAGAATAATTGAAATTCTTGTGTTTGCTGGCTCAGATGGCTTGTTCAAACACTCAAAAAGGCTTCTCGGCCTTATCGATGCCAGCGAAGCCGACTTCGCGGCGCAACTGGCAATAGCCCCGGCCGGCCTTGCATCAGCCGACAGAGAGAAATTTGCAATGTCTATGCTGGTTAAAGCCTACCTCGAAAACAATTGCCAACCGGAGAAAGATCTCTGGTCGGCAATTATTGAGAAAGGCAGGCGTAAGTTACAGAGTTGGTCTAATGGCAGTTTCAGCGAATAGGAACAATCGAGCTGGGTATGTTGGGCATTCTGACGCGGGTTGATGTGCCGCTTACCTGTCCCCAGTTGAAATTTCTGAAGATATTTACCAGCAGGGCGCCAAGGCCGACAGCAACTGGGGCGGCGATTACTGCACCGGCGGCGGTTCTGCCTGCAGAGTGTCCTCTGTGGTGCGGGGTTCTGTGGTGATTGTTCTGAGAGCAGGCATTGGCGTTGCAGTTTTCTACCAGGCGCATTGCCAGATTTATGCGCTGCAGTGCTTCATGGCGGTTGTTCCAGAGAATTTCCATTTTGGCGTTGTCGATGACGCGGTCGAGACGGTGATCGAAGCAGTGTGACACGCCCTGTTTTTTGAGAAGCCTCTGGGCATGTTTCAGATATGGTCTGGCATTCTGTATTTCAGTATAGGCCCGGCCGCTGGCAACTATGTTGCAGGCGCTGTTAAGGTCTGAATAAATGGCGTTAATGAGATCGTTCTGACTGTAATAGCCGGCAAAAAGCTGCGGCAGCGAAGAAAAAACAAAAGAACAGATCAATACCAGACAGAGAACTTTCGAAAAATTGCGTTTCATGAACCTTTACCTCTTTATTTACTCTGGCAGGGTCTTTGCAGACCATAGAACTGCCAGTAATGCCGGCCGTAAAACTCTGGTTTTTCGGCGCGAGCCAGCATTAAGCAATTTGTGTGCCATAATTTGAATTTTGCAGTGCAGCAGGTGTTATGTCGCTGATAATAAGTATTCAGGCAAATGTTTACTTTGTTGAAAATGCTGCATTGACAAATCTGTGCCGGAAATTCGTCAATATCTGCCGAAAATTTTTGCTTACAGATAATTGCAGAACCAGACTCATGCTCTGCGTCGCTGCATTCAAACCACCTGAAAACAAGGATAACCCCTCACAGGACCATTTTGTAGAAGCCTGTCGAAAACTGCCTGAGTAGCGTAGCGGCAAAACGCTGAAAATTAAATGGCCGGCCCATATGCATGGGCCGGCCATAATTGTTTGCCTCTAAGAGCTTATTTCAGGCGGTTCCAGGAGGTGTAAACCTTCTGGGTGAAGGGTTCCCAGGTGATAATGTAATGTCTGCCGCTGGCATGAATATGGAATTCAACTTTTGAATTTTTGATGTTGGCCGGAGCAAGGTTCAGATTGTGATTGAATTTAACGGTGTTGTTGCGTTTCAATTTCGTGCTGTCGAGCAGATAAGAGAAATCACGGTTCAAACCGGTTTCTGACTGTTCCCAGCGCACCTGTTCAGAGCCATTGAGAGCGTCGTCGATGTATTTTACGTTCTGTAGAACGGCTTTGCCATCGAGGCAGGTCATGTCATAGCGCAGGCGGCCCATGGTGCCGGCTTTATCCCAGCTGACGCGCAGGTGATTGAACTTGATCTTGACCTGTGATTCAAGCCAGAAAGTGTTGCCGACGCCAGTGTCACCCTGAAGATGTACAGCGTGATTGTCGAGCGTATAGGTGCCGGCAAAAGAACCGGGCACAAGAAACAGACAGAATGCGAACAGTACGAACAGAACTTTTTTCATTGTTTCCCCCTCAAGGTAATTTAAGTATCCACATGTTTTATAATGTACCCGGTTGCCGGCTAATTTCAACTGCCGCTGAAGTTCTCATCAATCAAGCCACAGCGTTGTCGGATTCTTGCCAACGCTCAAAATTCGCGAAAATAAAAACCGCGGGCCAAAATTTTCGGCTGTTTAATTTGCTTCGCCGCTGTGTGCCCTTCATAACCCTTTTTATTAGACGCTATAGATGAATAAGTGAAAAAAGGTCCTGTTGTTAACGACTGCGGCAGAAAAGTCGTTTTCCCGACCAGTTTCGTAAAAGAGACAGCAGGGTGCCCGCGCAACATATGTGTTTCTTGCCAAAAAGATTGCCGTCTGTGCCACTATGGAGCATAAGCCTGAGGGTTGCATGCGACTGCCATGGGGAAAAGCAGAAAAACGTAATTCTTTATGCGTGTTATAATCAGCTCTGATGAATTTTTTGCAGAACATGTAATCGAGGTTGATGATGGCTGAGCACCCGCAGATGGCAGCACCGTCGGTTTCTGACACTAACGCCAGGGCAGAAGAGAAAAAGCTTGAGATGCTTGGGGCCCTGATTTCGGGCATTACGCACGAAATCAACACCCCGATGCATTATCTTGAAAACAATCTGACCTTCATGAAATCTTCTTTCAATGATCTGATCAGACTGAACAATATTTATAAAAAGCTGCTCGAAACGGTCAGAACCGGGGTTATGCCCTCTGCCCACGACTGGCAGGAACTCGGCGAAATCGAATCCGAAAGCGAACCAGAATATCTGCAGGCAGAACTTGCCGACGCCCTGAAACAGTCTCTCGAAGGTATCGACATGGTCTCGCGGCTGGTGCTGGCATTGAAAGACTTTTCGCACCCTTCGCTGCATGAATTTACCCTGATCGATGTAAATAAGTGCATCGATACGGTCTGTACCATATCGCGACACGAATGGAAACGCCTGGCAGACCTGCAGTTTGACCTTGCCGGCGACCTGCCATATATTTATGGATCACGCGACGAACTGCATCAGATGCTGCTCAACCTGGTTGTCAATTCTGCCCATGCTATTGGCGAGAAAATTGCCGCCGGCACTTACCGTCGAGGTAACATCAAAATCAGTACCCGCGCGGTCAGTGATCGTATCGCAATCGAGGTTGCCGATGACGGGCCCGGCATACCGCCAGAAAACCTTGCAAAAATCTTTGAAGCAAATTTTACGACTAAACCCGCAGGTGAAGGCACCGGGCTTGGCCTGAGCCTTGTCAGAAAGATTGTTGAAGAGGCGCACGGCGGTCAGATCAGCGTTGCTTCAAAGCCGCAGCTTGGTGTAACTTTCAGCATTCTGCTGCCGCACCGGCGCAATGAAAAAGATCTGTAAAACCGCGGAGGAAACGTGAAAGCATACAGTATTCTGTTCGCCGACCCTGACCAGAAGGTGCATGATGGGCATCGGCGCATGATCAGAGCTCTGAGGCCTGACTGGAATTTACTTTTTGCAGTTTCAGCACGTGAAGCCATGGGTAAGATTACCCTGTATCGTCCTGAAGTCGTCGTTTCAGAGTTGAACATGAAGCTTGAAGACGGCTCAGATCTTCTCAAGGCCGTGCAGATGGCTTACCCCGAGGTTATACGTATCGTGCTTTCGAGCGAGCCAGATGGCGAATCCGAAGTGATTCTCAGATCGACACAATCCGCCCATCGCTTTCTCGCCAAACCCTGCAAAGGCGAGATGCTGCTCGAGCAGATCGAGAAGGCCGGTAGTCTGCGGCGTCTGCTCAACAGTCGCGAACTTCTTGAAATTATAGGTGGTATTCCCTACCTGCCAAGCCTGCCGCAACTTTATCATGAGCTGGTAAGGGCGGTTGAGTCACCATTGATCTCACTCAGCGAGATTGGCGAAATCATTGCCCGCGACGTGTCGATGACCGGCAGGGTGCTGCATCTGGTTAATTCGGCGTTTTTTGGCTTGCCGCGCCAGGTTTCAAACCCGCAGACGGCAGTGGTTCTTCTCGGCATCAACGTCATCAAATCGCTTGTCTGCTATGTGAAGCTCTTTTTTGCGGCACCCGACATCATCATGCCTGGCCTGTCGCTCGATAAGCTCTGGCTGCACAGTTCTCTGACAGCACGATTGAGCCGCGAAATCGCCACCAATCTTAATTCGCCGCCCAGCGTTCAGGAAGACGCCTTTCTTGCCGGCATGCTGCACGACGTCGGCAAGCTGCTGCTGCTCGATCATCCGCGTTATTTCAGCCGGGTGCTGCAGCCGCTTTCAGGCAATTCCGAAAAAGAATTTTCAGAAGCCGAGTATAAAACTTTTGGTACTTCGCACGCAGAGATCGGTGCTTATCTTCTCGGCCTCTGGGGCCTGCCTGACCCCGTAGTAGAAGCCGTTGCCTGTCACCATAGGCCCGGCCAGCTGAAATTCGAAAAATCGACCGTGCTGGTTGCTACTCACCTGGCCAATGCCTTTTTATGCATGGCTGCCGGTGAAACAGCGACCATCGACCCGGGTATCGCCGGCTACGAAAACGTCAAAAAACTTTTCGACAGCTGGAAAAAGCGTGCCGGAGTTCTCTACCATGAAAGCAGCAGGGAAGCATCCTGATGAAACCAAAAGTTCTTTTTGTTGACGATGAACCCAATATCATTCACTCTTACAGCCGCGGCTTACGCAAAGACTGGGAGCTGGTAACCGCTCTGAGTGGCGAAGAAGCCCTGCAGGCTATCGATCAGCATGGCCCGTTTCCCGTTATCGTTGCCGATTTCAATATGCCACGCATGGATGGCATCGCTTTTCTGGCCAGAACTATTACATTGTCGCCAGAAAGCGTGCGCATGATGCTGACTGGCGAAGGTGACTTTCATATTGCCACCAAGGCAGTGAACGAAGGCAATATTTTTCGTTTTATTACCAAGCCCTGCCCGCTCGAACAGCTCAATCGCTCGCTGCACGAAGCCTACCGGCAATACCGCCTGCAGCAGCTCGAAAAAGAAGCGCATCAGCAGGAACTCGTTATTGCCGGCGAAATTCAAAACACGCTGCTGATGGAAAAAGTGCCATCTGAAGTTAACGGGCTCGATATTGCAGCGGTTACCGTGCCGTCAAAAGATGTGGACGGTGACTTTATCGATTTTTTCAGGTTCAATGCCAATCGCTTTGATCTGGTGGTTGGCGATGTCATGGGCAAAGGGCTGCATGCGGCCATGGTCGGGGCTGGGGCCCGCAATCAGCTGGCGCGGGTGCTCTGGCAGCTTTCGTTGTGTGACGAAACTCGTGCCCTTGAGCCGGAAAAAATAATGAACTCTTTCAGGTATGCTATGGAAAACGGGTTGAATCAGGTACAGAAATTCATCACCATGATGTATGCCAGCTTTGACATGTCACGGCAGCTGATGACTTTCGTCGACGCCGGGCACGCCCCGATTCTTTACTATTCTGCCGCAGAAAAGACCTGGCGCGAAGTCAAGGGGAATGGCGGCCCGGTGGGTCTGCCTTTTAACCGGCAATTTGAGCAGAGCTGTCTGACTTTTGCGCCCGGCGATGTCTTTCTGTTTTATTCTGACGGCCTCTGGGATGGCCGCAACGCTGCCAGGGAGTCGTTTGGCGAGGTTGAACTGATGCGCTGCGTCGAACGGCTTGCCGCTTGCGACGCACGACAGTTCGTCGCGTCGCTGCTTGAAGATTACCGCCGCTTCGTCGTTCCGGGCCCTTTTTTCGACGACCTGACGATGGTAGCTGTCAGAATTCC
>Ga0116142_10005847_pt1 | contig 10870 bp, 6 predicted proteins | sample AD_UKC033_MetaG_FD_89785 | JGI IMG/M metagenome (GOLD analysis project Ga0116142, IMG submission 89785) | Active sludge microbial communities of municipal wastewater-treating anaerobic digesters from USA - AD_UKC033_MetaG | ecosystem: Engineered > Bioreactor > Anaerobic > Digestate | place: USA... | reverse complement strand
GCCTCGTCCTCTTTTCTGAAAAATTCTCCCTTTGAGGCCTTTATGAGCATTTTTGTGTATGGATGAAGAGGGTTCAGGAATACTTCGTCCTTTGTCCCGGCCTCGACCACCCTGCCCTTGTAAATAACCATGATCTCGTCGGAGACAAACCGCACTACGTTGAGGTCGTGGGACACAAACAGCATGGCAATATCCGTCATGTCCTTTATATCAAGGAAGAGGTTAACGATCTGTGACTGGATCGACACGTCAAGCGATGAAACCGGCTCGTCGGCGATGATCAAGGCAGGGTCTGTCGTCAGCGCCCTCCCGATGGCAACCCGCTGACGCTGCCCTCCGCTCATCTCATGGGGATATTTTTTCATAAACCCTTCGTCAAGGCCAACGCTCTTGAGGATCCCGGCCACTTTATCCACCGCCTCTTTTTTATCGACCATTTTGTGGAACAGCATCGGTTCGGCAATGACATCAAAGACCTTTTTCCGCGGGTTCAGCGAGGAATAAGGGTCCTGGAAGATGATCTGCATCTTTTTCCGTAGAGACTTAAGCTCTCCTTTCGGCAGGCCCAGCAGGTCCTTTCCCATAAAAGAGATCGTCCCTCCGTCCGGCCGTTCGAGAAGCAGGATGCACCGCGCAAGCGTGCTTTTGCCGGAACCGCTCTCGCCGACGATACCGATGGTCTTCCCCTGGTCGAGATCAAGAGATACCCCGCTCAAGGCATGAATGATATCCTTTTTAACTGAAAAAACGGATCTCTTTACTTCGTAGACCCTCTGCAGGTCTAATACAGATAGCACCTGGCCCATTGTCCCTTTCCTATCTCTTTCATGACCGGCTCCTCTTCCCTGCATACAGGCATCACATAAGGGCACCGCGGATGAAACGTACAGCCCGCCGGCAGCTCCGCAAGCCTGGGAACAGAACCCGGTATAGCCGTAAGGCGTTTCTGGTTGCCCGTAAGGCCATAAATAGAGGATAGCAGACCCTTGCTGTAAGGATGAAGCGGCCCGCTGAAAAAATCATTCACGGAATTCTGCTCAAGCATCCTGCCCGCATACATGATCCCTATCCTCTGGCCGAATTTCTTCATGATGTTGAGATTGTGGGTAATAAAAATCATCGACATGGCAGAATTATCGACCAAGCCCTGGAGGAGGTTTATGATCTGTGACTCTGTTGCCACATCCAGCGCAGTCGTGGGCTCGTCGGCTATAACAAGGGAAGGTCCGCAGGATATGGCGATCCCGATAAGGATCCTCTGCCTTTGCCCGCCGCTCAACTGGTGCGGGTATTGTGCATATCTCCTTTCGGGATCTTCAAACCCGACCTGCTTCAGAAGCTCCATCGTCGCGACCTTAGCCTCTTTTTTTCCGACTTTTTTATGTATAACGATCGCCTCGCTGACCTGCTCGCCGACGCGGAAGACCGGGTTGAGCGCGCTCATCGGCTCCTGGAATATCATGCCGATCCTGCCGCCCCTCACCTCTTCCATTTCCCGGTCCGGCAGCTTGAGAAGGTCCCTGTCTTCAAAGACGACCTCCCCCTTGACTATCCTGCCGGGAGGCTGAACAAGCCTCATAATCGACAGGGCGGTCATGGTCTTCCCGCACCCGCTTTCGCCCACGAGGCCAAAGATCTCTCCCTTTGAAACCGAAAAGCTGACGCCGTGGACGGCGCGTATGGCCCTTCCCTCTATAAAAAAAGATGTATTCAGGTCTGTGACGTCTAACAATTGCATGGCAGTATAAAATCTTTTTGCTTATTTGGACCTTATGCATTATACTAATCCAAAACAAAATGGCAAGCCTTTTGTATTCGGACCTACAGGCGCAGACGCATTACAGATAAACTGATTGCAGATCGAACAACTATTACGGAATAGAAGCGAGGTACACGATGCCGCAAAAAAATGATAAAGCGCTCCGGGAGGGGCTCACATTCGATGATGTCATGCTTGTGCCGTCGGAGAGCAATATCCTGCCGTCGGACGTTGATGTCTCCACGCATCTCACACGGTCGATCAGCCTTAATATACCCATATTAAGCGCCGCCATGGATACCGTTACGGAATCTAAAACAGCTATCTGCCTGGCCCAGGAGGGCGGGATAGGCATTATTCACCGGAACATGGGCATCGCGGAACAGGCCCAGGAAGTGGAGAAGGTGAAGAAATCAGAAAGCGGCATGATCGTTGACCCCATCACCATCGCGCCCGAGCAGAAGATAAAGGATACCCTCGAGCTCATGTCAAAATACAGGATATCAGGCATCCCCGTCACAAAAGGCAAAAAGCTGGTGGGCATTATCACCAACAGGGACCTTAGGTTCGAGACAAACCTTGAAGAGAAGGTCCAGAATGTAATGACAAAGGAAAATCTTGTAACGGTAAAGGAAGGCATAAACCTCGAAGAATCAAAGAAGATACTCCACAAGCATAAGATAGAAAAGCTCCTCGTCGTCGATAAGGAATACAACCTGAGAGGGTTGATCACCATCAAGGATATCGAGAAGATGAGGAAATATCCCCATTCGTGCAAAGACCACCTCGGGAGATTGCGCGTAGGGGCGGCTGTCGGGGTCAGCAGCGACCGCGAGCAGCGCGTTGACGCCCTCCTGAAGGCAGGCTGCGATGTCATCGTCGTCGATACTGCCCATGGCCACTCAAAGAACGTCATTGAAACGATCAGGGCTTTGAAAGGCACCTTCAAGGATATACAGGTTATTGCCGGAAACGTGGCAACCAAAGAAGGGTGCGTTGCGCTCATCAAAGCCGGCTGCGACGCTGTCAAGATAGGGGTCGGGCCTGGCTCCATCTGCACCACAAGGATCATAGCAGGGATCGGCGTGCCGCAGATCTCGGCCATCAAGGAGGCTGCAAAGGCCGCTGCCAGGCACGATATACCGATCATCGCCGACGGAGGGATAAAGTTCTCCGGGGATGTAACAAAGGCAATCGCCGCAGGGGCGCACACGGTGATGATAGGGAACCTCTTCGCCGGGACAGATGAAACGCCCGGTGAAATGGTCCTGTACCAGGGGCGTACATACAAGGTTTACCGCGGCATGGGCTCCCTTGAGGCGATGAAAGAAGGAAAATCCCGGGACAGGTACAGCATCCCGGAGGACGAAATAGAGGCAAAAATAGTGCCTGAGGGCATTGAAGGCAGGGTCCCCTACAGGGGTTCGCTGTCTATATGCATCCATCAGCTCATAGGGGGGCTGAAGGCAGGAATGGGTTACGTAGGCAGCCGTACCCTCAAAGAGCTGCAGACAAAATGCCGCTTTATCCGCATCAGCGCAGCGGGCTTGCGCGAGAGCCACGTCCATGACGTAATCATCACAAAAGAAGCCCCGAACTACAGGATAGAGTGAGAGAGCAGTGGATTACCACAGCGAATTAATAGTAATACTCGATTTCGGATCGCAGTATACCCAGCTCATAGCGAGGAAGGTAAGGGAGCTGGGCGTCTACTGCGAGATATACCCTCACAACCTGGAAATAGATACGTTGCGGTCCCTTGGCCCAAAAGGCATCATCCTTTCCGGGGGCCCGAGAAGCGTCACAGAAAAAGATGCCCCTCTTTGCGACCGGGCGGTCTTCGCGCTTGGCGTGCCGGTCCTGGGCATCTGTTACGGGCTGCAGCTCATCGCGAGCGTCTATTCCGGCCGGGTGGACAAATCTCCAAAGCGGGAATACGGAAAGGCGCATATCGCCGTCGACAAAAAAGACAGGCTCCTCGAGGGCATCCATAATGGCGACATTGTATGGATGAGCCACCAGGACAAGATATTGAAGATGCCGAAAGGGTTTATCACCCTCGCCCACACCGACAATTCCCCCCACGCTGCGATCAGGGACAAGGACGGAAATATCTACGGCGTCCAGTTCCACCCCGAGGTCCACCATACGCGGAAAGGCAAGCGCATACTGAAGAACTTTCTCTATAAGGTTTGCAGGGTAAAAGGGCTCTTTTCGCCTCGGTCATTCGTGGAGCTGGCAACGGAAAAGATCAGGGACGAGGTCGGGGATGAGCATGTCGTCTGCGCATTAAGCGGCGGCGTCGATTCCTCTGTTGTCGCCATGCTGATCCATAAGGCAATAGGAAGCAGGCTTCACAGCGTCTTTGTGAACAACGGCGTGCTGAGAAAGAACGAGGAGCGCGAGGTGCTCAAGGCCTTCAAGGGCAAACCCCATATGAACCTGAAATATGTAGATGCCGAAGACCGCTTCCTGGATGCGCTGAAAGGCGTCAAAGACCCTGAAAGAAAGCGAAAGATCATCGGAAGCCTTTTTATCAGGATCTTTGAAGATGAGGCAAAAGGCATAGGCAATGTAAGGTACCTTGCCCAGGGCACGCTCTACCCTGATGTCATCGAAAGCGTCTCCTTCAAGGGCCCCTCTGCTACGATAAAGAGCCATCACAATGTGGGCGGGCTTCCAAAAAAGATGAGATTAAAGCTCCTTGAGCCTCTCAGGGAACTTTTCAAGGATGAGGTAAGGATCGTCGGCAAGGAGCTCGGATTGCCTGACAATATAGTCTACCGGCAGCCCTTCCCCGGCCCGGGGCTGGCAATAAGGATCATCGGGGATGTAACGAGGGAAAGGCTCAGCGTGCTGAAGGATGCCGACAACATCATAAGGGATGAAGTGGAGAGGAACGGCAGGTTCAGGCATATCTGGCAATCCTTTGCTATCCTGATCCCCGTCAAGACGGTGGGGGTTATGGGCGACGAGAGGACATATGCAAATGTTATTGCCCTGAGGATAGTAGAGAGCGAGGATGCCATGACGGCAGACTGGGCAAGGATCCCTCCTGAAACGCTCGATATTGTGGCAAGGCGGATCATCAACGAAGTGCCCGGGGTCAACAGGGTAGTCTACGATATCTCTTCAAAACCGCCGAGCACCATTGAGTGGGAATAAATGGCAGACTTCGTCCATCTTCACCTGCACACGCAGTACAGCCTCCTGGACGGGGCAATCCGCTTTGACCGGCTCTTCAACCTGGCAAAGCAATACAGGATGAATGCGTGCGCAATAACTGACCACGGAAATATGTTCGGCGCCGTTGATTTTTACTTCACCGCCCGTGAAGCAGGGATAAAACCCATCATAGGCTGCGAGGCCTACATCGCGCCAAAGTCCCGCTTTGATCAGAAAAGGATAAAAGGCGAAGACAACGCATACCATATAGTCCTCCTTGCGATGAACCAGGAGGGCTACAAGAACCTGCTGAAGCTCACAAGCTTCGGCCACCTCGAAGGCTTCTATTATGTCCCGAGGATAGACAGGGAGCTCCTGCGATCCTACAGCGCAGGCCTTATCTGTCTTACGGCATGCATTAAAGGAGAGATACCCAACCTCATCCTGAAGGACGACGAAAAGGCTTTAACGGGCACCATCGAAGAGTACCGCGAGCTGTTCGGCGACAGGCTGTTCTTCGAGCTCCAGGACAACGGGCTTGCAGAGCAGAAAAAGGTCAACGAGCGGCTTATCGGCCTTTCAAAGCATTACGGCATCCCCATCGTCGCAACCAACGACTGCCATTACCTCAAGAGAGAAGAGGCAAAGGCGCACGAACTCCTCCTTTGTATACAGACAGGCAAGACGATGAACGACGCAACGAGGATGAGCTTCAGGACAGACCAGTTCTATTTCAAGCCCATCGAAGAGGTCGAACTGGCCTTCTCTGCACATCCCGAAGCCCTTGCGAACACCGTCAGGATCGCGGAGATGTGCAACCTGGACATCGAAACAGGCACCTACCATTTCCCCGAATTCGCCCCTCCCGGATCTCTGGGGCTGAACGAATATTTCGAAAAGCTCTGCAACGAGGGATTTAATAAAAAGATGGGGAAGGACTACCCGCAAAAATACATGGAGCGCCTTCTCTACGAGCTTGAGGTGATCAAAAATACCGGGTTTGCCGGCTATTTCCTGATCGTCGCCGACTTCATCAACTACGCGAAGGAGCACGGCATCCCCGTCGGCCCCGGAAGAGGTTCGGCGGCGGGCAGCCTCGTAGCGTATTGCCTCGGCATCACCGACATCGACCCGATAAAATACGACCTCATCTTTGAACGTTTTTTAAACCCCGAAAGGATAAGCATGCCCGACATCGACGTCGACTTTTGCAAAAAAGGAAGAGACGAGGTGATCAGGTACGTGTCGGATAAATATGGAAAAGACAACGTTGCCCAGATCATCACCTTTGGAACGATGCAGTCGAAGGCAGCGGTGAGGGACGTGGGAAGGGCACTGGGAATGCCGTACGCTGAGGTCGACAAGATCGCCAAGCTCATCGTGTCGACCGACAACGGGATCGAGAAGGCGATCAGGGAAGAGCCGCAGATCAAAGAGCTCTATTCGCAAGACGGCCGCGTAAAAGAGCTGCTTGATAATGCCATGGTCCTTGAGGGCCTCGCCCGCCACGCGTCTACGCACGCGGCGGGAATCGTCATATCAAACAAGCACCTGACGGAATACCTGCCCCTTTACAGAGGGCAGCACGACGAGACGGTAACGCAGTACGATATGCGGATCATAGAAAAGATTGGTCTCATAAAGATCGATTTTCTCGGCCTCGAGACCTTAACGCTCATCGACAGCGTCGTCAAGCTCCTCCACGCCGAGAACATCGACATCGACATCAACACCATCCCCCTTGACGACCCGGAGACCTATAAGCTTCTCTCATCGGGGAATACCGCCGGGGTATTCCAGCTTGAAAGCAGGGGGATGAGGGATCTTCTTGTAAAATTGAAGCCGACAAAATTCGACGACATCATGCCGCTCATCGCCCTTTACAGGCCGGGCCCGCTGAAAAGCGGCATGGTGGATGAGTTCATCAGGAGAAAGAACAACCCGGCGCACATAAAATATGAAACGCCCGAGCTGGAAGATATCCTCCACGATACGCACGGCGTCATCATATACCAGGAACAGATCATGAAGATAGCCTCAAAGCTGGCCAGCTTTTCCCTCAAGGACTCGGACGCCCTGAGAAAGGCCATCAGCAAAAAGATCCCCGAGGCGCTCGAAAAATATAAGGAACAGTTTATCCAGGGGGCAATATCGAACAACGTTTCGTCAAAGGCAGCGGAAAGGATCTATGATATCATCCTCCGGTTCGGCGAATACGGCTTTAACAAATCGCACAGCACGGCTTACGGGCTCATCGCTTACCAGACGGCATACCTGAAGGCGCATTACCCCATCCATTATTTTGCGGCAATGCTCACGAACGAGATCAACGACACCGACAAGCTGATCAAATATATCACCGAATGCCGCGAGTCCGGGATCGAGGTCCTTCCTCCCGACATCAACAAAAGCGGCAAGGCCTTCCAGATCGTTGAGAACAAGATACGGTTCGGGCTCTCCGGCGTCAAGAACGTAGGAGATGCCGCCATCGACAACATCCTGCAGGTCAGGGACCAGGTCGGCGAATTCAATTCCTTCGCGCATTTCTGCAGCGTCGTCGACTCGCGCAAGGCCAACAAGAAGGTCATGGAGAGCTTTGCAAAGGCAGGATGCTTCGACAGCCTTGGCCTGAAAAGGTCCCAGGTGCTCTACCTCGTGAACGAGAAGGCCGCCTCCCTCTCCAAAAAAGGGGGGAGCAACTCTTACGTCCAGATGGATATCTTCGGCGCCGCAACAGACCCTGATACCTTTTTCAAGATACCCGAGATGGACGAGCTCTCCCACGACGAGATATTAAGCGGCGAGAAGGAATCAATGGGCTTCTACTTCAGCCAGCACCCCTTAAAGCCGTATGAAGAGATCATCAAAAGGCTCACGCCTGCGGACAGCCAGAACCTCAAAGAGACCGAAACGACGGAGGACATAAGGATCGTCGGCGTGGTCAGCGCCAGCAAGGAGATCATAACAAAACGGGGGGACAAGATGGCCTATATCTCCCTGGAAGATACAAAAGGGATCGTCGAGGTGATCGTATTCCCCGATCTGTTCTCAAAAAATCTTTTCCTGATCCAAAGCGGAAAGCCGCTTGTTGTAACGGGCACGCCCGACAGGTCCGACGACAAGAATATCAAGGTGAAGGCAAAGCATATTGCGCTCCTCGAGGATTCGATAAAAAATTTCAAAAAGGCGGTAAGGATAACGATCCACTGCGAAGCCTTTCAAAAAACAGAGCTCCGGAAGCTCAAGGACGTTCTTCTCAGCGTAAAGGGGCCCTCCAGGGTTTTTCTCCAATTCGTGCTGAACGGAGAAAGCAGGGCCATGAACGTCCCGCACATAACGATCGACCCTGATAAAAGAGACATACTCCTGAAACATTTTGCTTCCGGTATCGATATAGAGGTGTTCGATGAGATATTATCTTGATTTTGAGAAAAAACTTGAGCCCCTGGAAAGAAGGATCAACGAAATAGAGCGCTTCTACGATATCAACGACCCCCATTATTCGAAAGAGGTTCAGTACCTGCAAAAAAAGATCTCAAAGGCCGAGAAGGAGATCTACGGGGACCTCACAAACTGGCAGCGCTCCCAGCTCTCCAGGCACCTTAACCGCCCTCACACCCTCGACTACATCCATAACATCTTCAGCGATTTCGTGGAGCTCCACGGAGACCGCAAATATAAAGATGACCCTGCCGTCGTCGGAGGATTCGCAGACTATGAGGGCGTAAAAGTAGCGGTTATCGGCCATCAGAAAGGAAAAGATGTGCGCGAGATGGCCCACAGGAACTTCGGGATGGCCCATCCTGACGGTTACAGGAAGGCAATGAGGGTCATGGATATGGCCGACAGGTGGCAAAAGCCCATCATTACATTCATTGATACGCCGGGCGCTTTTCCGGGCGTAGGGGCGGAGGAGAGGGGGCAGGCCGAGGCAATAGCATCCAGCATCTACTTTATGTTTTCGCTCAGCGTCCCTGTCGTCACAATAGTGATAGGCGAAGGCGGGAGCGGAGGCGCTCTCGGCATAGGAGTGGGCAACAGGGTGCTTATGCTGGAAAATGCCACCTATTCCGTCATCTCGCCCGAAGGGTGCGCAGCCATACTATGGCGGGACGGCTCGAAAGGCCCTCTGGCCGCAGACGCGCTGAAGCCGACGTCCTACGACCTGCTGAAGCTCAATGTGGTAGACGAGGTTATAAAGGAGCCCTTTGGAGGGGCCCACAGGGATTGGAAGGAATCTTTTCAAAATACGAGGGCCGCACTGACAAAGAATCTGGACGCTCTTCTGAAGCATGAGCCCGGGGAACTCAAAGCCATGCGGTACGAAAAATTCCGCAAGATGGGAGTATTCGAGGAGAAGAGATGAGCACGATAACGCTCGATATTACAAACAGCCTTAAAGGCAGCGGCAACAGGGGAGGTATCGAAAAAAAGGCCGTCAACAAAACGGCCTCAGAGCTTGGGCGGTACAATCAGGCGCTCTGGAAAAACCCTTACGGCTTCATGGAGCTTCCCGAAAGCAGGTTCCAGTTCGATATAATAAAAAAACTTGCCGGCAGGTCCAAGAGACAGAAGATCAAAAACCTCGTTATTCTCGGCATAGGCGGGTCGTCGCTCGGCACGGAGACGATCTTTGACGCCCTGCTTCACCCTTTCCACAACTACGGCAGCGACATCAGGAAGGGCCTGCCGCAGTATTTTATCCTCGATAATATCGACCCCCACACGATCAACAGGATCTTTGATATAGTCCGCAAAGACCTTGAGCATACCCTCCTTGTGGTCATAAGCAAATCGGGGGAGACGCCGGAAACGATCTCTCAGTTCATGATATTCAAAAAGCTCATGGAAAAGAGCAAGGGCTTCAGGGACAGGATCATCCTCATTACCGATCAAGAGAAGGGCATCCTGAAACAGATCGCAGAAAAAGAGGGCTACGGCGTCCTGAACGTCCCTGAGGGCATAGGGGGAAGGTTCTCCGTCCTCACGCCTGTCGGCCTTTTTCCGTCTGCAGTGATGGGCATCGACATCGACGATATTGCACAGGGCGCCCTCGATATGTCGAAGCACATCAGAAAGGCGAAATACACGGACAATATGGCGATTGCGCTCGCGAGCATCCTCTACCTGATGGACAAAAGCGGCAGGAATATCCACGTCATCATGCCCTATTGCGGGAGGCTGTCAGGGTTTGCAGACTGGTTCAGGCAGCTTGAGGCGGAGAGCCTCGGGAAGAACTCCTTCGGCCCGACGCCGACAAAAGCGATGGGCGTTACCGACCAGCATTCCCAGCTTCAGCTTTACGTCGACGGGCCAAGGGACAAATGCATCATGCTTCTGTACAGCGCGCGGGAGAGAAGGCCAATCCCGAACACCTTCCCCTACATCGACAGCCTCGACTACCTCGCGAAAAAGGACCTCAACGAATTATTTCATGCAGAGTTCCTCGGAACAACCCTTTCCCTTATTGAGGCGGGGACGCCAAGCTTCACGGTCCTCCTGAACGACATAAACGCCTACAGCCTCGGCGCCCTCTTCTTCCTCTACGAGATGGCGATCGCCTATCTCGGCCACCTGTACACAATCAACCCCTTTGACCAGCCCGGCGTAGAGCTCGGCAAGATATATACAAAGGCCATCATGGGCAAGGCAGGGCTTGAAAAACAGAGGTCCAAGGCCGACAGGACGCTCTCGGCGCCGAAGACCGTCATCACATTCTAAAGAGAATAACCAATAACCAAGCTCCAATAAATAACCAATAATCAATAACCAAACAAAGGCTCACTTGTATTGTTTCTCCTTTGGATATTCGGTCATTGGTTATTGGATATTAACTGGTCATTGGTGTTTGGTTATTGGGCATTTTACTGCCTGTCCTTATGGTGCTCCTTGACCTGGTGCATGAAGGCCTCGAGCCTTGTCATGATGTTGGTCAGGCCCTGGCCG
>Ga0116142_10005846_pt1 | contig 10871 bp, 10 predicted proteins | sample AD_UKC033_MetaG_FD_89785 | JGI IMG/M metagenome (GOLD analysis project Ga0116142, IMG submission 89785) | Active sludge microbial communities of municipal wastewater-treating anaerobic digesters from USA - AD_UKC033_MetaG | ecosystem: Engineered > Bioreactor > Anaerobic > Digestate | place: USA... | reverse complement strand
CTTAAGGAAATAGTATGTATCTTTGCACCCACATTGCGGGGTGGAGCAGTGGCAGCTCGTTGGGCTCATAACCCAAAGGTCGGAGGTTCGAATCCTCCCTCCGCTACAAAGAACAAGCCCTGTCGCAAAAGCGACGGGGTTTTTGTTTTCAGACCGAGCTGAGCTTGCTCAAACGAGGGATGAAAAGAAAGCCCCGACAGACACCGAAGGTGGATGCAGGGCTTTTTCTTTTCAGAAACCCCATATTTGAGGATCATGATCCGCCAATTGGCGGAGAATAATCTCCCTCCGCTACAAAGAACACACCAATAAAACTGTAAGTCAACGACTTGCAGTTTTTTGTTTTTATACAGGAGACATACGTGAAACTATCATGTGGTTTCTGTTCCTGTCAGGCTACACTAGGGTTGAAGCGTTCCATAACCGTTTGCATGCCACTGAGCTCCTCATTGGCCATACCGCATGTTAGTAGCGTCTTCTCTATTGGGTTCCAGGCACCATGGACCGTTTCCTTCCGTTAAAGATCTCCATTCATAACGCCAGCCCAATAATTTACACGCGATCAGTGTATTCAAAGGTTGTGTTGAAGAAGAACCATCTACTCTGGGATAGTTGTCAACGGTTAATCCATCTATTTCAAACAACATATCGTCCTCCCTGTCGCAACCCGAAAAAATTGCTGCTACTGCAAGGCATAAAGCTATTGCAGCCAGGTTTCTAAAGTTTAATCTCTTTAACATGGTACAAAGAAGTTGTTTTACACTGTCTCAAATGCCTTGCGATCTACAACAATATTATCGAAATATTAACTTTTCCCCCAAGTCCTTTTTCAACTATATCAAAAAGTCCTCAAAATAGTTCTTGTAAGCAATTATCTCCCGGATTTTCTCCATTTCATCAAGTTAAACGCAAGGGTAACTTTAAAGCTACAATTTTTCAAATTAATCGATATCCGTCTTTCTTCATATTATGCCCCATTACAGAATATGCTAATCACATAAATGAATGCAGACAGCAATATGGCCTGTGGCGGGTTGCGGACGACTTCTCATTATCCACTGTTACAAAACTTTATGTGGAGCGGTAAGCTTTAAAGTGCCACTCCTTTCGTCATTGTATATATTGCGTGTTGGGCTTCTTTATTATTTTAAATCCCGGTATTTCCCTGCAATGCCTATTATTGATTTATCAGGTACAATAATCATTTCGTTATATACTTTTGTTGAATCAACTCGAAATTTCAGATATAATATCTCACCAGTCTTTACTGATTGGTCTAAGACCAAGGCTATTATATAAGCAGGATTTCTTTTGTATTTTGCCTTAAATTCAACAAATTCTCCTGTTGCATTTTTTAATTCGAAACCGGAATCGGTTACCTGAAAATCTTTTGTCGATTCAATTTTAACAATATCTCTTCCTACCCATGGCTCATAGAAAGAATCAATTTTTATGTTTTGATTACCCTCTTCGTCAAACATCCATCTATAGCTGGAATCAGAATATTTGGGATTATAAACCCATGAGCCATAACCAGAATATCTGGTTATGTTTCCAAATTCAAATCGAACATTTTGACTCTTCAGTATTTCCGGTATTTCGTTTCCCTTAATTGACGAGTTTACCTGAAAACCATTGGGAACTGAAGGAAAATCCCAGTTAGCAATTCCTTTGCCTGAAGTGCAAGTCAATCTACATATTAAAGAATCATTCCTGAATATATCAATTCTATCAACAAATGATACCGGGTCATATGTTGCTTTATTAAACTCGAAATGAAGTCTTAAAAAAGCATCATCTGAATCAATATTTACAATTCTTGTATGTACTGTAATCACTTCGTTACAGCTAAATGCCAATAATTGAAGAATTAGTGCCAATAAGAATGCTTTTTTTGCATTGTAGTATCTTTTCATAATGAAATACAACTTTATTTAGCTCTTGCAAAGGTATATTTATTTGACCGCAGCTTTAATCAGACTGCCAACTTTAAGCAGAGCCGGAATACCAGTGCAGAGTTTAAACTGCAGAGCACGATGAAGCCGGTCAGCTGCCTGTTCCAATAATCTGCCCGATAACATCTCTTTATCTTCATTTATTTTGTTCTTTTGAAGGAGTCATTAATTGAACAAAGTCGATGAAAAAGATTATCCTCGTACTCTTTGTGATGACAGTTGTTCCCGGCTGTCATCAGGACCTTCCGGCACAGAAGAAAAACAGGAAAGCTGGATCAGCAGTCCAGCCGGCAGTGACTATAAAGCCCGAGGCACAGAAGCAGGTGCAGACAGCTACAGTAGTTCCGGTAATAGTAGACGGTGAAGCACAAAAGATACCTGCATTTGAAAATGCTGATGACTGGATCCGCGAGGATCTGTGGGTTGAAACAGAGTTTGACTCTGACGGCGATGGTAAGCGTGACAGGATGCATGTTGATGTCACCCGCCCGAAGCAGACTGACACTGAAGGGATAAAGCTTCCGGTGGTGTATGAGTCAAGCCCCTACTTCGCAGGCACCGCCGGCAACAATAAAGAATATTTCTGGAATGTCAGGCATGAGCTCAATACCGTACCCAAACCGCATATTCATCCCCCGCAGATTAAACGGAGAGGCGAGCGGCCTGTTATCTCCAACTCGCAGGTCAAGGCATGGCTGCCCTACGGTTTTGCCGTGGTTCATTCATCTGCACCCGGAACAGGGCTCTCGCAGGGATGCCCCACAATAGGTACACGTATAGAAGCCCTGGCACCCAAGGCGGTGATAGACTGGCTCAACGGACGGGCCAAAGGATACACCACCCCTGACGGGAACGAGGAGGTAAAGGCATACTGGGCCACCGGCAAGGTGGGAATGATAGGTACATCATACAACGGAACCATCCCCTTCGCCGCTGCCACCACAGGGGTGGAAGGACTGGAGGCCATCATACCTGTAGCACCCAATACATCATACTATCACTATTACCGTTCAAACGGACTGGTCAGGAGCCCGGGCGGATACCTGGGTGAAGATGCCGATGTCCTGTATGATTTCATCTTCTCCAATCCTGATAACTGCAATTACTGTGACAGTGTGGTAAGAGATGGTGAGATAGCTGCCGGCCTCGATCGTGTCACCGGTGACTACAATGAGTTCTGGGCCAAACGTGACCTGATGAATTACATGAAGCCATATAAAGCAGCCACGCTGATGGCACATGCCTTCAACGACTGGAACGTTGTGCCCAGCCACAGTTACCGTTTCATCGAAAAGCTGAAGGAGATGGGGGTACCGCTGCAGATATACTATCACCAGGGAGGTCATGGCGGCGAGCCTCCGTTTAAGATGATGAACAGATGGTTCACCCGTTACCTTTTCGGGATTGAAAACGGGGTTGAAAATGATCCGAAAGCATGGATCGTCCGCGAAGGAGCTGAACGACTAAGCCCGACAGCATATACTGATTATCCCCATCCGGATGCCAGGCCTGTTACCCTGTATCTCACCGGGGGTGCCCCGGAGGCAGGCGGCCTTGTGATGACGAAGCAGGCAAAACAGGAGAAGGAAACCCTTGTCGATAATTATTCGTTCACCGGCTCTTCCCTTGCCCAGGCTGAATACAGCAACCATCGTCTCCTGTACCTGACTCCCGTTTTGACTGAGCCCGTGCACATCTCGGGTGTGGTTAAGGTAAAGATCAGGGCAGCTTCCAGCAAGCCTGCAGTGAACCTCTCCGTGTGGATGGTAGCATTGCCCTGGGTAGAGGGGCGCATGACGAGGATGACCGAGAGCATCATCACCCGGGGCTGGGCAGACCTGCAGAACCATCGCTCCCTGACCGAGAGTGAACCGCTGGTGCCCGGCAAATTCTATGAGATGAGCTTCGGGCTCGAGCCCGATGACCAGATCATACCTGCCGGAAAACAAATAGGCCTCATGATCTTCTCAAGTGACAAGGAGTTTACCCTTCATCCTGTTCCCGGAACGGAACTGACTGTTGATCTTGACGGTACGGAGGTTACAATCCCGGTAGTTGGCGGGGTAATCAAGTAATCCGGACATCATCGGGTACCCGTCTCTGAATTGCCCGAAAGCAATTCACCGGTTCGTCATTTAATTTAAAGCAGAGCTGCGACTGATATATCTTCATCTATATCGTCCCGGTGGATACCTGTACCATCACCAATAAGCCGCCAGCTACTTAATTGTTCATCAGTTGCCCTTCTCAGTCAGGGGAACCAAAGTAGAGGTACCCCAACTTCTCTGCCATCCTGCAGCAGCACATAAAGCATATCCCTTGTGAACCACACTTTGGTGGCAAGTGCTTTTATAGAATCGTAACCTTTTATTATTAACACTGTTGTCTTTGCTCAACAAAGATGGCAAAAACAATTGAGACAGCTTTTCAGGCATCGGGGAGAACCCAATCCGGATCACTGCATGATTTTTTTCTCTGCCATAGCAGCGTTTTGGCGTTTCATCTCGTAATAGGTTATAAAAGACTTAAATTTTGTTTAACCATTATTAAAAAGAATAGTATGAAAAATTCAGTATTGATCACTCTGTGCCTCCTGGTTTTTGCCGGACTATCATCATGTTCAAAGGACAAAGGAGAGGAGCCTGATCTTACCCCGAAGAATATTGAAGTGACAGCCAAGAGCTCCGAAGTCATTACCTATAGCAATGAATTCGGAGTCGACCTCTTTTCAAAAGTTGCTCTTGCCGAAAACAAAAACCTCATGCTCTCACCGCTGAGCGCAAGCGCCGCACTGACCATGCTGCTCAACGGCTGTGGGGGAGATACCTATGACCAGCTGAAGAGCACGCTGAAATATCCCGAACAGCTGACCATCAGTGAAATAAACGAGGTATATAAAAGCCTTGTCTCGCAGTTGCTGGTTGTTGACCCAAAGGTAAAACTGGCCCTGGCAAATGCAATTTTCTACAGGATGGGATTCACCGTCAAGCCCCCGTTCCTCAGCACTATGGAAAATGATTTTAATGCTGAAATTGACGGTCTTGATTTTTCTCTGCCATCAGCGCTGACAACAATTAATAAATGGGCCAGCGACAATACAAACGGTAAAATCCCGAAGGTGCTCGAAAAAATATCCGGTGATGCGGTCATGTTTATCATGAATGCCCTTTACTTCAAGGGCGACTGGAGCTACCAGTTCGATAAGAATCTGACATCTGACAGAGTGTTTTACACTGATGAATCAAACTCTGTCATTGTAAGCACCATGAACGGGGATGTCGGATCAAAAGTGACCGGCGGAGCAGGATACAATGCAATCGAACTACCCTATGGCCAGACCAACTTTACAATGATTGTCATCGTGCCGACAGGCACACTGGCTGACTTCACGGCATCACTTGACGTGGTAAAGTGGAACACTATCACAGCAGGGTTTGACAGCCAGGAAGAGTATGGCGAACTGACTGTCTACATGCCGAAGTTCAAGTTTTCATACGAGAAGCAGCTCAATGACCAGTTGCAGAGCATGGGAATGATTGATGCATTCAATCCTTATCTGGCAGACCTCTCCGGTATTTCAGATGCCTCAATATTTGTCAGTTTCGTCAAGCAGAACACCTTTGTGGAAGTGGACGAGAAGGGAACCGAAGCCGCTGCCGTCACCACAATAGGAATTGAATATACAAGCACTCAGCCGCAGCCGCGGATGTTCACAATTGACAAGCCATTTATCTTTGCCATCCGCGAACGGACCACAAACACTCTTCTTTTCATCGGGCAGGTTGTAAATCCGCTTGACGATTAATCCAAAGAACCTTTAAAGAAAGAAATAACTGAATTTTAAACATCATTAAATCAACCAGATATGAAAAACCTGATTAAATCCACACTGTTTTTAACAGTTCTGATTGCCGGCCTGATCGCTGGTCTGACTGCCTGCAAGGACAGAACAACAGAAATGATTACCTATGAAGCCAATGTACCTGTCTACATGCCTTTTGATGAATTCCGGGCAAGTTTTCTGAAGAGTGCCCCGGCAGAGATTTCCCATCCCGGGAAAATGTATTTCAAGGATGGCTATCTGTTTGTCAATGAGTATGGGAAAGGCATCCACGTGATTGACAACACAGACCCTTCGAATCCTGAAAAGATTGCTTTCTATGAGATACTGGGCAACGTTGACATGGCTATCAAAGGCAATATCCTCTTTGCTGACAGCTTTATTGACCTCCTCGCAATTGATATAACTGATATCGAAAATCCTGTCGAGATTGACCGCATTGAAAATGTTTTCCCGGAAATTGTCCCTGAAGGAGATGTATGGTGCCCGTACGCGATGGTTGACAAATCGAAGGGAGTGATAATTGACTGGAAAGTGCAGAAGATTACCGAAGAAGTTGCAAAATACAATAACGGCGGATATATCTACTATGGAGAAATGAGTTTTATGATGAACACCGACGGAGCTGCCAAATGGACAGGTATCAGCACCACCGGCAGCGGCACCGGCGGATCCATGGCCCGCTTCATGCTGAATGAAGACTACCTGTATGTCATAGCAGTACCAACAAGGCTGAAAACGGTTGATATCAGCACGGCATCAGAGATGACGGTTGTTGACAGTGTGGATATGCCCCGTATGATGGAAACCCTGTTCCGCCTTGAGAATAACCTTTTCGTGGGAACCACAACAGGAATGCTGATCTTTGACCTGGTCAATCCTGAAAAACCTGTCCAGATATCATCATATGACCATATTACAGCCTGTGACCCGGTAGTGGTCGACGGCCAGTATGCATACGTGACACTGCGCTCCGGAAACTTTTGCAACAATGCAAGGAACCTGCTGGAGGTAGTAGACATATCCTCCATTACGAATCCTTACCTGGTGAAATCATACCCGATGTTCAATCCTCACGGACTTGGTACCGATGGAAACCTGCTCTTCGTCTGCGACGGTGCAGCGGGATTGAAAATCTACGATAAATCAAATCCGCTGGAAATCATTACCAGCCAGGTGGCACACTATCCTGATTTTGATACCTACGATGTAATACCGATGGATGGCATTCTTATGCTTGTGGGTTCGGGAGGTATATATCAGTATGACTATAGTGACCCGGAAAACATAATCCAGATCAGCCACATTACGATAAAGGAAGAATAGATATATGCACCGACTTACTGCAATTGCGGTCTCTGTTCTGCTGACACTATCCGCAACAGGCCAGCACAGGAAATCTACTGTTACGCTTAATGATGGTTCCCTTATCTCGGGAACCATCATTAGCGATTCCACTGATTACCTCTATATTAAAGTTATTAAGCCACGGATCATCAAGATTGGCAGAGGGCAGGTTTCATCGATTGAAGAGGCAACCTTTCCGATAAAAAAGAACCTTAAAACCTCCGGCTATTACGTAAGGCTTAACACCAGCTTCCTGTTCGGGAAAAATGAAAGCGGGAACCAGGGAAGTATGAGCTTTCAACTTTCAAACGGTTTTCAGTTCAGGAACGGTATTGCAGTAGGGATAGGTTCAGGAATGGAAGAGTTAGGAACGGCTCTGTTGCCTTTTTATGCAGATTTCAGGTTCACACCGTTGAATACGGGTTTATCTCCATATACCTGGATAAAAACAGGTTATAGCTTCGCCCTGTCAGATCAGGACAGATCATATTACGGCGAATCTTCAACAGACAAGCGTACTGATGGCGGATTTCTCTTCAATGCAGGGGTGGGCATCTCCATGTTTACATGGAACAGAACTGCAGTAAACGTTGGCATCGGATACAGGTACCAGAAGGTCACCTTAAACCAGTCTTATTACTGGTGGAGAGGCGAAACAGTCAGGCATACCATAACACAATATTACAGGATGGAGTTCCATCTTGGCTTTGTTTTTATGTAGGAAAATAAAAATGATAACAGTAACCATAATATCGTCCGAATTGAGTTATTTCGGGAAAACTTGATTCCTGACGGTAGAATGAGAAACAGAATCCGTGACGGTCATGAATATTCAGACTCACAGCTTGTCAGGGGATGCGCCGATGGCGATATCCGCTCGCAGGAGATTCTCTACCGGAGATATTTCTCATTCGCCATGTCAATATGTATCAGGTATACCAGAGATGAAAATGAAGCCATGGAAATAGTAAATGACAGCTATATGAAAGTCCTTGACAAAATCTCGGAGTACGATCCTTCCATGGCGTTTAAAAACTGGTACGGAAAAATTCTGGTGAATACGGCCATTGACAATTACAGGAAAAACCAGAAATACAGTGATTACCTGTCAATTAGTGCAATAACGGAGACAGAGGAGAATGAGCCGGAGATAGAGGCAGAGCTTTCCGCAAATGATATTCTCGCTCTCTACAGCTATCTCCCTGCAAGCTGCAAGGTAACGTTCAACCTGTTCGAGATAGAAGGATATTCACATGATGAGATCGGTCAGATGCTGGGAGTGACAGCCTCCACATCCAGGGCGAATCTTGCCAAGGCGAAAAAGATGCTCCGGGAACTTTATTACAGACAATTTTCTTTGGCCAGAAAGAGTAATGAGTAAGTTTGACGACATATTCAGCCGGAAGGCGAAGGAGGCATTTGAAAACTATAATGCCGACCATCTCGCGGGGGATGGGTGGGACTCTTTTGCCTCCAGGTACGGGAAGCAACGGAGGCGGACGATTGTGTTCCCGCTATGGGCCAGGGCTGCGTCAATAATTATTCTGGTTACTGCAGGTGTTCTGTTCATGAACCGGTTTATCAGCCGGAATCCCGGAGAACCAACCGGTCTGACAGCTCAGCAGAGCGGGAATGAAATGAGTGATTCAACAGAGGCCCAAACTGATACGAATGCGGTAGAAACTGTAACCACCGCATCAGTCCCGGTCATCGCAGACAATGAACTCTCTACCCGGGAAACAGTTACCGGAGCCGGGCAGACCGGGGATGGTGGCAGGCGGGTTCGGCAGGCGACGGATACTGGTGGCCTGGACGGTCTGACTCCGGATACTGGTAACCTTGCTTCCGGGCAAACCGGAGATGCTCAAACCCGGAAAACCGGTAACCTGGCTGCAGGACAAAGCAATGAACCTGCTATTGCTGTTGTGACTGAAAGCGATAAGATGGACGATATTTATGCCGGGGTAAATCTTGCTCTGAATCCGATAGAGATAAGGTTGACTGAGAAAGCTGATTCCAGGTTGAACCTGCCACCAGTAAAAGTCCTTGATGATTATCGTGCTCAGCCTCGTCAGAAGATGACCACCACCCTAATGACAGGCTTGTCAGGGTTGATGGCCAGTATTGACAATGCAACGACAACTGCCCAGGGAGTTTCAATAGGCTTCTATGTGGAGCGCCAGCTGACACGAAGAATCTCTGTTCGTCCCGGACTGGCCATGGCAAAACACAGTTACGGAATGGAAGGCACACCTGAAGAAGTTCTCGCAGGAGCAAACACGATCATGGATTATGCTGCGCCCGAACTGAATGGCCTGTCAGGCACCACTTCCTCATATGAAGCAGATATCGATTTGCTTTTAATGGAGGTGCCTGTGAATTTCGTTTTCTCGCTCTGGAGGCGGGCGGAGAAAAACTTCTTTATATCTACAGGTGCGTCGACTATGCTCTATCTGAGCCAGCACATGACCGGAAGCTTCAATAACACCTATACAAAAACCATGGCAGACTCATATGGCGGTACCACATACGCAACAAAGACCACCACCGTACAGGTTGAGCGCGAACATCAACTGCTGAACCGTGTCGACTTCCTGGGGCTTGCCAATTTTTCTGCCGGATACTCAATGCCATTCGGCAGGGGAACTCATCTGCTCCTTGAACCTTTTGTGCAATTACCGGTAAAGGATCTCACCAGCATGAACCTGAGAATCAGGTACGGTGGCCTGTCAATGAAGATTCAGTTCTGAAGGATTCCCTGACTTGTGACAATTAGTGCGGTAGAAGGTTCCACATTTTCACTAATGGAGCAAAATGACTTTCCATTAGCTCAGTGATCCCGGGAATCATCCCTGTTCCTGCCTCTTCTCAGCAGAAGGAAATAGACAGGTATTCCAAGCATAATAAGGGAGAGGCCTATTCCCGCTTCGCGGGGCCTAGTAATGATAGTATTGAAAAAGAGTCCCACGCAGAAAAGGACAAAAATTGCAGGTACAATTGGGTACCCCAATGTTTTATAGGGCCTGTGGGCATCGGGCATGCGGCGCCTGAGGATGAATACTCCCATGACGGTGGCTCCGTAGAAGATGTAGACCGCGAAGATCAGCATGTCAGTCAGCTGGTCAAATGTACCCGACAGAACCAGGACAGATGCCCAGATACCCTGCCACAGCAATGATACAGATGGCACATTATGGCTGTTCAGTCTTCCCGCTCCCCGGAAGAAAAGCCCCCGCCGGGCCATGGCATAGTAGGGACGCGCCCCGTAAGTATGGAGGCATTGGTACAACCCAGGGTTGAGACGAGTATGAGAAGCGAAATGAACAACACCCCTCCTTTGCCCCACAGGCTCCTGATGGCTTCCACGCCGGCTATCTGGTTTCCGGAATTGTTGATCTCTACAAGCTGAGGGATGGAGAGCAGCCGGAGGTAGGTATAGTTAACCACCAGGTAGACGATAATGACTATGGCTACACCCCAGATGATTCCCTTGGGTATGTTCCTGTGGGGGTCCTTTACCTCCCCTCCGATGAACCCTACCGACACCCATCCCTGGTACGCCCAGAATGCAGCAAGCATTGCAGTGTAGAACGATGAAAGGGTCACGGTGCTGCGGACCGGTAACTGACTCACTGCCATGCTCCCTGCGGCATGCTCCTGACCACCGGTTAGTCCGGCAATGACAATCACCAGGAGACCAGCACCTACAATGAGCAGGATTGCCTTGT
>Ga0116142_10005844_pt1 | contig 10875 bp, 9 predicted proteins | sample AD_UKC033_MetaG_FD_89785 | JGI IMG/M metagenome (GOLD analysis project Ga0116142, IMG submission 89785) | Active sludge microbial communities of municipal wastewater-treating anaerobic digesters from USA - AD_UKC033_MetaG | ecosystem: Engineered > Bioreactor > Anaerobic > Digestate | place: USA... | reverse complement strand
TCGCTCATCTCGATTTGTCTCCAACTGGTTGTACTTTATCCCAACCAATTCTAGACACTTATCCCTGTAGATTTCATATCCCCGGTTCATAAACTGTATACTATGTGCTGACCTCTTCTCATGAATTTCTGTTTTAACCCTTGACGTTCTCCAATTGTTTATTACAATATTATTGTTAATTCTAAAGAAAGGAGCGCGTCAACATGGTTTACAGCATCGACAATAAGTTCATGTTCTGCACCATCCGCAGCGCTGGCGGTGCAGTTTCTCCGTGTTGTATTGCGCCTGTTTCCGGATAAGATCCATTCCACTGCTTTCAGCGGTCACGGGTGCAGCAACAGACCCGTGACCGTTTCTTTTTAATTCTCCGGATCACGGATGGGGAGGAAGGAGGTAGGAAATGATGAAAAGAGGTTGTCATTGGTGATGTCAGGACATTGGTCCTAATTGGTGAAAAGAAAGGATGAAAGCAGTAAGAGGATTAGAAGGAGGCCGATATGTTGGATTCAATGATGAAAATCGGCGCGTATCGGGTAGAACATTTCGAAAACATTAACCGCATCGATCCGCAAGCTTTCGGTTTTTACATTCGTGGCGAACTGAAGGATGCAGCTGCGTACAGCCGGGATGCCAAGGCGCAGTTGTACGCCGGGTTGATGATGATCCATTCGAAAGCGCTGATGGCGCACCTTCGAGGGATCTATGTGGATGTGGATTCGATCGAGAACCTGCAGCGTCCGGCTTACCTGCAAATGAAGTCAGACCTGGTTGCGGGTTTGTTCAAGCGCATCTTTGTCTTGGATGAAGCAGCTATTCTGGGAAGTGCCGCCGCGAGAGCGGACCTGTTCCAGGTTTACGTGGCTGTTGGCGGGTTCGATTTGCTGGTTTGCAAAAATGGCGAATGTATGCCCTGCCTGGTTTTTGACCAGGTTTAGTGAATAAGGAAGAAGCGTTACGGAGTAAGAATGGACAACCAGAGATTATCCAAGGATGAAAGCATGAGGTTGATCCCGATGGATGCGAGGTTTGATGCCGGGGTTCTGAACTCCTGGGAGCATCCTACCACAAACAGGTTTCACAACTACACGGATAAAGATTACCCGTGCGCCGCTGAGGTTGAGAGCGATTTGCTCACGTACCAGGGCACTTTACGATCTGGAAGTTCATCAGCGTATCACTTCAAGGTGATGGGCGCTGAGAATGGAACACTGGTCGCAAAGGTACACATGGGGCAGCTTTTATCCTCCCAACCCGCGGTGTGGCTGTGTGTTGAGATGATGGATATTGCCGGAATGAGAGAGAAAGCCGGTACCGTGATCGACCTGGCACTGCGTTTCGCGTTCGTTGATCTGGCGCTTCACCGTGTATGCGTAAACATCCCTTCATTTGAAGAGATGGAGATCGCTTTATACGAGGAGGCAGGGTTCCTTCGTGAAACTCAACGCCGACAGGCGGTATGCCATGAGGGCAGATTTTATGACGATCTGCTCTACGGCATCCTGCGTTCAGAATGGTTGAAATTGCAGCAGGAGGTTGACGAATGAAAACACAAATACTCGAAGGAAAAAATGTCAAGCTGATTCCGTTGATGCTACCTGAAACGAAGAAAAACCGGGAGAAACGGGTTCATACGGATGTAAAGGGGTGGGATCAAACCGGTACATCGTTCCCGCGCTCTGCCAGAGATGATCGGAAACGGCGGGAAGCGCGCTTCATCATGCGCACGATTGGTGAAGACAGGGTCATTGGGACAATTGTCCTAGAGGGTCTGGATTGGGCAGCGCGGAGTGGATGGCTGGGGATCGGTGTGGGCAACCCTGATCATTTGAAACGGCCGTACACAACCGAAGCCACGCAGCTGATGCTGGATTTTGCCTTTAGAAGGCTGGAGCTTAACCGTGTCAACTTGAATCTGCTTTCCCGGGATGAGCGTGAAATCCGTTCATACGAAGAAATGGGGTTCAGATACGAAGGTACCCAGCGCGAGGTTATCTTAAGTGAGAATGAACACCTGGACATCATCGACCTGGGAATTCTGCGCAGCGATTGGGAGCTGCTGAACCGGTTCCCGCCTGATGAAACCAGGTAGACCAGCAAGGACGTGTTTGCACTTGTAAAAGACTAAGAGGCTGCTATGTGGATCACAGCAGCCTCTTTACCTGCCGTGATATACTCTCTTGCAGCAAAAACAGGAGCGATATATGCCGAGTGACATCAAAGCCATCATCTGGGACATGGGGGGAGTGCTGCTGCAGTCAGTAGATAACCACCCGCGAAAAACACTGGCACAACGATACGCCATCGATTTGAGGGACCTCTATGAATTGGTTTTTGATAGTCCATCAGCCCGGCTGGCCAGCGTAGGAAAAATAACCGAGGACGAGCACTGGGAGAACGTGGGAAGTGCGGTTGGTGTAAACCCTCAGGACCTGGGTGATTTTCAACGCCAGTTCTGGTCGGGCGATCGCGTTGACCAGGTGCTTTATAATTTCATTCAGGATCTACGCACCCGGTACCTTACCGCGCTCTTGAGCAATGCCTGGTCTGGCACAAGGAAAGCGCTGGTGGAGTATTATGATTGCCTCGATGTCTTCGACCAGGTCGTCATTTCTGCCGAGGTTGGGCTGGCGAAACCAGATCCTGCGATATACCTGGAGATGTTGAGAAGGTTGAATGTAAAACCACACCAGGCGGTATTTGTGGATGACTTGCTGGAAAACATAGAGGCCGCAAACCGCCTTGGCATTCACGGCATCCGTTTTGAACATACTGAACAGGCTATTACGGACGTGGAAAAAAGACTTGAAGATTGAATTGGATCTGGAAATTCGTTCAAATACAACTCTAACCGCGGCGGTGCTCGCGGATACCCACATTCCGGATCGTGTTAAAACGCTGCATGTGCAGCTAATACCGCAGTTGAAAAACCTCGCGCTGGACCTGATCTTCCACGCGGGGGATATCTCGCGTCCAGGAGTACTGGAGCAGTTGAACAGAATTGCCCCGACTTACGCCGTGAGAGGCAACAGGGATATTCTTTTCATCCATTCTCTCCCGGTTTACAGGCGGTTCAACATCAACGGCGCCAGGTTTTTTATGACACACGGGCACCTGGACCTGTACCATTACTGGCGGGACAAGAACGAAAATATATTGCACGGCTACCAGTTCGACCGTTACCACAAGCGCTTGCTGCCGGCCGCGCATGATGCGGATGTCATCCTCTTTGGGCATTCACACCATGCAGAAAACCGGCGCCTTGACCAAAGGTTATATTTCAATCCGGGTTCCTCCAGTGTTGCCGAAAAACCTGATTTCAGGTTATCGTTTGGTATAATGCAAATCTCACCGCAGGGAGATGTGAAAGCAGAAATCATCTCGCTTGCGGGTGATTGAACGAGTAAAGCAGCAATCTGCGAAGGAAACCTACACTGAAACTTCGCAATCGAATATCCAGGCATAATTTGGCAGGAATATTTCTTGACCATTGAAAAATGCGTTGGTATAATGAAAAGTTGCGCATCCCGGCTCCGGTATGGGCTGGGAACTTATTCAATTAGCGCCGGGTTTGATATTTTTAGGAGAAACCAATGGCTTCTGTGTTACCCACAAAATCATACGCAAGAATTCCGACAATTTTTGATCTACCCAACCTGATCGAAGTACAGCTGGAATCTTTCATTCGCTTGAAAGAGGAAGGTCTTGAAGATCTCTTTCACGAGATTTCGCCAATCGAATCCTACAACAAGGGGATGAAACTCTATTTCCCTGGCCGCAGTCCTGAGGCCAAACAATGGGGCTTGAAATACTGGTTTGAACCGCCCAAACACACCATTGAAGAGTGTGTGGAGCGCGATCTAACCTACGCCAGCCCGCTATATGTCTCCGTTCTCCTGGCTGGTCCTGATATCCCCGAACCGGTGAAATCGGATATCTTCCTGGGCGATTTTCCTGAGATGACCGAAAAAGGCACGTTCATCATTAACGGCACCGAGCGTGTAGTTGTCTCGCAGCTCATCCGCTCACCGGGTGTGTACTTTGAAGCCCCTGTTGACCGCGCCACGGGTCACCGCCTGGCAATGGCCAAACTCATCCCTGACCGCGGCGCCTGGATGGAATTTGAGACCCGCAAGAACGACTACCTGATCCTCAAGTTCAACCGCAAGCGCACCGTTCCCATCACTATTTTCCTGCGCGCACTGGCAGCGGTGGATGATCTTCTCCCCGGGGATTCACCGGTAAAAACCGGTTCGGATGAAGAGTTGATTTCCCTGTTCAGCGATATCGACAACAATCCCGACCGTCAATTCATCCCCTCAACGATCCGCCAGGAACCCGCCTGGGACCTTTCGCATCATCAGACGATCGCAGAGGCTGCGCTCATTGAATTCTTCAAGCGCATGCGCCCCGGCGACCCCGCCAACCTTGAAAACGCCAGGCAGTTCCTTGAGGAACAGCTCTTTGACAGCCGCCATTATGACCTTGAAAGGGTCGGCCGCTATAAACTCAATCAGAAACTTGACCTGATGAGCCGCATCCCGGTCTCTCACCGCAGTGTCACCAAGTGGGATATCGTTTACCTGGTGCGCAGGATGATCCTCATCAACAACGAAATGGAAGACAAGGATGACATTGACCACCTGGGTAACCGCCGCGTAAAGACCAATGGCGAACTCATCCAGAACAAATTACGCATCGGGTTGCGACGCATGGAACGGGTTATCAAGGAACGCATGTCGATCCGCGATCAAGACCAGGTTTCTCCAGTCAGTCTCATCAACATTCGCCCGGTTGTAGCCGCGCTGCGCGAGTTCTTTGGATCTTCACAATTGTCGCAATTCATGGACCAGACCAATCCGCTGGCAGAGCTGCGCAGCAAACGCACCTTATCCGCGCTGGGTCCTGGCGGTCTGCGCCGCGAGCGCGCCGGTTTTGACGTGCGCGACGTGCACCACTCGCATTACGGGCGCATCTGCCCGATCGAAACACCTGAAGGTCCGAACATCGGTCTCATCGGCCGTTTAGCAAGCTATGCCCGAGTGAATGAATATGGTTTCATTGAAACTCCCTACCGCAAGGTCTTGAAGACCCTGGCCTGTGATGATCCGCGTCTTGAAGGCCGCCTGCTGCGCGAGAGCCTGCTGGATGAAAAATCCGGCGAGGTTATTGCCAAGGAAGGGGAGCGTATCACATCGAAGATGCTATCACCGATCAAGAAAACGAAAAAGGAAGCGATCTTCGTTGAGCCTTTTGTAACCGAAGAAGTGGAATACCTTTCAGCCGATGCGGAAGATAAATACGTCATTGCGCAGGCCAACACCACTCTCGGCAATAGTAACGAATTCGCGCAGGATCAAATCTCCTGCCGGTATCACAGCGATTTCATCCTTTCGGTGCCCGAAAGTGTGAATTACATGGATGTATCACCGCACCAGGTCGTCGGCATCAGCGCCGCGCTCATCCCGTTCCTGGAACACGATGACGCTAACCGCGCGCTGATGGGCTCGAACATGCAGGCGCAGGCCGTGCCGCTGGTCAACCCTGACAGCCCCTTGATCTCCACTGGCATGGAACGCTACGCCGCGCTGGATTCAGGTCAGGTTGTGATCGCCTATGAAGATGGCGATGTGGTTTCGGTTACCGGGCAGCAGATCGTGGTGAAAAACGCGGAAGGCAAGAACCACGTTTACCATCTGCGAAAGTATCAGCGCTCCAACCAGAGCACCTGTATCGATCAGCGCCCGGCTGTGGTTAAAGGGCAGCGCATCCGCAAAGGAGACATCCTCGCGGATTCCTCCTCAACCGTCAGCGGCAAGCTGGCGCTTGGACAGAATGTTGTGGTGGCTTTCCTTTCATGGGAAGGCGGGAACTTTGAGGATGCCATCCTGATCTCCGAAAGGCTGGTTCAGGACGACAAATTCACCTCCGTGCATATTGAGAAGTACGAGGTCGAAGCCCGGGATACCAAGCTAGGTCCGGAAGAGATCACTCGCGACATCCCCAACGTGGGTGAAGATGCCATCAAAGATCTTGATGAACAGGGCATCATCCGCATCGGGGCGGAGGTTGGACCCAACGACATCCTGGTGGGCAAGATCACACCCAAGGGTGAAAAGGAATTAACTCCGGAAGAGCGCCTGCTGCGCGCGATTTTCGGTGAAAAATCACGAGATGTTAAAGACACCTCGCTGCGCATGCCACATGGGGAACGCGGCAAGGTAGTAGATGTAAAGGTCTTTACACGCGAAGACAATGTTGACCTCTCAGCGGGTGTCGACATGATGGTCCGCGTATCTGTTGCACAGCGCCGCAAGATCACTGCCGGCGACAAAATGGCAGGACGCCATGGAAACAAGGGTGTTGTCTCCCGCGTCGTCCCGGTGGAAAATATGCCATTCCTTAAGGATGGAACGCCTGTGGATATTATTCTCAACCCGCTGGGCGTACCGGGTCGTATGAACATTGGCCAGGTGCTTGAAACGCACCTCGGCTGGGCGGCTCGCGAACTGGGATTTGAGGCGATCACACCGGTGTTTGATGGTGCGACAGAGTTCGAGATCGAAGCCGAGCTGGCGCGAGCCTGGTTGATCGACCACGCCTGGATTGAAGCAGGCAAAAGATCATGGGAGTGGTTGAACGCTATTGATCACGATCCTGAAACCATCAAGGATGATGCCGAGGTGCGCCTGCTCTACCTGGAACAGACGCTGGACCGCAAATACGACATTGACCGCATGGCGACGGACCCGATCTATGCCCGACTGATCACCCTGGAATCCTGGCTGAAAGAAAAGAGCATTGATCCGGCTCCAATTCTCAATACGGACGGCAGCAAGACAGATGCTGAAAGAACCGAAAGAGATACTCAGGCCATCATCACTTGCCTGAGGGTCTGGCTGGAAGAGAATGGAACTGACGCCTCGAAATTGAAAGATGAAAAGGTTAGAGAAACTGCTGATAAAGTATCACTCGAGGTCGGTCAGCCGATTCCTATCCTTGGCAAACAGGTCTTACGGGATGGCAAGACTGGTCAGCCATACGACCAGCCGGTTACCATTGGTGTGATGACCATGCTTAAACTGCATCACCTGGTAGAAGACAAAGTGCACGCCCGCTCCACCGGACCTTACAGCCTGGTCACGCAGCAGCCTTTGGGCGGTAAAGCCCAATTCGGCGGGCAGCGTTTTGGTGAAATGGAAGTTTGGGCGCTTGAAGCTTATGGCGCGGCGTTCACCCTGCAGGAAATGCTGACAGTCAAATCAGATGACGTGCAGGGCCGGGTAAGCACCTACGAGGCGATCGTCAAGGGCGACCCCATTGAAGATCCGAGCCTGCCGGCCTCCTTCAGGGTGCTGGTAAAAGAACTGCAGAGCCTCGGTCTGGCTGTAGAAGCGGTGATGGATACCAAGGAAATCATCCGCTTTGGTAAAGATGAAGAACGTGTTCGACCTCCACGCCTTGAGACCGGTTTGCTGGGTCTGGGTGAGGAGCTGCAGGGACTGCTGTAACAGCGCGGGCAGAAGACAGGGTTTGGTTTGGTCTAATTCTCTTGACCATGAAAAACCCTCGTGATATAATTTTTCGCCGTTGCTCTAGTTACGTGGTGATGTGTACACCTCTGCCATCAGTGTGAATCGGTGAGGCCATCATTGCAGTCGATGGTCTCATCTTAATTAGAATAGATCAGGAAAGTAATATTTTACGGAGGCAAAGAAGAAGTGCCAACAATCAATCAATTGATCAGAAAAGGTCGTGAGACTAAGAGAGTCAAAAGCAAGGCCCCTGCTTTGCAGTACACTCTGAACTCAATGAAGCAGCGCCGCTCCCGCCTTGAAAAAGGCGCACCGCAGAAACGCGGCGTGTGCACGGTCGTGAGGACAATGACCCCCAAGAAACCTAACTCGGCGCTGCGCAAGATCGCCCGCGTCAGGCTTTCAAATGGGATCGAGGTCACAGCGTATATCCCAGGCGAAGGACACCAGCTGCAGGAGCACTCCGTGGTGCTGGTCCGTGGCGGTCGTGTTAAAGACCTGCCTGGTGTGCGCTACCACATTGTTCGTGGTACGCTGGACACAACTGGTGTCGCGAAACGTTCACAGGGACGTTCGAAATACGGTTCAAAGAAACCGAAAGCGTAATAATAGGATTTGATGGAGTATTTGAATGCGAAGATCGAAACCCGAACCACGTGAAGTAACCCCGGATGTGCGCTACAACAGCGTTCCCGTGACCTTCTTTATTCACCGCATCATGAAGCGCGGCAAGAAAAGTGTTGCCACAACCATAATGTATGATGCGCTGGAAATCGTAAAAGAGAAAACCGGCAAGAGTCCTGTTGAAGTGCTGGAACTCGCGTTGAAGAATGTAGGTCCTGTGATGGAAGTGCGCCCGCGCCGTGTGGGTGGTGCCACCTACCAGGTCCCCATGGAAGTGCCCACGCACCGCCGCATGACCCTGGCAATGCGCTGGATCCTGGATGCCGCAACGAGCCGCACAGGCAATTCCTACGCTGAAAAGCTTTCAACCGAACTGATCGAAGCTTCCAACAACCAGGGCAACGCTGTACGCAAGCGCGAAGAAACTCACAAGATGGCCGAAGCCAACCGCGCTTTCTCCCATTACCGGATGTAATGCCTTTCTGATTGCAGGGAATGATGCCACGCAATTTTCCGTTAGACAAATGCCGTAATATAGGGATCATTGCTCATATCGACGCGGGTAAAACCACGACGACTGAGCGGATCCTTTTCTATTCCGGCAGAACTTACCGGTTGGGTAACGTGGATGAAGGCACCACGGTGACCGACTGGATGGTCCAGGAACGGGAACGCGGCATCACTATTGTCTCTGCAGCCGTGACGGCTGAATGGAAGGGATATCAGATCAATGTGATCGATACTCCCGGTCACATCGATTTTACTGCTGAAGTGCAGCGCTCTCTGCGTGTGCTGGACGGCGGTGTGGTCGTGTTTGACGCCGTTCAGGGTGTTGAACCGCAAAGCGAAACTGTATGGCGCCAGGCAGATCGATACAATGTTCCCCGCATCTGTTTTGTCAACAAGATGGATCGCATCGGGGCATCGCTTGATTACACCCTGGGCACGATCCGTGAACGCCTGGGCGCGCATCCCATCCAGATGCAGCTGCCGATTGGCAGCGAAGCCGGGTTCAAGGGTGTGGTCGACCTGATGACCATGCAAGCCGTCTATTTTGAAGACGAACTTGGTAAAGAACCCAAATACGCCCCCATTCCAGAAGACCTTCACCAACAGGCTGAAGAACTGCGCGACCAGATGGTGGAGCGCATCGCAGAACTGGATGACGATCTGACCGTGAAATACCTTGAGGGTGAAAAGATCTCGATCGATGAGTTGAAACAGGCGCTGCGCGGAGCTGTGTTGAACACCAACGCAACCCCGGTGTTTTGCGGGTCCTCCTTGCGCAATAAGGGTGTCCAGCTGGTGCTGGATGCCATAGTCGATTACCTGCCGTCTCCGCTGGATATTCCACCGGTCATCGCTCACGTACCCGATAGTGATAAAACTCTCGAGTTGCCGACAGATGATGACGCGCCGTTGAGCGCCCTGGTGTTTAAGATCGTCAGCGATCCTTATGTTGGAAGATTGGCGTATTTCAGGGTCTATTCCGGCACGATCAAAACCGGTGACATGGTGCTCAATCCCATCAAAGGCCGCAAAGAACGCATCGGGCGGCTTTTACGCATGTACGCGGATCACCGCGAAGATATTACCGAAGTCACAGCGGGAGACATCGGTGCAGTGCTGGGTCTCAAAGATACCTTCACCGGGGATACTTTATGCAGCAGCCATAAACCGGTGGTGCTTGAAAGCATCACTTTCCCTGACCCGGTGATCTCGATCGCGGTCGAACCGAAATCGACGGCTGACCAGGATAAAATGGCGATCGCGCTGCAGCGCTTGTCAGAGGAAGACCCGACATTTAAAGTTCACACTGACGAAAACTCAGGTCAAACGATTATTGGCGGTATGGGTGAGCTGCACCTGGATGTGCTGGTTGACCGCATGCTGCGTGAGTTCCGTGTTCAGGCAAACGTCGGCAAACCGCGCGTTTCTTACCGTGAAACCATCACCCGTGAAGTCAAAGAAGTTGAATACAAGTACGTTAAACAAACTGGTGGACACGGGCAATATGGGCATGTGATATTCAACATGATCCCGCTGGAGCGCGGCTCTGGCATCAAGTTCGAGAGCAAGATCACTGGCGGTGTCATTCCGCGTGAATACATTCCCCCTGTTGAAAAAGGCGTGAAAGAAGCCGTGGAATCAGGTGTCTTGGCAGGGTACCCCGTTACAGACCTTGAAGTTCAGTTGATCGACGGCTCCTTCCATGAAGTTGATTCGAGCGAGATGGCGTTCAAGATGGCAGCGATCATGTGTATGCGCGAAGGACTGCACAAAGGAGCCTCCGTGCTGCTTGAACCGATCATGAAAACCGAGATCGTGGTTCCCGAGGAGTTCCTGGGTGATGTTCTCGGGCAGGTCACATCACGCCGCGGTGTGGTAATGGGCATGGATATTCGGCCGGGTAACGCGCAGGCGATCCACTCATTACTGCCTTTATCTGATATGTTCGGGTATGCCACTGAATTACGTTCAGCGACGCAGGGACGGGGCGTTTTCACAATGGAATTTGACCATTACGCACCGGTATCTGCCGCTGTTGCGGAAAAGATCATCAATTAGAGCAATCATTGCATCATAGTTTCTAAGGAGGAGAGGAAACATGGCGAAGCAGAAGTTTGACAGGAGTAAACCGCATCTGAACGTAGGGACGATGGGACACATCGACCACGGGAAGACGACCTTGACAGCCGCGATCACGAAGTACTGCAAG
>Ga0116142_10005838_pt1 | contig 10881 bp, 10 predicted proteins | sample AD_UKC033_MetaG_FD_89785 | JGI IMG/M metagenome (GOLD analysis project Ga0116142, IMG submission 89785) | Active sludge microbial communities of municipal wastewater-treating anaerobic digesters from USA - AD_UKC033_MetaG | ecosystem: Engineered > Bioreactor > Anaerobic > Digestate | place: USA... | reverse complement strand
TACTCTCATATTTTTTCTATAGAGTTGTGGGGCAGCGGCTGTATCGAGGGACTGCAATCTCAACAAAGCGATGAGAGAGGGCCTTTGATGGCGGCTATTTCAGCTTATCAATGTCATCGCTCTTCCCTATTACCACGAGGATATCGCTATCTTTCATTAGATAATCTGGCTGTACCATGTGAACATTGTCTGTGAGTGTATCCCGAATGGCAATAACATCAACATGGTGCTTACTCCTCATATGGACATCCCTGAGTGATTTGCCAATGAATTGTTTTGGTGGAGCTGTTTCACAGATCATGTAGTCATCAGAAAGCGGGATGTAGTCGATTAAGTTGGGGGAGATGAAGCCTCTTGCCAACTTATTTGCCATCTCTTTTTCAGGGATGATAACTTCAGTGGCGCCAACTTTTTCCAGCACAAGTTTGTGCTCCTCGTTAGGAGCCTTGACAATGATATTCCGTACACCAAGCTGTTTTAAGTGTAACGTTGCCAGGGTACTTGCTGCTAAATCCTCACCGAAGGAGAGAATAACGACATCATCCGCACCGATGCCAATGGAATCCATAACAGACTTATCTATTCCATCTGCAACTATTGCCCTGCTGGAATAATCCCTCACCTTTTGGACAGCATCCTTGTTTTTATCGATGGCGATGACATCCATACCTCCTTCAAACAGGTTTTTTACAACGTTGTAGCCAAAAATACCCAGCCCAATTACAACTACTCGCGGCATATGAGCCTCCCTATCCGACCATAATGTTTTCTTCAGCGTAAACGATACTCTTCTTTGAAGCCTGGATACTCAAAGAAAAAGCAAGTGTCAGTGGACCCACCCTTCCGACAAACATCATGATCATAATCAGAATTTTTTGCAAATCACTTAATTTTGGAGTTATCCCCATGGTTAAACCCACAGTGCCAAACGCTGAGATTGTGTCAAAAAGATATTCCACAAAAAGATAGCGACTTTCTGAAGGGTTTGTCTTTGGTCCTGCAAGAAGTACAATTGATGTGATAAGAGCAATTGAAAAGGCTGAGGCGAGGATAATGGAAATAGCACGGGTTATGGTCTCCCGGGGAATCGTTCTGTTAAATACACTTACCTCTTCCTGACCCTTCAATCTATTCCAAAGGACAAAGAAGAGAAGTGCTGTACTGGTTGTTTTAATACCGCCGCCGGTAGAACCTGGTGATGCCCCGATAAACATGAGGGTCATCAACAAAAGGATGGTATCATTTGTAAGCTGTCCTATATCAACGGTGTTGAATCCCGCTGTTCTCGGTGTGATTGACTGGAACAAAGAAATAAGCACCTTTGACTGCCAGGACGCATCGCGAATGATATTGTTTTTCTCGAACAGATAGAATAAGACAGCGCCTCCCACAACGAGGATGCCTGTTGTGGCAAGCACTATTTTTGTGTGCAGGGAAAGTCTGTTCCTGGTGTTCCTCATTCTGGACAGCACTTCATGTTGAACAATGAATCCAATTCCGCCAAGGACAATTAACCCCATGATAGTGATGTTTACTATAACATCGCTCTGGTATTGAATGAGATTATCAGAGAACAGGGAATAGCCACAGTTGTTGAACGCTGAGATTGCGTTGTAGATGCTGTGATAGAAGGCCTGTCCAGGGGAAAAGTCCTGAGAAAACCTAAAAAACAGAAGCACTGTGCCAAATGATTCTATAATAAGGGTGGAGAGAAGAACGGATTTGAGAATAATCTGAAAATCTTTTCTTGGTGTGTGGAGAAAGGTGGACTGAACAATCTCCCTGCCTTTGAATGATACGCTGCGGCCCATAAGGTGGAAGAAAAAGACAGAGAAAGTAATGATACCAAGGCCACCGCATTGAAACAGCATCATAGTGATAATTTGACCAGCAAGTGACAGGTCTTTTCCAATATCAATGACCACAAGACCTGTAACACAAACAGCTGAGGCAGAGGAGAAGAGGGCATCCACAAGGGTAAGATGATCTTTTGTAGCTGAAAAAGGTAGCCAGAGAAGAAAACCACCAATAAAGATGACGCCAGCAAAACTTAGAACGAATGTTCTTGGCGGGGTAAGATGACGAAGAAGGAAGGTGCGAAAGTAAGTAATCACTCGTTTGGGCATATTTTATTCGACGTCTTTTTCCTCCGACGACTGATTTATATTCCAATCATTTTCTGTAGTCAATAAAATAATAGATCATGAGGGATTTTAGGGCTCAGCGGTTTATGGAGTCCGCGAAATACCTGTAAAATTTTCTATTGATAAAGAATTCTTAAAAATATTCATAGGCGAGTGTGAATTGTTTACCTCAACTGAGGTTTTCATTAGACAGGGCTGTTTAGATGCCATCCTTAAAAATATTCTAAAAAAGGAAGAGTATAGTGAGATAATTTTTTGTAATTAGGGCCGTGTATGTTAATTTTTTCAGCAAGGGGCGTGTTTAAATCCGGGTTTGCATAAATATTGGTTACCCTGCAGAAACTAGGGGTTTTTTCCATATCCTCGACACAAAATAAGTCGCTATAAGAAGTCCGATGCCGGCTATGTCAGTATAAATCCCCGGCTTAATGAGCAAAAGAGCGCCAGCAATAAGGGGAATCCTGAGAAGAAAGGGGATTGTCCTGCCGATAAGCCATCCTTGCATGCCACATGCTAATGCAAAAGTGCCGAGCAAGGCTGTAATGGAAACCTCGATTACATCGAACAAGCTGCCAATGAAGAGTAAGGCAGGGCTGAAAATAAACATATACGGTGCAATAAAAGCTGCAACGCCGAGTTTCATAGCAGTGAAGCCGACCTTATTTGGATGGGCATTCGCAATGGCTGCCCCAGCATAGGCAGCAAGTGCTACTGGCGGAGTAATAGCTGAAATACAGGCAAAATAGAAGACAAACAGGTGCGCGGCAATCGGTATGGCCCCAAGATTCGTCAAGCCTGTTGTTATTACGGCTGCACAGATAGCGTATGCGGCTGTAGTTGGCATGCCCATACCGAGAATAATAGCAACTACCATGGCAAGGAACAGCGCAAGGGGAAGGATACCCCGAGAAAATTCCAGGAGGATTGTGGCAAACTTTAACCCTATGCCAGTCTGAGAGATAATACCTATTATAATACCGGCTGCTGCGCAGGTTCCCGCCATCTCAATGGCTCCCTTTGCTCCATTTGCAAGAGAGTCGACTATTTTCTTCAGCCCCATGCGGGTTTCTTTACTCGTCCAACTTACCACAACACATGCAGCAACGGCCAATGTGCCCGCCTTTATGATTGATGCCATGGCAATAGCAATATAATAGACGAGTACGCCCAGAGGAGTGAACATGTATATACGCTTGAAAGTCTCCTTTTTACTGGGAAGTTGTTCTCTTGGAAGCCCTACAAGGCCTGTTTTTGCGGCCTCGAAGTCTACCATGAAATATACGGCGAGATAATACATAGCTGCAGGAAGTATGGCAGATACCAGTACCTTCACATAAGGTATTCCCAAAATTTCTGCCATGAGAAAGGCGCCTGCTCCCATAACAGGGGGCATAATCTGGCCACCGGTGGATGCTACAGCCTCTACAGCGCCTGCGAAGTGAGATTTGTAGCCCATACTTTTCATCATGGGGATGGTGAAGCTTCCTGTGCCTACAACGTTTGCTGCAGAACTACCTGAAACAGTGCCGAAAAGAGAGCTCGAGATAATAGCTACTTTTGCAGGGCCACCACGGGCCCAACCGATTATAGCATTAGAAAATTGTATGAAATAAGTTCCAACTCCTGAGCTTTTGAGGAAGGCACCAAAGATTACAAAGATATAGACATAAGCAGCAGACACGAAGATAGGGAGGCCGAGAATCCCATCAAGGCTGAAGAGATAGGTGAAGATCCTTGGCCAACTGTAACCTTTGTGATAGAAAAGACCCGGCATAAATTTCCCGAAATATCCGTAAAGGATAAATACGGTGGCGATGATCATCAGCGCCAGACCGGTTGTTCTCCGGGTCATCTCCAGAATGGCCACGATAAACATGAGCGAGATTATTGTGTCCCATGTGGTTGGGACAACTCCCACCCTATAAATCCACTCATCAAAGTCGACCACCATATAAACAAAAGGAAAAATGATCATAAAGATGAGGACATAATCGATAGGGTGAACCCTCTTTCTGGCCCTGTCCCATCCAGGATAGAGAAGAAAACAGAGGAATCCCAAGAATACGATATGCATTCCCCTGAAATACCAGGGGTCGATGGGTCTCAGAAGAAGGCAATAGAGATGGAAGAGGGAACAGATTGCACCAACCCCGTAGATTATCCAGGATCCGATTTTGCCGAATTCCCTGGTACGTATGAGATCTGCATCTTTGATCTTGCCAAGATCAATGTTCTTCTCTTCCATCCCCCCCTCCATTGTATCTATTAAAAGTTATTAGTTTTTAAGGTCTCATTTCTTTGGGTATCTTTATGCCTACCTCCTCATAATACTTGATAGCACCGGGATGTAAAGGTATGGGACAGTAAAGAATGTTTTTTGGCTCCACCTCCTGGGCTGACTTGTGGACACTCACAAGGAGGGGTTTGTTTTTGAAAATTTCTTTTGTAAATGCATAGATGAAGTCATCAGGCATGTCCTTATATGTGACCATGAAATTCCATACGGTGAGCGTGGGAAGATCGCTTTGCAGGCTTTTGTAGGTTCCCTTCGGTATAATGCCTTTTGCAAAATCGGGGTGTTTCTTTATAAAGCTGGTAGCTATATCGTCTTCAACGCCGAGAACTACGATTTCATGAGTTGTTTCTGTGGCAGATATGAGGCCCCATGGCAAACCGACAGCTTGTCCACTCGCATCGAGAAGGCCGTCCTTCATCTGATTGTCAAGGTCTGATGATGAAGCATTTACTATCCGTTTTGGCTTGACGCCTGCCTCAGCAATAATCATTGGCCAATAAGTAGCTGGTGTGCCACCGACCGGACCGGTACCAATGCTTTTTCCGTTAAAATCTTTGATGCTTTTGATACCGCTTTTTTTCATGACGTACATCTGGAAGTAGGTGGTATACATGGGGAAAATAGCCCTTATGTTCTGATATTTTTTCCCTTTTGCCCATCCCGTTCCATTCCACCCCTCATAGGCCGGTGCAGCAGTAACCATACCAAAATGCAATTCCTTGGCATTGACGAGTTGTACATTGTGAACTGGGCCACCGGTTGATTCAACAGACGCTGGAATTCCGAGCTTTTCACCAAGTACTTTTGCCGGGCCTCCTGCCCAAACATAGTAGACGCCTCCAATAGGGGCTGCTCCTATGGTAGCACCTTTGGTGGGCCAGTCTTTTTTTGTCTGTGCAGTCCCGGTCGTGCTTATGAATACAGGTAGACACAAAACCAGTAAAAAGAACACAAACTTTCTCATAAAGCACCTCCCCCTATTATTTTCTTTTCTATTACACTTTTACGAAAAAGAATGTCAATATAAAAATTTTAAATACTTACAAAAATCTATTTGGAGTTTAATCAGATAAGGGAGACTATTTTCCTGAGGTTTTGGAGGTCATTTCTCGTGAAAATCCTGTCCCGGAAATATATTTTGTGGAAACGCTGTGTAAAGTCCAACGCAGACTCTCTAATCCTTTCATCTTCTATCGTTTGCACGAACTCCTCAAGGCCCTGAGAAGCTCTCTTGCTATAGCCGCGTTTTTTCATCTTTTTCAGGAATGATGCCAGTATTTTCTCCTCCGGGGGTTTTGATCCATTTTTTATCAAAACGTACACTGGTATCGCTATTCCCACAAAAAAGATGAAGATTACGGCATATTTTAAAGCCTTATCACGCTGAAACCCTGGGTTAAAATTTAAGTTCCTCAGCTCAGAACGCAGTTTCAGGGCAATGGAAAATTGTTTTTCCAGGTTGTAGTTGATGACAAGGACGTACCAGTAATAGTTCAACGTGTCCATGAAGATGGTAAAGTTCTGAAGACCTCCGGCCCCTGAGAGAAAACCGGCACTGCCGGGAACTGCAGGCGTCGGATCAAGCCGAACCCATCCTTTTGGTTTAACATAGGCTTCGACCCAGGCATGGGCATATTTCTGCGGTACTAAATAATATTGCCCCACATCATTGAAGTAACCTCCGCGGTAGCCACCCACCAGCCTTGCAGGGATGTTGTTAAGCCGCAACATGACCGCCAATGCTGAAGCGAAGAATTCACAGTTTCCGGATTTTGTCTCGAAGAGGAAGTCTTCCAGAGGGTTTTTTGATGAAGGCAGCGCACGCAGGGAATAGGTGAAGGTATTGCTCTGGAGATAACCGATGATTCTCTGTATCGTTTTGTCGTGGCTATCCGTTGAAAAATCTTTTGCCAATTTTACTATTCTTGGTGAAAGATTTTTTGGTAACTGGAGATACCTGGTTTGGTCGATAGTATCTTCCGGTATGTTGTCGCCCAGAACCGATATAGCCTCGTATTTCAGTCTGGTATCTATATATCCGGTGGAAGAATACGTGAAATCCTGTGACTTTTTAATGTTCTGTCCAGCAACAAATAAAGGTCTGTCAAGGGAGAATAGATAGCCATTCCCGTATGGCTCAAGGTAAATGGTCTGTTTTACGCTCTTACCGCTGAGGCTGCCGGGAAATGATCGTGGCGCTGATCGTTTTTTGCCCCTGATCCAGCTCGAACCATCAAAATATTCTAGAACGATGCCTCGCCAATAAAGATGTTTCTCATCGATTTTTTCCATGTTTGCCCTGAAAACAATGGTTGAATCCTCCTGAATATCTGATACAGCACCCAGTCTTACCTGGTCTGTGAAGCCGGTACGTGCCTTATCCGGTCTGTTGAGAAAGTTAAGCAACGGGTATGCTGTTCTTGGGAGTATGACAAACATTACAAAGGTTAGGGGTATGGCGAGGATGGGAATAATCAGGGATTTTGTAACTATCTTGACAATCGTGCCCTGTGGCAGGACCAGGTCGCTGTCCTGAGTGTAATAGGCGAAGAATAGCGGCTATGGTAAGAGTAAAAATAATAACGAGATAAAAGACAAAGAATGCTATGTTGAGAGAGAGAAGGCCAGAGCCTGAAAGGAGAAGAAGGGTTATGGCATAAATCTGCAAATAGTCTCTCACTTTTTTCTCTTCGAGCAGTTTGATGGCAAGGAGTGTAAGAAGGGTTTCCATCATCTGCGTGATAAGTTCCTCCATGTTCAACCTGTAAAGCGCAAGAATAACGATTGCAAGAGACAGGGTTGTTAACAACCATCGCGGGATACGAAAACTCCTCCTGTAATCGAAATAGAGGGAGATAGCAAAAAGAAGGCAGAATACAATTGAATAAAGAGAACCAATGTCCTTTACAATAGAAAGAAAGACCATGGCACCTACGAGGTAGCTTATGAAAATAACAATCGTTTCAATCCTGAAATTGCGGTTATGATTCATGGGTCCCATAGAGTGCGAGTTCGGTCAAAAGGTTTGTTCTGTGGCTGCAGGACGCAGAGGGGCTGAAAAAGATGCTGCCCAGTCGTAACCCAATGGGAATGTTTTTCTTTATTAGTTGAACAATTGCATAGGTGACACAGGAAATTTTTTCCTCAGTGTTTTCAATATCAACTGTTGAAAAATCTATGATAACAGGCTGGAATGTGAGGGATGAAAGCTCCTTTGTCTTGAGTTCTCCTGTTCTGGCAGTTGCCTTCCAATTGATATACTTGATAGGGTCTCCAGGAACGTACTCTCTGATGGATATAATGTCTGAATCAAATCCAGCCGTGTCCGAAGAATACTCGCCCTTTGAATGCCGTTCTTTCTCGTAAAAAGAAAAAAGCTTACATTGCTGGAGTCTGGGAAACACAACGAAACTGGATTCTTCGTTGTACCACCTGTAACGCACAAAAAAATTGAAGGGGAAAGCTGAATTTAATGAAATAAGCCCCAGGGTGTATCTACCTCTTTGTTCAAAGGTCATGTCAACATGCTTTGATGCAGATTTCCCTGCTTCGATGAATGGAAAGAAAAGCTCCCGATTCTGAATATTGATCCTCAGTAAAAATATGGGAAGAAATCTTCGTTTATTTGTAACAGAAACGCTGACAGGTGTTTTGGCAGTTGCAAATATTTCAGGGGCCAACTCAACCTTGAGCTCTATTTTTGAGAGGTTATTCCGCCCGAAGAACCCGGAAATACCCATAAAACCCAGGAGAGCGGAGACAACAAGGTAGATAAGGTTGTTCGCAGTGTTTACTGCGGCGATTCCCAGAAAAATGGTAAGAAGGATATAAAGAAAGCCTGCACGGGTAATCTTTATTACGCGGGGGTTGGGATTTCCTCGATGAAAGATTTTATGATCTCCCTCTTGTCTGTATTCTCGTATTCCTCCTTAAAAATAACCCTGTGGGGTATGGTGAATTCTGCAAGTTCCTTGATATCCTCAGGGATCACAAAATCACGTCCATGGAAGTAGGCACTGGTTTTTGCTGTGTTGATGATGGTAAGGGCACCCCGTGTTGAGAGGCCGGCAGTAAGAAAGTCATTCTGTCTTGTGCCATGAACTATGGCGAGAACATAGTCCAGTATCCTGTCAGATACATAGATGTTTTTTTCAATTTCTTCCTGAACGAGTTTGACCTCTGCAGGATCCATTACCGGCTCAATAGTATGGAGGATTTCTTGTGTGCTTCCGATTCTCAGAATCATTTTCTCAGCCTTGTGGGACGGGTAGCCGATGCTAATTTTCATCATAAACCGGTCCAATTGTGACTCAGGCAGCGGAAAAGTACCGTAATGTTCAACAGGATTTTGAGTAGCTATAACACAGAATATATCGGGAAGTCTGTACGTTTTTCCTTCTATAGTCACCTGTTTTTCAGCCATAGATTCAAGAAGGGCGCTCTGTGTTTTAGGTGTTGCCCGATTAATCTCATCACAAAGGACGATGTTGTTAAAGATGGGCCCCCGGTGAAACCTGAACTCCCCAGTTGCCTTGTTATAAATCGAAAGTCCTGTTATATCTGTGGGGAGAAGGTCGCTGGTGCATTGTATCCTTCCAAAACTCAAACCCAATGCTCTGGCAATGCCTATGGCGAGGGTAGTTTTGCCAAGGCCGGGGAGATCTTCGATAAGTAGATGCCCCCCGGAAAAAAAAGAGATGAGTGAAAGCCTCAGGGATGTCTCTTTTCCTTGCAGGTGCTTTCCGAGAGAGTCAGTGATGAGATCTATCTTATCTCTAATTTCTTCATTTGCCAGACTTTGTTGTTGCACAGATCAACCTGTTGAAAGTTCTTTATCAATTTTATCGTATTTTAACATGATTTACCTAAGAAGGGCAGTGATGAATATCCTGTCGATCATCCTTTTAGCAATAATTTCTGCCACCCTTCGGGGTATGGAAAGCAACTGAACTGTAAGACGCCTGCCAGAATCGATCCGTTTATGTAATTATGCCGGAAATCAAATAGACCAACAACGATATTACCATAGTTGATTTGAACACCTGAGAGTTGTTATATTCACTAATGCCTGACCTAAATATGCCACAGTTTCCAATGTTTGTGCCTTTGGAGTTGAAAGATCAAGAGGTCTTTCAGACTTTTTTCTCGGCATACAGACCGGAGATATCGGAGTTGACCTTCACGAACCTTTTTATATGGCGCTCTCATTACAAATTCCAATGGTCAATATACAGGGACTGGCTGGTGATTATCAGCGTTGAGGGAGAATATGGCACCTTTGCCATTGAACCAATCGGTCCTTCGCCCCGCTATGAAATCACCCGTTTGGTTCTGGAATGGATGAGAGATGAGAAAAATGTAAAGAATTCGAGGATAGAGCGGGCCGACAACAGGATTGTCGAAGAAGTCAGAGGTATAAATGGTATCTCTGTCGAGCCAACACGCGATCATTTTGACTACGTTTATCTCAGGGATGATTTGGTTAAACTCGGGGGTAACAGGTACCGTTCTAAAAGAAATCACATTAACCAGCTTGTCCGGGCTTATTCATACCGGTATGAACAACTTGCTCCTGACCATATCAATGACTGTATTGCAGTTCAGGAGAAATGGTGCCTCCAGCGCCGTTGTGAGGATGACATGGATCTCCTTGGGGAATGGGATGCTGTAAAGGAAATCCTGAGATGTTACATGAACCTTAATGTGCAGGGTGCTGTAATAACGATAGAAAACAAGGTTGTGGCTTTTACGATTGGACAGATGTTAAACGAAAATACTGCTGTGATCCATATCGAAAAAGCTGATCCGGAGATTCCAGGGCTTTACCCGGTCATTAATCAACAGTTTTGCGAGAATAACTGGCAAGGTGTTCGCTATATTAACCGGGAACAGGATCTGGGTATTCCTGGGTTGAGAGAGGCCAAGCTCTCCTATTACCCGGACCATATGGTAAATAAATTCCGCATTACTTTAAACCAGTGAAAAGTTAGAAGTGAAAAGAAAAAGTAAAACCCATCACGCGTTACGCTTCACGGATTACAGATTTTCCTGCAAACACCCTTAGTTGCTCCGGCAGCAACCTTCACTTGCGTTCTGCTTCAACGCTTTTGCTCACGGAAAAGACCGGGCTTCATCGTCTCATAACGGTTTGTTAAAGGAAACCAGATACAATGTTCTCATATCTGGTTTGACCTGAGAAGATATGAAAAAACTTGCAATTATAAAAAAGAATTGAGAAAATAGTACATTCACTCCATTTGTTTAGATCAGAAAGGTGCAAAACGCGCAGTGTGTGAATAGGGGGGGCGTAATGACCTATCGGCAATGTGGCAGCAGGGTATTCAGCAGGTACAATAGGGGCGTCAAGACATCAAAGGTATTTCTATCTTTATTTTCTCTTATAAATAACATATATACACCTCTTTCGGCTAACCATGGCCC